>ERZ1031292.15-NODE-15-length-115420-cov-29.257895_pt1 | contig 115420 bp, 116 predicted proteins | sample MGYA00518215_ERZ1031292 | MGnify/ENA primary metagenome ERZ1031292 (study PRJEB33718, sample SAMN03159822) | human skin metagenome | collected 2014-02-25 | study: EMG produced TPA metagenomics assembly of the PRJNA266117 data set (Human skin bacterial metagenome... | reverse complement strand
TGTGCGCCATCAGGGACTCGAACCCCGAACCCACTGATTAAGAGTCAGTTGCTCTGCCAGTTGAGCTAATGGCGCATTGCCTTGCGACGAGATTTAAATATAATCTTTTGCCCGAGTATTGTAAAATCGTCTGGTCACGGCAACATTCGAAGGAGTATGAGTGAAGATTAGACGGTACGCGACAGTGCTGGTTGCTTGCGCAGGGGTTTTGGCAGCGAGTGCGTGCACTATTCCTACCGGAAGTCCCGACACAGATGTTGCGGTTCACGAGACCTTGCACATCCCACCGGCGTTCACCGTCGGTGATGGTGCGACTGTGCAACCAAACCAGGACATTGAGGTGCACACGTTCGGTGCGGAGCTGGTAGCAGCGAAGCTCGTCAACGACGCCGATGAGGTCGTCGCAGAGCTGGGGGGCGGCGGAAAGGTGAGCTCCGAAACGTCGAAAAGCTCCTGGAGAGTGACCGAACCGCTCGGTTACGGGCGGACCTATACCCTGACAGCCAGGGACTCCGAGGGGCAGACGGTGGAGTCGACGTTCACCATCGTGACACCCACCTACAAGGCCGAGGTGTACGTCTCCCCTGACGGCGCTGAAGTCGGCGTGGGGCAGACGGTGAACATCCAGTTCGATATCGCCATCGCCGATGAATACAAGGAGGAGGCGGAACGCACCGTCACGGTGACCGCCGACCCGCCGACGGAGGGTGCCTTCTACTGGGTGAACCAGTCGCAACTGCGCTGGCGTCCGAAGGAGTACTGGCAGCCCGGCACGAAGGTGCACGTGGAGGCGAAGCCATTCGGGCACCGGCTGGGCAAATCGACGTGGGGTGGGGATAACGCTCAGGCCGAGTTCACCATCGGCGACGAGGTCATCTCCTACGTGGACAACAACACCAAGATCATGACCGTGACTAAAAACGGCGAGACGATCAAGACGATGCCCGTGTCCATGGGGCGCGACGGTGGCCGTTGGTCCACTCCTCCCGGAACCTACATCATCGGTGACAAGAACCCCTCGATGATCATGGATTCGGAGACCTTCGGGCTCTCCCACGAGAAGGGTGGCTACCGCACGAAGGTGAATTACGCCACGCAGATGAGCTACTCGGGAATCTACGTGCATGCCGCGCCGTGGTCGGTGTGGGCGCAGGGAAACACCAACACGTCCCACGGCTGCATCAACGTCTCCACGGAAAACGCCAAGTGGTTCCAGGAGTTTGTGAAGCGTGGCGATCTCGTCGTGGTGACGAACACCACGGGAGAAACGCTCAGCCCCTATGACGGGTTGGGGGACTGGAACTTCGACTGGGCGACGATATCCAAGGATTCGAGCAGCGAGGACTCGTCGTCGTCCTGAATCGAGAGCATGAGCTCGTCGGCGCGGGAGAGTTTGGCAAACTCGTCTAGGTACGCCGACACTTCCTCCGGGTTGCCCACGGCGTTGTAGTGCAGCATCTGGGTGACCTGGTGGCCGGCGAAGCTGTTGACCAGCTGGTCGAGCTGCTCGGTGCTGAGATCCCGGCCACGCGCCACCATCGAGTGGACGCGGCGACGGTACACCTCCTGGAGTTTCTCCTTAGCCTCTTCGGTTGTGCGCGCGGCGGTGACGTTGACCGCAGCGATGACGTAGGGTTCGGGGTGCTGCTCACTGGGCTGGTACGTGCGCCGGTAGGTGTCCACGGCCTCCTCCAGGTGAGCGGGGGCGAAGTGGCTGGCGAAGGCGTACGGCAAGCCGAGCTGTGCAGCGAGCGTCGCGCCGAAGAGGGAGGACCCGAGGATAATGATCGGGACGTTCGTGCCGGCGCCGGGCATCGCGTGCACGCCGGACAGGAGGGGCTCGTCGGCAAAGTAGCCGCGCAGCTCCTGCACATCCTGGGGGAAGCGATCGGCGGCACCGGGGACGCGCCTGATAGCGCGTAGCGTCTGCTGGTCGGTGCCGGGGGCGCGACCGAGCCCCAGCTCAATTCGCCCGGGGAACATCTCGGAGAGGGTACCGAACTGCTCGGCCACGATGAGTGGCGCATGGTTCGGTAGCATAACACCGCCCGCGCCTAAGCTAATCGACGACGTGTGGGAACCCACGTACGCAATAAGCACGGCCGGCTGTGACGAGGCGATCGTCGTCATATTGTGGTGCTCGGCGTACCAGATGCGGTCGAAGCCCAGCTCCTCGGCGTGTTGGGCGAAACGCACGGAGCGCTCGAACGCGGCGCGCGGGCGCTCGCCCGGATAGATGGTGGCAAAGTCAATGAGCGAATACTTCATGCTCACTAGCCTACCTATCAACCCCCAGTATCACATGGTCTACCGGCTCGCCGACGATCGGATCCCACAGGCTCGACTCGTCGCCCGAAGAGTAAAAGATGACACCCGCGTAGCGATCCCGGCGGAAGGATTCGAAGCTCGCCGCCTCCGCATTGTCCGGGGAGAGACTGAACTCGCGCAACTCCAACCCGCCCGTGCCCTCCTGGAGCACCTCAGCGAGGCTGCGGAACTCCACCCGGAACTCGTGCGGGGTGGCCAGCGTAAAGATGACATCCTCTGGGTTGACCGCAGTGGAGCTTTCCGGCAACGTGTACGCCGTCTGGTTGTACCAGCCTGCGGGGATCATCACCTCCCATACCGGGTCGGTTCCCTGGAAATGCGCGAAACACGTGGGACGATCCCGGTAACGCGCCAGCGCCTCCCGCTGTAGCCTGGGAAAGTCCGCGAGAGTCCCATGCCGTCCGGAGGCGTACATGCACGTCACCTCCGCAGGCTGAAACCTCCGCGAGATGCCCAAGTCCAGGAAGAAAACTTCCTCCATGCTGGGGATTTCAAGATCTTCCCCGTCGCGTGGGTCGAACCCCTCAGTGCAGTCATTTATTCCCGCGACACTGGTGGCGGGCGTCCTCACATACACGTATTGGGGGTCAACGGAAATCATGACATAAACCATAGACCATAGCCTGGGAAAAGTTACATTTTTGCGCTCCCAAGCGATGCTCTGGGTATGAGAAGAGTAGCACTCCTTACCGCGTTGGCCGTGGGACTCGCACCCGTGCCCGCCATCGCCGATGCACCTAACCCCATCATGGAGCTCCGGTTGGACATGTGCAAGAACAAAAACCCGCACTTCAACGGCGTTTTCTTGCGTGATGCCGTCCATGCTGCCGGCTTTAGTAGCTGTGCTGATTACGCCCGCGTTCGCAGCTCCGAGGAGCTGGATCGTCTTGCGTCTCACGCCCTAGACGGAAAGACCACCGCCGGCACGACCACCCTTATCGCCCGTGGTGAGTCCTCTGCCACGGCTTTCGGCACAACGTGGTCGCTGGCGCAGCTGCCCGGGCTGGAGCACGCCAAGGGCTACTCCACAACGTCCACCTCGCAGTTGCATGACCTCTTGGATCCGGAGCTCACCACGTGGGGCATCGCCTCCGATGCGCGTGGCACAGCGGCCGTTGCCAAGGGCCAGGGCGCGCCCCCGAAGGAGGAGTCCGAAACGCGCACGGTGCTCCTTGCCCTCCTGGGCGTTGCAGGTGCCCTGGGCACATTATTCTTCTTGGTGAAGGCAGTAATCGACTTCGTGGAGCAGAACCTGCACATCCAGATCCTGCCCCGGTAAGCGGAGCAACGAAAAACCCCCGGCGCGAGGCCGGGGGATATTTTTCATCGGGGTGGATGACGGGGCTCGAACCCGCGACACCCAGGATCACAACCTGGTGCTCTACCAGCTGAACTACATCCACCATTACCGCCCATTGGGCAGCGAGGGATATAGTACCTCACACCCCGCTATAACATCAAAACGCCAGGTAAGCAGCGTAACGGGCGGTGGTCTCCTGGGCTGCCTTCTCCGCGTCACCGGGTTCGTCGCGCAGGAAACAACGGCGGTAGTAGTCGAGCTCCTTGATGGACTCCACAATATCGGCAAGCGCCCGGTGGGCGAGTCCCTTCTCCGGTTGGTGCGAGTAGATGGTGGGCATCCACTTGCGTGCCAGCACCTTGAGGGAGGAGACGTCGATCATCCGGTAGTGGAGGCGCTGATCCAGGTCCGGCATGTATTCGCGGATGAAGCTGCGATCGGTGGCAATGGAGTTGCCCGCAAGCGGCGGGTATCCGTCGCAGTGCTCGTCGATGTAGGCGATGATCTGTTTTTCCGCCTCCGCGCAGCTCAGAGGGGATTCCCGGATTTCGTCGATGAGCCCGTTCGAGGTGTGCATCTTGGTCACAACCTCGTCCATTTCCTTCAGCTCGTCCTCTGTTGCGTGGATGACGAGGTCCAGGCCGTCTCCGAGGATTGTCAGATCATTGTCGGTGATGTGTACCGCCGCCTCGACAATGACGTGGCGCTTGGGGTCGAGGCCCGTCATCTCCAGGTCGATCCATACGATGCGATTGTCTTTGTTACTCATAACGCTTTCAACCTTAGGCCATCTTGGCGTAGAACCAGCCCATGACCGGGGACAGAAGGCCCCTCGGTGCGACGAGGCTGACGGCGTTCATGGCCTTGCTCAGCGGGCCGGGCACCACGCGGCGCTTGTTTTTCGCTAACGCCTCGAGGGATTCCCTCGCGCAGGACTCGTACGTCGTCCACAGGAAGTCGGGGACGACCTTGTCCACGATGGACTGCTCCTCCTCGGGGATCGTCGCCTCGCGCACGGGGCCGGGGGCCAGGAGCGTGCAGGCCACGCCGGTGCCCTTCAGCTCGTAGTGGAGGGATTCGGTGAAGGTGTTCACGCCCGCCTTGGTGAACACGTAGGTGGCGTTGTTCGGGATCGGCATGTTCCCAGCCGCGGATCCCACATTGAGGATCGCGCCCTCGCCACGCCCGAGCATTCCCGGCAGGACCGCACGCGTCAGCTCGAACACGGCCGCGGCGTTGAGCTCGAACTGCTTGGTCTCGTAGCCCCAGTCCTGGTCCATGAAATTGCCAAAGGAGGCGATGCCGGCAGAGTTAATGATGATGTTGATCTCACGCTCGCGGATCTCGCTGATGAGCTCCGCGCGCTGCGCTTCGTCCGCCAGATCGACAGCCCGCACCTCGCACTCGGTGGGCAGCTCACGGGCTAATTCTTCCAGTACTTCCTCTCTCCGTGCGACGAGGATCAGGTTGTGGCCGCGCTGGGCGAGCTCGCGCGCGATAGCGCGGCCAATGCCTTGGCTGGCGCCCGTGACCAGGGCGCGGGCAGTGGGGCTGGGGGAGGGGAGAGCTGTGTGCGTTGTCATGGTTCCAGCTTACAGTGGCGCGTTGTACTCTAGGACGTATGACAACCTCAGCTTTTCACGCCGCGACCATCGTCGATGGAACCATCGGCGGGACCCACACAGATGCCTACCTGGTGGTGCGCGATGCCACCGTCGTCGGCATCGCCAACGAGGCACCGCAGGGCAGCGAGATCACCGAGTGCGGGGATGCCGTCATCACCCCGGGCTATATCGATATCCACTGCCACGGCGCCAACGCCACCTCCTACGACGTGGGTGCCTCTGAGTTTGCTGCAGTGAAGGAGGGGCACCTCTCCCACGGCACCACCCGCGGCGTGATGAGCTTCGTCACCGCCTCCGTGCCCCGCCTGGTTGAGCTCCTCCATGGTGCCCGCGAGATCACCGACCCGTGGCTCCTCGGTGTTCACCCGGAGGGCCCATTCCTCGCCGAGTCCCGCAAGGGGGCCCACGATGCCGCGCTGCTCATCGATCCGGAACCCGCCGTGGTCTCCACGCTTCTCGACGCCGCAGACGGCCTGATTCGCCAAATCACCATTGCCCCCGAGCGCGCCCACGGGCTCGACGCCATCGCCACCTTCGCTGAGAACGGTGCCGTCCCCGCCGTCGGCCACACCGAATGCGACTATGACACTGCCCGCGAGGCCTTCGACCGCGGCGCCCGCATCCTCACGCACGCCTTCAACGCGATGCCGTCGATCCATCACCGCGCGCCGGGGCCTGTCATTGCGGCGTTGCGTGACCCGCGGGTGTGGATCGAGGTCATCAACGACGGTGTCCACGTCCATCCCGCCGTCGTGCGCAGCCTCTTCGAGGAGGCCGCCGAGCGAATGGTCCTCGTCACCGATGCGATGGCCGCCACGAATTCCCCCGACGGTCACTACCTCCTCGGTGAGCTCGACGTCGAGGTGAAAGACTCCATTGCCCGGCTTGTCGACGGCGGAAACATCGCCGGTTCTACCCTCACCATGGATCGCGCCGTCGCCCGCGCCATCACCGAGGTCGGGGTCCCCCTGGATGTCGCCGTCGCTGCCGCCACCTCCCACCCGGCAGCCGCCATCAACCTCGAGGATTCCTACGGCCGCCTGGAAGCAGGCTTCCCTGCCGACTTCCTCGTCCTCGACCCGGAGACCTACCTCCCCACGCAGATTCACACGAGCTTCTAGGCGCTGCGCCACTGGCTGGCTGGGAACGCGCCCCGCAGGTGCCACACCCTGGCCAGCTCGGTCAACCAGATCCTCGACACAAACGACTCATTCGTCACTCGGAGGGGGATAACCCCCTCCGAGATGAGCCTGCGTTCTCGATCGCGTTCCTTATTGATCGCTCGATACGGATCACCCCCGTAGATTCCCCTGGTCTTGTCCCTGCCGTCGTACTCGATGGCGATCGATCGCTCCGGGTAAAAGAAGTCAACCCTGCCGATAAAGCCCCATGCGCGTCTACTATTTCCACCTGTTGCTTGGGCGGTCGGAATCCGTTTTCCCGCAGCGTCACTCTCACATCGCTTTCCCGTGGACTCTCTGCACGGCCGTTGATCAGTTTCAGCGCGTGGCGTGCCTTTTCTGCCCCGCTTCTGTGCCCCGGCAGTCGCATGCAGCGCCCAATATCCGCCTGTGTGGCCCGCCCTTCTCGCACCACCTCGTCGCCCACGCGGATAGCTTCCCCGGCGTTGTGCCAGCGCGCGATGTCTACCACCGTCATGGCCGGGGAGGTGATCCTCACCTCGTGCCCAAAGATAGTGGCGACAACAACGTCATCTGGTGGCAGCCTGCGCAGGACGAGCCCGTCTCGCCTGCCGTACCCCATGATCTCGACCGGGCAGTTCCCGTTGAACAGGACGGGGAGTTTCAGCAGGCAGCCCGCCGAGCGGCGGGCAAGGGTTCGTCCTTCGATTCCGCAGGCCAGGCTCCTCAACCAAAACCGCGTGCGGAACGGATGATCCGAATAATCGGTCGTGGGGTAGTACACGCCCCTGGCCAGCTTCGTGAGCACCCGTTCCCTGTGGAGCTTGTAAATGGACTTCTTCTGGTGAGTGGTCAGCGACTTAACACAAATGAGATTTTCCCCCGGTTGCATGCCCCGAATTATGGCATGGGCATGACAAGCGCGCCAGCGCACCTCCAATACTCGGCCGAATATACGATACGCACGTGCATCGCCCCAGGTGGGCGCGAGCGGCAAAACAAATTCGGCCGAGTTTTGGAGATCTCCCCGCCTAGCCTCCTATACCCGCTGCCACTCGGGCTTGTTCTCGTAGGCGAAGCGGTAGTACGAGGCGTACGTCAGAAGGGATGCGGCCTCCTCGTCGATGATGACGGTGGCCGTGGGGTGCAGCTGGAGCGCCGAGCCGGTGCACACCGCAGACACGGGCCCTTCCACCACGCCCTTGATAGCCTCGGCTTTGCCCTTTCCGCTTGCTAAAAGCACCAGGTGGCGAGCCTCCAGGATGGTGCCCACGCCCTGGGTGACGCAGTGGTGCGGGACCTGGTCGATGTCATCGTCAAAGAAGCGGGCGTTATCCTTTCGGGTCTGCTCCATGAGGGATTTCAGCCGCGTCCGCGATGCCAATGATGATCCGGGCTCGTTGAAGGCGATGTGGCCGTCGGTGCCCACACCGAGGATCTGCAGGTCGATTCCGCCGGCCTTGTGGATGGCTTCCTCATAGGCCGCGCACGCTGCCTCCATATCCTCTGCGGCGCCGTCGGGGCCGAAAACACTGGTGGAGGGGATATCAGTGGGTTCAACAAAGTGCCGTTCGATGAACGTGCGGTAGCGCTCGGGGTGGTCCGCAGGGAGCCCGACATACTCGTCCAGCATGAAGGCGCGGGCCTGGGAAAGGGATAGCTTGCCTGCGGCAACACGTTTCCCAAGCTCCTCATAGAGTCCGAGCGGGCTGGAGCCGGTGGCCACGCCGAGAACGGCAGCGGGCTTTGTGGAGATCAGACTTTCGATGTAGTCGGCGGCGATGGGTCCGATGTGGTCTGGGTGTGAGCAAATAACGACTTCCATGTTCCGTCCTTGTGGTAGGAATCTGATACTCTTATGATGTCTGATGTTAGCTGTTTTTACAAGTAAAAGGAACAAAATGGCAACAGTAATTGGGCTGGACATCGGCGGCACGAAGATCGCGGCCGCCAGGGTGACCGACGGCGTAGCCGAGAACATCATCACCACCCCGACCCCCGCCACACAGGGGCCGGAGAAAATCCTCGATGCCGCAGCAGGCCTTGCTGCCCAGCTGGGTCACGGCCCCATAGGGGTCTCCTCCGCCGGTCTCATCGATCCGTTTAAAGGGACAGTGCAGTTCGCTACAAGCCAGCTTACCGGCTGGAAGGGGGCAGACGTCGCCGGGGGGCTTTCGGCCCGGCTCGGGGCTGAGGTCTCCGTGCTTAACGACGTCCAGGCGCACGCCCTTGGCGAATACCTCCACGGAGTGGGGCGAGGGCACGAGTCCATGCTGCTCGTCGCGCCGGGCACCGGTATCGGCGGTGGCGTGATCCTCAACGGGCAGCTCCTGCTCGGTGCTCACTTCGCGGCAGGCCACGTCGGCCACGTTGATTCCCACGGCGCCGAAGGCGTCGCCTGCACGTGCGGGAGGGATGGCCACGCGGAGGCGATAGCCAGCGGTTTCGGCATCGAGCGGGCCTACGAGGAACGGGTGGGGACGCACCTTACCGGAAGGGATATCTCGCAGGAGGATAGCGCCGTAGCGCGGGAGATTCTCGCCACTGCTGGGCGCACCTTCGGGCGACTCATCGGCGGGCTCGTCAACGTCTTCGATCCGGGGCTCGTGGTCACGGCGGGATCTGTCATGAAGGCGGGGAAGGTCTGGGAACAGGCGTTTAGGGAGGGCTTCGACGCGTCGTGCATGGAGCTGTTGCAGGACACGCCCATTGTCAGTGGAACGTTGGAAAACGCGGCACTCGTCGGAGCTGCCGCGTGGGTTAGCGAAAGGAAAAATTATGAAGTTCAGTGATCTGCAGGGCAAGCTCGTCGTCTCCTGCCAGGCGTACCCAGGGGAGCCGATGCGGCACCCGGACACGATGGCGCAGGTGGCGGAGGCTGTGGTTGAGGGAGGAGCCGCAGGCGTTCGTCTGCAAGGACTGGAGGACATTAAGGAGGCGCGCACGCGAGTCGACGTCCCCATCATCGGTCTGGTGAAAGAGGGCTACGAGGGCGTGTACATCACCCCCACGCTGGAGCTGTGTATCGCCGTCGCCGATGCCGGCGCGGACGTGGTCGCGCTCGACGCGACGACGCGGCCCCGCCCCGATGGCCTCACCTTCCCGGAGACCGTGCGCAAGCTGCGTGAGGCGCGTCCAGACGTGCTCATCATGGCCGATTGCGACTGCATGGAATCCGCACGTCAGGCGGTGGACGCAGGCGTCGATGTCATTTCCACTACCCTGGCGGGCTACACGGAGGCGCGGCCGAAGACGGAGGGGCCGGACCTCGAGCTGCTGCGTGAGATGCACGACACCTACCCCGACGTTCCGCTTATCTGTGAGGGCCGGATCCACTCGGGCGCGAATGCGAAAGCGGCGCTCGACGCCGGTGCGGACACCATCGTGGTGGGCACCGCGATCACTCACCCGACCTCGATTACGTCCTGGTTCGTGGAGGCGATTAGCTAATCTCTAGCCCACGCGCCTTGTTGCGTGCCTCGTCGAGGTTGCGCAGCAGGGGCGCGTAATGGGAGAACACAGCTTCCTTGTACTTCTCCAGGTTCCCCTCCTCGGCGGCGGCGAGGATATCGCCGTGGGCGGAGGCGGTGAGGAGGATGTCCTTCGCCGTGGCGACTTGCAGCATCGGCTGGATGGCCGTGTGCACGTCCCAGAATGCTTCGGTGAGCTGGCGGAACAGCTGGTTATCGAGGGGGCTCAACAGTTTGGTGTGGAAGTACTTGTCCTCTTCGGGGAAGGAGTCTCCGCGGGCGGCGATTTCCTCCATCTTCTCTACCACCTTGTGGAGGGCAGCCGAGCGCTTGCCTTTCCAGGCGCGAACGACGGCGGGGGCAAAGGCAAGGTCGAGGGCCTGGCGCACCTCGACAATTTCGATGAGGACGCGGTAGTCGGATCCCGGGTTCAGGAGGCCGCGGAAGACGAGGAGTTCCACCATGGGTTCCATGGAGGCGTTGGCGACAAAGGTGCCGTAGCCGTGCCGGACCTCGACGATGTCCAGCGCCGTGAGGTTGGAGATCGCCTCGCGCACGCTCGAGCGGGATACCCCCAGGTCCTCACAGATGGAGGCCTCGGTGGGGAGCGGATCGCCGGGCTGCAGGTTGTTCTGCAAGATGTAGTCCTTGATGGCGGCCATGGTCTCATAGCTCCGCCCGTGCTTGCGCGTGGGGGAGTGCGTGAGCTTTCTGTCTGCCCCGCCTGTCATGGGACGGAGGGAGGGTCTGTCCTTCGGTGACTTGGACGTTTTCGCCATGGTTTTCTCCTGTCTCAAAAAAGTGCCTACATCATACTATAGGCCATGTCCTTATCTGATGTCGGGCAATGGGGTGAACTTGGTCATATGCGGGTGTGACGAACGAACTACCCCCGAACTCTAGAAACTTCTTGTGTTTAGATGTCTGACATCTTATGCTGGGTATAACCATCCGAACAGACCGGACAGATTCCGGCCTGATACAGAGAGGTCACTATGAAGAATCTCAAGAAGGGCGTCGTGGCAGTCGTTGCCTCACTGGCCCTTACGCTGACCGCCTGTGGCGGTTCCTCTGAAACTTCCTCATCTGCCGCCGGCGGGGACACCGCCACATCTGCCCAGGGTGGAGAAATTAACCTGGGCGTGGCGTACGAGACCACCAACTATGACCCGTCGAGCACCTCCTCGGCGCTGGCTATGGGCACCAACTGGCACGTGGTGGAGGGCCTGTACGAGCTCAACATGAGCGACTACAGCACCCGCAACGCGCTGGCCAAGGATGCCCCTGTCAAGATCAGCGACACCGAGTACGAGGTCACCCTGCGTGACGGCGCGAAGTTCTCCGACGGCACGCCCGTCACCTCCGCTGATGTTGTGGAGTCCTTCAAGCGCGCTGCCGCAGAGGGCAACATTTACGCCTCCTTCCTGGACTTCATCGATTCCGTGGAGGCCAAGGACGATACTACGGTGACGATTAAGCTGAAGACCCCCTTCTCGCTCGTCGAAAAGCGTCTGGCCACGGTGAAGATCATCCCAGCAGCCTCCACCAAGGACGAGATGACGTCGATGCCGATCGGCTCCGGCCCGTGGAAGTACGAGTCCATCACGGATTCCAAGATCACCGCCGTGCCCAACGAGCACTACAACGGTGACGAGAAGTACGCGGCCAAGGCGGACAAGATGGTCTGGGACGTGATCAAGGACGACACCGCCCGCACCACCGCCGCCCAGTCCGGCACCATCGACATCATGGAGGCCGTCCCCGCGGACAATGCCCAGATGCTCGAGGCAGCGGGCATGAAGGTGGACGAGGTCGACGGCTTTAACCTCCCGTTCCTCCTCTTCAACACATCCAAGGCTCCGTTCGATAACGCCAAGGTCCGCCAGGCCTTCCTCTACGCCGTGGACACCGACAAGCTCATCCAGAACAATATGAGCGGCAAGGCCAAGGCGGCCACGAGCTTCCTGCCGGAAAGCCATCCGAACTACCACAAAGCAGCCAACCAGTTCACCCACGACCCGGAGAAGGCCAAGGCGCTCCTTGAGGAAGCGGGTGTGAAGGATCTGTCCGTCACCCTGCTCACCACCGACCACCCGTGGATCTCTGATCTCGCACCGCAGATCAAGTCCGATCTCGAGGCCGTGGGCATTGCCACCTCCATCCAGTCCGAGGCATCTGCGTCCCTGTACGCCAACAACCTCGACGTGGAGAACCCGACCTTCGACCTGGCGTTGGCGCCCGGCGATCCGTCCGTGTTCGGCAATGACCCGGCACTGCTCATCAACTGGTGGTACGGCGACAACGTCTGGACCAAGCAGCGCACCTTCTGGCAGAAGTCCGACCCGGCAAAGTTCGCCGAGCTGAAGGCACTCATGGATGAGTCCACCCAGCTTGAGGGCGAGGCCCAGCAGGCCAAGTGGAACGACGCAATGGATCTCATCTCTGAAGAGGTTCCGCTGTACCCGCTGTTCCACCGCACCATGATCACCGGTTACAACGCAGACAAGTTGAACGGCTTCGCGCCGATCGGCACCACGGGCCTGTGGGCCCTGGGTGTTTCCACCAAGTAGTAACCACGAAGCGCCGCTTGTGACAGAAACGGGCGGCGCTTTTTGTGTAAAGGAGAACACAGGTGAACACACTTATCCGCCTCATCGGGAGGCGACTTGTGGCCCTGCCGCTCATGATCCTGGGCGTCACCTTCCTCGTCTTCGTGCTCATGAGCCTCTCGCCGATCGACCCGGCGTACTCGGCACTGGGGGAGAACGCGACACCGGCGGCGTTAGAGGCCTACCGTGAAAACCACGGGCTCAATGATCCGTGGATCGTCCAATTCGGCAGCTACGTGGCTGGCCTCTTGCAGGGTGACCTCGGCACCTACGGTGTCGGCGAGGATTCCGTTTCCGCCAAGGTCTTCACCGCCCTCCCCATTACGATGCAACTGACCTTCATCGGCCTGTTCATCGCCATCATCTTTTCCTTCCCGCTCGGTGTCCTGGCCGCCCTCTACCGCGACCGCTGGCCCGACCAGGTGATCCGCATCGTCTCGATTGCCTGCCTGGCTACCCCGAGCTTCTGGCTCGCCATCCTGCTCATCCTCGTATTCATGGGCAAGCTGCCGGTCGCCGGCGCATTGCCCGCGTTCGGCGATGACCCGGCTGGCTGGTTCCAACGCATGCTCCTGCCCTCGTTTGCCCTGGCTGTGCCCGTCATCGGCCAGATGACCCGCATCGTGCGCACCTCGATGGTGGAGGAGCTGGATAACGACTACGTCCGTACGGCGCTCGGCGCCGGCATCCCCAAGCACATCGTTGTCAGCCGAAACGTGCTGCGCAACGCGCTGATCACCCCGGTGACGGTGCTGGGTCTGCGCGTCGGCTACCTCATGGGTGGCGCTGTCGTCATCGAGATCATCTTCAACCTGCCGGGCATGGGCCGCGTGCTCATCGACGGCATCACGCAGAACTGGGTCACCGTGGTCCAGGGAGCAACCCTTGTGGTCGCCATCGCGTTCATCATCGTGAACATCGTGGTCGACCTGCTCTACATCCTCATCAACCCGAGGATCAGGACGGTGTAGTGAAATGACAAAGCTGGAAAAAGTTACCGCCCCGGGCGTCAAGTTCCAGGGCCTCAAGCGGATGAGCACAGGTTCCAAGATTGCGTTGATGATCCTCGCCCTCATCGCGCTGTCCGCGATTTTTGCGCCGCTTCTCGCGCCGCACGACCCCACGGCCATCGATATGAAGGGTCAGCCGCCGTCGAGTGAGTTCTGGTTCGGCACCGACAACCTCGGCCGCGATGTGTTCAGCCGCCTCCTCTACGGTGGCCGCTACTCGCTCACCGTGGGGCTTGCCGCGACGGGACTTGCCCTGCTAGCCGGGGCGATCTTCGGCTCCATCGCCGCAGTGTCCGGCAAGGTGGTGTCCGAGATCATCATGCGCATCATGGACATCATCATGTCGATCCCCGGCATCGCGCTGGCCGCCGTGGCCGTCGTGGTGTTCAAGAACCCCGAGCACCCGGAAAAGATGCTGGGTGTCATCATTGCCGCCATCGGCTTCGTGTACATTCCGCAGCTCACCCGCATCGTGCGGGCAAACGTGTTGAGCGAGTACGGCGAGGATTACGTCAACGCCGTTGTCGTCTCCGGTGCCCGGGCGCCGTGGATTTTGACCAAGCACGTGGCGCGCAACACCGCGGCCCCCGTGCTCGTGTTCGCCACGGTGCTCGTCGCCGACGCGATCATCCTCGAGGCCTCGCTGACCTTCATCGGCGCCGGTCTGCAGGAGCCGACCCCCACGTGGGGCAATATTCTCAGTTCCGCGCAGCAGGGCGTGCTGCGCGGCGAGTGGTGGCAGGCGCTGTTCCCGGGCCTGGCCATCATGATCACCGTGCTGTGCCTCAACATTTTGAGCGAGGGCATCACCGACGCGATGGTCGCGGCCCCCACCGGCCCCGTCGTCGCCGAGCACCGCGAAGAAGATCAGCTGCTCACGGACCCCGTCAAGGCATACGCCACGCAGCACGATGCTCTCGTCGCCCGCCTGGACCGGCTCGCCGAGGTGGAATCGCAGCGCACCGACCGCTACGCGCCGGAGCCCGGTACCACGCCGCTGCTGGAGGTGAAGGACCTGTGCATCCGTTTCCCGCGCCACGGCGATGTGAATGTGGTTGACCACGTGAGCTTCTCCGTTGCCGCTGGTGAGACGATGGGTCTTGTCGGTGAGTCGGGATGTGGCAAGTCGATTACCGCCTTCGCCATCATGGGTCTCCTCGATCCCAAAGCTGAGATCAGCGGCGAGGTCTATTACAAGGGCGAGGACCTCCTACAGATGGACGTCGACAAGCGCCGTGGACTCCTCGGCCACGAGATGGCGATGATCTACCAGGATGCCCTGTCCGCGTTGAACCCCTCGATGCTCATCAAGTCCCAGATGGCGCAGCTCACCAAGCGCGGGGGCACGCGTAGCGCCGAGGAGCTCCTCGAGCTTGTGGGGCTCGATCCCAAGCGGACGCTGGAGAGCTACCCGCATGAACTGTCCGGAGGCCAGCGCCAGCGCGTCCTCATCGCGATGGCGTTGACTCGCGACCCGAACCTCATCATCGCCGACGAGCCGACGACGGCCCTCGACGTGACGGTGCAGAAGCAGGTCATCGAGCTCATCAAGAACCTGCAGGAAAAGCTCGGATTCGCGATGGTGTTCGTGTCCCACGACCTGGCCCTGGTGGCCGAGGTGGCCTACTCCATCACGGTGATGTACGCCGGGCAGGTCATCGAGCAGGCCTCCACCCGCGAGCTGCTCACCGACCCCCAGCACGAGTACACCCGCGGCCTGCTCGGCGCGGTGCTGTCCATCGAGGCCGGCTCCGGTCGCCTGCACCAGGTGCCGGGCACCGTCCCGAGCCCGCAGGACTTCCCCGTGGGCGACCGGTTCGCGCCGCGCTCCTCGCACCCCTCGGTGGGGCTTACCACCCCGCGGGTCATGCGCACGGTCCCCGGTACGTACCACGTCTACGCCGATCTTCCGGACGAGCTCCAGTGGGCCGCGCAGGAGGAACGCGCCGGCAGGCTCACCCCCGGGCTTACCGACGAAGACTATGCCGAGCTTGGCAAGAAACATGAGGTGACCAAATGAGTACCACGCCGATCATCCAACTCGATGACATCAAGGTTCACTTCCGCAGCCGCACTGGCCCGCTCCTCCACCCGAACATCGTCAAGGCCGTCGACGGCGTGAGCCTCACGCTCATGCCCGGCGAAACAATCGGCATCGTCGGCGAATCCGGCTGCGGCAAATCCACCACCGCCAACGTCATGTGTGGCCTGCAAAAGCCCACGAGCGGCACGGTGTATTTCCGCGGCGAGGACGTGACCAAGCGCACCGCCAAAAACCGCAAGAAGATAGGGCGCGTGGTCTCCGTCGTGTTCCAGGACCCATCCACCGCGCTGAATGCGCGCATGACGGTTCGGGACCAGCTGAAAGACCCCCTCAACGTGCACAACGTGGGGGAGAAGTCCGAGCGTGACGGCGAGGTAGAAGAGCTCATCGCGCTGGTGGGCCTGCCGCACTCGACGCTCGACGCCCTGCCTGGCCAGCTGTCCGGCGGGCAGCGGCAGCGCGTGGCCATCGCCCGCGCGCTGGCGCTCAATCCCGACGCGATCATCGCCGACGAGCCGACCTCGGCCCTCGATGTCTCGGTTCGTGCCCAGATCTTGAACCTGCTTACGGATCTCAAGAACAAACTGGGCCTGTCCATGGTGTTCATCTCCCACGATATCCAGACCGTGCGCTACGTCTCGAACCGGATCATCGTCATGAACCATGGCCACATCATCGAGGAAGGTCCCGCTAGAGAGATCTTCTCCAACCCGAAGGACGACTACACGCGCACCCTCCTCGGCGCCGCGCCGTCTCTCCTTCACCCCGACATGACAAAGATAGAAAGTTAAGTACCCTCCCATGACTGATTTCCATGGAGTCATTCCCCCCGTCGTCATCGCCCGTCACGCCGACGGCAGCTTCGACGAGGAATCAACCACCAAAAACCTCACCCGGCTCATCGATGCCGGCGTCAACGGCCTGTTCATCCTGGGCAGCTCCGGCGAGGGTGCATTCGTCACCGATGCCGAGCGCGACCAGGTGGTGAAAAATGCGATCAGTGTGGCCGCCGGTCGCGTCCCCGTCCTCGTCGGCTGCATCGACACGCAGACGAGCCGCGTCATTGAACACATCAAGCATGCCGAGGCCTGCGGCGCCGACGGTATCGTCGCCACAGCGCCGTTCTACGCCCTGGGTGGGCTTGCCCAGGTGGAGCGCCACTTCCGCTGCCTGGCGCAGGCAACCACGCTGCCGATCTTCGCCTACGACATCCCCGTGTGCGTCCACGTCAAGCTCCCCCCGGAGCTCCTGGTCAGGCTCGGCCGCGACGGCGTGCTCGCCGGTGTGAAGGATTCCTCCGGCGACGATGTTTCCTTCCGTTTCCTGTCCCTCCTCAATGAGGAGGCGGGCCACCCGCTGAAGCTGTTCACCGGCCACGAGGTCGTCGTCGACGGCGCGTACCTCTCCGGCGCCGACGGCTCCGTCCCGGGGCTGGGCAATATCGACCCGTGGGGCTACGTCCGCCAGTGGAAGGCCTTCACCGAGGGCGACTGGGAGACCGTGAAGAAGGAGCAGGACCGGTTGGCGCGCCTCATGCGCATCACGTCGGTCGCCCACTCGGTCACCGGTTTCGGTGCCGGTGTCGGGGCCTTCAAGCAGGCCCTCAAGCTGCAGGGGATCTTCGCTTCCGCGCGCATGCCGGAGCCGGTCCCACAGCTTGTCGACGACGAGGTAACGTCCATCCGGGCGATCCTCGACGCCGAGGGTGTGCTGTAAAAGATGTACATTGACCCGGACATCGCCTCCTGGCTGGATTCCCTCGTGTCCCTGGATATCGCCGATCTCCCCGCCGCCCGGCAGGCCTCGGCGAAAAACCAGCAGGGTGCCGCATTCCCCGGCACCCACGACGGCAGGATGAAGGTCATGGGAGACGGCTCCCGGGTCATTTTTAACATCCACGGTGGCGGCTTCGTCCTCGGCTCCACCTCCGGCGATGACCCGGAAAACACGCTCTTGGTGGACGAACTCGGCGTCACCGTCGTCTCCCCGGAATACGGCCTCGCCCCCGAGAACCCGTATCCGGGACCCGTCGCCGAATGCTGCGAGGCGCTCGAATACATCGTCCGGCAGCTCGACCCGCACCCACTCATCATGGGGCACTCGGCTGGCGGTGGGCTGGCGGCGATGGTCACCCAATGGGCGCTGGAACAGGGGATTGCCCCCGCCGCGCAGGTGCTCATCGAGCCGGAGCTTGACCCGGCGTGCGCGTCGGAAAGCATGCGAACCTACGCCGCAGGCCCCGTGTGGACGGCTGCCAACGGCCGCCTCTCATGGGACTACCTGCTTAACGGGAAGGAGCTTACGATTCCGGCGCGCTCAGCCCCTGCCACCTACGCCATCGTGAACCAATCCGATCCGCTTCGCGATGAGGGGCTCCGCTACGCCCTGGCCCTGGCCGATGCCGGCACTCCCGTCACCATCAAAATGTATCCGGGCACCGTCCACGGATCCATGAGCTGCATGGGGGCGGGCGTGACCGCCCACGCTTACGAGGAGCTTCTCGCCTTTATCCGGCAGGTTCTGCAGTAGAGCGAAAATACAATTCAGCCGACATGTTCACCATGTCGGCTGAATTGTGTAAGAAGGTTTTCTAGAGACGAGGGGCGGGAACCGTGCTATTGTCTGTGCCATCTAGATCGTCAATCTCGTCCTGGAAGACGGGGGAGGTGTTAGCGGCGTGATCGAGGATGAACTTCGAGCCGAGGATGATGATGCACACGGCCGTGATCGTGAAGGTGGGGACGGAGAAGAGCGCATCCATAAAATCCCACCCGTACGCCATGAGGATGGCGAGCATACCGAATGCCCAGCAGCCGACGATTGTCAGCGAGCAAACGGTTTCTGTGCTCTTCCATGTCATGCTTTAAGGATATGTTAAGAAACGTCTCAACTTGCAGCAGATGGTCTAATCGACCCTCGTTTGGGGGTATGTCCACAGTCCGGAATGAAAGAAACGTGCACCAGCGGGGCCGGGACGTTTTTCTCTACACTGGGCACCATGAGGTCACCACTTTTTGAACAGTCCAACATGGAAAACGAGACGCGTGAGCGCTGGACCATGCAGTCAAAGAAGATGCTCAGGGTTGTCGTCACGGAGGATAACCCCGTGATCGCCACGGCCGGCGCGATGGTCGCCTACCAGGGACGCGTGAAATTCAACCACCAGTCCTCCGGCTCCCTGGGGAAGTTCTTCAAGAAGCATCTCACCGGCGAAGACACCCCCATGATGCGGGTAACCGGTGACGGGGAAGTGTTCTTCGCCCGCGATGCCGCCAACGTCTTCCTCATGGAACTCGAGGGGGGAAACGACGGCCTGTCCGTCAACTCAAGCTCGCTCCTAGCCTACGACCCGACCCTCGACGACGACATCCGCAGGCTCCGTGGGGCGGGCTCCCTCCTCAGTGGAGCCGGCCTGTTCAACGTCAACCTCACAGGCCGTGGCATGGTAGCGCTGTGCTCGAAGGGCACACCCCTGGTGCTGGACTGCTCGCAGCAGGACACATTCGTTGACCCGCAGGCTGCTGTCTGCTGGTCGGCGAACCTTGCTCCGGAGATCACCACGGACATCAACCTCAACACGTTCATCGGCCGGGGTTCCGGCGAAGCGTTCCAGATGCGCTTCTCCGGCCCGGGCTTTGTCGTCGTGCAGCCATCCGAGGGGATCGGCACCCCCGTCCTGAAGGCAGAATAAATCGGGTAGCCGGCTACCCGTAGCTGGCTACCCATAGCCGGGGGAGCCGGCTGCCCGGGTGGGGGAATCGCCGAACTACAGCCGGGCCTCTGCGGCGGTGAGAGTAAAGCTGTGGGCGCCGGTGCCGCAGATGACACGGTCGGGATCGACCTTGCAGTAGTTGTCACCCACCTGCACGCGCCGCCCCTCGGTGAGTCGCAGGTTGCCCCGGGCGGTGGCATCGAGGTGTGTCCACCCAATGCCGTCGGCGGTGGACACAAGTGCGTTGAGGTCTCCCGCAGCGTCGGGGTGAACAGGGGTTTTCACTGGCGCGTCAGCCCGGCAGGCTGCACCGTCAGCGGTGACCTGGCATAGCGCGCGGGCATCCGGCCCGACCTGGGCGAGGAATCCCGGGCCGAAGACGGCGGCATCGACGTTGGCGTAGCCGTCATCGTGGGCGACGGCGAACGCGTCCTGGGGGAGGATATGGGAGGCGGCCTCGTAGGCGTCCCCGCACACCGGGGCACCCGTTGCCACGCAGGCGGAGGTGAGAAAAGAGACAATTGTTCCGAGAATACTCATGGCGACCAGCGTAACGGAAGTGGTTCCCGCGATGCGTAGGGCATCTTCTAAAAAGGAAAGGCAATAGGGCCGGAAAGAACAGGGGCGGGAAAACGAGGACGGAAAAACGGGGACGAGAAGAACGGAACGGAAAGAAACGAGGCAGGGAAAGAAAAAGGCGTGAGGTCTGCGGATGTGCCACAGACCTCACGCCGGATATTGCATATTGTGTGCAATTTATTGCGCCCCAGACAGGATTCGAACCCGCGACCAGCCGGGTAGAAACCGGATGCTCTAATCCGCTGAGCTACTGGGGCAGTGGATAACATCGTACCCTTAGTTATCGCAAAATCAGAATACGGGTTAGCCTGTCTAGTATGAAAGCTCGGCGCTCACTCCCGGTCTACACCGTCTTTGTCATGGTAGCGGGAATTATCGGTGTCATCGTGTCCACCGTGTTCCTCGCTCAGTCCCTGGCGGCACTGGGCATTCCCGATCCAGGGCCGGCCACCACGGCGGGCCTCCCCTTCTTCCGCGCGGCGGGCCTCATGCTCGCGTGCCTGGGCGTGGGAAACTACCTTCTGGCGGCGTTTTTCATCCACCCGCAGGAGCGCACGGAGCTCCCCACCACGCGGCTCACCGTCGACGGGGCAATCGCCGTCCGCTCGGGGAGCTGGGCGATGCTCGCTTGGGCGCTCATCGCTGCGTTCATGATTCCTCTTTACCTTTCCGACGTCTCCGGGGAACCGCTTACAAAAACCCTCCAGCCCGCCATGTGGCCGGTCGCCATCGACCAGGTATCCACATCCCTCGCGTTCGAGTGGGTCGCCATCTTCGCGTTCATCACGGGAGCTGCAGGCCTGGTCGTCCGCCGCTGGCTACCCACCCCGTTTTTGCTGGTGGGGGCGATCCTTACCATCGTCCCGCTTGGCCTCGAGGGGCACTCGGCTACCGGTGGTAACCACGACTACGGTACGAACTCCTACCTCTGGCATCTGCTCTTTCTTGTCCTGTGGGTCGGCGGGCTCATGGCTCTCGTCGCCCACGCGCGCAGGCGCGGACCGGAGCTTGACCTTGCCGTGAAGAGGTTTTCTCCGATGGCCCTCGTGGCGATCATCGCCATGGCTGCCTCCGGCCTCATCAACGCCGGTATCCGCCTCCACTTCATGGACTGGTTCACCTCCGGATACGGCCTCGTGCTGGTGGGAAAGACCGTTCTCATCCTCGTCTGTGGCGTGCTGGGCTACCTCCACCGCGAGCGAACGATGCCGTATCTCAAGGAAAAGCCCGAACTGTTTACTCGCATCGCCGTTGTCGAGGTAATCGTCATGGCGGTGATCACGGGTCTTGCAGTGTCCCTCGGTCGCACCCCGCCTCCGCCTCCCCGCACCGTGGATATCAACTCCATGGATATCCTTATCGGCTATCGCCTGGAAATCCCCACCACTTTCTGGAATGTGTGGACGATGTGGCGCTTTGACCTCATGTTTGGCACGATCGCCATCGTGCTCGCCGCCATCTACCTGTGGAACGTGCGCAAGCACTCCTACTGGCCGTGGCAGCGCACCATGTGGTACATGATCGGCTGCGCGATGCTGCTGCTCACCATGTGTAGCGGCATCGGCATGTACATCCCGGCCAGCTTCTCCATGCACATGGTGGGACACATGATCCTCTCCATGGGCGTTCCTGTCTTCTGGGTGCTCGGTGGCCCGCTCACCCTCATCAAGGAGACGCATAAGGGCGAGGATATCGAGTACATCATTGATGCCCTCGTGAACTGCCGCCTTATGAAGGTGATCATGCACCCGGGGTTCAACACTGTGCAGTTCGTTGTGGTGTACTACATCCTCTATGTCACCCCGCTGTACGAGTACCTCGTCTGGGAGCACGCCGGGCATCTCGGGATGAACGTGGTGTTCATCCTATCCGGCACCTTCTACTACTGGCAGCTCATCGGCGTCGACGAGCACCCACATGGTCACAAGCCCATGAATAATCTCTGGTGGCTCATGATCTCCCTGCCGTTCCACATGTATTTCGGCATCTACCTCATGCAACTCGGCGATGTCATGGCTTTCGACTTTTACAACGCGCTGCAACTGCCGTGGAACCCGGATTTGCTCTGGGATCAGCGCGTCGGCGGTGGCATTGCGTGGGCTGCCGGGCAGTTCCCGCTCATTATTGTCTTCGGTGCGCTGCTATGGCGGTGGTTTACGGAGGACAAGAAGGAACAGGCTGAGTATGAGGAGCGCGCCATCATTAATGACGACGCTGACCTGCGCGCCTACAACGAGTACTTGGAACAGATGCATCGCGGTGAGGTTCCCGACGCGGAATACTTCAACAAAGAAATCAAAAAATAGCTGTGGAATTCGCTCGTTATCCACAGGTATCGGAATAACCATGCCGGCCCCTGTTGCGGGGGTCGGCATGTGCCTGTTTTCTGGTAGTGCAACTGCACACCGCCAACAAGAAAGGCACATATTCACCATGTCAACCACCAATGTCACCCTCGTGGGTAACATCTGCAGCAAGCTGGAGCTGAAGGATATTCCAGCAAATAAAGGTATGTCCGCAACACAGGTCTGCACCTTCCGCGTCGCGTGCGACAAGAAGATCCCGACGGGACAAACCGACGAAGACAATCGGCCCATCTATGACTCCGCCGATGTGCTTTACATCGGCGTGGAGTGCTGGGGTGAGCTGGCCAAGAACGTCAACTCGACGCTCAACATCGGTTCACCTGTGGTCATCAGTGGCAAGATCGTCACATCCTCGTGGGAGGAGAAGGTTGAGGGGGACAAGACCGTCAGGCGCTCCATCATCCGCTGCCGGGCCTACCACGTGGGTCCCGATCTGCTGCGTGAGGCATTCATTTCTCGGGGAGAAATGATGGATCTCGCTGAGGAGACAGCGCAAAAGCGGCTGAAAAAACTGGTGGAACAGCACCAGCAACAGCAACGTCAGAAGCAAACGCAGCAAGGCCAGCAACCACAAGTCAATCGGGAGCGTGCGCGGGTGAACCCCTCCAGCAACGCCGCGTAGCTGAACCTCGGTGGGTAGAATAGACCACCATGCCTACCGAGACGTTGAAGAAAACCCTGATCATTGTCGCCGCGCTGAACTTCGCGTACTTCTTCGTGGAGTTCGGCGTGGCGATTGCCATTTCATCGGTGTCCCTCATCGCGGACTCCGTTGACTTCCTTGAGGACGCGTTTGTTAACACCCTCATCGTCATCGCGCTTGGGTGGTCACTGAAGCGCAGGGCGCTTGTGGGCAAGATTATGACGTTCATCATCTGCCTTCCCGCGCTGGTAGCGGGAATACAAGCCATCCTAAAGGCGTTGAATCCAGTGGTACCGGATCCGTGGGCGCTCGCCGCTACGGCAGGCGGGGCAGCAGTGGTGAACCTTGCCTGCTCCCTCATCCTCATGCGTGTGCGCCACCACGGTGGTTCCATGACGCGCGGTGCGTTCCTCATCGCCCGCAACGATGTAATCGTGAACCTTCTCATCATCGCCTGCGGGTTTGTGACGTACTGGACGGCATCGGGGTGGCCGGACATTATCCTCGGCGTGGTCATCATCGTGTTGAACGTGAGTGCCGCGAAGGAAGTGTGGGAGGCCGCCACCGAGGAGGAGCTCGCCGCCAAGGCGAAGGCAGGGGAGTTCGACGACGACTAAAACGAAGTCGAACCGAACCGCAGAATACGGTAGCCTTAGCGGAGGAATTACGAGGGTTAGACAAGAAAGGCGTTGAACCCAGTGGGTGAATTTATTTACACGATGAAGAACGTGCGGAAGGCGCACGGCGACAAGGTGATCTTGGACAACGTCACCATGGCGTTTTACCCCGGGGCGAAGATCGGTGTGGTCGGCCCCAACGGTGCGGGTAAGTCCTCCATCCTGAAGATTATGGCCGGCCTGGACCAGCCGTCCAACGGCGAGGCCTTCGCGGATCCGGGTGCCACCGTCGGCATCCTCCTGCAGGAGCCGCCGCTCAACGAGGAGAAGACCGTCCGCGGAAACGTGGAAGAGGGCCTCGGCGAGATTTACGAGAAGCTGCAGCGCTACGAGAAGATCGCCGAGGAAATGGCGACGAATTACACCGACGAGCTCATGGAGGAAATGGGCGCGCTGCAGACGGAGCTGGATGCGGCCGACGCGTGGGAGATCGATTCCAAGATCGACCAGGCTATGGATGCGCTGCGCTGCCCGCCCGGCGACTCCCCGGTTACGAACCTCTCCGGTGGTGAGCGCCGCCGCGTAGCACTTGCCAAGCTCCTGCTCTCCGAGCCGGATCTTCTGCTTCTCGACGAGCCCACCAACCACCTCGACGCCGAGAGCGTTCTCTGGTTGGAGCAGCACCTGCAGAAGTACCCGGGTGCCGTCCTCGCCGTCACCCACGACCGCTACTTCCTCGACCACGTCGCCGAGTGGATCTGTGAGGTCGACCGTGGCCAGCTCTACCCCTACAAGGGCAACTACTCCACCTACCTGGAGACCAAGGCTGAGCGCCTTGAGGTCGCCGGCAAGAAGGACGCCAAGCTGCAGAAGCGCCTGAAGGACGAGTTGAAGTGGGTTCGCTCCGGTGCGAAGGCCCGCCAGGCCAAGAACAAGGCTCGTCTGGAGCGCTACGAAGAGATGGCTGCCGAGGCCGAGAAGTACAAGAAGCTCGACTTCGAGGAGATCCAGATCCCGACCCCGCCGCGCCTGGGCAATCAGGTTGTGGAGGTTTCGAACCTGTACAAGGGCTTCGACGGTCGCACGCTCATCAAGGACCTCTCCTTCACCCTGCCGCGTAACGGCATCGTCGGTGTTATCGGCCCGAACGGCGTGGGCAAGACCACCCTGTTCAAGACGATCGTCGGCTTGGAGGAGCCGGATTCCGGTGAGGTCAAGGTTGGCCAGACGGTGAAGCTCAGCTACGTCGACCAGAACCGTGAGAACATCGACCCGGAGAAGACGGTGTGGGAGGTTGTGTCCGACGGCCTCGATTACATCCACGTCGGCCAGAACGAGATGCCGTCCCGCGCCTACATTTCCGCCTTCGGTTTCAAGGGGCCGGACCAGCAGAAGCCTGCCGGCGTGCTTTCCGGTGGTGAGCGGAACCGCCTGAACCTGGCGCTAACGCTGAAGAAGGGTGGCAACCTGATCCTCCTCGACGAGCCGACCAACGACCTCGATGTCGAGACCCTGTCCAGCCTGGAAAACGCCCTCACCAAGTTCCCGGGCTGCGCCGTGGTCATCTCCCACGACCGCTGGTTCCTCGACCGCACCTGTACCCACATCCTCGCCTGGGAGGGCAACTTCGAGGAGGGCAAGTGGTTCTGGTTCGAGGGTAACTTCGAGGACTACGAGAAGAACAAGGTTGAGCGCCTCGGCCCCGACGCCGCCCGCCCCACCGCTGTTCACCGCAAGCTCACCCGTTAAGTAGCTTGTCGACGACGGGGTGCACGCCGCTAGCGCGGCGCGCACCCCGTTTTTTCGTGTTTAGGGAGGGGGCTTTTAGTCTCAGTTTCCCATCCCTTTGATCCGTGTTTTAGACGGATACAGCAAAACCAGTGGCCAAATTTTTTCCAAATAGGGCAATTTCAGTAAATCTGTACGAGTGTCTCGCTCGATGCCAATTCCCGTAGACGTGAATGGAAAACAATGAAATTGGAGGGAGCGTGTTGTAACTTGGCTAGACTGCATCATTCAGCGACACGTCCTAGAATTTCTTTTTGACGGCGACGAAAGGTCGGTATAATATCCGTTAGTAGCCCGAGCCGTTGGCCCTCCACTATCAGGAGAGCGCCGATGACTAGGGCTTAATTATTTCTCGGAAGGCTGTAATGGCTCGGCATGCGAAGCACAAATCTGCGGAAGTAAACGAACCCCCGTTTTCCCAGGTACCAACCATAACTGCGATTCTTATTGATGGAGGTTTTTACCGTCGAAGGGCATATAGTCTTTTCGGTGATAAGGATCCTGTCGCCCGTGCAAAGGAGCTGGTTGCTTACGCCCGAAGGCATATCGAAAAATCAAATGCGAACTTATACCGCATCTTCTATTACGATTGCCCTCCTTCTGAGAAAGTTCTATACCACCCGTTGCTCAAGAAACAGGTAAACCTTGCCAAGACACCTCAATACAAGTGGTCAATCACCTTTTTTGAGGAATTAATTCATAAGAGGAAGGTTGCTCTGCGACGTGGCGAAGAACTTCGTACACAAAATGGTTATTTGCTTAAGCCAGAAACCGTGAAGAAGCTCTGCGCTGGAAAGATTCAGGTCAAAGACCTCACCGAGGACGATTTCTCGCTCGATATCAACCAAAAAGGCGTAGATATGCGAATTGGGCTCGACATCGCTTCACTCGCTCAGCAAGGAATAGTCAACCAGATCGTCATGATAACGGGAGACAGCGATTTCGTTCCGGCCGCGAAACACGCAAGACGAATGGGAATTGATTTTATCCTTGACCCAATGTGGGCAAATATAGCCCCTAGCCTGAGCGAACATGTGGACGGAGTTCGAAGCTGTGTGCCAAAGGAACCAAATGCTTGAAACGAACCGCTTTTTAAATCCGGCGGAAAGTCAGATGAAGAAAAAGCTGGAAAGGAAGCAATTGACCTACGGAACCGAGAAAGCGGAGCATAACAAAAGCGGAGACACAACTGTTGTTCTGTAAAAAGGTTGACCGCGTGGCGATAAAGAATTTCGAATGGCCAATTCACGACCTATCAGCCCATTGACTCCAAATGTATCGCAACGTATTTCTTCTAAAAAGGGCGAAACGCTCCACAGTCGGACAATCCGTCTTTATCCCTCAGAGGGTCAACTACTCACCATGAGCGTGATCGTTATCGCCCCAAAGCATAGGACGAGGCTCGTCAAGCTCAGAACCCCGATGGCGTTCGGCTCGACGGCATCGTCGTTGATGCCCTTCACCTTCACGGCGTAGCGGTGTCGCTGTGTGACCAGGATCGCGACCGCTCCTAAGAGCAGCACAAAAACCGCGATGAAGACAGCGGGGCCAAAGGTCTCAACGAACTTAACCAGCGTGGCTGAGCACACGCACGTAGCCAGCACTGTACGTGACCAGGACAGCGTGGTTCGTTCCGGCTGAAGACCCGGATCGTCGTGGGTGGGAAGCGTACTCATCGCAGGAACAACACAATCACGACGGCGCAGGCGACAAACGCCGCAGCGGACAAAAGCGGGACGATGGCGGGCATGGGCAGAGGCTTCTCATTGCGCATGGCGCGCTCCACGCGTACCCAACGGAAAGCCGCACCGCCCGCGATGAACATACCGACCGCCGTGACGAACACCGCCAACCACATGCGCACCGTTGGCCCAAGTCCCGCGATGGGGAACGCTTCAATTGCCACCCCGCCGGCTAAAAATGCTAACGACGTGCGCGTCCACGCAAGGAATGTGCGCTCGTTGGCGAGGGTGAAGCGCGGGTCGGGTTCCTTCCCGTCGGGAAAGACGGCCCGCGCCAGGGTTGAGCGGTCAGATGAGTCGGTCACGATTCCATTGTAAGGGTGGGGGAGGAGCGCAGGGCTACCGATTCCGCATCGCTGCAGCAGCGCGCGTGAAGTAGGCCTCCATCTGTGGACGTACCGTGTCCGGAGTTTCCGCAACATCGAGTGCTCGACTCATGCACGCCAGCCAGTGCTCTTGGGCTTCCTCCGTTACTTCGTACGGCGTGTGCCTGCGGCGAAGCATCGGCGCGCCACGGTTCTGGTTGAAGAGGGCGGGACCGCCAAAGTACTGGATGAGAAACCAGGTGAGGCGATCCTGCGCGCCACTGAGATCCTCCTCAGGGTACATGGGGAGAAGCACCTCGTCCTCTTTCACGCCCTCATAAAAGGCTGCCGCCAGGCGGTGGAAGTAGTCTTCGCCGAGCAACTCGTAGATGGTCAAGGAGCGGTCGCTGCTGTCAGGTGTGCCGAGATCCATAAGGGCAGTATACAAACGAGAGTGCGGGGCATCGCCAGCAACTGAGTGGTGAGCTTCCCACTCATCTTCACACAAGTGGGAAGCTGGGTGGGAAGTTGACAACGGGGATAAATAGCTCTTGAACAGGCTTAATAGTCGAACTTACCACTAGCTTCCCACTTAACTTCCCACCGTGGGAAGCTTGTGGGAAGTTAGGTGGGAAGCTTGTGTGCGGTCGGATTCCCCGTGCCACTTGGTTGTCAGAAGCGATTACGCGGTGAGTGTTTTGACGGGGAGTTCTGGAGGGTATTGTGGAAGACTCTACGAGATTTCGACAGTTGTGGTTGAAGTTGCGACTTTCTTGCCAGACACTTGAATCATGGCTGGCTCACGATTTATAGACCTCATCCCGACGCAGAGACCAACAGTGAAGGTTAAAGGGGAGTACTACCACAGGGATGTTCTCCGCAACGTTCCTAGTGGTATCCATTCTTTGGAGCTTATTCCCGAGCCAGATAACCCCTACGACCACTATGCGATCAGTGTGCGCTACAAAGGATCAGTCATCGGATACATTCCGAAAGAACGTACCCACAACTATCGAGATTTAATTGGTCGTATCTCAGCGGGTGGCTACATTGCTCGCGTAGACGCAAAGGTCTACAAGAATCCTGCCAATGACTTCTTCGATGTTTCCCTTTACCTCTCTTCTAATGAGAAACACCTGCCCGATGATGCCGACATTCCAATTGAAGCGAATTGGGCGGAACTTCCTCGTGCATTTCATAGGGTGCCTGCCGATCCGACATCTGCATTTACGGATGAAGATCGTGAGAGGGAGAAAGCTCGACGCGCGCAGATGAACGCTGAGTATGAGGCTCAGCGAGAGATAGATTCGCAATCGAAGCTGGGCAGGGCAATCAAGGCGTTTAAGACCCCGGACGATCAGTCGCAGGAGGTAGCAAAGACTGATATGCGGAATGGGTGTGCCACCATCCTTGCAGTGGTTGCGGTGATAGTCGTGCTGATCTTGATCTTTTAGCACGCGCCGTACAAGAGCGGGGAAGAGAGTATTTGATTCTTCCCTCCAGGAGGTGAGAAGGGGCTCTTCTGCTCTCAGAGTCCAGGCACTAATGCACCCTCTACAGGAAGCGCTTTGATTACATGGTCGCGGAACTTCCCCACTTAACTTCCCACAGCGGGAAGCTTGTGGGAAGTTAAGCGGGAAGCTTGGTTACGGGCCGGCCCACATCGTAAAAGCGACTCCCGAGCGACGGAACGCCTCTCCCCGCGTAGCAGTCATGGATCAGAAAATCCAGGGAAAACGCCCAATCCCCATCCGAGCGCTCAGTAATTAACGCCACACCACAAAACACAAAACCGCCGGAGCCCAACCAAAACCGCTACACAAACGGCTTCCGGTCATACTCCCTCATCAGCGTATACCCATCCCCGCCAGAGATCACGGGAATGCTCTTCGGCCGTGAGGGGTCTGGCTGCATCATCGTGGTCAACGAGCCGTGGGAGGCGAGGTGCTCCCCCGGGGTGAGCTCCCGAATTGCCACGCCAGCAATGCGGTCGGGATGGTCGCTCGACGCCTCGCCGTAAATAAGCGGGTCGTGCTGCCCGTCGTCGCCCACGAGCACCCAGTCGATTTCCGGAAACTCCAAAAACAGGTTCCGCAACTGCACCTTCTTGTGTTCCTGCCCGGAACGGAACAGGCCCGTCGGCGTGGGCCCCCAATCCGTCAGCAGCATTGGCCCCACGGGAAGTTTGTGCAGGGTGAGGAAGTTCTCGAGCATCTCGTATGTGTTCCAGGCACCGGTGGAGAGGTAAAACACGGGCGCGCCGGGGTGCCCGGTAAGCACATGCTCGTAGAAGGCACCCATCCCGGGCACTGGCTTGCGCGTGTTGGTGTGGCGCACCCACGAGATCCACGCCGCCTGCAGCGCCCTGGGGAGTTTGGTCACCATGATGGTGTCATCGATATCGGACACGAGCCCCACGCGCGCCTCGGGGGAGACGATGAGCACTCGCCCCGTCACCGTTTTCGCGCCCTCGGCTTCGATGGTCACCTCGTGCCAGCCAGGCTCCAGCCCGTGGTTGAACACACGAATGTCGATGTAGCCGTTGGGGTTGGTGAAGGTTTCCACCGTCTGTTTCCCGCACGTCACCCGCACGGGGAGGTCGCCGACCTGGACTGTAAAGAACTGTCTAAAACCCCGCTTCGCCTCCGCAGAGGCGCGCCGAGCTCTGTGCTCCATCTCCTCAATGAACCCGAGAGGCGTGTGCGTGCTTGGGGGAATGAATGTGGGGTCGTCGTCGTCCTCGTCGGGATCCACCATGAGTACCCTCCCGAGCACGTGCGCCTTGTCCACGCTCCCGTACCCGGAGAATCCTGTTATCGACGGCACCCACCCCGCCTTGCGCGTACGGGCATTTCCAAAAGCGTTGATCGCGGACTCAATCCGCCGCGCGACATCCGACACAGCCATAGCTCTATCGTACCGGTCACCGTACTTTTTGCTTGTCGACGATAAGTTTAAGGGGCTAGCTGGATAGGGTAGCTAAGCATTCACGAGCTGCATAGGTGAAGCAACGAAAAAGTTTCTTCCATTAAGCCATCTTTTTACTCAGCGCAGCTGATTGTTCTGGTAGAAGCAGCACCATCCGGGTCATATCCATGAGCTTGTGAAACTCCTTTTCGGCTTCATCTGGCCAACTAATTGGGGAAAGCCGAATTTCGGATTCGGAGGATGCCTCTGAAAGCATAGCGAAGATTTGTCCTCGTTGGACGTCGTACGTGTTGAATGCTTGGTGCAGTTCCTCCACTTGGCTCAAGAGCCTATCATTGGAAACTGCTAGCTTAAGCTGCCAGATGAGGGCATAAAATTTTGCGCTGATTGAGCTGTATTCGTTAGCAATGCCGAATGCAACATGTTGCCTTTCAGTGAAGGCACCCTTCACAAAATTCTCTTCACTTTCTGTCCTCGAAACCTGCTGTGAAATAGCAAAATTTGCTTCCCTCAGCATCTGATACTCCCATATGAAGTGGGATACTGACTTCCTTTGGCTGATAGCGGAATCTCTTTGACGATTATAAGCACGCTCCCTCTCCCGCTCTTCTCTGTCGAGATTACTTCTTCGATCAGCAAAGTAATTTGTGAACCCTGCTACGATAAGCGATACAACGATAGTGAGTATTGGGTAGAAATATGTAACTATAAAATTTTCCATTAACCTCTCTCTTCCCGTTTTCCCGTGCTGGTGTTGACCGTCATCGTCTCATAAATCTTCAGTTCAGTACTAGTAACTATGACCGGTGCTAAGCAGGAATCGAGGCTGATCTACCTTCGAGATGGTATCCAAGTAGACCCAAAGGGGCGAATCAACAGTAAGACTTCGTTAGAAGTAAACGGAGTTGCCAGGGATCGACGCAGGTATACGCGAGCTTTCTTCTCCTAAAGACCCCGTTCTATTCGGCGGAAATCGCTATGTCTGAGTACCCGCGTAACGCCCCAGTGACAATCCCGAAAAAATCACTAAAGTCATACGTTACAAAGCTTCGAAGGAGAAAACGTGACCGAAGGACCTATCCACACAACGACGATTCCCGTGCGCTGGAGCGATTTTGACCGCTACGGCCACCTGAATAACAACTCCTACATTGAAATCGCGCAGGAGGCGCGCGTGAAGTTCGCCCAGGACGAGTTTGTCGCCCGGGGCTACGATATGCCGACCGTCTTCGTACGCCGGATCACCGCCGATTTCATGCGCCCCATCATGCCCGACACCCAGGAGGCGGAGGTACGCACGCAGGTGGTACGCGTGGGCAACACGAGCTTTGACACTCGCCAGGAGGTCCTCGACCACTCCGGCCACGTCTGCGCCGTCATCGAAGTAGTCAACATCTCCGTCGACGTCAAGACCGCCCGCCCCAAGTCAATTACCGCCCATGAGCTGAAGATTTTGGCAAAGTAAAAGCCGATAAGACCGGCCTGATTTGTCGTGCTGGGTCGCACGGGCGCGTTCCCCCTGCTACCTCTCCTGCTGCTCACGGTTCAACAGGGAAGAACCGAGTGTGCGGTAACAGGGCCGAGAAAGTAGCCAAATGCATACGAGTGCTGGATGGTGGGTGGCTCGGGCGGTAGGGACTGGTGCGCGCGAGGCGGGAGTATATAGCAAACCTCCAGCGAACCTAGAAGTATGTGGCATTGCTGAGCGTGCCGGATGATCCGTGTAAGCGGCGATCGTGGGTAGGGTAGGATGTTATTACGTTTTGAAAAACACCAATGTGCTGCCAATGCTAAGGAGATCTGACGGTGTCGCGAAAAAACGGATTTTCATACTTGCCGACGGGTAAAAGGCTAGTTGATGTCTTTTTATCCCTGTTGGTTTTGCCGTTTCAGGTCGTCCTATTTGCACCTATCGCAATGATGATCAAGCTCGATGATGGTGGCCCGATTTTTCACCTCGCGGCAAGGAGGGGCAAGGATGGGGTTCCATTCACTATGTACAAGTACCGATCGATGTATGTAGGGTCTCCTGATTTGCGAAACCCTGATCGATCCACTGTTACTAAGCAGCAGGATGCGAGGATCACCAAGGTGGGGCGAGTGTTAAGGAAAACCTCGCTAGATGAGCTGCCACAATTTATTAACGTTCTTAAAGGCGATATGAGCATTGTCGGGCCGCGCCCAAATCTAGTAGGTAGGCCACTAGAAGAGTTTTCTGAACTTGAAAAGAAGCGGCTAGCGGTAAAGCCGGGGATTACCGGTATGGCCCAGGCTACCAGCAGGAACCAAGCACAAACTACTGAGAAATACGAATTGGACTGCGCCTATGTTGATGATGTCTCCTTGCGTAATGATCTCAAGATCATGTTGATGACGGTGGTTTCTGTTTTGAAACAACGCGGCATTTATTCAAAGACGAGGTAACTGCGAGATGGATAAGAAACGAATTGCAATCCTCGGCGCAGGCCGAGGCCAAGTCGGGCTGTACAAAGCCGCGTCGAAGCTTGGTTACGATATTTACGCCGTCACCATGAAAGGGACGAATCTTCCGGGTCTGCAGTATGCAGACAACGTTGTTGAATCCGATATTTCAGATTCTGAGGCCACATACAGTGCACTGGCCGGCATTGAGTTAAGCGGGATAGCGACAAGCTGTTTTGACACTCCACTGGAGACATTGGCCTTTGTTGCGGAAAAAAAGGGTCTCGTAGGCATTTCCGTTGCGGCAGCTCAGCTTTCCCAAAATAAAATTGCGATGAAGCGGGTGCTAGCTGATCACGGTGTGATGACACCGCAGTTTAGGGTAATCCGGACTCTGTCCGAATTAGGCGACGTATGCGCCGAGTTATCCTTCCCCTTGGTTATCAAGGCTCCTGATCTGCAAGGAAGCAATGGGATTTTCATTGTTAAAGATGATGAGGAGGCACAAGTTGCCTTTGTTGGCGCCCAACAAGCGTCCAAGCAGGAAAGCTTGATTGTAGAAGAATTTATCGATGGCACTGAATTTGGTGCGCAAGCTATCGTGCTCGACAACGAGATCCTGTTCGTCCTCTGTCATGGGGACGAGACAGTTAGAGCCAAAACGAATATTCCAATTTCTCACTTTGTACCGGCGAACCTGCCAGAAGAGATTCAGCAACGAGCCACTACGGAGGTCAAAAAGGCGATTCGTGCGCTTGGTCTAAAAAACTGCGCAGTCAACGTCGACCTCATTCTTGACAGTCAAGGCTGTCACATTATTGAACTGACCGGAAGAGTTGGTGCGAATGGGTTACCAGAGGTCGTCGGAAAGTGGTTCGGAATCGATTACTACGAATTGATTTTGCGGGTGGCCACCGGAGACTCCCCGAAACAGTATTGGCAGGAACGGTCAGTCCACGGCGGGGGAGTTGCTTCGCGGATGCTCTTTTCCACCCGGTCTGGCTATCTGAGGGAGTTTTCCCTCGGTGACCGGCCCAGTTTGGTTTCGTCCACAGCTTTTGTAAAACCCGGCGATTATGTTTCGGCCTTCCGGAGTTCGAACGATTGTATTGGGGAAATGCTGGTGGAATCCACCAGCGCCGAGGATGTCCTCAGTGAAGTGGAAGACATCGTTGACAATATGGTGCTGCGAATCGATGAGGGAGAACAGTAAGTGACCCGTTCTCATTTGGTGCTGCTTGCTAATGCCTTTCCGTGGGGCAACTGGGAACCGTATCTTGCTGATGAAATCCCCCATTTGCTTTCCTTCGATCACGTAGATCTTTTTGCACTATCGGTGCGGAAAACCCAAGCGCGAGAGATCCGTGGGGTCAGTGGCGAAAATCTGGCAGTGCATAAAATTAAATACTTGCCTAAATGGCAGTATGCTCTCTTAGGTTTACTCGCCCTGGTAAACGCCGACTTTTACAAGGAGCTACTGCGGCTAGTGCAGCAGCGCGAGCTGCGGCTAGCAAGATTAATAAAAATCCTTGTTTTTGTTTCACGCGCGAACTATGAGCACCGGCAGATAGTCAAAGAGCTAAAAAAACGGAATGTAGCAGCTAACGGGGAGTCCCTCGTTATCTATTCCTACCGGATGGAATACCAGGCTTATCTAGCGCTGCTGCTTAAGCGCAGCTTTCCTGGAGCAAAAATTGTCCTCCGGGGGCATCGTTCCGATCTATATGAAGAACTTTCTCCGAGCGGTTATATTCCATTCCGCCCAGCGGCTTTTGAAAAAGCCGATCTCCTCGTGCCGATTTCAGAGCACGGAAAACGGTACCTTTTAGAACGCTTTCCTCACTTGCAGGAAAAGATTGAATTGTGGCGGCTAGGAACCCCCGATTATGGCACGTCGGTATTCGAAGCTGAAGAAAAGTTACGAGCCTTTTCATGTTCAACAATTACTCCAGTGAAGCGGTTAGATCGTTTGATAGACGCTCTTTCCCGCATTGCATCAATGGACGTAGAGTGGACGCATTTTGGTGATGGACCTCTGAGATCAGAAATTGAGACATTGGCCAAAGAAAAGCTTCCGGAGGCACGCATCTGCTTTACTGGAAACCTCAAACATGAGGATCTAATCAGCGAGCTGAAAACGAAGCCGTTTGACCTGATTGTAAACACCTCCGATTCTGAGGGTGTGCCTGTTTCCATAATGGAAGCGCTATCGTTGGGCATCCCGGCGGTGGCTGTCGATGCCGGGGGAAACAAGGAAATTGTGCACGATCAGGTAAGTGGTTTTCTCATCACTGATCGGGATGACATTCAGGGAATAGCGAATGCCCTAGTGACAGTGAAAGAAGCGGGTCCAGACTTGCGCGTCTCAGCCCGTAATTTTTGGGAACAGCACTACCAAGCAGACAAGAACTACCTGCGCTTCGTGGAGATGTTAAGAGGCCTATAGAATGACCGAACGGATATTGATAATTGGCGGCTCTGAACTCCAGCTTCCAGCAATTTTGGAAGCTCGCTCCATGGGGCTCGAGGTTGGTGTTGCTGACCAAGACGTACACGCTATTGGCCGCTCATATGCTGACGTATTTTTCCCAATTTCGACGATTGATGAACAAGCTGTAGTGGAAACAGCTCGCTCGTGGTGTCCAAGCGCGATCATTACTATTGCGACTGACTGGCCGATGCGGAGCGTCGCTCGCGCCTGTGAAGCGCTGCAGCTGCCTTCGATCTCGTACCGTACTGCGCGCCTGTGCACCGACAAATTCCTAATGATCCAGGAGTTTCAGCGATGCGACGTTGCCGCTCCGTGGTTTAGGTTAATTCAGGCGGAAGAGGATATTGATAGCATTTCCATTCCGAGCTACCCATGTGTCACCAAACCAGTAGATTCCTCCGGGTCGCGAGGGGTGCAGGTTGTTGAAAACTTCGAGCAGCTCAAAAATGCTATTGACTACAGCAGTAAACAAAGCCGCTTGGGCATGGTTTTGGTGGAAGAATTTCTCGATGGCCCCGAGGTTAGCGTGGAAATGCTCGTTATCGATGGCCACGCCCATGTCTTAGTCATTACTGACAAAGTGACCAGCGGTCCTCCGAATTTTGTTGAGTCGGCTCATTTTCAACCATCGCAATTGGAACCAGAGATCAAGGAAAAAATTGAGCAGCTTTCGAAACAGGCTGTGGAAGCATTGGAGATCACCACAGGTGCAGTCCACGCTGAGATAATCGTGACTCCACGGGGACCAAAGATGGTTGAAGTGGGCGCCCGAATGGGTGGAGACAGAATTGGCTCGCATATGGTCGAGCTGTCCACTGGAATAAATATGACGCGAGCCGTTATACAGTTAGCTTTTGGCCAAAAACCCGATATTGAACTGAGAACTCCTCGTTACGTCGCCCACCGGTTCCTCCGTGCTAACCCTGGCCAGGTAGTCAGAATTGATGGAGTTATCCAGGCGCGAGAGATTCCTGGGGTCCAAGAAGTTTTTATAAACCGGAGCGTGGGGTCGCGTCAGCCTGAGACCCGATCAAGTGGTGATCGGCCGGGTAGTGTGCTCGTCGCTGGTGAGAACTACGAAGAGGTTGTTGAGGCCGCAGAGCGCGCGGCTGGCTTAATTCACTTTGTTGTGGAGTAGCTTCCTCGCCGGGGATCTGGGACGCATTTTTGTTTTTACTTGGTCTGTTCAGCACCATCGCGAGGAAGAAGATCAACACGAGGGAACCAAGCGTTGCTGGATCAATAAGATCGCTGATAAATCCTGTGGCAGAACCACGCGGTGCCCACAGGAGGGACTGAACAATAAGTAGGCAGAGTATAGCCTTGAAAAGGCCCCTATCTGCGAAGCTATCCACCCAGTGGAGAAGCATTCCATACAGGATAGACAGCAAAAATACGCCCAGGACTCCTCCCTCCATAAAGCCTTCGGCCAAAAAGACAGTCCCTGTTGAGATACCTGAGAGGTAGGTGTCTGGACCGAGGACCAGGTACGAGAGGGAGTGCGAGAGGGAATTTCCTTCCATTGCCCGCTGAACGGAATTACCCTGGAATACTCCGAGCCCGAGGAGCCGAGGTAGCAGCCCTTGGCGCGTAAATTCCAGCAGGTAATGCTGGTTGGGGAGAAGCTCATGGTAGGAGATAACGTTAGCTAGCGTACGCATGCTCACACCCTGGCCATAGATAAAGGACGAGATGGCCTCAAGGCCTCGACCAGTCGCGTTTGAGAGTCCGCGCAATAGCTCGGTGGCAGTGAAGACCACTACCAATACAGGTACGGCGAGCCCGACCCAAAACAGCGAGCGTTTGGTGATCCACGGCTCTTCCGGAGTGATCCGATTTCGTGCTAGGGCGTAGCAGAAAACGTACAGGAGCAAGAGCGCAACATCTCTTCTTCTCCCGGTAAACAAGTACAGGCCAGAATTCAAAACCCACAAGGCAAGAATTAGCCGTGCCTCAGCAAAGGAAGGCAACGTTGCTAGGTAGACAGTAAAGGCCACCATGGCAATGAGGCTGCCGTAGTGAAGAATAAGTTTAAAAAGGCCCCCTGAGCTAATAGCTTCGGTCGTGTACGTGGAAACATAACTTCCGCCGGTCGTGATAGTTAAAAACATCTTTAACAGGGATAGCGGAATGGTTGCGTAGAAAAAGGTTTTGGCCGATTTCTGAACCGCGAGTAGCCAGGTATTATCTACGAATCCTTTGCCCATAGTGCGCTTACCTGATTTAGCACGAAATGTGGAGAGGATAATGTACGTGCCTAAAATTCCAATTAAGCCGACGATATACAGGGTGTGCACTTTCCGCATGGTGTCTTCACTGAGCGTTGCAGAAAGCAGCTGGCTTTGATAGGCGAAAAATCGATCCATGGTGTCCATAGTCATCAGGAAGACGAAGAATGAGACCAGGAAACCGAAAAGAAAAGATCGCGCTTCCACCTTGTGAAACGCATAAAGAATGCCATTAAGCCACAGCCCGAACGCGATACCCCACAAATTGAGGTTGTCGGTGAAGAATAGGAGAATGAGTAGCAAAAGATTGCTGACTAGATAAACCATGAAACTCCTGTTTCGAGATGCACCGTTGCGGACCGTTTACTAAGCATAACATTGTGGTGGCCAGTTGCTGAAAGGTTCGCCTAGATAGTGCGGAGGCTGGTCGGGCGAAGAATAGCAAAAAGAATTGTGCTTGAATGGATTAATAACTGTCTATGCGGATAATGAAATGATGTGCAAGCGAAGACTATTACGGTACTAACGGTTCAGGCGCCTCCTTCTCCCAGGGCGTTAAACGGCTATGCGACCTGGGAGCTTATTTGCCGCCTGTTTGATTATCCAGTCTAGGTTTTGCAAGGGTGTAAGGTGATTGCGGTAGACGGTCAAGCTCGTGGCAGCGAATAAGACGACATGTTTGCTCCGCAGAGAGACGTTCATTATTCAAGCTCAAAAGTTTTTGCAGTGAAAGAAGGGACAAAGTGAGTCGAGATCTGAGGAAAATTCCGTTCTCTCCGCCTGATATTAGGGCTGAAGATATTGCAGCGGTAACTGCTTGCATGGAATCAGGTTGGATTACTAGCGGGCCTATCGGTGAGCGTTTTTCCCACGCTATTTCTGAATACTGTGGTACAGAAAAGACGGTACTCACCAACTCGTGCACAGCAGCGCTGGAACTTGCTCTGCGAATTCTAAATGTCGGTCCGGGAGACGAGGTTATTGTCCCCGCCTACACATACACAGCCTCCGCATCTGTGGTGTGCCACGTCGGCGCACAACTGGCCTTGGTGGATACTGCGCCCGGAGATTATTTCCCAAGCCCAGCCACGATTGCGGAAGCCGTGAGCCCGCGGACGAAGGCAATCATTGTTGTGGACTTTGCCGGAATACCGTATCCGGTGGAGGAATTGCGAGATCTGGTCATCGGCAAAGGCCGAGTCAGTGATTCCGCGTTTGCACCACAGGATAGGCCGGCCATCATCGTTGATGGGGCACACTCCATCGGAGCCTCACGCCACGGCGCACAAACCGGCAGCCTCGGTGATTTCACAGCCTTCTCATTCCATGCCGTCAAAAATATTACGACGGCAGAGGGTGGTGCATTGACGTGGAATAGCAGAAATCAGTTCGACTCCGAAGAGTGCGCTACTGTGCTGAAGCGGATGACCTTGCACGGTCAAACAAAGGATGCGTTGACGAAGAACAAAGCCGGATCGTGGGAATACGACATCGTCGATACCGCATACAAGATGAATATGCCTGATGTGCTTGCAGCCATCGGATATTCGCAACTTAAACGGGTAGATGAAGTTACAGCTCGCAGGCATGACCTGCTCAGCTTGTATGAGCAACATCTGTCTGAGGCATTCCACCTCTTGAAACACCAGGGCTCAGACTGGCGATCTAGCGCTCACCTCGCGATAGTTGAGTTGGATGAAAGCTATGCCCCGCTGCGCAATGAGATTATTAGCAGGTTGGGGAAGCGAGGGGTGGCCGCCAATGTGCATTACAAGCCATTACCTCTGCTAACTGCGTATAGGAAGCTAGGCTTCTCCCCAGAAAACTATCCACACGCAATGGAGAAATACTCACGGGAGCTGACACTGCCGCTGCATACTCTGCTGTCTGATGACGATGCGATTTATATCGCGGAAACTCTAAATCACTTTGTCTCTGAACTCGAATCAACTAAGAAATAGGAAAAGCCAGTGGTCCAGCGGAAAAAGGTCCTTTTAGGAGGTCTGACGCAGAACCCGGGGGGGAAAGAGGCGTTTATTTGGCAGGCGTTCCAAGCTTTACGGGATACCTACGAGTGTCACTTCTTGGTGGACAGGCCAAACGTCGCTTTTGAAAAGGCATTTATCGCAGGTGGCGGTGTATTTCACCAGATCCGTGCCCGAGGCGCACACCCTCTTGGGTATCTGTGGGATCTATTTAGGCTGTTTAAAAACAACCGCTTCGAACTCGTTTGGATGCATCAAACGAGCGTGAACGCCATTGAGCCGCTCGCCCTGGCGCTGCTTTTCAACGTCCCAAAACGGGCTCTCCATAGTCACTCGATCACCAATATGGGATCCAGGCTGACCGAAATTCTTCATCATCTCAACCGCCCATTCGTTCCCTGGATCGTAAACTATCCTCTTGCCTGCTCTGACGCAGCTGGGGAGTGGTTCTACAAATCGGGTAAATTTACGTTTGTTCCGAACTTTTTTGACATTGAAAAGTTTTCGTATTTCAAGCAGAAACGACAAGATTTTAGGGCCGCTCAAGGTATAGATGAGCAAGCCTTCGTGGTCACACATATAGCGCGATTTGGTGTTGCAAAAAACCATGAGTTTACCATCGACATCCTGGATGAACTTCGCAAGATCATCCCGAATGTCCTGCTAGTTTATGCAGGCGACGGCCCGAAGATGGAGAAAATCAAGGGTGAGCTGGAAAACAGAGGTCTAATCCAAAACGCCAAATTCCTCGGTCTGGTTAAAGATACGAACCCGCTCTATAGCGCCGCCGATGTCTGCATACTGCCGTCGACCTTTGAAGGGCTCCCCTATGTGGCCCTTGAATCCCAAGCAGCACAGCTGCCCATTGTCCTTTCCACGAATGTAGCCGAAAGGGCAGTTCAAACGCCCTATGCCCAGATGCTCTCCCTCGATGCAGAAGCTGCAACCTGGGCTGAGACGCTGATCAAATTCGCAGCTAGTAGGAAGCGCGAGGAAGGCGACAATCCGCTCAGGGGAAGTAACTTTGACAGCGCTTTAGCCAAAGATTTCTTGGCTGAGCTATTCAGCGGCAAAGCACATTAAGCCTTATGAGAAGTTCGAATTTCTTCCGCAACACCCTCATCTTCCTCCTGGGCAGTGGTTTTTCGAAGATGATTTCTTTTCTCCTCCTGCCGCTGTACACTGCGGTGTTACCGCCGGAGGATATGGGCTACTTTGATCTGAGTATCACCTACGTCGCCATCGCCTGTGAGGTTCTCTTCCTGGACATTTGGGTTGTGGTGATGCGTTTTATGTACCGCGAGGACGTAACGCATGAAAAAGCCCTGTCAGCAGGAATTACCCTGTTTGGGTTTTCAACGATCCTGCTCTTAGCAGTAAGCCTGATTTTTTATGTTGCGGTCGGCCCTAAGTATTTCTGGCTGGTCATTGCTTATGGGTGGACCCAGAATCTGGCGAATCTTTTCGCCTACATTGCTAGGGGGAAGGGCCACAATGTCGATTTCGCCCTGTCTGGCTTAGTATGCTCAGCAGTTTTGGCCATCAGTAACCTAATCTTGCTGCTTGGTTTCGGTTTCGATTTCTCGGCGCTATATATCTCGGCTGCTCTCGGATTTACTGTTCAGTGTCTTTTCCTGGAATGGAGAGTAGGCATACTGCGGGAGCTCTCCGTCGCTTCCTTCAAAGCGGTCCAAAAGAAATTCCTGTACAGCATGCTGAAGTTCGGCATCCCCATTGGACTTAACGCCGTAACGTACTGGTTTATCAATTCCTTCAACCGGGTCGCGATTGAACGGGAACTGTCGCTGTCTGAGAACGGAATCTTCGCAATCGGTGTGAAATTCGCCTCGCTCGTTGTATTTGTGACATCTGCGGCCAACTTTGCATGGCAGGATGTCGCATTCCGTCAAACCTCGGAGGATAAGTCAACCTTCAGGAGGTATTCCACAGGTTACTTCGTTGTTGTCATGCTGGGCATGGCGGTTCTGCTCCCCGTGGTGAATCTGCTGTTTCCGCTGTTTGTCGGAGAACAATACAGTGCGGCGAAGGAGATCGCTCCATTCGCGCTCATCGCTGCCGGGCTGAGCGGTTACTCGAATTTCCTGGTGAACATCTTCTACGCCCTAGATAAGTCAAAGCAAACCTTCTGGGCAATTGGCATTGCCTGCGGAACTAACTTGAGCTTGGTGCTCCCGGCGCTTCGCACCTTTGGGCTGCAGGGGGCGAATATCTCAGCGATCTGCGGGTGGGTGGCTGCGATCGCGTTTATGCACCTCTACTTAGGTGCAAAGTTTCAGATATATCCTCATGTTGCCATGTGTAGTGTGGCTGCGGTTGCACCGATCGCCTCCTGTTTCGTCTACTTCCATGGGGCACCCGTATGGAATATCTGTCTAGGCGCTGTGCTATTCTTTTTGCTCGTTGGGATTCTCCTGAACCAACTTGGAGTTTTACGGAGATTTCCTGGTGTTGAAAAACTGCTGAAATTCAGGAGAAGGTAGGCCTTTGAGTAACTGATGGTTCCGTGCACCAACAGGTTGTTCTGATTTCGGTGGCGATAATCCATGTGGCAAGTCTCGAGAAGCTGCTTATTGCCCATTTGAGACCTAAATGTTTTAGTTAGATTAATAGTTATGGCCGTAGTCGGCTATGTTTATTTGTAGTTGATGACATCATATTAAGGGGTTCAAGGTGACTCTTCGCGATTTATTTGCGCTGATAGGTAGGAATGCTCTGTTTTTCATTGTCATTCCTCTGATTTGCGGTATCGCTGGAGGTGTTTTCAGCTGGGGCTTTCTGCCGGACCAATATAGTGCGTCTACCTCAGTTTACGCTTTGGCTAAAAGCGCCAACCAGAATCAGAGCTCTGTTTCCTCCAGTGACCTGAGCGCATCGCAGATGATTGCTAATGACTTCACGCAGTTGGTGAACAACGAGCAGATTCGCAATAAGACCGCTGAGGCAGTAGGCATGTCCAGCTTGGCGGATTATGATGTGGCGGTCAGCTCGTCGGCTACCACGCGTGTTATGCGGATCACTGTGACGGGGGGAGATCCGGAAAAGGCCGCAGGTGTTGCAAACGAACTGGTCGGGCAGTTACAAACTGTTGCCAAAAGAGTGATGGATATCGAGGCTGTGAACGTCATCAGCCCGGCATATGCACCTCAATCCCCGAGCGGACCTAACCGCGTACTTAATACTCTGGTGGCGTTTGTGATTGGCCTCTTGATCGCCCTAGCACTTGTTCTGCTGCGTGAGGGCCTGGACAATACAATCCGATCGGACGAAATGGTTACTGAGCTCCTTGGCGTGCCGGTAATTGGTAGAATTCCGCGAGTTAAGACGGGCGAATAAACATGTTTGGACAGAAAAAAAGTTACAAAAACAAGCGACCTGATAGGCGAATTTTTAATAACACGAGGGTGCAAAACGCCGCCTCGAATTTGCTCGCGAACATCCGGTTTTCCAGCGTAGACAAAGAGATTAAAACCATCTCTGTTTCCTCCTCCGTACCCAATGAAGGCAAGACGACTATCGTGATTGCCCTCGCTATCGCGATGGGGGCAAGTGGTAAGTCGTGCGTGATTTTAGAGTGCGATATGCGGAGAAGGAGTCTGACCAAGGCGCTCAGTGCCCGCCCGAAACACGGCATTCACGCCGTCATGGTTGGCGAATGTGATCTGGAATCCGCGGTCATTGAGACCGACTATGAAAATGTGTACCTGTTAGATGCGGAAGCTGGTATTCCCAAGCCGGACAGTATCCTCAATGCCCAAACCTTTACGGACCTGCTGGAAGCGCTTTCTAGCAAATACGATTACGTCCTGATTGATACACCACCTGCAACTGCATTCGCCGATGCGGCCATCGTGGCCAGTAAAGTCGACGCGGCAATTTTAGTGGTCAAGGAAGGGCTCGTTCGCAAGCCGGATCTCCTTTCAGTCAAGAATCAATTCGACGCCGGTAACGCGAACGTCATTGGAGTTGTTATCAACAGCAAACGTTCGAGTCAGGGTAGGTATGGCTACAGTCACTACTACGAGAATGATTAGATAGTATTATGGTTGTTGCAGTTTCACTCGGTAGATTGGAGGCTAACAATGTTGGACGAACACTGCCACATAGTCTTCGGAGTCGATGATGGGTCACGGACGGCGGATGAGTCGTCAGCGATGTTGCAAAGCGCAAAAGACTCCGGGATTGACAGAATAATTTGTACGCCACATATGCGGTGGTCCGATTTCGATAAGAACAAAGTCGAGCAGCACTTCCAGGAGGTCCACTTGCGGGGCGAAGAGTATGGCTTGGAGCTCACACTCGGGTATGAAGTTTTTTATGAGACCCTCCTGAAAATCGGACTCGACAAATCAACTCAATTTGTTACCAGCGGGACAAATTCGATTCTCATCGAATTCAACACCGGCGGCCGCGTTCTCGACGGGTGGCAGCATACTTTCTACGAGTTGCAAACAAAACACGGGTTATCGATCACGTTGGCTCATCCGGAGCGCTACTCCTCCGTGTTGGAAGACTTCGATCTCCTTTATCGCATCGTAGATAGCGGTTGCAGGGTGCAGGTAAGTGCCGGTGACTTATTTGGGAATAGACAGGTAGCACGCTGCGCAAAGCGCATCATCAAAGAGGGTCTCTGCGATGCCCTCGTTAGCGATGCCCATCGGCCAGGCCACTACCGTAACTTCCAGAAGGCCATCAAGAAGTACGGAAAATATCTGGATTTTAGTAGCTAGAAGAATCCAGTTTTAACTTTAAGACAGAAAACATTGCTAAATATGAGTCAAAATGAGAACACAGGTAGTAGAGGGGCCTTGAAAATTAGCAGGGTAACCATTCTGCTATGGGATGTTATTTGCTGGGTTATCGCAGCAATCGTTATTTTCAGCCTTACTGGCAATAGCGATGGTTCTTCTTCTCGGTACACCGGTGCAGCCTTAATCGTTGCTCTTTCTATTATCGTCCAGCTGCTATTTGGGTATGTCTCCAGAGTCTATTTGGGTCGCCATCGCCTGGGTAGCTTCCGGGATGCCGGATCCCTCGCCATCCTCGTTGGGGTTGGTCCACTTCCTGTCGGTGTGCTGGCAGCTCTCTTTTCTGACACCTACTCCCTGGCTGAGTCCTTCCTCATTCCGCTGCTGGCCCTGTTCTTCATGGAGGCCGGCAGATGGACCATCCGTGTTTTTGAACAAAAGAGCCGCAAGACCTTAATGGAAAGCGGAGTCTCAACCCTCGTTTACGGTGCCGGCGAGGCAGGCCACCAAGTAGCTAAATTGGTGGACAACTCGGAGTCCGCGCCGTACCAGATCGTCGGCCTCCTGGATGATGAACCTTCGAAGAAGTATCTTCGAGTATCCGGATATAAGGTCCTCGGCACAGGTAAGGACCTGGAAGCCCAGGTCAACCGCACCGGAGCAACGACTGTCATCCTGGCAATTTCTGAACCAAGCAGGGAGCTGGTCAATGATCTAGAGGAACGTTGTGACAAACTAGGTGTCAATTTGATCGTGATTCCGTCAGTCACAGAAATGATTGGCGGCCGGGTTACCCTGGAGGGACTACGGTCTCTCAATCTGGTCGATCTGCTCGGACGCCGGGAGATTAAAACCGACCTGTCAGAGGTCTCCAGCTACATCAATGGCAAAGTAGTCTTGGTTACTGGGGCGGGAGGCTCCATCGGTTCCGAACTCTCCAGGCAGTTAGCTAATCTGGGTCCCAGCAAGCTGGTTCTCTTGGACCATGATGAAACGCACCTGCACTCCACTGTCCTTTCTATCTATGGGAACGGATTGTTGGAGAAGGACGGGACAGTACTCGCCGATATTCGCGAACCTGACGTTTTGGAAAAGCTGTTTATGGATCTAAAACCAGACGTTGTCTTCCATACAGCGGCTCTAAAACATCTGCCGATGCTCGAGCGGTTCCCTGAAGAAGGCTGGAAAACCAACGTCCTTGGATCGCTCAATGTTCTCCAAGCGGCCCACAAGGCCGGCGTGTCACACCTTGTGAATATTTCCACCGATAAGGCAGCCGACGCATCCAGTGTTCTGGGTAAGACGAAGCGCTTGGCGGAGCAGCTGACAGCCTGGTTCGCGGATACTTATTCCCTTAGGTATGTGTCTGTCCGCTTTGGCAATGTACTTGGTTCCCGTGGTTCGGTTTTGTACACCTTCAAAAATCAAATTGAAAGCGGTAGACCGATTACGATTACCCACCCCGACGTTTCTCGTTATTTCATGACGATTCCGGAGGCCTGCCAGCTCGTGATTGAAGCAGGCTCGATTGGCAAAGCCGGCAATGTGATGGTTCTGGACATGGGACAGCCCGTTAAAATCCTCAACATCGCGAAACGGCTGATAAAGGAAGCAGGCTCGAACAATGAGATTGTGTTCACTGGCCTGCGTCCTGGCGAGAAGGTCAGCGAGGTTCTCTTCAGCAACTTTGAGTCTGGAGAGCCAACCAGCCACGAGCTAATCAGCCAGGTTGGAGTACCGCCGATTGCTCCGGGTAGCATTGGAGAAATTAAGGAATCCATCGTCTCAACTAAGGATTAGCGGGTCACGCCGCCGCCCTCCAGGCTTTCACGCTGCGCTCCCGTCTCTTGTAGGCAGTAGAGTTTCGCAGCCTCCTAGGTTGGTGAATGAGGGGAATTTCGTCCGCGGAATTCCCCTCTTTTTGCATTTTCGCTTGGCCCTGGTTCCGGTCGATGTTCCATGGGCGAAAGATCTACGTGAGTCCAGACAGGAATGCCGGAGACCTGCCCAGCATTTGTTTCGCTGTAGCCATGCTGCCGCTGGTAGCCGATTTGCCGGAAGAGATTGCGGTACCCTAACAACCATGTGGGACAAGATGGTGATCATTTTTAATAACTGGTGGAGTGATCCGGATACGCAAATGTGGCTCATACAGCGGCCCATGCGTATCCTCATTACGGTCAAGTCCGGGGTGGTGGCGTATCTGTCCTTTTTTGAATTTGGGGTAGTTTTAGTGTTGGTTGTGGGGGACGGCTCGGTTGTGGTGGTGGTTGATTAGGCTGCTTTCTTGTTTGTCTTCGTGTCACTGGTGTCGATGGTGTTGGCGGCTATGAGGTTTCGTGTTTGTTCCAAACTAGCCAGTGACATGTATCGTTTTTGTTGGATCCACTCGTCGTGTTGTTCGGCTAGTACAGCGCCGATGAGGCGGATAACAGCCCCGCGGTTGGGAAAGATTACTACAACGTCGGTTCGTCGGCGGATTTCCCGGTTCAGCCGCTTTGTGGGGTTGTTGGACCACACTGTCTTCCACACGGCTTTGGGTGTTTGCGTGAATGCGAGGATCTCATCCAACGATTCCTCGAGGTAGCCGGCAACTGTGGGGAAACGCTCATAGCAGAACTCGACGACCTCCTGGGCTTGATCCCAGGTAGCTTGAGCGTCGGCTTGTTGGAAGATGGAATCAAAGATATCATTTACGAAGGTCGTTCATACAAGAAGTCTGACTTTTCCAAAGAAGAGCTTGAGACGCTTATCGTTCCGGAGCGATTGCCCATTTTCGAGGACGGCACGACTCCAGGCAATTAGCGATAGCGGTGCGAATCACGGTACTGGGCATTTCAACCTGAAGAAAAAACTATGTATGCGGTTACCGCGTGGTTTAGTTGATCTCACGTACCCTTGACCCATGGAACTCGATTCCCGCCTTTCCCGCCTGGAAGTAGCGTGTGAGCAACTGCTGCGTGAGATCCGCGAGATCCGATCCGCTGTAGTTGAGGAAGCTCAGGCCGAGAGGTCTGTGGCGCAGCAATCGGCAACGGTGAGATCCGAATCACGGGAATTCCCGCCACATCAACCTGCCCAACCCCCACGCAGCCGAAATCGTGAGCAGAACCTCGACCTGTACATGTCGCTGTTCGTCGGTAGACAAGATGTGTACGCCTACGCGTGGGAGAATGTGGCGAAGGGGACTAAAGGATGGGCGCCAGCACGGGAGTATGCGCCGGGGAAAGAAAAAGAGGAAAAGGCTTTCTTGCCTTTGACGCGAGACATCATTAGGCGGCACATGTGGGATGAAAATGCGTCGCACAAGGGGATCTACGTCATGTTGCCGGGGGATAGGTGCACGCTTCTGGTGTGTGACTTCGATGACGGGGATTGGCGAGCAGATGCCCGGGCGTATGTGGAGGTGGCGTGGGCGTTGGGACTGGATCCGCTGCTGGAGCTGTCGCGAAGTGGCGATGGTGCGCATGTGTGGTTGTTCTTTGAGAAGCCGGTGTCGGCAGCACTCGCGCGGAGGCTCGGGTACCGCCTGGTGGAGGAGGCTGCGGAGAAACGTCCTGATCTGCGCCTCCACTCGCTGGATCGTTTCTTTCCCTCGCAAGACACGCTGCCGGTGAAGGCGAAGAAGAAGGCGGCGCGGCTCGGCAACCTCATCGCGCTGCCACTGCATTTGGGTTCGTGGAAGTCGAAGCGGACAACGGTGTTCGTAGATCCGGAAACGTTCGAGGAATACGCGGATCAGTTCGGGCGGCTCGCGGAGGTCAGGCGCGTGCCGGTGGAGAAACTGGAGGAACTCACCGACACTGAAGCACCGTCGCAGATAGTGCTTGGTGGTGGGGAGGAGCCACCGAAGCGCGAGCCGTATGCGCGCATCGTGAAGGGTGAGAAAGTGACTCTACGGGTGGGGGAGCGCATTGCGGTACCAGGGGACGTCGACAAGCGTGTGCTTGCTGAGCTGAAGTGGCGGGCGACGATTCCCAATCCAGAGTTCTACCGCAAACAAAACTCGAGGTTGAGTACGTATGGAACACCGCGCATCATTCGCCGCTACACCGAGGATGGGGAGCTGAGCATTCCTCGGGGGCTTGTCGACGTCGCACGTCGCGTCCTCACCACCGCCGGCTACGAGGTCACGGTTTCTCGTCCCCGTCCGGCGCGGAAAATTGACGTGGGATTCACCGGTACGCTTCGCCCCAGGCAGCGAAAAGCGGTGAATGCGATGGAGAAAGACCCGATCGGTATCCTTCTTGCCGATCCCGGCCAGGGCAAGACCGTCATGGCGTGCGCACTCATCGGGCGCAGGAAAGTGCGTACGGCGATTATCGTGCACCGGCGAGAGCTTAAGACGCAGTGGGAGAAGCGGCTTGAAAAGTTCCTCAGTACGACGGAGGAGATCGAGGTCTTCTCACAACAGAAACTCGCACGCCAGGGTGCGGAGCTTCTTCGCGGGTTCGACCAGATCATCGTCGATGAATGCCATGCTGCCGTCGGTCCGCGCGCGGAGGCCGCCTTCGAGGACGTTAGGGCGCGTTACTGGGTAGGGCTCACGGCCACCAACTACCGCTACGACAGGTTGGACCGGCTCATCACCTTCCAGTTCGGTCCCGTCCGCGCGCAGCTACCTGCGGAGGTGACGGCGCGCCGGGATGTTGTTGTTCACCGCACGGAGTTTGACAGCGATGCCGTCGACATCGCGGGGCTGTACAACGAGCTAGCTGTGGATTTGACACGGAACCTGCAGGTTGCAGCGGATGTTGTGGAAGCGCTTTCGGGAGGACATAGCTGCCTGGTGCTGGTAAACCGCCTTGATGCGCTAAGCAACATTGAGAGCAATATTCGTGAGCTGTGTACGGCGGGTGGGGTGACGGTGCCGGTGGTGAGTTTGTCCGGGGCTTCGTCACCGGAGGACCGCGAACGTGTGCGCGACGTAGTAGGACGTGGGCAAGCATGTTTAGTCGCGATGGGGCAATCCGCGGGTGAAGGGGTGGACATGCCGAGCATGGACACGCTGTTTCTTGCAGCGCCGTTCCGGTTTAAGGGGCTGGCCATTCAGTACACAGGCCGGGTCACGCGTGACCCGAACCGCGACGCAGTGGTCCACGATTACGTCGATGCCAATGTACCCATGCTTGTTCAGATGATGTCGGGGCGGCACTCAGCGCTGAAGAAGACAGGGTGGGAGATCGTAAAGGATGCTTCCTGATCGCGCTGCCCGTATTGTGGGTTTGAGCAGGTTACTTTGTATCAGTGTGGCCAAATTCGATGGCGGAGGAGTTACTAGGCACCACCGGATGCTGGTCGAGCCAAAGTTCCACGAGCTCAGATCGCAAGCTTTTCGGAAGTTGGCGGAATCCGAGTTGGCCCGAGCAGATGCAGCGAGAGCAAATATTCAGACTGTCAATGCTTTGCAAGATTTACATCAATCGCTAACTGAACTAAGAAGAGGGGCAACAAGTCAAGAAGAAAGGGAGTGATCGTATGAAAGATTTTGTGTTAATTTACAACCGTATTTCTGGAGCTCTGCGGCTCTCTGAGTTTGATGATCCAGCAGAGGCTGTGCGTGTTCGGTTGGAGCGCGAAAAAGAGCACAGGGATGACCCGAACACAGAGGTTGTGCTCATTACTGCTGAAAGTCTCGATGACATTAAGAAGACGCACTCCCGCTATTTCATGGACGTAGCGGACAATTTCTCCCTTTCCGGGGAATACGACCTCGTTGGTGTGGAAAAGGCATAGCACTCGGCTCGTGCTAAGCGTCCCAGCCGGGTATGAGCCCACGGGTTGCGAGGCATCTGCGAAGTTCCGGATCGTAGGGGTGGGCGGAGAGGATCTGTTTGAGAAGCTTGTAAAACTGGGTAAGTGCATCAGGGGAGGTAGAGATCATCGTGCGAAGGCGGGCAAGGTAGTCGGAGACAGTCACAGCGTCGCCTTCGTCGGCACGGCTGTGGATGCGGTTGCCGAGGAGGGACACGCACTCCATGGGGTTGGTGTGTGCTACCTGCTGCTCAGCAAAGATGAACACCTCGTCTGTGGTCGCGAGGGGATTGCCTGTGTGCAGGAGGGCGAGTCCGTCCTCGGTCTTGCGGTGGAAGGATGCTGCGGCAAACAGCAGCTTCTGTCGGGTGAGAAGGTCGATGTCCAGGGAGGTGATGATTGCGACCACGTCGTCGTAGGGCATGCCCGGATGGTGGGTGAGCGCGCGGGCGGCGTCCGTGTTGCCGGCGTGCGCTTCGTCGACAAGCCAGTGGAGGTACTCCTCCTCCCCGCAGTAGAGGCGAATGAGGGGGCCGAGATTTTTCGCGGGGATGGAGACCTCCGAAGCGGGATCCTGCGCCCGGTGGATGATGTCACGGGCTTCGTTGTTCCTGCCCGAGCGCGCGTAATGCGTGGCGAGCGATACCCAGGCACCGCGCTGTGCGAGGAGCGCACAATACGGGGCATCGTCGGCGATCATGAGGGAGAGGTAGGCATCAAGAACCAGGTTCTCGGCCGTACGTGCGCGGGTGATTGCGGCGGAGAGATCCAGAGAGTCCACGCACAGCGAGTAGGGGGAAAAGTCATAGGTTGGCAGTTGTGCTACGACGCGCTGAATGATGGTCTCCAGCCAGGAAATGAGGTGGGTGGAGCCTGCGTCGTAACTGGTGCAGTAGTGCTGGTGAATATCGAGAGCACGTGCGAGGAGAGGAACGTAGGAGTCGTCTTCCTCTGTGAGCTCACACAGCGTGTCCACGGTTTTCTCGATGGATGGAAGGAGGAAAGCGCCCCGGCCAGCGGCTAGGTAGTCGGAGAGGTTGTGGAGGGTCGCATCCCAGTCAGAGTACAGGTCATTCACGCTCCACATGTCTCCGTGCCTGCGCGAAGTGATGAGCGTGTGTCGTGACTCGTCGGCCAGGGATTTCACGGACTTGGACATGAGCACGCTCACTTCTTGCGGGGTGCCCACGCTGGTGATCGCGGAAATGATGAGTGGGCGGTCGTCCGGCTGCAGATCCTTCCGGAGAGAAATGAGCAGGTGTATCAGTTCTTCGCGCGGTGCCATTGCAAGGAAGCGGGCGAAAACGGCATCGTCGTCCAACCGTGGCTCGCACGGCTCGCCTACGTCTGGGCAGAGCCGGAGGCCGACGGCTACGGCATGCTTGCACCAGGCCCACTCCACCGGGCACGTGCAGGAGGGGATAGCAATCGTGCCCTGTGCCTTAATTGTGACGGTGTAAGGCTCATCGGCGGTTCCCTGCGCACATGCCTCGACGTGTGTAGGGGTCTCCTCCACGATGTCTACGGTGCGGATGGTGAGCGCCCGCTCAAAGCTGCGGTCATCGGTAGCCCACATCAGGTAGTCGTACGAGAGGATCTCTGCGAGGGGAGTGGTGTTCATAGGGCTCACTGTAAGCGTGCCGAGCCACACGAAAGGCAGCGTGTGCGAACGGTTTTCGATGCGCGTCGAAAATCCCACCGGTCAGCTCCGCAAAGGAAGGTCATCATGCCTTCCTGCAGGCACAGGCTACTCCGTCACTGGGGTCAGGCGGATGAGCACAGCAAGCTCGTCGGGGGCGATGGTGACTCCGGAATCCGGGTTCTGGGCCTGGGCGATGATCTCCCGCGCCTTGTCCGGCTGGCCGGAGACAATGTAGTGGCAGGCGAGGGTATACCAGTCGCCGCGCTCGGCGAGGAGGGCTCGGTACGGCTCGGGATCGTTAGCCATGAGGGAAAAATGGGCGGTGAGAACCTTGTCGTGGGCTGCGACGGCACGTTTTTGAGCGGTAGCCAGGTGCGTGGCAGCGACAAATCTCGCATAGTACGAGAAATCGGTACGGGGGAGGTAGGAATCTATGGCCACGATGTTGTCCTCCAGCCAGGAGACAAGATGGCTCGACGTGACATCGAATATGCTGCAATAACAGATGTGTACAAACGCCGCTTGTTTCAGCAGAACGACGTACTGTTCGTCCCTCTCTGCGAGTATGAGTAGTGCGTCCACCATCCTTTCTATTGCAGGCAGGGTACGCGCCGCCCGCCCGGTAGCGAATGACCGGTGGAAGGAGGCAATCAGTTTCTGCCAATCGACATAGCACCTGCGCAGCGCGTCGTCCGTCGCAGAGGCTCCGCTGTGAAAGCGGGTAGCCCCCGTGCGGGCGATGAGGTCCCGCACCATTGCGGACATCAGCTTCCCTATTTCTTTCTGATTCCCAACACGGAATGTTGCAGGCATCATGAGCGTGTCATTGACGGGTGCGTAGGCATCCCACATGGAGCTCAACATCTCAACGAGCTCTTGCTGTGACGCTTTCTTGAGAAAGCGCCTGAAGATGCGCTCCCTGTCTAACCACGGTTTGGCCGGGTCTTTCACATCCGGGCATAAGCGCAGCGCAACGGCGACGCTGTGCATGCACCACTGCTGGCCGATGGGGCAGGTGCAGGTGGGGGCAGCTGTGGCAACGGTGGCCACGTTCACCACATCGATCGTCACCCTGTGCTTGTTTTCCCCCGGGGCCGTGACCAGAGCCTCGACGTGAGTGGATGACTGATCAACTATCTCGATGTCAGCGACGGAGTGGGCTTTTTCGAAACTGGATGTGTCTGCGGACCACATGAGGTAATCGTGGGTGAGGATTTTTTCCAGTGGGGGTGCAGAAGATTCACGGTCGGATTGTGCAGGGGGCGGCGTGGTGGGAGCATTCATGGCGCTAACAGTAAGCTATGAAGCGGTGGTGTGCAGGGCACGGTGTCTCTTGGGGTTTCTTGGGTGTTCGAAAAGGGTGCGAAAGGCGCATCCGGCGTGGAGGTGGCGGGTTATACTGATGGCGTTGGTGTTCGTAGAGACGAACAGCTTCTCGCCCACGGGATGGGGCGAAATCTTCCGGGGAAATCATATTTTTGCTTTGCGGCGCGCAGATTCGGCGACCGCTGAAGTGGTCGCTTGTTCGTTGTCGCGCGGCAACAACTGAATAGTCACAACCGACAACCTGGCCGTCAGCGGCCAGTGCTGCGCTGCGGCCCATCTGTCTTCTTGCTGTGGGGCCACGGTGCACAAAGAAAGGACAGATCATGGAAACCAAGCTGAGTATGGGGCAGTTGGACGAACTCGTACGCATTTTCCTCTCGTGGGTGGGGGAGGAAGAACCGCAGGTGCCGGAGTACGTGCGGGACCGGATGACGATCGTGGCGGAGACGCAATCGACGTTGTTTGAGCTTGGGCCGTCGAACATTCACGACTCGGACATCGCCGACCAGGTATCTGCAGTCGTACCGATGCACGCCAACGCCGGTGGCGGGTTCATTGTGGTTGGCGCGGACCCGGCGACGCTGGAGCCACTCGGTACCGCCATTGACTCGACGTGGCTGAAGGCCCGGCTGGTGCGTACCGTTGATGCGGCTGTGGAAATGAAGAAGTGGGTCGTGTGCGGCGTGGAGATTCTGGTGGTGTTTGTGCTGCCAGGGGTGTCGCCTGTCAGCGATGAGCGCGGGATGCTTGTTCTACCATCCGGCGTGGTTGATCGAGGCCAGTGGTGGTCGGATGCGGAATCCAATGAGCCAGCCAGCGCCGTGTCAGCAGAGACGATGAATATCGTGCGCGAGTGTGTGGGGGAGTGCGGCGACATGTCCGACGAGGAGGTGCTCGCCCACATTGGTGCGGCAACACATGATGGAACGCTCACCAATATGGGCTTCTACCTTCTGGCACCGGTGGGTGTGCCCCGGTTCAGCCTGAACAGCCAATGGGCGGAGGGAGGGAGCACGTTGGAGGGGCTTGTGAACGTCGAGAAGCGGATCAGTGAGTTGAACAAACCGGTGGAGTGGGGCGTGGGTGACCTGCAGGCTACCTCACGGCCTGTGCCCGAGCAGACGGTGCGTGACGCGCTGGCCTACGTCCTGAGCATGAACAAGCTCAACCACCCGGTGGAGATCACGTGGAGCAGTGACAACGCCCTCACCTTCGAGTACATGCCCCGTGAGCACACCAGCCGTGAGATGCTGGACCTCCTGCGGGCACTGGGGCTTGCCAACCCGCGCATGCAAGGCCGACCGAAATATCCCATCGACGGCCGGGCAATGATCACGCTTGGTCTCACCCCGCCTCGCTTCGATGACACCCATGTATACCTGTTCGGCGGGGAGCCGGATTGGAATGTCGTCCGCTTTTTGCGGGGCATCCGCCCGCAGCGGATCCTGGAAAATGAGCTGGTGCTGCGGGCACTGGACCTGTTCTTCCAGGAGCCGTACGTGACGGCGGCGTCCCTGGCGGCGGCGCTGTCCATCGATGAGGGATCGGCGCTGGACGTGCTCATCGTATTGTCGGTGTCTGGTGCCGGTGGCAGCGGGATAATTAGGGGGCACTGCCATGGTTGGGTTCTCGGCGACGGTGCACGGCACCTGCTCGGCCACCGACTGGCGTACCTGCGCCCGGCGAAATACGACGGGTTAACCGGCTTGCGTACCTTCCTCGACCAGTACGGCACGGTGAACGAGGATGACCTTGTTGCCTTGCAGGGCGCGGACGCGGAGGAGGCGGAGCAGATTCTCCTGGAGATGGAAGTCGACGGTGTGCTCGAGGAGCGGACAACCGGCGAGTACGCGGTGAAGGCGCACTAGCGTCGGCGGTGTGCAGCGAAGGTGCTGCAGCGCCTGCTACCCACCTGGAGTGCCCAGCCGCTGACATGTACGCTGGGCATCATGTGGGACAAAGCTTTATCAACCAGATCCTTTCCGTCCAAGCCGACACGATTTGTGGTGCCGAATATGCCACCGTGTCTGATCAACGGGTAAACACTCGTAGCGGCTACCGGCATCGCCAACTAGATACCCGGGTGGGAAGTATCGATGTAGCGATCCCGAAACTACGCACTGGAAGCTTCTTTCCAGATTGGCTGTTAGAGCGTAGATCACGAGCAGAACGAGCCTTAACCACCGTGATCGTAACCTGTTACCTCAAAGGTGTCTCCACCAGGAAAATGAACGATCTTGTCGCGACACTAGGGATTAGTAATCTATCGAAATCACAGGTTTCAGACATGGCGAAAGAACTTGACATTCTGGTTGAGCAGATTCGTACCCGTCCTTTGGATCAAGGACCTTACCTTTATGTTTCTTGTGATGCGTTAACGATGAAAGTTCGTGAGGGCGGCCGGATTGTGAAAACCAGTGTGCTACTTGCCACCGGTGTTAATGCTGAGGGCTATCGCGAACTGTTGGGTATGCATATCGCCACCGCAGAGTCAGTGGCCTCCTGGACAGGATTTTTTCAGGGATCTGCTTGCCCGCGGGCGTGACGGGGTGTTTTTGGTTACCAGTGATGCCCATCTGGGTATTCAAAAAGCTGGCGCTGAATGCTTGCCCAATGCCAGCTGGCAGCGGTGTCGCACCCGTTTCGCGAAGAATCTTTCTTCGATGGTTCCGAAATCCCAGTGGTCGACACTTTCGGCAATGTTTCACACGATTTTTTCAGCAGCCGGATGCACAAGCGGTATGGGAACAGGCCCGTGATGTGATCGAGTTTTTTTAATCAACGCCACCCTGATGTCGGGGATTACTTGGAAGAGGCTTTAGATGATCTGCTGGCGTTTACGTCTGCCCCGCCGAGCGTGTGGAAGAAGATCTGGTCAAACAACCCGACAGAAAGGCGTAACCGTGAGATTCGACGGCGTACGGATGTGGTTGGTATTTTCCCGAACCGGGATGCTGTAGTGCGTTTGGTTGGTGCTGTTCTTGCTGAGCAACACGATGAGTGGATCCAGCAAAGCCGTTATATGTCGCTGACGAGTCTGGCCCAGACCCGCACGATAATCAGCCAGAACATGATCGAGGGGAGCCCAGCTACAAAGACGGAGATCGCAGCATGAGTATCTAGCTGGTAACCCTGCCCAGTGCTGCACGAGTGTGCAGTCGCGAAATCCTCTAGTTGAAACGAAAGGCAGATACACCACCACCCCGGACTTGACCGCACTGTTCTGGCATCTGTGCCGTTTTCATGGGTGGCGAAGGCTTGTGTCCCCACGTCCAACCTGGTGGCATCATCAATAACCTGGTAGATCGTTATTTGTGTATGGTGCAAATCAAACAGGCGGTAGATCATCGCATCGATTTGCCACAACTCATTGGCCGCACCCCGAGCAAACCTTTTAAGCGAGGAACGTGGCCGTTTCCTCGCGTTTTCTTCTGTCACCCCATGCACACTCAAAACCCGGGCAATCGTAGACCGCGACGGCCCATCCAACCTGTTATTCTCATCCATCAACGCGTAGTAGATCGACCAAGGACCATAGTCAGACCCAAACTTCTTCAACCGTTCACGAGTCTCAAGGATGAGCCTATGGTCATCATCATCGAATTTAGCGTGCGGAATGTGAGGAGCCGTGGAGTCAGTGATAATCCCAGCCTCCCCACGCTCCTTCACCCGTTTCTTGATGTTGTAGTAGGTCTGCCGGGAACAACCAACCTCCCGACAAAACTGGCGGACAGTTTTACCATCGCGAACCGGATCGAAAGACGCGATCCGTTTACGCAAAGAAAGTGAAATACTCATCTAGCCATTGCACACAAAAAGTGTCCAAAAACTATTAAGACACAATGTCCACAAACCCCTTAGACTCCATGTCCAAAAAGTCATTGGACTCCGTGTCCAAAAACTAGTGAGACATCACACCTCTAGGCGGTAAGGAGCGCTAGGCATGGCAAAGGTCAGTTCTCGTCCTCGAAGGTGGGGGCGTTTTTTAGCGTGGACATCCTTGGTGTTCGGAATATTTTTCGCCATCGTTGGTTTGGTGATGCCCGAAACGCTGTTCATGCTGCTCTTCGGTTTGGTGTTCGTTATCCCGGGTGCCTGGTGGATTATCTCGGACCGGCGGGACCAAAAGAAATGGGATAGGTACGAGGAGACGGTGGAGAATAATCGTCGACTAGCGACGATGATCGGTGACGATAACCCGGACATAGTCGCGGGGATGGGGGTAGTGGAGCCGCCTTCGAAGCGGTCGCGTCACTGGGGGATCGTCTCCATCGTGATGGTCGTCCTGTTCGCTGGCTTTGTAGTGCTCGCGCCCGAACAGGAAACCACCAGTGAGGAAACGCCGACGACGAGCACGTCGCCGACTACTTCTTTGACGGCGACAACAAACAAGACATCGACGACGCGCACCACCGCGAGCTCCTCGTCATCTACCACCACGACTACGCAGTCACAGGAGCTGACCGTGACGAGCACAGGAACAGTGGAACCTACCGAGGCGGAGGTGCAGCCAGCTGCGGTCTTGCCGCCACCACCCGCACCGGTGGAGGAAGCGCCGACTTTGACCGTTGATGCCTCGCCTGCGCCCCAGCAAGCCAACGGGTTCATGGGGACGGCTGACACCGGAGGGAAGTCCTCATACGCCAACTGCAAAGACGTGTGGAATACCCTCGGTCGCCCGATTCACGCGGGGGAGCCGGGGTACGTCGCCGGGCACGGCAAGCTCGATGGCAACAGCGACGGTGTGGGGTGCGAGAAGGATCCGAGGTAGGGGGGAAATAACAAAGCGCCACCGCTCTATCCATTAGGTAGAGAGGTGGCGTTGGAGAAAGGAGTTAGGAGAGCTGGAAGGTCTTGGTTACCTTTTGATCATTGAAGTCGAAGGTGGACTCCACCTGAATAGTGACGGGGTTGGTCTCATCTTGGAGGACAAAGCCATGAACCTGTGACTGGGTACCACCCGGCTGGATTTCCTTAAAGGAGTCTCCGGGGGTATAACCCTCCGGCTCGGCATCAAAATAGATGGCAGTTTCGAGTTCCACTCCGTTTTGGAAAGCTTGAACGTGAACATCGAAGGGGTTGAGGTTCTTGTCCGTTTGGATGTTCGAGATCTCCACGGTGGTGGCGAAGGTGGATGCACCCTCGTAATCGGGCACGGAAACAGCACCCTCTGTGATCTTTGCATGGAAGATCTTATCTAGGTCAGCCTCTTCACCCAGGTCGCCCTTGGGTGCTGCAGATGAATCGCCCTTGGCCGCTGCCACGGAGGATGTCTCAGAGGAGGTGCTGTCAGTGTCGAAAGCATCGTCCACGACCTTGCCAAAAAATGCCTGGGTACCAATGGTGGCGATGACGCTGAGGATTCCGATAACTAGGCCTGCGATGGCGATGCCTCGCCCACGTGTATTGCCTGCGGGGCGAGTGGAGTAGATACCGATTCCCGCAAGAATGATGCCACCGAGTGCAAAGATAGGGGCGATGTTATTGATGATGGGAATCCAGCACAAGAGGAGAGCAATGATTGCGAGAACAAGGCCGATGATGCTTGTTGCGCTTATACCTTTTGCTGCGGCTGGCTGAGAAAACTGGTCTACCTGATGATTAGGCGGGGGGGGGGGTTGTCATTTGTAAACCCTCTAACTAGTAATGGGCGAGACGCCCGAACTGATATTTACGCAATTATTATACCCTCGAAAATCAATCTCGAAAACAAGGGGTTCGCCATTCCCTTTTTCTCAGCAGTGGTAGAGGAGGAAATCTATGAAGGGGGCTTATTGTTGGGGGTATTCCTATCTAGTTCTTGCCTGGTGGGGGTGTGGTGCGGGGGTTGAGTCTGGGCGTTGTGAGTTCTTTTTGTGTTGGGCGTGGGTGGGCAGCCGTGCGGGTTTTCTCGTTCGGGTGGTGGGGTTGCCCGCAAGTTGTGGACGGTGGTTTAGGCGGCTTCGGGGGTAACCGCCGGTTTCTTGGTGGGTGGGTCGGTGATCTGGTTTTCGAATTCGACGGGGCTTATCATGCCGATACTGGAGTGGCGACGCCGCCGGTTGTGGACTATTTCAATCCACCGGGCAACCGCTTTTTTGGCTTCGCTTCTGGTGGCCCATGTCCTCCGGTCGTAGAATTTCATTTTCTGGGTGGACCAAAGCGTTTCACTCATCGCATTATCGAAGCACACGCCGGTGCGTCCCACTGATTGGGCGACACCGAGTTCGTGGCACACCTCCCACAACTGGTCACTGGTGAACTGGGTACCACGATCAGCATGAAACACCAAACCGTCTGCTACTTCGCCACGCAGTGTGTGGGCCATCCGCAGGGCGCGTTCCACCAGGTCAGTGGTTTGAATACTGTCCATCGCCCAGCCCACAACCCGGCGGGAGTGACCGTCCCTGACCGCACACAGGTACAACCAGCCCTCACCAGTTATCAAATATGTAATATCCGACATCCACACCTTGTTTAGGTAGCCGGCATCAAACATGCGCTTGACCAGATCAGGAATCTGCGTCCCACGAACAGAGTGCACGGTCGTGATAGGCACAAACCGTCGAGGGGATATCCCCTTAAATACCTAACAATCGCATTCTTTTAGCCACGGTTTTCCGGTTGATTTTCACACCCTGAGCATGCAGCTCAGCAGTGATACGGGGGGCACCATATACCTCATCTGAGTCACGCCAGATCGTTCGAATCCTAGTATCTAAGTCGGTGTAATACTTCTCCTTCGGATCGCCGCCACATACTTTGTTTTGCTGCTTGTTTAACAAGGCGTAATACCCTAACCGGGAGACCTCCAACAGTCTCGCCATGCGGCTGATGCTGAAGTTCGCCTTGCTCTGGCTGCATTAGTGGGAATTTTTCCTCTCGCGTTGCTTCGCAGCGAAGAAGGCGGTTGCTTGTGACAAGAACTCATTATCCAACCGGGCTTTGGTTAACTCACGGTGTAGCCTGGCGCTTTCTGCACGCAAATCCGCCTCACTTTTCCCATCTGCGTTCCCATCGCGTTGCTTTTGGGCTTTCCCCACTTGCCTAACAAGCCCGAACTCACGCCGAGCTCCTCTCCAACATGGGCAATCGGGCGTCCCGTCTCGATGACAAGCTTGGCTGCCTCTGACCGAAACTCAGGACTAAACATCCTGCGCTGCCCCATACTGAACATCCTCTCCTACGGACACACGATCCGTACAACTAGGGTGTCCACTAAACGAGGGTAACCTCAGTTTATAAATATTGGGAGTTGCTTGGGTGAGGGGTAAAGCGTCCATTTAAACGCGATCAGGGGACGTGCTCTTCGCCTTTTGATTATTCACTTTAACCTATTTTTGGGACCTACTTAACCACTGGTCCCGAAGATTTAAGAGATCGCAGATTGGGGGACTGTCTAAGCCGTATAAGGCCAGATCCCGAGTACCGTCCATTTCCTCGTGTGAGTTTGAAGCCAATTCTTAAGTGGCTCCTTCCATTGGAGCAAAGATAAGTCCGGATATTTCTCGGAGGAGAAAATTTTACGCATCTAAATTACGATATTGATGAGTCCTGAATTTTACGGGCCTTTTGTCCTGGTGAAGTGTGGGAAGAGTGTATGCGGATGGACGTTAAAGACGACTACTAAGGCTTCTTGCTGAAGAAGCCACCTTTTAGTAAGAAAGCCGTTGATAGACTTGGAAAGTTTTATGCAGGGAAACAAACGGAGGCTCCGCAACAACGCCAGCAAATTCTGAGTTGGTACAGCACTCTAGGGGAAAAGACACTTTTTACTCTTCAAGATCTGCTAGTAAATCAGTTTCCCTATTGCCAACTATTGACCGCAAATACACGAGTGAAGACTGAGAAGACCGCCTCCGAGAAAATTCTTCATACCAACGTGCAGCTGTCAAAAATGTTCGACTTCGTCGGGGTGAGATTGGAGTGGGACTGTTTCTTAGGCGATTTGATCGAGATGGCATACTCGATCGAAGAATTTCTTGGGGCGGAAGATGTAGAGGTGCTGATTCGGGACTATAGGGAGGACGCGCAGCACGGCTATCGTGCGGTGCATACAATCATTAGATCTCCCGCAGGGATCGTGGAAGTCCAACTGAGGACGCTGTTACAGGCGAGATGGGCAAATGCCTACGAGATGCTTGCTGACGTTATGGGTAGAAAAATTAGGTATCAAGAAATTGAGCTCAGTGAGGATGAGCCTCTGGGAGTGGTGTATTCAAACCTTCAACGCATATCTACAGACATTGCAGAGATTGAGAAGGCTATCGAATCACGATCGGAGAATACAAACACAGCCCTCATGAATTTGGTCAACTCTCGGCATTTTCTCCCGTTGTCAGTAGAAACACAAGTACTTAGGGCAAACACCTTAGCAAGTTTGGTACAAGCCGAAACGTACGCAACCCTTTCTGCCCTCCAGAATGCTAGACTCGTCAAACATCTGGAGGAATTAGCTGAAATTCTGCAGGAAATGAAAAAGATGGCCAGTCCACAACCCAAAGTGAGGTGACAAAATGAAATACTTCGTTCTCGTGTGCAACAGCAAAACCGGGGAGCTGCGTATGTCAGAATTCGCGGATCGTGACGCGGCGCTGGCTCTGCGGATCGAAAGGGAAGATCGGTACCGTGGCGAGCCTGACGTGGAGGTTGTGGTCATCGCTGCCCATAGCCTGGACGAGATTAAGCAATCGCATTCCCGTTATTTCATGAACGTAGCCAAGAACTTTTCATTGTCCGGCGACTACGAGCTTGAAGAAATTCCGGCAGCGTAGTGCTGCCTAGGTGTCCAGGCTTGTGATGAGGTTTTTGCAGTTGAACTCGCAGCGCAGGTCCTGGTCGCCGGGGTGCTCCTTGATGATCGCGATGACGGCGTCGCGGGCGGCGCGGGAGGCTTCCGGGGAGGCGGCGATGACGCGCTGCAGCGTGACAAGGTAGGTGGCGGCAGCGGCGTACTTCTCCTGCCATACGAGCCGGTCGGCGCAGTCCCGGACCATCTCCACGCAGGTGAGAGGGTGGGTTTTGGGGAGCTGGTCGATGGCGAAATCGGCGATGTAGTCGGGCTGAATCAGGGGGCCCCAGGTGTAGAAAAGCTGCAGGGCCTCATCAATGCGCTTGTGGTGTGCGGCGGTGAGAAACCGGAGGGTTGCCCGGGTGTCATACGCATAGGGGATACCAGGTTTGTGGTGTTTCATCACTTCGATGAGCGCCATGGCGTCGTCGTAGCTGACGAGTGGGTGCTGGACATACTCTATGGCGTAACCCCAGTAGCTTGTTTTTGCGCGTTCCTTGAGCCAGTGGAGGTAGTCCTCCACGGGGAGGTAGTAGCGGATGAGGATGCCGAGATCGTCGTCGTCGATCCAGGCACTGGAGTCCGGGTCCCACGCGTCGCGGATGACGGCGCGCGCCTCGTCGAGGCGGTCGTGGTCGGCGAAATACCTCACGAGGAGCAACGTGTTCTCGCCGGTGAGGTAGGTGATAAGTGGTGCGTCGTCGCCGGTGAGGAGGCAGAAGTGGGCGTGGATCTGGTCGTCGCCACGCGCCTTGGCTGCCTCCGCCGCGGCGAGGAGGTCTTTCTTTTCCGTCAGGAGGGAGTAGGGGGTGAAATCAAAGAATGGCAGGTATTCGTTGATGCTTGTCATGGTGTGCGCAAGCCAGGTGACAAGGTGCGTGGATCCAGCATCGACGGCCTGGCAGTGGCGCAGGTGCAGCGCGAGGGCCTTAAGCAACAGGGAAATAAAGTCGCAGATCCGCAGGTCCGGCTCGCACAGGAGCAGGAGCGACTCGATGAGCTTCTCGATGACGGGGAGGAGGTACTTGCCGCGCCCGGCTTCCTCGAGGGAGTTCAGTGTTTCGATGGTGCCCTCGAAATCGTCGCGGATATCCATCAGGTCATCCGTGTAGCCGTAGGTAGATTTCGACTTTTTGATCGTCACAACCCTGTGCCGTGCCGTCTCCGCCAGGCTCTTCATCGCCATCCGCATGAGCGCTGCGACCTCCTGCGGTGTCCCCACGGTGAGCACCGCGGGCGTGAGCAGAGGGTGGGGATCGGCGTGGTTTTCCACAGGGTAGTCGCGCAGCACCTGGACGAGCGTCTCGCGCGGGGCCTGGTCAAAAAAGCGCTGCTCCACCGTGGCGAAGTCGAGGCCCCAGGGGTCTTCGCCGACGTGGCCGTCCTCCGGGGAGAGCGCCAACCCCACGGCGATGGCATGCTTGCACCAGTTCCATTCCACCGGGCACGTGCACGTGGGCAACACGATATCCCCGTAGGCGGTGAGCGTCACCCGGTAGGGCTCATCGGCGGTGCCTTGGACATCCGCCTCCACCACTCGATCAGACTGGGAGACGATGGTGATGTCGTGGATATCGAGTGCGCGCTCGAAGCTGCCGTCGTCGGAAACCCAGGCGAGGTAGTCGTAGCTGAGGATATCGGTGAGTGCCGGAGAGGTGCTATCCATGGGCCCATCGTAAACCGAACCGGTCACGATCGCAGCGGTCTTCTCGAACACAGCTGCGGTACCCTAATAACCATGTGGGACAAGATAGTCATCATTTTTAATAACTGGTGGAGTGACCCGGACACGCAGATGTGGCTCATCCAGCGCCCGTTTAGGATATTGATCACCATCATCGCCGCCTTCATCGGGCAATGGGTGATCACCTTGGCGATCAGGAAGTTCGCCACGTACCAGAAGGAAAAGCCACTGCACTCCTTCTTGCCTGTGCTCAGCCCCAAGGAGGCGGAGATCGCCGATTACGAGGCCAAGGCCCGCAACGAGCGCAAGCGCGGCCGCATCGATACGCTCGCCTCGGTGGCGCGGTCCACGGCACTCATCGTTATTTGGGCGTGGGCGGCGCTGGAGATTTTGCGCAACTTAGGCGTCAACGTCGCACCCATTATCGCCTCCGCCGGAGTTGTCGGACTGGCCATCGGCTTTGGTGCACAGTCCCTGGTGAAGGATTTCCTTGCCGGCATCTTCATGCTCATGGAGGACCAGTACGGTGTGGGCGACACCATCGACGTGGGTGAGGTCGTGGGCGACGTGGAGGATGTCACCTTGCGGCTGACCACGCTGCGGGATATCGACGGCACCGTGTGGTTCGTCCGCAACGGCCAGATCGAGCGCGTGGGCAACTTCTCCCAGGGCTACGCGCTGGCCCGCATCGATTTCCCCATCGGCCTGCAAAACGATTTCCACACCGCCCGCGAGGCCATCGAGGAGGCGGCCAAGGCCGCCGTCCAGGCCGAGGACATCAAGAAGATGGTGCTGGACGAGCCCTCTGTCCAAGGCATCGTGAGCGTCAAACCCGATCACGCGAACATCCGCATCTCCGTCAAGACCCTGCCCGGCCGCCAGTGGGCCGTGCAGCGGCGCATCTACGCGGAGATCTTCCCCAAGATCCAGGAGTACGGCATCACCCCGCCGAACCCCTTCCTGTACAAGGGTAGCTCTGACTAGCGGAAGAATTTGCGGATCGTCTTGTACAGCGCCATGAGGAAGAGGACAACGAAGGCGACCATGAGGGCGAGCAGGATGCAGCCCATCACCGCAGCTGCCGTTTCGTTGTTCGAATCCACAGTCCCGGCACCGACGATGGCGATGGCGAAGAACGCGACGGTCACTCCCAGAACGGGTTTCCACGGGTTCTTTTCGTCTGTGGGCACGACGGCGGAGCTCGTCGAGCCGACCTCTGCGGGCAGGGGCGCCGGTGTCGTGCTGGGGAAGCTCGGGTAGGAGGGCGCCGTCACCGGGGGAGCGGTGGCCGCCTGCGGGGTCTGCTGCCACTGGGGTGCGGTGTCCCGCGCGTCCAGCATGCCGTCGGCCCAGGCGGAAAACTCGGCGTGGGTGGCGGTGCCGCAGCCGGGGATGGGGGTATCGGACACCACGAGGTCTACGCCGTGTGAGGGGTCGGTGACGTGGGTGAGCCCCAACTGCGTGCAGAGCACCGTCAGCGGCACACCGTCCGGGACACGCTGCCCTCGCACATGGACCGGGCCATAAAAGGCGACGCGCGCGCCGGGGGAGAGGTGAGCGTTCATGGTGCCCAGTCTATCGGAGTTGTTCCAGTGGCTTTTCGACGCCCGTTACCACGTGAGTTGTCTTCTCCTGCACCTCTCGGGGAGACCAAGTAAAGCTAAAGCTCTCGTCGGCGACTGCGTGCATGGAGAGGTCGTTGAAGCTGTCGCCGAAGGTGTAGAGCTCCACCTCGTGCTGCGGCACACCCAGGTGGCCGGCAAGCCAGGCAAGTCCCGCGCCCTTCGTGCACCCGGTGGGGATGATGTCGATGAAGTCCTGGTTGGTGACGCACTCAACGGGGACTGTGTCCTGGATCCACGCGACGAGCCGCTTTTGCAGGGTGTCGTTTCCAGGAACCCTGATGGGTAAGCCGATGAAATGATGCTGGGGGATCTCGCTGGGATCCATTTCCTCGTACTCTAACTGGATTGCGCTGACCGCGTCCTTTGCACACCGGTCAGAAAAAAGGGCATCGAGCTTACCTAGGCGCGTGCCGTAGACGGCGATTCCTTCTTGCGTGGAAAGTTCGGCTACCACGCGTTGGACAGTCGGCGTGTCGAGGTAGGTTTCGTGCAGGACAGCGCCAGCACGGTCGGTGACGACCGCACCGGTGTAGAGCACTGAGTAGTCGAACCGGATATCGTAGCCCCGGAGTACGTACTCAGCAGCAGTAAGCGACCTGCCTGTTGCAGCCACGGCCAGATGGCCTGCCTCCTGCCAGCGGTGGATCGCCTCTCCGATGGTGTCAGGGATGCGGCCGTCAAAGAAAATGGTGCCATCAAAGTCGAACGCAGCGATTTTCATGGCACCCATACTATCCAGTTGTGGCAACAGTTTGTTGCTTGTGGCTTGCTTCTTGACGCGACTAGATTTGCCCGCAGTCGCTTGGCGCGGGGAGCCCCTTGAACCTGTCGATGAGCCAGTTGATGGACAGCGGTGCATCGCCGAAAGTGGGGCCGATGTGGTTGAGGACGAGCTTGCCGGGCACGAGCGGGGTGAGGTTGGCGTTGAAGTCCACGGTGGCGCCGAGGTCGCAGTAGTCGCGGGCCATCTGGCGTACCTGTTCGTTGGGGATCGCGTCGTCAGTGTTGCCGGAATTCACAAGGATCGGGGCGGTGGGCTTCATCTGGCCCAGGCGCTGCTGCTGCAGGGCGTTGCGGAACTCCGGTGAGCCCCAGGCGAGCTCGGGGAAGGATTCGCCAGTTGTGGTCAGTGTCCGGGTGTCTGTGAACGCCCAGCGCAGGGAGAGATCTGCAACGCAGGAGGTCTTTGCCTCGCGCAGGAGCTGCTTGCCGCGTTCGTTGAACTTCTCGTCCACGACCTTCCGGATCTCAGGGTAGCGGTCCATGTACCCGTTGGTGGACATGCCCAGTACCCCGGCGATGGCAGACGCGTCGATGGCGGGCATAACCGCGAGAAGGTTCGCAGGGGCCGCGCCGGAGTAGGTGCCCTTGACGTTGAGCTCGGGCGCGTACGTGCTCACTCGCTCGGCGGCGGCTGCTGCGGCACCTCCGCCTTGGGAATACCCATGGAAGCCGAGGGGCGAGTCAGCCGGCAGGCCACGGAGGCGGAAAGCCGCCCGGGCCGCGTCGATAAGCGCGTTGCCCTCCTCGTCAGTGACCGTGTAGCCGGGAACCCCCGGAGTGCCCACGCCGATGTAGTCCGTGACTACCACCCGGATGCCCGACAGTGATGCCGCGATGTGAATAGGGGACTCGTAGTTCGTGCCCAGCGCCCCCGTCAGCGGATCAAACGTGCCGATGAGCGAGTTGGAATTCGCACACGCATCGCCATCGCCGCGGGTACCGGGCGCGAACGCGATCGTCGGAACAGGGCCGGGGCCCGGCCAGGGGGCTGACGGTTCGAGCACCATGCCACCGGAGTAAGCTGTGCGCCCGTTGTGATCCGTCGTTGTGTACACGAAGCGGAAGCCGTTGCCGTAGCGAAGCGGAGTGGAGGAGACCACCGTCCCGGGAGCCACCTGCTCAGAGGCGACGGGCGGGGCGATGGCCTCGGCAGACGCGCAGGTGGGGACAAAAACACAGGCGAGGGCGGCGAGTACAGCCGCGCCTTTCTTCAGCTGCAGACGAAGGTTCATACCAGCTAACTTATACTTATTACTGGTTGGGTGAAAACCCAGGGAACGAAATAGTGAAAAGGAATACCCCATGTTGAAAGCAGTCTCTCGGATCATCGCGGCTCTCCTCGTCGTAGTTCTCATCCTTGCAGCAGGCTTCTGGGTTGGCACGCGTGGAGGACTCATCCACAACGCCAAGCCGATTGTCAGCTCCACCCAGCTGGGTGCCAGCTACAAGGACATCGCGGAGCTTTCCGTTGAGGAGTACGTGTTCACCAATGTGGCTAAGCGTGAAGATCCCGGCAAGATCATTGCCGGGTGGGGCATCCCGTTCACCGGCAACAACATCATGTTCACCTACGACGGCACCGTCAAAGCAGGCATCAAGGACGCCTCCAAGATTGACGTGAAGGTCGACGACAGCTCCAAGAAAGTGACCATCAACAGCCCCAAGGTGGAGATCACTGAATCAAAGATCGACCCGGCCACCATCACTGTCTACGACCAGTCTATGAATCCCTTCAACCAGATCAAGGTGCAGGAGACCATGGAGTTCGTGGCACAGGAGGAGGATGCCGCCCGCCAGAAGGCAATTGACAGTGGCCTGCTCGACCGCGCAGAAAAGCGCTCCGCAGAGCTTCTTGAGTCCCACACAAAGGCGCTGCTCGCCGGTACTGACGCAGCCGACTACACCGTAGAGGTGAACTGGAAATAAGGGGGGTACCGTACCAGCGAACCCGGACAATATCAGTGCAATCTCGGTAGAATTAACCCACGTTTGAGCTAAGGAGGAAAACGTGAAGGTTGAAGATACCGTTCAGTTTTGGTTCGATGTGAGCTGCCCGTTCTGCTGGATCACGTCCCGCTGGATTAAAGAGGTCCAGGATGTCCGCAATATCAAGGTGGACTTCATTCCCATGAGCCTGTCCGTCCTCAACGAGGGACGCGACGAACTCCCCGAGGACTACAAGGAAAAGATGAAGGCCAACTGGGGGCCTGCCCGCGTCTTCGCGGCGGTGAAAACCAATTACCCCGAGAAGATTGACCAGCTCTACACCACGATGGGCAATAAGGTGCACATCGGCCAACGCGTCGCCTCCGGTTACGGCGGATACGATGCCGTGATCAAGGAATCCCTCGAAGAGGTCGGCCTCCCCGCGAGCCTTGCCGAGGTAGCAAACACCGAGGAATACGACTACAAACTTCGCAAGTACCACCGTGGTGCAATGAAGGCCGTGGGCAACGATGTGGGAACCCCCGTCATCAGCCTGGGCAAGACCGCATTCTTCGGCCCCGTCCTCACGCGCATCCCCACGAAGGAAGAAGCCGGCGAGCTTTTCGATGCCGCCGTCCGTCTCGCGCAGTACCCGCATTTCTTCGAGCTGAAGCGCTCCCGCACGGAAAAGCCTGAGTTCGACTAACTCATCGCACACAAAAAGCGCCTTCACCACAAAGGTGAGGGCGCTTTATGCGTCTTAGTAGCTTTCGGGGACGGTGACGATCTCGCCTGTGCGAGAAATCTGAATCCCCGTGCCGTGCTCCGGGTGGACACGGGTGCCACCGGCATCGAGCCACGCCTGCGGGACGTAGCAGCACTGGTCATCCGATGCTCGGACATCTCCGGTCAGGGCGTAGGCAGTGGAGCGGGAGCCACCGCAGACATCGTGGAAATCGCAGTACGCGCACTTGCCGCGCCAACCCTCCGGATGGCGAAGCGAGACGAACACGGGGGACTCAGCGTAGATCTCGTTGATGGTCTGCTGCTTGACGTTGCCACAATGGAAGGGCAGGAATCCGTTGGGGTACACATCCCCGATGTGGTCGATGAAAGCAAAACCAGAGCCGGAGTTGACGGCCATCGGGGCGCGAGGCTTCCGCTTCTTGTAGGGGGCATCGCCGAAGATACGCTCGGTCTCCTCGGTGAGGTAGCGGTAAAGCTTGCCTCCTTCGTACGGCGCTAGACCATGTTCACGGCGCAGCTTCTGCTGGATAACAACGCGCCGGTATTGGGGCGCCTCGGTGGTCTTGATGGCAATGCGATCAGAAATGTCATCGAGCCAGACGAGGGTGTCCTCGCGCTCCTTGGGGCTGAGCGCGTTGAGGTCCGCGCCACGGCCAGTGGGCACGAGGAAGAAGACATACCACATCTTTGCCTGCATCTCGATGACGCGCTTAAGTAGCGCAGGCGCCTCGTGGATATTGCCCTTAGTCAGCGTCGAGTTGATTTGTAGACGGTACCCCTCGGCATTAATGAGCGGTGCCTTTTCCAACGTGGCATCAAAGGTGCCACTGAAACCGCGGAATGCATCGTGGGTTTCGGGGGTTGCACCGTCAAGCGACATGCTCATCGCCTTGCCGCCTGCTTCGCGGAGTTCGTGCAGCCGTTCGGGGGTCACCTTGGGGGTGACCGAAGGTGAGAGGCTGATAGACAAGCCAAGGTCCGTGCCGTACTGGCAGAGCTCTGCTAGGTCGGAGCGCTCGAAGGGGTCGCCACCGGTGAAGACGACGAGGGGGTAGGGCTTCTCATAGCTGGCCAGCTGGTCTAGCAGGCGCTTTCCCTCTTCCGTCGTGAGCTGATCCGGGTGGGGCTCGTGTTGTGCGTCTGCCCGGCAGTGCTTACATACGAGGGCACAGGCGCGCGTTACCTCCCAGATAACGATGAACGGCTTGGTCTCAACATTATGGCGTACCTTGCGTACAACTGGAGCATGGGACATAGGTACCAGTGTACATTTAGGGGTATGCATATTTATTTGGGTGCTGACCACGCAGGATACGAGGCTAAAGAAGCTATCAAGGCCCACCTGATCGAGGCCGGCTATGAGGTGACGGATTGCGGCGCGCACGAATACGACGCGCAGGATGATTACCCGGCTTTCTGCATCGCCGCAGCTGAGGCTGTGGCCAAGGATCCGGGTTCGCTCGGTTTCGTGCTCGGCGGTTCCGGCAACGGCGAGCAAATGGCTGCCAACAAGGTCAAGGGCATCCGGTGTGCCCTCGGCTGGAATGAGGACACCGCCCGTCTTGCCCGCGCACACAACAATGCGCAGGTTCTGTCCATCGGTGGGCGCCAGCATTCCGAGGAAGAGGTGCTCAAGCTTGTCGACGCTTTCCTCGACGAGTCCTGGAGCGAAGAGGAGCGCCACCAGCGGCGCATCGATATTCTCGCCGAGTACGAGAAGACCGGCGTCGCTCCCGAGGTCAAGTAATCGCCTTTTTATAAAGAAAAATCCCGGTTGTGGTTGACTCTTCCACAGCCGGGATTTTGTGCGCTTATCGGCGCTTATTTAGAAGTCGAAATCAAAGTCGAATCCGCCGCCGTCGCCACCGAAGAGGCCACCGTCGAAGAATCCTCCGCCGTCGCCCATGTCGCCCATATCTCCCATGTCTCCACCGACATCGCCCATGTCGCCCATATCTCCGCCTGCGGCTTCGAAGCCATCGGCGTACCCGTCGCCGTAGCCCTGCTCAAACCCGGCTGCGCCGTAGCCAACACCGGCCATTCCGTTGAACATCGCGGAGAACATCATCACTGAACCTGCTGTCCACATGCCGCTAACGAGGGCGGGTGCCCACCACGGCTCGGAGTACCAGCCAGCGGGGACTGGCCTGCCAGCCACGCGACCACCGGGGTAGTAGTTCGGCGTCTGTGCAGAGGAGTGTGGCGAGGCGGTGATTTGGCGCCCGTCGTAGTTAATGGTGCGCTCTTCGGTCACCTTACCTGCAGCCTTCTGCCCCTCGAGCGGGGGAAGTTCGGGGCCTTCAGGGAGTCCCATAATCTCTCGGGCGGCCTTAATATAGTGCAGACCTTCGAGAGCTGACTCGCGGGCGAGCTGTGCCTGGCGCACGGACTGGGCCTGTGAAATCTGCGAATTCGCAGCTGTATAGCGCTCGGAGGCATCGGCAATCGCCTGAGAACTAGCAGTATCTGTGCCTGTGAGGTTGAGTACCTGCCCGCCGAGGCGTTCGATCCATCGCCGCGCATCAGCCTGAGCATCTTCGAAGCTCAACTGATTTACCTGTCGTTGGCCACGCGATTGGCCACGTGATGTAGCCGCGACTAGCCCGATGACGATGAGGGCAATGAGCAGCATTCCGAGCATAGAGAGGGGACCTTTCTTAGCAGTAATTCTATACGTATCAACGTACAAGCGGTCTGGAATGTTCCATGTCTGTCTGGGGCGATCCAGAATGACAAAAGCGCCGTCCATCAATCGTGACGGCGCTATACCGAAGTGCCTCGTAGCCACTTAGTAGTTTACTCCGCGGTTCCCCTTGGATCGCTCCTCGGTCCACTCAATAATATCCTTTGAGTTCCACAGGGTCAGTCCGTGGAGCTTCGCTACGGGCTTGGGTGCCCTGCCGCGGCCAGCGTAGCTAGTGAATGTGCCACGCGCGGTGTTCGAGTATTCCGCGCATTCCACAGCAGTCCAGAGGGGCACCTGGGTGTCTGCATCAATAATTACTGGTTTCATGGTGTTGTAGTCTAACCATCCCCGCTCTCATTAATTCACACACGCACCTGCAATTTTCCTGCTTACTGCCCCATTTTTCCCTCTTAACTGCTGTTTTACGCCCTAAAACCTGGAAAGAACCTGAAAGTCTACACGGGTGGGAAAGATTGATTATCAAAGGTGGATCTATTGTGAAAGCTATTTGCCGTGGTCGACAGGGTTTTCTCTGAGTGTAACGCAAAGACAAGTGGATGCACGGAGGTTGGGATAGTCACACTGCTGCTACCCCGTATTGTCATTAAATTAACAGCCGGGGAATTGTGTTGACCACTCGTTGCACTACACCTTTAGGGGGAGAATGGTTCGACGGGTGCGGGGAGTGAACTGGCAATTTGTCTACCTGGTTATCGGAATGTAACCTAGAACGCACTGGGAATGTCGTATAGTGGCTATTACCCCGGCCTTCCAAGCTGGTGACGCGGGTTCGATTCCCGTCATTCCCTCTCTTAGGTTCAGGCCGGTCTCCGATTCTCGGTGACCGGCCTCATTTTGTTTATCTACTCCGAATTGGGCGTGTGGAGGGTTAATTAGGGGTGAACGAGAGTGCGTGATTGTGGCGGACTACAATCTTCTCCAGCGCGAAACCGAGTGTGTGAAAGGCGATATCCGTCATTCCTCTTGTTGGCGAGTAAAGCCAGGTTAAGTGCATTTAAATGAATAAAGAGACCCCATGTAAGCGCAAGTTTACAGAGGTTTAGTACAATTCCCTTCTAGCAAATCGAATTGCACACGGGACATGGCGCAGCTTGGTAGCGCACCTGCTTTGGGAGCAGGGGGTCGCAGGTTCAAATCCTGTTGTCCCGACGAAAGGGAAGGTCTAACCTTCCCTTTTTGTACCTAATCAACGTTTACAGATCAGGAGAATGACTCGTGAAGAGTTCCGTCGACAAGTTGAACGACACTCGCGTCAAAATCACGGTTGAGGTTCCCTTCGAGGAGCTCACCCCTGAGATTGACCAGGCCTACAAGGCCCTCGCCCAGCAGGTGACCTTCAAGGGCTTCCGCAAGGGCAAGGCACCCCGCAAGCTTATTGACGCTCGCTTCGGCCGCGGTCCGGTTCTGGAGCAGGTTGTTAACGACATGCTTCCGTCCCGCTACGGCAAGGCAGTAGAGGACAACGACCTCCGCCCGCTCGGCCAGCCCGCCATCGACATCACCAAGCTCGAGGACGGCAAGCTCGTAGAGTTCACCGCCGAGGTTGATGTCCGCCCGGAGATCACCATCCCGGACTTCTCCACTTACGAGATCGAGGTCCCGGAGCTTAAGGTCACCGACGAGGACGTGGACAAGGCCATCGATTCTCTTCGCGAGCGCTTCGCCGAGCTGAAGGCCGTCAAGCGTAAGGCCAAGAAGGATGACTTCGTCACCCTCGACCTCAAGGCCACCGTTGATGGCGAGGAGATTGAGGAAGCCGCTACCGAGGGCCTCAACCACCGCATCGGCTCCGATGAGCTTATCGACGGCCTGGACAAGGCCGTCAAGGGCCTCAAGGCCGGCGAGGAAGCCACCTTCACCTCTTCCGACCTCAACGGTGTTGAGGACGGCAAGGAGGCCGAGGTCACCGTTACCGTGAAGGATGTCAAGGAGCGCAAGCTTCCGAAGGTTGACGAGGAATTTGTCCAGATGGTCTCCGAGTTCGACACCGTCGAGGAGCTCCGCGAGGACACCGAGAAGAACCTCGCCGAGCAGAAGAAGGTCGAGCAGGCCTCTGCCATCCGCGACGAGGTTCTGAAGAAGGCTCTCGACGAGGCTGACTTCCCGCTGCCGGAGGCAGTCGTGGAGGAGCAGGTGCAGGGTCAGCTGCAGCAGCTCATCGCCCAGTTTGGTGGCGACGAGTCGATGCTCGACCGCGTCCTGGACATGCAGGGCACCACCCGCGAGGAATTCGACAAGGAGTCCCGCGAGAACGCCGAGAACGCCGTTCGCACCCAGCTGTTTCTCGATGTCCTGGCGGAGCAGGAAAAGCCGGATGTTACCCAGCAGGAGATCCACGAGCACATCATGTTCACGGCTCAGCGCTACGGCATGAACCCGCAGCAGTTCCTGCAGCAGATCCAGCAGACCGGCCAGACCTACAACCTGGTCGCCGATGTCCGCCGCGGTAAGGCACTGGCAACCGCTATCTGCCGCGTTTCCGTCAAGGATGACGCCGGCAACAAGGTTGATCCGGAAGACTACTTCGGTGAAGAGGAAGTCGAAGGCGAGGAGTAATCCCCCTACTGACGAGGCCGCCCGCTCTGCGCGGGCGGCTTTTTCGTCGCGATAACGCTATGAGCGAACAACCTTTATCCGGCGGGCTCGGTAAAGGTAGGGTGGTGGAGTAAATGAAACGAAAGGATGTTTAGACAATGGCTGATTCCGCACCAGGAATGAACCTGGGGGATTCCGTGTATGAGCGCCTGCTGCGCGAGCGGATTATCTTCCTTGGCTCCGAGGTCAACGACGAGATTGCAAACAAACTGTGCGCACAGATCCTCCTCCTGTCCGCCGAGGATCCCACGAGGGACATTTCGCTGTACATCAACTCGCCCGGTGGCTCTGTTACTGCCGGTATGGCCATCTACGACACGATGAAGTACGCGCCGTGCGATGTGGCAACCTACGCCATGGGCCTCGCGGCCTCGATGGGGCAGTTCCTGCTCACCGCGGGCACGAAGGGCAAGCGTTACGCCCTGCCACATGCACGCATCCTCATGCACCAGCCGTCGGCCGGTGTGGGTGGTACCGCATCCGATATCGCCATCCAGGCGCAACAGTTCGCGCTGACGAAGAAGGAGATGGCCGAGCTCATCGCCGAGCACTCGGGCCAGACCTTCGAGCAGATCAGCAAGGACAGCGACCGTGACCGTTGGTTCACCGCCGAAGAGGCCCGTGATTACGGCCTGTGCGATCACGTTATTTCCCACGCCACCAACGATCAGGTTGGATCCTAAGGAGAGTAGATATGGATATGCAAAACATGCCTCAGGCGCGATACATTCTCCCGAGCTTCGTGGAGCACTCCTCCTACGGTGCCAAGGAATCCAACCCGTATAACAAGCTCTTCGAAGAGCGCATCATCTTCCTCGGCGCGCAGGTGGATGACACCTCCGCCAACGACATCATGGCGCAGCTCCTCGTCCTCGAGGGACTCGACCCGGACCGTGACATCACGATGTACATTAACTCCCCGGGCGGCTCCTTCACCTCGCTTATGGCGATCTATGACACGATGCAGTACGTCCGCCCGGATGTGCGCACCGTCTGCCTCGGCCAGGCGGCCTCCGCAGCGGCAGTGCTCCTTGCCGCTGGTGCGAAGGGCAAGCGTGCGGCGCTGCCGAACGCTCGCGTCCTCATCCACCAGCCGGCTACGCAGGGTACGCAGGGTCAGGTTTCTGACCTGGAGATCCAGGCGCGCGAGATCGAGCGGATGCGTAAGCTCATGGAGGACACGCTGGCGCACCACACGGGCCAGACCTCGGAGCAGGTCCGCATCGATACGGACCGCGATAAGATCCTCACGGCCCAGGAGGCCGTGGAGTACGGGCTTATCGACGAAGTCTTCGATTACCGCAAGCTCAACAAGTAAGTAGACAGAGAAAAACCGCCGGCCACGCCGGCGGTTTTTTGGCTTTTTGTTACTTCTCTGAGTCGTTGACCTCGCCGAAGACCTCGGTGGGGTACTGCTCGTGGTAGGTCTCGGAGGAATCCTTGAGCAGACTATCGTCGTCGATTCCGAAGTGGCGGGCGAGGAGCGTGGTGACCTCTTCAGCGGCCTCGACGTTGGACAGGTGCGCAGCCGACTCGATCACCGTGTAGGTGGAATTCGGAATGGACTCGGCCATTGTGCTCATGACCTCGGGGGTGCAGCCGCCGTCGTGGCCGCCGGGAACGACGAGGGTGGGGACGGAAATATCCTTCAGGCCCTCCCAGTTGTCCCACGCGGCGAGTGCCTCGCAGGCGCGGGCGTAGCCTTCCGCCGGAGTCTGATCCATAAGGTGCAGGACGAAGGCGAGGCTTGCGGGATGCTCCTCGCGCCAGTCGGCGGTGAACCAGTTGGTGATGGTGGCCGCGTTTGCCTCGTGGAGGCCGCCGTCGCGGACGGAGGCCGCCTTACTTGTCCACGCCTCCGGGGTGCCGAACTTGGCATTCGTGGAGAGGAGCGCGATGCTCGTTACGCGCTCGGAGTGTGCGCCGAGATACTGCGCCACGGCCCCGCCGAGCGAGAGACCGACGAGCTGGAAGCGGTCGACACCGAGCGTGTCCAGCGTGGAAAGAACGAGATCGCCGAACTCTGGGATCGAGTGGACGTCGAAAAGCTCAGAGGCGCCATGCCCCGGATGGTCGATCGCGATGACGCGACGGTGGTGGGAAAATGCGTCGAGCTGCGGGGACCAGAACCACGCGTTGGCGCCAAGTGAACCGAGGAAGACGATGGGGCCGCCCTCGTTGGACGATCCGAATTCTATGCTGTGCAAAACGTTAGTCATACCATCCAATGTACGTGCGAATTGCTCATCGTGCGAGGGCCTCCGCCGTGCTGTGGTTCCGGTGTGCGATACTGGAACTGGCCCTTCCCCTGCGGAAATATAAGGCGGTATAACCGCGTTGACAGTGTGGGGTAGGCTAAAGCCTCACGTCCAGAAAACCAACGAACTCAAGGAGTGGTGAAAGCACCATATGTCGCGCATGCAAGAGACCGCTGACCTGCTTAAGTGTTCCTTCTGTGGGAAGAGCCAGAAGCAGGTAAAGAAGCTAATTGCCGGGGGCGGCGTGTACATCTGCAACGAGTGCATCGACCTGTGCAACGAGATCATCGCCGAGGAGCTCTCCGTCGAACGCGCCACCAAGATGGACAAGGAATCGCTCCCCACGCCGAAGGAGATCAAGGAATTTCTGGACGAGTACGTCATCGGGCAGGACGAGGCCAAGAAGGTCCTGTCCGTCGCCGTGTACAACCACTACAAGCGCGTGAAGCTGCAGAACGTTTTCGGCTCCGATGACGGGGTAGAGCTGCAGAAGTCCAACATTTTGCTGCTGGGACCCACCGGCTGTGGCAAGACGTACCTGGCGCAGACGTTGGCCAAGAAACTGGACGTGCCGTTTACCATCGCCGATGCGACGAGCCTGACCGAGGCCGGCTACGTGGGAGAGGACGTGGAGAACATCCTGCTCCGCCTGCTCCAGGCCGCCGACTTCGACGTGAAGAAGGCTGAGCACGGCATCGTGTACATCGATGAGATTGACAAGATCACCCGCAAGGGGGAGAACGTCTCCATCACACGCGACGTTTCCGGCGAGGGGGTGCAGCAGGCTCTGCTGAAGATCCTCGAGGGCACCGTCGCGTCGATTCCGCCGCAGGGCGGCAGAAAGCATCCCAACCAGGAACTCATCCAGGTGGATACGTCCAATATCCTGTTCATCGCCTCCGGCGCGTTCGCGGGCCTGGAAAAGGTGATCCAGGAGCGCGTGGGCAAGAAGAGCCTGGGCTTCGGTGCGGATATCCGCTCCAACGAAGAGCTGGAGAATGCAAATATTCTCCAGAAGGTGCAGCCGGAGGACCTGGTTAAGTTTGGCCTCATTCCCGAGTTCATTGGTCGCCTCCCCGTCACGGCGACGGTGAACCAACTGGACAAGAAAGCCCTCGTGTCCGTCCTGACGGAGCCGAAGAACTCCCTGGTCAAGCAGTACCAGAAGATGTTTAGCTACGACGACACGGAGCTCGTCTTCACCGACGGCGCGCTGGGCGCGATCGCGGAGAAGGCGCTCGCCCGCAAGACCGGTGCCCGTGGCCTGCGCGCCATCATGGAGGAGATCCTCGTGCCGGTCATGTACGACATCCCCTCTAGGGAGGTGTCCAAGGTGACTATTGATGCCGGCGTGGTCAACGGCACCGGCCGACCGAAGCTCGTGAGTAACAAGAAAAAGGCCTCGTAACAACTACCGAAAAGCCTCCCCACTGTGAACTGGGGAGGCTTTTGTCGTAGTTAACTGGGTGGGAGCTAGCTATTCGTAGACGTCGCCGAAACCCTCCTCGGCGGCGTAGAGATCGCTCTCCGCGGACCCGTTCTCGCGTGCCTCGTTGCGCTCGGATTGGAGGTACGTCTCCCCGCCCGTGGGCGGAAGCTGCGCGGTGAGGAACGAGATGACTTGATCCTGGGCTTGGTTCCGCAGCGCCTCCGTGTTGATGGCGGAGGAGAGGTCCGTGTTGTACAGGTTCCGGAAGACGAGGTTCCAGGAGTAGGGGAGCAGGCAGAGGCCAACGATGGAGGCGTACATGTCCAGTGCGGAGATTCCGGGGCGGAACGCGCCGGCATCCTGGCCGAGCATGAGGAGCTTGTTCAGCTGGAGGAACAAGTCGGAGTGGTCTGCCAGCGGGGGCAGCTCTTCTGCATCCACGTGGTGGTAGATGGACTCGGTGAGGACCAGTTTCACTGCGTCGGGGTGCTGCTCGAAATGGTCGAAGACAACAGAAACAATCTTTTTAGCCGATTCTACAGGGACGACCGACTCGAGCTCGAGCTCTTCCTGGCTCGGGCGGAGCTGTGTGACGGCAAGTGTGAGGGCGGCGATATACAGCCCCTTCTTGTCTGTGAAGTGGTAGTGGATCATGCGCTTGCTGATCCCGGACTTGGTGGCTACCTGCTCGAGTTTTGTCTGCTTAAACCCCTGATTGGCAAACAGCGTCAGCGCGAGCTCGACCACGCCGTCTTTCGGTGACTCTGTGGAGGGGAAAGAATCGTGTGACGAAGTCATCTTCTCTCTATTCTGGGAAGAAAATTCTAATGGTTTCTAGGACAATTAAACGCCTAAATTCCCGTTTTGACGCGCGTGCTCCCCCTGTATGGGTGGTGCTAACGCCGTTTTTGTCCTACGTTGACCCATATATGTGAGAATTATCACAAGGCGAACCCTTTAATAGCCCCCGGAATAGGGGAGATTTTTCGGTGGTCTGCTGTCCTTTTTCGGATTTTGGGGGGAGGGCGGGCGTAGTTACATGAACAAACGCACTCGATTGCGGTCATTGTGTAACAAGAAAAAGTCCGGATGGAGCATTTTCGTGCCAAAAATCCGCTCGTCGCCGTGCGGTTTTGTCGAGTACGCTCTCTGTTAGTGCGGAAAAGTTAGTCCGTTCAGATTATCGTAGACTTCACATTCCGTTAGAACCGACGTTTTACTGAGAGGATTGTCATGTCGACCAATGAGACCAAAAAAGTAGTTGTCACCGGCGCCGCAGGTCAGATCGCGTACTCCCTGCTGTTCCGCATCGCTAACGGCGATGTCTACGGCAAGGACACTCCCGTCGAGCTGAAGCTCCTGGAGATCCCCCAGGCTGTGAAGGCAACCGAGGGCGTTGCTATGGAGCTTCTGGACTCCGCCTTCCCGCTCCTCACGGACATCGAAATCACCGACGATCCCAACAAGGCGTTCGACGGTGCAAACATGGGCTTCCTCGTCGGCGCAAAGCCGCGTGGCAAGGGTATGGAGCGCGCAGACCTGCTTGCTGAGAACGGCAAGATCTTCGGCCCGCAGGGCAAGGCCATTAACGACAATGCGGCCGACGATGTGCGCATCCTCGTCGTGGGTAACCCCGCGAACACGAACGCCCTCATCGCCCAGCAGCACGCGCCGGACGTTCCCGCTTCCCGCTTCACCGCGATGGTCCGCCTCGACCACAACCGCGCGATGAGCCAGCTGGCCACCAAGCTCGGCTGCAGCTCCACCGCCCTGGAGAACATCGTGGTGTGGGGTAACCACTCCGGCACCCAGTTCCCGGATCTCACCAACGCCACCGTGAACGGCGAGTCCGTCATGGACAAGATTGACCAGGATTGGTACACCGGCGAATTCATTCCGAAGGTTGCCGGCCGTGGTGGTGCCATCATCGAGGCGCGCGGTTCCTCCTCCGCTGCTTCCGCTGCTTCCGCCGCTGTGGATCACATGCACGACTGGGTCAATGGCACCAACGGCAAGTGGGTTTCCGCCGCTCTCCCGTCTGACGGTTCCTACGGCATCCACGAGGGCATCGTCTCCGGCTTCCCGGTCACTTCCAACGGTGGCGAGTGGGAGATCGTCCGCGGCCTGGATCTCACGGACTTCCAGAAGGAGCGCATCGCCAAGACCGTGGAAGAGCTCGACAGCGAGCGCGCCACCGTCCGCGAAAACGGCCTCATCGACTAGTTAGCTCGCGAGCCTAAAAGAGCTAGATAAAAAGAGCCTGCCCCCGTCCCATAACAGGTCGTTGGGGCAGGTTTTTGTATGTGGAGTTACGTGGTTCGGTCTCCGTGGTACCTCCTGCGAAACTCCAGGATGAAACGGACAATGACGGGGATGACGATGGCGAAATAGCCGGGCCAGCCGGGTGTACAGAACCCAACGGCAAGGAGCGCCAGCGCGAAGGCGAGTTCGCGGTAACCGGTCCAGTGCGCGGACACGGGATTGTTGCGCCTGCAAAATTCCGACATGTACAGCGCTGCGGTGGATAAGACGATAAGCACGACCGCAGCGGTCACCGTATCGACGCGGTCGGAGGCGTAGTACACGAGGTGTTGGGCTTCTCGCGCGGCGATTCCCGGTGTAAGGAAGTACCAGGGGGACATCGCCCATCTACGTAAAAACTCTGGCAAACCAGGACTACCTTTCGTTCGGTGACACCTAAAGCGTTGACGGGGAAGCACTTCACCTGCTTCTCAGGAGGGCGTGTTGAAAATACCTGAGGCGAATGCGGTGAGAATCCTTTTCAGTCATCTCCGCCCCACATCTCAGTCGGTTCACAGCAGTTTGTAGCTCCGCAGTAGCGCAAAAACGGCCCGCACCATGTGTGATGGTGCGGGCCGGGTCGATGACCGTTAGATGTAAATCCCTGCCTGGGCAAGGTAGGGGCGTGCATGGCCAAGCACGTTGCCGATGAGCCAGCCCAACAGGCCAGCAACGGCAATCATGCCGAAGAATCCGCCGACGCCGACCCATACCATGTTCTCGGCAGAAGATCCGTCGGAGCTTCCGTCTGTGTCATTTCCTGGCTTAGGCTTCGGTGTGGTCTTTTCGACGGTGATGGTGATCGGGTCGCCGATGTTGGTGCCGCCGTCGGTCAGCTGCACGGTGTAGTCTCCGGCCTTCGCGTCCTTGGGGAGGGTGACGGTCACCTTTCCTTGCTTATCGACGCTCACCAATGCGCCATTGACTTTGGTGCCTGCGGCGTCGAGGACCTCGCCGGTAATGCTGTCGGTGGGGTTTACGACCGTGTCATCGAGAACGGTGGCCTTACCGGGGGTGATCTTCTCCACCGTCGTGCCCGGCCTCATGCTAGGTTCTGGGGCATTGACGGTGACGGTGATCGGGTCGCCGACGTTGGCACCGCCGTCGGTCAGCTGCACGGTGTAGTCTCCGGCCTTCGCGTCCTTGGGGAGGGTGACGGTCACCTTTCCTTGCTTATCGACGCTCACCAATGCGCCAGTGACCTTGGCACCTGTGGCGTCGAGGACCTCCCCGGTGATGGTGCCGGTGGGGTTTACGACCGCGTCATCGAGGACGGTGGCATTCCCAGGAATGACCGTCTCCACCGTCGTGCCCGGTTTCAGACTCGGGGTGGGGGCCGGCTCCTCAGTAGTAGGTGTGGGCTTCTTCGAGGTGGTCGGTGCGGGTTCCTTTGTAGAGGTCGGCTTGGCCGTTGTCGGTGTGGGCTTCTTCGAGGTGGTCGGTGCCGGTTCCTTTGTAGAGGTCGGCTTGGCCGTTGTCGGCGTGGGCTGCTTCGAGGTGGTTGGTGCCGGTTCCTTGGTGGGGGTCGGCTTGGTCGTTGTCGGTGCAGGGTTCTGTGTCGTCGTGGTGGCTGTTTCTGAAGCGATCGGGGCGGGCTTAATCGGATCCTTCTGTGAGAGCGTCACCTTGTCGATGACAGCACCCGTAGCCACATCGCGAGTAGTGATGGTGAGCTCCTCAGGGCTGACCTTCACCGTGGTGTAGTCCGGCGTGCCATCCTGGGACGTTTTCGCTAGGTCCTCGGACGCGCCCGCGGGTTGAGCGAAATTGCTGTTCGAGGCTGAGTTGAGGGAAACAAACAGAGTTCCCTGATCCTTCTTGTACAGGACATTGTCCTCGGCCTTTGTCGCAGCATCCGCCGTCAGCAGGTGAGAACGGCTGTAGTAGTAATCGCCACCGGTCAAGACCAGGTCAATACCGGCCTCACTGGCAGCTTGACGGAGCTCCTTACTCATAGAATTCATGCCGTAGAGCACCAGCCAATCCGTGCTTGGCTTCAGGCGGGCAGCCTCGTTGCGGATCAGCGTGGCTGCGCCGACGGCATCTGTATCAGAAACGTTGATGAAGCCGACGTTATTGAAGATGAAAGCAGCATGATTCTTGAGGCCACCGGGGAGCTGGAAGTGCCAGCCGGTTTCGCCGCCTTTGTCGCCACTGTGAATGCCGATGGCGGTAGGGACATTCTGTAGAGCAGGAGAAGCAGTGAACGTGTCGCGCTCAAGGTTCGAAGACATATCGGAGGTGGCGTTTCCGGTCACCACCAGGAGCTCAGGGTGACCCGCTGTGGCCGCCGTGGCCGCCGTGGCGGTGGAAGCCCAGGTCGCGTCGTCGACTAGCGTATTCGGCGCGCCGGTGGCAGCAAAAGACCAGGACGTGCTGCCGCTGCCTGCGGTAAACGTCATCGGCTCGGACCAGCCAGCCATATTACTGCCAATGCGGTAGGTGTACGTCTTACCAGGAACGAGGTTGCGAACAACCGCCTTGCGGTGCTGGTACGTCTGCAACGAGCGGTTCGACGGCATATTTGGCGTGGTGAAAATTCCCTCGTAAGTCGAAGAGGCATCGGCGGTATCGTCGGAGGTGATGTCAACTCCGGTTACCACACCCGACTTTTGATCCCACGTGAGGGTAACGGAGGTTTCGTCGCTGCCCGGTCCGAGCGCGACATTATAGAAGCCATTACCGTTATCGCCGGCGTGGGCCATCGGAGCAACGATGAGAGAAGCTGCCAAAGACACGGCTGTAAGCAGTGCTGTTTTACGCATGATGTCTGGTCCTTACTATATGGTAAAACACTGTGTGAAGTTCTAAGAAACATTCACCATTTTCTGAGTAAATCTTAGGATAGTCCATTTTCTTCCGTATGGGATAATTGCGTATCAAAAAATCTACAAAATCTCGTTGAGCTGTTATGGTGCGAGGTAACGCCGCTGCCGTCAGGGGTAGTACGGGGGTAGTAACGGGTTAAGGGAATCATCAGGAATGCCCTCAGGTGGAAGAGGGTGCTGGAGATGTTACCCGCAGGTTATAAGATGGCTACCGTGACTGATAACCGGGAAATGCGCGAGCTCCCCAGCAAATGGGAGCCGAAGGAACACGAAGAGAAACTGTATGAGACGTGGGTGAAGAAGGGCTACTTCACGCCCGATGCTCACTCGCCCAAGCCGGCGTTCTCGGTGGTGCTGCCGCCCCCGAACGTTACCGGTCAGCTCCACATGGGGCACGCATTAGACCACACCCTCATTGATTCCATCGTGCGCCGCAAGCGCATGCAGGGCTACGAGGTACTGTGGCTGCCGGGCATGGACCACGCCGGCATCGCCACCCAGACCAAGGTGGAGGCCAAGCTCCAGGAGGAGGAAGGCAAGCGCCGCTGGGATTACGAGCGTGACGAGTTCGTGGATAAGGTCTGGGAATGGAAGGAAGAATACGGCGGACGTATTCTCTCCCAGATGCGCGCCATCGGCGACTCCGTGGACTGGACTCGTGAGCGGTTCACCATGGACGAGGGGCTGTCTCGCGCCGTGCAGACCATCTTTAAGCAGATGTACGACGAGGGCATGATTTACCGGGATTACCGCCTGGTCAACTGGTCCCCGGTTCTCGAGACCGCCGTATCCGACATCGAGGTTGTGTACAAGGATGTCGAAGGTGAGCTCGTCAGCTTCCGCTACGGCTCGATGAACGACGATGAACCGCACATCGTCGTTGCTACCACCCGTATTGAAACGATGCTCGGCGACGTGGCCGTGGCCGTTCACCCCGACGACGAGCGCTACACGGACCTCGTCGGACAGGAGTTCCCGCACCCATTCCGCGACGACCTTACTATTAAGGTCATCGCCGACGACTACGTCGACATGGAATTCGGCACCGGCGCTGTGAAGATCACCCCGGCGCACGACCCGAACGACTATGCCATGGGCCAGCGCCACAACCTGGATATGCCCATCATTCTCGATTCCACCGCGCACATTTGCAGCACGGGCACGCGTTTCGACGGCATGACCCGCGAGGAAGCCCGCCACGAGATCTGCGAGGCGCTGCGTGAGCAGGGCCGCATAGTCAAGGAGATTCGCCCCTACGTCCACTCCGTCGGCCACTCCGAGCGCTCCGGCGAGCCGATTGAGCCCCGCCTGTCGCTGCAGTGGTTCGTGAAGGTGGACAAGCTGGCAAAGATGGCTGGGGATGCGATCCGCGACGGCAAGACCACCATCCACCCGGCAGCGCTCGAACCCCGGTACTTCGACTGGGTGGACAACATGCATGACTGGACCATTTCCCGTCAGCTGTGGTGGGGCCACCGGATCCCGATCTGGTACGGCCCGAACGACGAGGTTGTCTGCTGCGGCCCGGACGATACGCCACCGGAAGGCTACACGCAGGACCCGGACGTACTGGATACGTGGTTCAGCTCCGCGCTGTTCCCGTTCTCCACGATGGGGTGGCCGGATTCCACCGACGATCTGAAGAAGTTCTACCCCACGAGCGTCCTCGTCACCGCCTACGACATTCTCTTCTTCTGGGTTGCCCGCATGATGATGTTCGGTACCTACGCAGGCCAGATGACGGAGGGCCTCGGCGAGGTTCCGTTCACCGACTTGTTCCTCCACGGCCTCGTCCGCGATGAACGCGGCCGCAAGATGAGTAAGTCCCTGGGCAACGGCATTAACCCGATGGACTGGGTGGAAGACTACGGCGCGGACGCACTGCGCTTCGCCCTGGCTCGCGGTGCCAACCCCGGTGTTGACCTGCCACTTGGCTCCGATGCCGGTTCCTCTGCCCGCAACTTTGTGACCAAGCTCTTCAACGCCGCCCGCTTCGCGCTGTCCCGTGGTGCCGACGCTTCTGCCGAGCTGCCTGCGGAGCTTTCCGATGCCGATCGGTGGATCCTCGACCGCCTGAACGAGGTCACCCGCGACGTCAATGAGCTTCTCGACGACTACCAGTTTGCCAAGGCTAACGAGGAAATGTTCCACTTCGTGTGGGACGAGCTGTGCGACTGGTACCTCGAGCTGTCCAAGACGAACTTCCAGCCCGCTGTCATGGGGCACGTCCTCGACCAGGTACTTCGCCTCCTGCACCCGACGATGCCGTTCGTCACCGAAACCCTGTGGACGGCCCTGACCGGCGAGGAGACCATCACGTTCGCCGAGTGGCCTGAAGCGGCTCCTTATGACGGTGCGGAAGCGGAGCGACGCACCGCTTCGCGCCGCATCGCTGACGTGCAGAAGCTTGTCACCGAGGTTCGCCGCTTCCGTTCTGACCAGGGTGTCAAGCCCTCTCAGAAGGTGCCGGCACGCATCGACTTCGCTGCAGCTGACCTCGCTGGGCTGGAGGATGCCGTCCGCGATATCGTCCGCCTGACCCCGCCGGAGGAGGACTTCACCCCGACGGCCTCCATCGAGATCCGCCTGGCTGAAAAGACTGTCCTTGTCGAGGTCGATACCTCCGGCACCATCGACGTCGCTGCCGAGATTAAGCGCTGCGAGAAAGACATTGCCAAGCAGGACAAGGAATTGGAGACCACCGGCAAGAAGCTCAGCAATGAGGCCTTCTTGTCCAAGGCACCCGAGGCCGTAGTGGAGAAGATCAAGACCCGCCGCGAGGTTGCACAGGCTGAAAAGGAACGCCTAACCGCACGCCTTGCACAGCTGGAGAAAATGCAATGAGCCTAGAGTTCAACGAGTCCGGTCTCACCCTCAACCTATCTGAAAAGGAAGAGCATGTTGAGCACCGGCCTGTGACCAAGGACGATCTCGCGCGCCTTGCCGAGGTTGACGCCGAGCACAACGAGCGCTGGAGCGAGATCCACATCGATCCCACGCTGTCGCGCATCGCAAAGCTCATGGATCTTCTGGGGCACCCCGAGCAGGCGAGCCCCATGATCCACGTGGCTGGCACCAACGGCAAGACGTCGACCGTGCGGATGATCGAATCCCTGCTGCGGGCATTCTCCCGCCGCACGGGACGCACGACGAGTCCCCACCTGCAGCTCGTGACCGAGCGCATTGCCATCGACGGTGAGCCGATGCACCCCGCCGACTACGTCCGCATCTGGGAAGAGATCAAGCCCTACGTGGAAATGGTGGATGCAGAATCGGAATACCCGATGAGCAAGTTCGAGGTACTCACCGCCATGGCCTTTGCAGCCTTCGCCGATGCGCCCGTCGACGGGGGAGTCGTCGAAGTAGGCATGGGTGGTCGCTGGGATGCCACCAACGTGTTGCACGCAGACGTGTCCGTCATCACCCCGGTTGGCCTTGACCACCAGGGGATGCTGGGTGACACCATCGGTGAGATTGCTGGCGAGAAAGCGGGCATCATCAAGCCGAAGTGGGACAGCGGTGACCTTCTGCGCCCAGGGCCGGTCACGGTCGTCGGCAAGCAAGATCCCGAAGCCATGCGCGTCATCCTGGAGAAGGCCGTGGAGGCGGACAACTCCGTTGCACGACTGGGACAGGAGTTCGGTGTTACCGAGTCGACCGTTGCCGTCGGTGGTCAGCAACTGACTATCCAAGGACTTGGCGGAACATACGAGGGCATCTTCCTTCCGCTTTCCGGCGCGCACCAGGCGGAAAACGCCGCCGTGGCGCTCGCCGCCGTCGAGGTATTTTTCGGCGCAGGTTCTGGTCATCAGCTGGACATCGACACGGTTCGCCGCGGCTTCGCACAGGTGCAGTCGCCCGGCCGCCTCGAACGCGTCCGCGCGACACCGACCACCTTTATCGACGCGGCCCACAACCCGCACGGCGCGAAGGCGCTGGCCGGTGCGATGTCCCGTGATTTCGACTTCCGCCGCCTCATCGGCGTTTTGGCCTGCCTCGGTGACAAGGATGTCGACGGCGTTCTCACACAGCTCGAGCCAGTTATGGACGAAGTCGTGTGCACCGTCAACAATTCACCTCGGTGCCTGCCCGCAGAAGAGCTGGCCGACAAGGCCCGCGCCATCTTTGGCGAGGAACGCGTCCACCTGGCGGAGAATCTTCCCGCCGCCGTTGAGCTAGCGGTGGAGCTTGCCGAGGACCCCACGGAGGGCGATACGGTCTCCGGTGGTGGCATTCTCATCACCGGTTCGGTTGTCACCGCCGGCGAGGCACGTACGCTGTTTGGAAAGGACCCCGCATGACAGACACCCCCGAATACGGCCCACTAGGACCTGGACAGGAGCCGGTTAAGGATCCGATCAAAGGCCTGCGCGGCGTGATGAGCAGCGTTCTCATCACCGAAGCGATCACCCTGGGGTTGGTTCTCACCGTGATCTCCAAGTTCGGCGACCTGTGGCAGCCGGCCAACATCTGGTTCGTTTCCCTCGTCGCCGTGGCGCACGTGGTGGCCGCGTTCCTCCAGCGATTCAGCTGGTCCATCTGGCTCAACATTGCCCTGCAGGTGGTGGCCCTCGGAGGGTTTTTCATTCACTGGTCAATGGGTGCCGTGGTGATCATGTTCATCCTCTTGTGGATCTTCGTGTTCTACCTGCGCAACGTGATTATTGAAAGGAAGAAGCGTGGGTTGCTCACCACGCAGCACACATAATGAAGTTTATTTATGGTTTTGCCACGATCTGCTTCCTGCTCACCGCCGTCACCTACTTCATGGGTGGTCGTTGGGGCTGGGGCGCAGCAATCCTCATCCTGGGGATTGGGCTAGCAGTCCTCACGTTCATTGAGTTCAAGAAGCCTCCCCGAGTGGAGTTCACGGCCTCGGTGGCAGCATCCATCCCGGATGAGACGAAGGTGGACATCGTGCGGCTCAAGCGCGACGGTGACTCAGTTTCCGCAGTCAGGGCCCTCCGCGAGGCCGTCCCCGGCTTATCTCTCCCGGATGCGAAGGATGCCGTAGATAGATTCTTCTAGTCCCCGGGTGCCCCCAATTGGTGTGATCGCCAACTGGGGGCACATCCGTCATTACCATAAAAAACGCGGACAGTCAGCACACGATAGAGACCTCGTTGTGAACACCACGGCCAGTAGTGGGGCTCAACGCACACTCGCATCATCGCCGACCCATCCTGAGGAACATACCTATGACAGAAAGAGACGGAACTCCGCACTTTTTGTGGAATAGCTCGCACCCCATTGATTACTGTTACAGTGTTTTTTCCTGTCCGCTGGGATTCGGTGCGTGGGAGTTTTCCACATGCGCGGAGGCGTTACCACCATTACCACCTCGAACCTTAGAAGGGTGGGGGACTATAAAGAAAGGACAGCACCGAGTAGCCGTATGTGGCAATCCCCGCCAGGATAGCCCCGTGTATAACGCGAAACAGAGCGGTAATGGTTGGGATGTCGAAATGAGGGGGAAAACCCTGCACCTCGAAGAGACGCATTTTGCGGGGGCAGAAGGGCAGTGGGATGCCCTGGATCAGGAGGGGTGGGATCGCCATGCCACGATTTATTGGCAGCTCCGCTGATGTGGGAAGTGAGATCGCACGGCGGATGGTGAGCGGGCATGTTCCCCGGCACGCGTTTAGTTTCCCCGGAAGCGTGGGGGAGGTTGCCTTCAGCTTCGAGGAACCGATCTTTCCTGTGCAGGCGGAGAATGCGACGAAGCATCAGCTTGGTGCCACGGGATGGATTTCGGTGATTCGGTTCCGCTTACAGCATCCGGACGTTCCTGTTCGCGGGTGCCTGTGGGCGGATTCCGCGTGGGTCGTTCATCTCTCACTCACCCCAGATATCGAGGTAACGGTTCGGATGGAGGACGGCGACCCGCATGCCGGTGAAGAGGGTGTGGAGAAAACGTACTACGGCTGGCATGCCGTCACCGCAACTATCTAGTAAAGTTGACCACCATGACTGAACGTACACTCATTCTTATCAAGCCCGACGGTGTCAAGAACGGCCACGTGGGCGAGATCATTTCGCGCATCGAGCGCAAGGGCCTGAAGCTCGTCGCTCTGGATCTGCGCGTTGCTGACAAGGCCACCGCCGAGAAGCACTACGCAGAGCACGAGGGCAAGCCCTTCTACGGTGAGCTCGTTGACTTCATCACCTCCGCACCGCTCATCGCTGGTGTCGTCGAGGGCGAGCGCGCCATCGAGGCATGGCGTCAGCTGGCCGGTGGCACTGATCCGGTGTCCAAGGCAGCGCCCGGCTCCATCCGTGGCGACTTCGCTCTCACCGTTGGCGAGAACGTTGTGCACGGCTCCGATTCCCCCGAGTCCGCCGAGCGCGAGATTAAGATCTGGTTCCCGAACCTGTAACGGCTGTTTTCGCCCACTGCCTGGTAGCCCTACGTCACGTGGGGCTTTTGCAATTGTGTGACGGGGCAGCGATCATTCCGCGTGGCGTGCCTGAAATTCTCGGCCCTGAGTGGAGTACTTGATTGTCTCCGCTCTAATGACCTGATCAAGGCCGCTCGACGTAAGCTCCACGTTCCAATGGTGGGGCTTATTTTGATAGCCGATGGTGCTGATGGTGACGGCACCGTTTTTCTGCAGGTTTTCGCAGGCCGTGATCACATCGTCGGGGTCGGCATTAATCCTCTTTGCGAGAGTTTTTATCTTCATCCGCCAGCCACCGGTGACTCCATGGTTGCGAAGTGCCTCCAGGGCGTCACGCTCTATGTCGGAGGTGGGGGCGGGAAGCTCTCGTGATGGTTCTTTCAACACTCTTCTGATCCGTTTCTTGATGGATAGGTATTTTCTGCGCGCATCGGCGATCATGCCAAGCGAAAGCGTGACAGACCACAGCGCGAAGAGGCCGTACATCCGGGCCTGGGGTGAAAGATCAAAGTGGGGCACCGCCGAATCGCCGATGATATCCATAAAGATGGTCGCCGCGAACGCTGCGGCCAGTGCGGAAGGCTTCCTTTCGACGCGATCCTCGGCGCGCGCCTTCACCGGGAACACCCCTGATTCAAACGAATGTCTAAAAGTGAAGCCTCCGACAAGCACGGTGAGGATGCCGAAGATAGCAATCCACAGGAAGTTTTCCATTTCCAGCGCTACGCGGCAGGCCGCAAGGGCAACGGCGGGGGCGACGTACGTTAACGGTTGAAAAGGTGGGAAGGGTACAGGGTTTTGGGACATGTCAAAAGCTTACATTATTGCCGAAGGCTCTCACGCTGTGCAACAATAGGTTAACGGTGCGTTCGCCCGGTCAGCCGGAACGCTGAACCACCCCACAAGACTTTTCGATATCCCGAGAGGCGGCGGCAGGAGAACCTGTCAGCGCCCGGGTACAAACAAATAAAAGGAGAACCCGTGTCACTCACCACCGGTGAACTAACACCCGTGAACCCAGATGACCTGGGTGACAAGGTGCGAGTCTATGACCTCGCACGCATGCTCAATACCGATTCAAAAACGGTTCTTGCTGGTCTAGAAGAGATCGGGGTCGAAGGGAAGAAGGCGCAGAGCTCCATCCATAAGGAGGAAGCAGAAAAGCTGCTCGCCCACCTATTCCCTTCTGCCAAGAAGTCGGCTAAGAAAACCTCCAAAAAGTCTGCCAAGAAGACCGCCAAGAAGTCGGCACCGAAAAAGCAGGAAAAACAGGAGGAGAAGGTTAAGCCCACCAACAAGAAGGGCAAGACCGATGAGGAAAAGCTCCGCTACCGCGTAACCAAGAACGTGGAGAACGAGATCCACCAGATCGAAGAGAAGGTGGAGAAGGCGTTGGAGGAGCGCCTGGAGGACGGTGCCGATGAGGCGGAAGCACCCGTTGCCGTCACCCCCGCCCCCGAGCCGTCGGAGGAAGACGTGACAATGACTCCGATGTTCGTCGCGCCGACGTTCATTGCCCCGGAGCCGATCGTCGAGGAACCGGAGGATACCTCCGCCGATGAGGAAGACGATGAGCCGGCACCGCAGCCCGAGCAGTCGACGCGGAAGCGTCGCCGTGGCCGCCGGGGGACCGGTCGCGGGCGCAAGGAGGAGCCGAAGGAGAAGCCGGTTGAGCAGATCACCGAGCCGAAGGCGATCAAGGGGTCGACGCGTCTCGAGGCGCAGCGTCGCCGTCGGCACGAGCGCCGCGTGGAGGATCGCAACAACCGCCACATTGTGACGGAGTCGGAGTTCCTCGCCCGCCGCGAATCCGTGGAGCGCACCATGGTCGTGCGCGAGCGTGAGCGTACGGATCACGAAGGCCTCGTCACGCAGATCGGTGTTCTTGAGGACGAGATGCTCGTCGAGCACTTTGTCACCTCCAACACCGCCGCATCCCAGGTGGGTAACATCTACCTCGGCCGCGTGCAAAACGTGTTGGACTCCATGGAGGCCGCCTTCATCGATATCGGAACCGGACGCAACGGTGTCCTGTACTCCGCCGACATTGACTGGCGCCAGATGGGACTCGGTGGCCGCAAGCGTCGTATCGACCAGGCCCTGAAGTCCGGCGACCAGGTGCTGGTGCAGGTATCTAAGGACATTGTCGGGCACAAGGGTGCCCGTCTCACCATGCAGATTTCCCTCGCCGGCCGCTACCTCGTGTACGTGCCACGGGGTCGCAATGCGGGCATTTCCCGCAAGCTCCCTGAGCCGGAGCGTAAGCGCCTGAAAGCCATCCTCAACGATGTCATCCCCAACGAGGGTGGCGCGATCGTGCGCACCGCCGCCGAGGGGGTGTCCGAGAAGGAGATCGCCGCCGACGTGGAGCGCCTGCACTCCCTGTGGGAGGACATTGCGCAGCGGACGGAGGAGGAGAAGGCCTCCAAGGGGGCCAAGCCGGTCACCATGTACGAGGAGCCGGATGTGCTCGTCCGCGTTGTGCGTGACCTGTTCAACGAGGACTTCTCCACCCTCGTGGTGGAGGGCGACAGGGCCTACAACACCGTGTCTGACTACGTGAATACGGTCGCTCCTGACCTCGCCGAGCGCGTGGTCAAGTACGAGGCGGAGAACAACGACGGCAAGGACGTGTTTGAGAAGTACCGCATCGATGAGCAGCTGCAGAAGGCGCTGGGCCGCAAGGTGTGGTTGCCTTCGGGCGGCACGCTCATCATCGACCGCACGGAGGCCATGACCGTCATCGATGTGAACACCGGAAAGTTCACCGGCTCCGGCGGCAACCTCGAGGAGACGGTGACGAAGAATAACCTCGAGGCCGCCGAAGAGATCGTTCGCCAGATGCGTCTGCGCGACCTCGGCGGGATGATCGTGGTGGACTTCATCGACATGGTCCTGCCGGAAAACCGGGACCTGGTGCTGCGTCGCCTGAAGGAGGCCCTCGGTCGGGATCGCACCCGCCACCAGGTTTCTGAGGTTACGTCCCTCGGCCTCGTCCAGATGACGCGCAAGAAGTTGGGCACCGGGCTGCTGGAGACCTTTGCCACCACGTGCGAGGCCTGCGATGGCCGTGGCATTATTCTGCATGAGGATCCGGTGGAGCAGCAGGAGAAGCGACCGGTGTACGGGCGCAATAAGAAGCGCCGTTCGAAGCCCGAGCACGATCCGCGCCAGCACCCGACGGCTCTTGCCATGCATCATGAAGACGACGAACATGATGAGGACGAGCACCACGAGCATCACGAAGCAGCTCCGGCGAAGGAAGAAAAGCCGCAGCGGGAGCGTCGTCGCTCGCACAAGAAGCACGAAGAGCCTCAGGAAGAGGAGCACACCGAAACCTACGAGGAGGCGAAGGAGCGGTTTGAGAAGTCGCCGCGCCGTCGACGTCGCACCCGTGGTAACTCGGTGAGCGACCACGCGCCGGATCCGGCCGACTTCGCCGAAAAGAAGCCGGAACCAGAACCGGAGCCGGAACCTCAGCCCGAGGAGAAGCCCGCTCCGAAGAAGGCCTCCGGTCGCCGTCGCCGTGCGGTGCGCAGGGCGGCGTCGAAAAGCGTGAGCAAGCCGAAGGCGGCGGCCAAAACCGAGCGGCAGCCCGAGCCTGAAGCGGATAAACCGCAGCCGCAGACGAAGTCGAGGCGTCGCCGCGTGGCGCGTCGACAAGCGAAATCCTAGGGAATTTGGTAAAACGGCGACTGTCGGGGTAGTCTTGGGCAGTCGCTGTTTTAGGCGCGCAATTTGGTGCGCGACTAGCAGGAAAGTAACTGTAAGCATTCGCGGGTGCCGTAGTGTGCCCGCCACGAGTTTTGAGAAATGGGGTAACCCTCATTATGTACGCGATCGTCAAGACCGGCGGGAAGCAGTACAAGGTTGCCGAAGGCGACCTCGTCAAGGTCGAGAAGATCGAGGGTGAGCCGGGGACGTCCGTGGCTCTCACCCCCGTTCTGCTCGTCGACGGTGCTAACGTCACTACCAAGGCTGATGACCTCGCTAAGGTGAAGGTTGATGCCGAGATCGTCGAGCACGTTAAGGGCCCGAAGATCAAGATTTTGAAGTACAAGAACAAGACTGGCTACAAGAAGCGTCAGGGCCACCGCCAGAAGCTTACCGTGGTCAAGATCAACGGAATTAAGTAAAAGGAGGCGAATCCCACATGGCACATAAGAAGGGCGCATCTAGCTCCAGCAACGGTCGCGACTCACAGGCAAAACGCCTTGGTGTGAAGCGCTACGGTGGCCAGCAGGTGAAGGCAGGAGAGATCCTCGTTCGCCAGCGTGGCACCAAATTCCACCCCGGTGAGAACGTTGGACGCGGCGGCGACGACACTCTGTTCGCTCTCGCAGCTGGCGCAGTGGAGTTTTCCACCCGCAACAAGCGCACGCTCGTGAGCATCGTTCCGGCTGAGGCACAGTCCGCATAAGCGCTAAAGCTTTTATCCCCCGTGTAAACGGGGGATTTTTTTATCGGTACGCTGGTAGCCATGAAGTTCACAATGTTGCCCGATGTATGGAAAGAAACTATTGATCAGCTGACCGAACGGGGCCACGAGTACCTTCCGTTCGAGGGGGCGGTGCCGGACGGCTGCGAGTTCATCGTCTTCAATGGCACTGCCGCTGATTTCCCGGAGTCCCTTCCGGATTCGGTAGGGTTCGTCCACACCCACTTCGCCGGTGTCGATGGCCTGGTGAAGGCCGGCTACCTCAAGCCGGGGAAGCTGCGTTGGTCGAACGCGCAGGGGCTGTACGCGGACACGGTGGCCGAGTCCACTCTGGGGCTGCTGCTCGGCGTCACTCAGATGCTGAGGACGGCCATCACCACTGGTTCCTGGGATGCTGCGGAGACCATGCACGAGAATAAGCGGTGGCTCTTCGAAAGCACCGTTGCCGTCATCGGTGCCGGCGGGATCGGCTCGGCGATTGTTCCCCTGGTGAAGGCCTTCGGGGCGAAGGTGATTGCCGTTACCCACTCGGGCAGGGAGATTGAGGGCGCAGATGAATCGCTGTCGATGGACGAGTTCGAATGGGACAGTGCCGACATTCTGATCACCGTCACCCCGCTGACGAAGGACACGTACCACATGGTGAACGAGGAGTCCCTGAAGAAGATGAAGGATAGCGCCATCGTCATCAACGTGGGGCGTGGCCCGCTCGTGGATACGGATGCGCTCACTGAGGCTTTGACCTCTGGCGAGATCGCCGCTGCCGGACTTGATGTGTTGGACCCCGAACCGCTTCCGGCGGACCACCCGCTGTGGAAGTTAGAGAATTGCATCGTCACGCCGCACGTGGCCAATACAAACCCGGTGATCCGTCACCGCACTGGTCTTGCTGCCGCCGCGAGCGCTGATGCGTTTGAAAAGGGCGAGAAGATGCCGACCGAGGTCGACGTTGCGAGGGGTTACTGATCGAGCCCTGCGGCGATGCGGTCTGCCTCCCCGGAGCCGATCTCCCCGTAGCTGGTACCCCATGTGATGAGGAAATCTCCGGAGGGGGCCGGCCGCCAGTAGCCGTCGCGCCGCTCGTCAACGCTGGCGGGAATGTAGCGCTCGTAGTACTCGCCATTGTGGCGGAGTAGGTTTTGTTTGCCGTCAGTGTAAAACTTCATACGACAACTCTAATGCTAATTTTGTGTGCTTGCTGGTAAACTATCGTCCTCATGCGATTAAAGGAGTGTTCGTGGCTAATCGATTTATAGATCGTGTCGTTTTGCACCTGTCTGCCGGGGACGGCGGCAACGGGTGTTCGTCCGTGCACCGCGAGAAGTTCAAGCCGCTGGGCGGTCCCGATGGAGGCAACGGCGGCCACGGCGGGGACATCATCCTGCGTGCCTCCACCCAGGTACACACTCTCCTTGACCTGCACTTCCGTCCGCACCTCACGGCCTCCCGTGGTGCCAATGGTGCCGGTGATCACCGCAATGGTGCCCGTGGTGAGGATCTGATCCTCGAGGTTCCCGCAGGTACCGTCGTTTCTACCACCGACGGCGAGGTCCTGGCTGATCTCACCGATCCCGGCATGTCCATCATTGCCGCTAACGGTGGTCACGGTGGCCTCGGCAACGCCGCGCTGGCTTCCCGCGCCCGCAAAGCCCCGGGCTTTGCTCTCAACGGCGAGCCGGGGGAGTCCCTCGACGTTGTGGTTGAGCTGAAATCGCTTGCCGACGTAGGTCTCCTCGGCTTCCCGTCTGCCGGCAAGTCCTCGCTGGTCTCTGTCCTGTCGGCGGCCAAGCCGAAGATTGCCGATTACCCCTTCACCACGCTGCAGCCCAACCTGGGTGTCGTCAACGTGGGCCACGACGCGTTCACTATCGCCGATGTACCCGGCCTCATCCCCGGTGCCTCCGAAGGCAAGGGCCTCGGCCATGACTTCCTGCGCCACATTGAGCGCTGCGCCGTCCTCGTCCACGTTGTTGATACAGCCACCCTGGAGCCCGGCCGTGATCCAGTCAGCGATATTGAGGCCTTGGAGAAGGAGCTTGCCGCCTACAAGGAGCTGCTTCCCGAGGATTCCGACCTCCTTGAGCGTCCCCGTTTCATCGTCTTGAACAAAACCGATGTGCCGGAGGCCTTAGAGCTTGCGGAATTCGTCAGCGAGGACCTGAAAGAGAAGTTCGGGTGGCCGATCTTCATCATTTCCACCGTCGCACGAAAGGGGCTCGACCCACTGCGGTACGCGCTCATGGAGGCCGTAGCCGAGCGTCGAAAAGCAGAACCAAGGCGCAAGCGAGTAGATACCGTGCTGGTCAAGCCGAAGCGTCAGCAACTTGACGTGCGGAGAAGTGACGACGGCGAGGGCTGGATCGTCACCGGCGACAAGGTCGAGCGGTGGGTGCTCCAGACCGACTTCGAAAACGATGAAGCCGTCGGCTACCTCGGGGACCGCTTTGCCAAGGCGGGGGTAGAGGACATGCTGTTCAAGGCGGGTGCCCGCGCCGGGGATGCGGTCACCATCGGAGAGATTACCTTTGAATGGGATCCGCTCACCGCCGCCGGCGTAGACCCGCTGCTCACCGGGCGCGGAACCGACATCCGTCTGGAGCAGACCGGTCGTGCCTCTGCCGCCGAGCGCAAGCGTGCCTCGCAGGTGCGCCGTGGCCTCATTGAGGCCGAGGACTACGGCCAGGAAGCCGACACCGAGCGCTGGGAGGGATAATGGACCTCCGCGAGCAGCTCGCCACCGCGCGAAAAATCGTCGTCAAAGTCGGTTCCAGCTCCATTTCCACGCCCGAACACCGCGTGGACACCAAAGCAATCGACCGGATCGTCGATGCGATCGTCGGCCGCGCCCAGGTCAGCGACATTATCCTCGTCACCTCCGGTGCCATCGCCGTCGGTATGGCCCCACTGCGACTGTCGTCGCGTCCTACGGACCTCGCGACCAAGCAGGCTGCGGCCTCCGTTGGGCAGGTTGAGCTTGCCTACGCCTGGGGGCAGAGCTTCGCCCGCCACGGCATCACCGTCGGTCAGGTCCTCCTCACCGCATCTGATGCTGGTCAGCGCGATCGCGCCCGCAACATCCAGAACACCATCGCCCGTCTACACCAGCTCGGTAGCATCCCTGTGGTGAACGAAAACGACACGGTTGCCACGACGGAGGTCCGGTTTGGTGATAATGATCGCCTCGCCGCAATCGTGGCGAACCTCGTCTCCGCAGACGCACTCGTTCTCCTTTCCGATGTCGACGGCCTCTACACCGCCAACCCATCCACCCCCGGTGCGCGGTTCATTCCTGAAGTTTCGGGACCAGAAGATCTCGCCGGCGTGGTCGCCGGTGGTGGCGGTGCCGTGGGAACCGGCGGCATGGCGACAAAGCTCAACGCCGCCCAACTCGCCACCCGGGCAGGCATTCCTGTCCTCCTCACCTCCGCCACCCGCATCGCCGACGCACTCGACGATGCCTCCGTGGGCACCGCCTTTGCCCCACGCAAGGGACTGAACGCCTGGAAAACCTGGGCCCTGTACGCCGCCGAGGTTTCCGGCAACCTGGTCGTGGACGAGGGCGCGATGGAAGCGCTTGCACAGCCCGGCACGTCACTCCTTGCCGTCGGTATCACAGCCATCGACGGGGATTTCCATGCCGGCGACATTGTGGAGGTACACGGCCCCGCCGGTGAAATCCTTGGCCGTGGCGAGGTGAATTACTCCTCCGGGGCGCTCCAGCGGATGCGCGGCAAACACACCTCAGACCTGCCTGATAAACGCCCCGTTGTCCACGCCGATTACTTTTCTCACCAGGAATGACACACACCATGAACGTAACAGAACTCGCCACGCGCGCCGCCCGTGCTTCCCGCACCATCCGCACGCTGCCCCGGACCACAAAGGACGAGGTATTGCGGGCTGCCGCCGGAGCCATCCGTGAGCACACGGACGCGATCCTTGCCGCCAACAAGGTGGACCTCGTCGTCGACGATGACCGACTCCTGCTCACCCCCGAGCGCATCGAGGGGATCGCCTCCGGTTTGGAACAGGTGGCAGCACTTCCGGATCCGGTAGGAGAAGTCCTCGAAGGGCGCACGATGTACAACGGCATCCGCATGACTAAGCGGCGCGTCCCCATCGGTGTGATCGGCATCGTCTACGAGGCACGGCCCAATGTCACCGTTGATGCTTTTGGGCTCACCTTTAAGTCCGGCAACGTCGTCCTCCTCCGTGGCTCCAAGACCGCTCGCAACACCAACGAAACGCTTGTGGGCATCCTGAGGAAGGTGCTTGAGGATTTCGGCCTTCCTGCCGATGCCGTTTGCCTGCTCCCGAGCGATGACCATAGCTCGGTGACCGAACTCGTCACCGCTCGCGGGCTCGTCGATCTGGTCATCCCGCGTGGCGGGGCAGGCCTCATCAACGCCGTTGTCACGCAGGCAACCGTGCCCACGATCGAAACCGGCACAGGCAACTGCCATGTCTACGTTGACGGCACGGCCGATCCCGCCAAGGCTCGCGACATCGTCCTCAACGGGAAAACTCGCCGGGTGTCGGTGTGCAATGCCACAGAGACCGTGCTTATCGACGCTTCCTACCCGCAGGCTACGGAGCTCCTCCAGGCCCTCGTGGACGCAGGTGTCATCATCCATGGGGACGACCTGCCCGTTGAGTGCGTTCCTGCGACGGATGCCGACTGGGCAGACGAGTACCTCTCCATGGACATCGCCGCCAAAATTGTGTCCGGCGTAGATGATGCCATCGATCACATCCGGCGCTACAGCTCCGGGCACACCGATGCGATTGTTGCCCAGGACGCAGATGTCATCGATACCTTCGTTGAGGGGCTCGACTCTGCGGTGGTGATGGTCAACGCCTCCACCGCTTTCACGGATGGAGAGCAATTCGGGATGGGGGCAGAGATCGGGATTTCCACCCAGAAGCTCCATGCCCGTGGCCCGATGGCCCTCCCGGAACTAACCACCACGACCTGGACACTGCGCGGCGATGGCCAGACGCGGAGTTAGGCAGCGGGCCCGAACAACCATTCTCGCCGGGCGGTGAAGCTGTTGCGCAGCCCCGCCTTGCAGGCCAGCCCCGCGAGGGGCCCGGTGGGAATTGTCGTTGTCTTTTCCCCGTTGGCAAAGAACCATGTATTGATCCCCAGACCATCCATAATGACCTGGACGATGCCGAGGGTTTTCAACGTATGGTGCCGGTGGCACATGAGGTGCAGGTTATCGGGGCTGGTTGGTCCGCCACCCTTGTAATCCTGCACGTGGTCGATCTCGCAGTCCCGGGCGGGCACGTCGCAACCGGGGAAACAGCAGGTTCCGTCGCGGCCACGCACAAAGTCCTTGATCAGGGTGGAGGGTTTGTATCCGGTGGATACCTTTGTCTTGGCCTCATCCATGTCATGCGTGGTAGTCACTTTTCCTGTGAAGTAGTCGGAGAGGTTTGGCGTGAGATCCCCGACGTAGTCGGCGTACTCCGCCTTCCCATCCGCACCATAGGTGTTGAGCGTGACCTTCATCTGCACTTTGCTCATGATGATTTTCTTCAGCGCCTCTATAGGGGAGAGTCCCCATTGCCGTGCGCACTCCATGATTCGCACCTCGATTTCGGTGCCGGCTGTCTCGTCGAAAGACGCGACCACAACAGTCTCATCAACATCAGGGCTGTGCCAGAAAGTGAGCGAGTCCTTGTGTTTCCGCTCCCTCTTCTTAAACTTCACCCCGTACAGTTTGATAAGGATTCGCTTCACCTTCTTCTTGATCTCCCCCGGCGATGGGAGACATTGGTCTTTCCGAATCGGCTGCATGGCTTCGACGATGGCCGCATCAAACGCCGAGAGGTCGTCGCCGATGAGTGCTTTCACCTCGCACAACGGATCCGAGATCGCGCGCAGACGCCGGGCATCGAAGAGGTTTTTCTCCTCTACCCACGCGCGGAGCCGTGGCAAGTGATTGAGGGTGGCGTAGGCACAGAGCTTGCCGGCGATACTCGTCGCGGTTGAGCCGCACTGGCTGGCGAGCTCCTCCGCCGTCGCTGTGATATTGACGATGTCTGTGGCGAATTGTGACCAAAATTGTCTATCGCTCTTATTTTCGAATATGTAGCGTCTTCCGACGAGGTTTGTCGGCTTTTCGACGGTGTAATAAGCGTTGTCTGTGGCTTTTAACTGCATTTTCTACCCTTAGGCTGGGATCGACATTGTGTTCGAATTTATCGTACAAAGTGGCACCCACATCACTCACCCCCGCGGGGGTAGGGGGTGAGTGACCGGGAGAAACAGTCCGCAGATGAGAGGCGATAGTGGATGTGGCAGAATACAACAACGAAAGATCCCTCCGAGAAACGTGAACAGGAGATGGCTCTCTACATGAAGAAGCTTCTTCGAGCAATCGCTGCAACCGCTGTGGCTGTAGCATCCACCTTGGTTGTGCCCGTCGCGGCACAAGCGCAAGAGCCGTGCCCGGCTGTAGCCGTCGTGGCTGCCCGTGGCAGTGGTGAAAACGGTGGCGGTGCGTGGGCACCACAGAACTACGGTGGCCCGTTCTGGTCCAATGGTCGTGAGGGTCCCACTCTGGCGGCCATGTTCCACTATTTTGAGTCCCGCTACAACTGGGATACCGGCGGATCGGTCATGAATTCGGTCAAGGTTCTCGGGCTCGACGAGTTCAAGTACCCGGCTGCTGCACCGGAGCGGGATATCACCCCACCGACGGATTTCGATTCCGCAGTGAACCTGTTCCGCGAGATGCTCCTTCCGCAGGCTGCGCTCTTCCGTGACTCGTTTATCAACGGCACTCACGGTGTCCTGTCCACCATCAACGACTATGAGGCCAGCAGTGGCTGCCACCCGCAGTACGTGTTGGCTGGTTACTCCCAGGGCTCCGTGGTCATGGGTGGTGTCGAGCGGACGCTTGACCGCCAGGGCAAGCTTGCCGGAGTGATCAACCTCGGCAGCCCGTACAACACGCAAGGCACTCCGGGGCGCATTGGAACGGGGCTCAGCGGCATCGGCGTGCTGGGCGGGACTCCCATGCGTGCTGGCGCGCTGTCGGGTGCTCCGCGCATCGAGTACTGCGTGGCTGATGACCCCTTCTGCGACCTGAACGTACGCAAGTACCTCAACGGCCAGTGGGTGGACAACTCTGCACACGGCTCCTACTTCCGCTGGAACTCCTCACGTGCTGCGGATCGCGACGCAGCTGCCCGGATCTTTGCCTCCTGGGTAGACGCGCGACGGTAGCCTAGGGGGTATGGCGAACCGCATTGGAATCATGGGTGGAACGTTCGATCCCATCCACAACGGCCACCTCGTTGCGGGCAGCGAGGTGGCTTACCGTTTTGGTCTGGACATCGTGCTTTACGTCCCCACCGGGGAGCCATGGCAGAAAGCCGACCGGAAAGTAAGCGACAAAGAGGACCGGTATCTCATGACGGTCATCGCTACCGCGTCCAACCCACGGTTTACCGTGTCGAGGGTGGATATTGACCGGGAGGGGGCGACGTACACCATTGACACGCTGCGGGAGCTGAGGGAGCAGTTCCCGGATGCCGAGCTGTTCTTCATCACGGGGGCGGACTCGTTGCAGAACATCACAAGCTGGAAAGACTACGAGGAGATGTTCGAACTCGCGCACTTCGTGGGTGTAAATAGACCAGGCTACGAGGTCGACGAATCCGCTCTGCCGGAGGGGAAAGTGCAGTTCATCAACATCCCTGCGATGGCGATTTCGTCCACCGATTGTCGCGCACGAGCACGCAGTGGCCAGCCCGTGTGGTACCTCGTGCCCGACGGCGTGGTTCAGTACATTGAAAAGCGCAAACTCTACCGGCGGGAGGGGCCACGGGAGATCCTTTCTCCCAGCACGTAGCTTGGTGCTAGTACCATATGCCCCATGAATGAAAGCTCAGTAAGAATGGCGACCGTCGCGGCTCGTGCTGCCGACGAAAAGCTCGCAACCAACATTGCTGTCCTCGACGTTACCCAGCCTCTGACCATCACCGACCTCTTTGTCATTGCCTCGGCGGAAACGGAACGCCAGGTGCAGGCAATCGTCGATGAGATCGAGTTCCAGATGAAGGAAGCCGGATACAAGCCGGCCAAGCGTGAAGGTGTGCGCGAATCTCGCTGGTCCTTGCTGGACTACACGGATATCGTCGTGCACGTCATGCGTGATGAGGAGCGGGAGTTCTACGGCCTGGACAAGCTGTACGCCGATTGCCCGATTGTCCCCATCGAGGGTATTGAGCCCTACGAACGCCCCGTGAAATGGGAAGACGAGGTCGATGTCCGCAGCGTGGATTCCATCGATGAGATCCCGCTCGCAGCCCCGGAGCCGGATCGCGACGAACTGTGAGACTCATTCTTCTCCGGCACGGAGAAACAGAGTGGAATCTCGAAAGGCGCGTCCAGGGTCACCTCGATTCGCCGTTGACGCAGAAGGGGCTCACCGGGGCATATGCGTCGGCAGCGGTGCTAGCCAATCGAGGAATCACAGAAATTTACGCTTCTGACCTGGGGCGCGCGTGGAGTACGGCGCAAATCGTCGGCAAGCATGTGGGACTACCTGTACATGCGGACGTTCGGTTGCGTGAGACCAACCTCGGCGCATGGCAGGGTAAAACCTACGGTGACCTGCCGGAGGGGGAGCGTCTCGCAGAGTCAACTGATCCGAGTTGGGCCCCCGACGGTGGCGAATCGCGACTGCAGGTGGCGGAGCGGATGTCCGACTTTGCGCAGGAGATGTCCGGCAAAAAAGGCACAATTCTGGCGGTCACTCACGGTAATTCGAGCCGGATCCTTGTCACCAGCTGCCTGGGGATCGACGAATCCCTCCTTAACGTCATGACCAATACCGCGTGGGCGACACTGGATTCCACCGGCTGGTGGTCACTTGTTGAATGGAATATGCACCCATGACTGTTCGTGTTGTCACAGATTCTTCCTCAAACCTGCCAGCGTGGGTAGCTGAAGAGCTACACATCGAGGTGGTAGAGCTACATGCGATGGGGGATACGACAGCGGGACTCAGCGCGCTGGAGCTGGCCGCTACGTACGCCCGCCAGCTCGAGCGCGGCGGCGACGATGGGCTCGTGGCGCTACACATTGGTAAAGAGTTGTCGAGTACATGGTCTAATGCAGTGGCGGCGGCAGCCGTTTTTGATAATGTCCGTGTGATCGATACTGACACGGTGGGGATGGACCTCGGCGCGGCGGCGATGGCCGCAGCTAAGAGCGCCCAGATGGGAGCCGATGTGGAGGAATGCTACGCCGTTGCAGTGGATATTTTGCGGCGCAGCGATACGTGGTTCTACGTACATAAGCTCGATGCGCTGCGGAAGTCGGGGCGCTTGACCACGGGGGCATATGTTGCGGCGACGTTGGCAGCGAGACCGATCCTGCACGTGGGCGAAAACGGTCTCGACGTTGCTGCGAAGGGACGTACCCCATCGAAGGCGCTGGCCAAAATGGTGGAGCTGGTGGAGGAACACGCGCGTGGGGAGCGCGTGTTTGTGGCCATTCAACAGTATGAGGCACGCGAAACGGCCCGTCGACTCGAGCAGCACCTGCGCTCAGTGTTAGCGGAAGGGTCGAATGTCCTCGTTGTGGATATCTCCCCGGCAATCGCTATCCACGTTGGTCCCGGCGCCGTCGGAGTGACCCTTGTGAATACATGCGACCTGCCAGAACTACCAAAATAGGGACGTTATCCACAAGACAGTGTTCACGCGCTCGCGTCCGTGAGGTTTGCCTCTTAGCCTCGGGCGCATGAGCACTAATCGCAGAAAAATCGCAGATCGCATCGGTGAGCTCAGCCAGCCCACCGGTACCGAAACACATCTCAACGTCGCGTTTCCGCGCGTCAGCATCGACCCAAAACAAGCAGTGGCCGCCGTCGCAGTCATCGTCGTCGGGCTCTGTTTCTTTTTCCTCCATGGTGGGGCAGAGGAGGCCGACGAGTTCACGCCGATCCCGGCGGTGGAAACATCGGCACCGCCTTCGGAGGTTGTGGTCAGCGTCGTCGGCGCCGTCGACCGTCCCGGCCTCATCACGCTCCCCGAGGGGGCTCGCGTCGCGGACGCGCTCGCGCAGGCGGGACCACAGCCCGAGGCGAACCTGGTGGCCGTTAACCAGGCGCAGAAGCTTGTCGACGGCACGCAGATCACTGTCCCCGTACAGGGTGCGGTCGGCGCGGTCGGTGCGGCGGAACCCGGTGGAGGTGCAGGTGGTGTCTCCCTGAACTCCGCCACTGCGGCGCAGCTGCAGGAGCTCGATGGAGTGGGGGAGAAGACGGCTGCGGCGATCATCGCCTACCGGGAGCAAAACGGTGGATTTTCCTCGCTGGAGCAGCTGCAGGACGTAAAGGGTATTGGGCCGGCGACCTTTGACAAGCTGAAGGATAAGGTCACGCTGTGACGGAACTGCGGCTCGTTCCGGCTGCGCTCACTGTGTGGGCTGTCGTCCTCGCGACCATTCTCAGCCGGGGTTCCGCCCTGGGTATAGTGGTCATCGGCGTGGCAGTGCTGGCGTCCGTCTTGCTACGGCAGTGGGGGCAGGCGCTGTTCGTCGCCGGGGTCGGCTGCGCGGGGCTTGTCACCTGTTGGCTCAGGATCGTTCGCAGCCGTTGCCTTGCAGATCTTGCTGGCCGGGTCACCCTTCGCGTGCACGGGGTGCGTCAGACCAGCTCCGGCGGGTACCTCCTGGATACGGGAGGACTCCCCGTTCTCGTGAAAGAAAAGGTCGAGGCCGGTTCGGTGATTACGGCGAATATCCACACCATGCCCAGTGTTCGGCCGAGCGTGGAGGGGGTGCTGGGGATCGGGAGGAACATTGAGGTGTTGCGCGGTGGCGGGTGGGCGCAGGGTATGCGCGCCGATTTCGCTGCGGCGGTAGCGCGCATCGCGGGGAGCGATGCGCGTGGTCTAATCCCCGGCATGGTGCTCGGGGACACGAGCCTGCAAACACCAGATGAACAGTCCGTATATATTTCCACGGGGTTGAGCCATCTCAGTGCGGTGAGCGGTTCGAACATCGCAATCGTCACCACTGTCGCCGTGCTTACATTGGGGTGGGCAGGCCCCTGCATACGGACGGCGGGCGCTGCAGCTGTGCTACTTGGTTACGTGTTTTTGGTAGGACCGGAGCCGTCGGTTCTTCGCGCAGCGGTCACGGGTGTGGTGGGGCTCACCGCTGTCGTTGCTTCCCGACGCTCCGAACCCGTCCACGCCCTGTGTCTCGCCGTCATCGGGCTTGTCGTGTGGGACTCCAACCTCGCGGTGAATTACGGCTTCGCCCTGTCCGTCGCGGCGACAGCGGGCATCGTTGTCGTCAGTCCTCTCGTTGCGCAGGCCCTGGGATTCCTTCCGGACCTGCTTGCCCGTGCCCTGGCGGTAGCGATCGCGGCAGACGTAGTCACCATGCCGATCATCGCACTCATGTCCGGCAGAGTCTCCCTCGTCAGTGTTGTAGCGAACCTGCTTGCGGGCATAGCGGTCGCGCCGGTGACGGTGCTGGGGCTGTGTGGCGCCGTGGCGATGCTTCTCCCCGGCGGGGGCGAAGGAGTCTTTATCCGGCTAGCGGAGCCCGGTGCTTGGTGGATTCACGCGGTGGCCACATGGGCGAACAATCTCCCCCACGCGACGGTGGGGATCTCTGCCGCCTGGGCGGTCGTCGTCGCAGGGTGGATCGTGTACCTCATCCTGGATGGGCACCCGCGGCTCGTCGCCACAGTGGTGGCTCTCGTCGTGATCGGGGGCGGACATCTTCCGTGGCGCGCCGGGCCACCACAGGCGACGTTCGATGCGGTCGTGGGCGTGAACGACTACGATGGGAAGGATTACATCGACGCACAGGTCATCGTTGACTCGAGTCCCGGCCGGCCACATGAGCGAGCGACTGTCACGCGCTGGGGACAGCCGGTGATCTATCCGGAACGGGACGGCCGGGTCACCATCTACGCCGATGGAACCCAGCACGCCGAAAGCGGAGCGTTCTAGCTAGGATAGTGGCGTGGCTATGCATGTAATCGTGGGGGAGGATGACTTCCTCGTAGAACGCGTCCGAGACATTATCATCCAGAGGACCGAGGGAAATCCGACCGTGGAGTCACACCACTGTGCGGAGCTCACCGGCTCAATGGTCTACGGCCTCGTCACCCCCACTCTCATGCGGGAGGCCCGTGTCATCGTCTTCACCCACGGTGAACTCGCCCGAAAAGAGGTCATGGAGGCGTTCATCAGCGTCGCTGCGGACCCCGTGGACGAAATCACTGTCATTCTCATGCACTCCGGCGGGGGCAAGCAGAAGAAGCTGTTGACCCAGTTGAAAAAGACGGCGACGGTCAATGAGGTCAAGCCCGTTAAGCCGCGCGACCGGATGCGGTGGGTGATGGATGAATTCCGCAGCCACAATGCGCGCGTGACCCCTGATGTCGCGCAGGCGGTCCTCGAGGGAGTGGGCAGCGATCTGAGGGAACTCGCAGCGGCCATCGCGCAGCTCGTGTCCGATAACAACGGCACGGTGACGGTGGACAGCGTCCGCACCATGTATCAGGGAGTCGCCGAAGTATCGGGGTTCGAAATCGCGGACCTCATCGTCAGCGGGCAGACTGCTAAGGCAGTTGCATCCACCCGGCGGGCACTGCAGCTCGGGGAGCCACCCGTGCGCCTGACCAGCGCCATTGCCTCCAATATCACGGCTATCGCGTGTCTCTACTCCATGCGCGGAGCAGGAGCTCAGGTGCCGGGGATGCCACCGTGGAAGGCGGATAAGCTGGCAAAGGTTGCGCGCCGGTGGTCGGAGGATTCCATTTCCCGCGCTGTCGTCATCCTGGCGGAGCTTGAAGAGGCGACAAAAGGGTGGGGAAACCCCGAATACTCCGTGGAATTCGCGGTCCGGCGTTTGTCTGAGCTGGCGCTGCAGTAGGGGTAGAGATCCCGACATACGAAAACGCCCTTCACAGTCATTCACCGTGAAGGGCGTCCGTACTGATGGACTATTACGCCATCTTGTTAAAAGCCTTCGCCATGCGGGACTTCTTGTTAGCTGCGCTGTTGCGGTGGTACACACCCTTGGTCACAGCCTTGTCCAGCTTGCGGGAAGCGACACGGAGCTGCTCCTCAGCCTTGTCCTTCTCGCCAGCGGCGACGAGCTCGCGGAACTTGCGAATCTCGGTCTTGACGGCGGAACGGACGGCCATGTTGCGCACGCGACGCTTCTCGTTGGTCTTAACGCGCTTCTTCTGCTGCTTAATGTTAGCCATGGAAGTTTTCCTCTTTCTATCGTGTTCTCCTACGCAGACCCAAGGTCCTGCCTGCGATGATTGGAGCCGAGGAAGAAGAATACTCTACTTCCGTCCGTCGAGCAAGCTCAATGGACCTCGACGGACGGTGTTAGGACCAGCCGTACTTCGAGCGCAGGCGATGGGAAACCCGTTCGAAGCGGGCGCGGTTAATGAACGCTCCCTTGCGGGTGATCGTGCTTTCCGGAACGCGCACCATGCGGTCGAGACGTACCCATGCCGGCTTCCCCGATTCATCCCACGGGCCCGAGCCGATCTCCAGCCAGCGGGGGTCATTCTGGTGCCCCGGGTCACAGCTGATGACTAAGCCGAGGAGATCGTTGCCTTCGTGGCCGACGACGATGACGGTGCGCTCCTGCACATCGCGATTGGTCCGTACCTGGATCCAGACGATCTCTCCGGGCTCGGCTTGGCCGTCCATGTCGGGTGCGTAGACGACTCCCCGGGCGAGATCTCTCGTCGGGACGACGAGCTGCTCGAAGTACTGAGGTGCAACGGGGCGGGGGATGTCTTCGTCAAGCCCGAGCCGCGAATTGAGCCGTGACATAGTGCGACTAAGGTCGGAGTCATCCTGCGGCCGGAAATGAGAGAAGAGCCGTTTGAGCCACTGCACAGTAAATACTGTAGTTGGCTAGGCTGTGAAAGAGAAGGTAAAATTACCTGCTTGAAGAGTATCCAGTAATAGTAAGGGGATTTTCGTGGCGCAGAATTTCGCAGAGGAAACTTTTTCGAACCCGAAAAACATCAGAAACTTCTGCATCATTGCGCATATCGACCACGGGAAATCCACCCTTGCGGATCGCATTTTGCAGCTCACCGGAGTGGTGGAGCAGCGCGATATGCGCGACCAGTACCTGGACAACATGGACATCGAGCGCGAGCGCGGGATCACCATTAAGGCGCAGAACGTTCGCCTGCCGTGGGTGCCCCGCAGCGGTGAGCACAAGGGCGAGAACATCGTCATGCACCTCATCGATACGCCCGGCCACGTCGACTTCTCCTACGAGGTGTCCCGCGCGCTCGAGGCGTGCGAGGGGGCAATTTTGCTTGTCGACGCTGCCCAGGGCATCGAGGCGCAGACGCTCGCCAATCTCTACATGGCCATGGAAAATGATCTTGAGATCATCCCGGTCTTGAACAAGATTGACCTCCCCGCCGCCGACCCGGACAAGTACGCGGAGGAAATCGCCCAGATCATCGGCGGTGACCCAGAGGACGTGCTGCGGGTATCGGGCAAGACGGGTGAGGGTGTTGAGGAACTCCTTGACCGCGTGTGTGACCTTGTGCCTGCCCCGACGAGCGAGCACGGAGCCGATGCCCCTGCACGAGCGCTTATTTTTGACTCTGTCTATGACACCTACCGTGGTGTGGTCACCTATGTCCGTGTGATGGATGGCAAGTTGGAACCGCGCCAGAAACTGAAGATGATGTCCACCGGTGCAACCCACGAATTGTTGGAAATCGGCATTGTCTCGCCGACACCGAAGCCCTGCAAGGGGCTTGGCCCCGGCGAGGTGGGCTATCTCATCACCGGCGTGAAGGATGTTCGCCAGTCCAAAGTGGGCGATACCGTCACGTGGGCAGTCGGTGGTGCAGAGGAACCACTCAAGGGCTACGAAGACCCCAAGCCGATGGTGTACTCGGGGCTTTTCCCGATTTCCCAGGCGGAATACCCCGACCTTCGTGACGCGCTGGAGAAGCTGCAGCTCAACGACGCAGCCCTGACCTACGAGCCGGAGACCTCCGTGGCTCTGGGGTTCGGCTTCCGCTGCGGATTCCTGGGGCTCCTACACATGGAGATCACCCGTACCCGCCTGGAGCGAGAGGCTGGACTCGAACTCATCTCGACCGCCCCGAGTGTGAACTACCGCGTGGTGACGGAGGACGGCAGTGAAAAGATCGTCCACAACCCGTCAGACTGGCCCGAGGGCAAGAACCGTGAGGTGTGGGAGCCGATCGTGGATTCCACCATCATCGTTCCCAGTGAATTTGTGGGACCCGTCATGGAGCTATGTCAATCCAAGCGCGGTCAGATGAAGTCCATGAATTACCTGTCCGAAGACCGCGTTGAGCTGGACTACACCATGCCACTCGGCGAGATCATCTTTGACTTCTTCGATTCCCTGAAATCGCGTACGCGTGGCTATGCCTCGCTGAACTACGAGGAGGCAGGGGAACAGCAGGCCGACCTCGTGAAGGTGGACATCCTGCTGCAGGGTAAGCCCGTCGACGCGTTCAGCGCGATCGTCCACCGGGATAACGCCCAGTGGTACGGCAACAAGATGACGGTGAAGCTGCGCAAGCTCATTCCCCGCCAGCAGTTTGAGGTGCCCGTGCAGGCGGCAATCGGCTCCAAGATCATTGCCCGTGAGAACATCCGCGCGCTGCGGAAGGACGTGCTCAGTAAGTGCTACGGCGGCGACGTCTCCCGCAAGAGGAAGCTCCTGGAAAAGCAGAAGGCCGGTAAGAAGAGGATGAAGTCTATCGGCTCCGTATCTGTGCCACAGGAGGCCTTCGTTGCAGCTCTGTCCACGGACGAAGATGAGAAGTAGAGCAGTAGTTGCCGTGGCCATCGCCACGGGCCTCACCGTCGCAGGCTGCAGCACGGGCACGAGCGACTACCCTCCGACAGAGCCCCTATCAACAGAAAAGGTGGCCCCCACAACGGAGACCACCACACCTGGAATCGGCCTACCCGATCCGGTGAAATAGATTACTGCTGCTCGCCCTCTGCAGGTGCCTCGGGGGCGGGCTGCTGTTGCTCACGGTCTGCACCACGGTTGCCGATGCGCTCGTCAGCGGCATCGCGGGCCTGGCGGATCTGATCGGCCTTGTCCGCACCGAGCTTCTCGGTGGCGATCTGCTCCAGCTTGTCCAGGCCAGCGTCGGAGGCCTTTTCGATGAGATCGTCCTTGTTGAAAATGCCCATGGGGAATACCTTTCTTTAACGTTTCTTTTTAGTTCCAGAACTTCTCTGTAGCGTACCACCCGCCGTTTCCGTCGGGGGCGAATCCGATTCCGACCTCCCGTGCGCTTGGGTGCATCATGTTGGCATAGTGACCGGGGGAGTTCTTCCAACTCTCGGCGGCACCGCCGGGGTTGTTGGCGGATGTCCAGAAGATGTTCTCTGATTCGCCCGGTCGCATCACGGCGTGCCGGAACGCGTTGTGGGAGGCCATCCACTGGGAGTGCGCGCGAGCATCGTTGGCAAGCCCCTCGTTCCATGCGACGGGGGCGAGGCCGTGGCTGGTGCGCTCCGCGTTTAGCTTGTCAAAGATCGAGCGCTGAGCATCAGAAAGCTGCTGGTTGGTCAGCGCCGGGGCGGGCGCGCCGGGGGCGTTGAGGAGCTGAACGGAACCGTTGGTGATCTGGAACAGGAGATCTGAGGACCCGGGAATGCGGAGGGCGAGGTCGACCAATGGTTGGGGGATAGTAATGGTGGCAGCGCTCGCTGCCGGTGCGACGGTGAGGGTCGCGGCGAGAGCAGTGGCGCAGGCGATGGCTAGGGGGTGTCGTTTCATCATGTTCCTCGGTAGGGATCGGGTGTACACTCCGCTAGCCTAGTGGAGCTACGAGCTCGCTGCAGCGGAGATTTCTTCCTCGGTCAATGGATCGACAGTGATGATGGCCGGCTTCTCCGCAGGTTCGGTGGATGCGCGGAAAACAACGTACCACTTTCCCTCGTCGTTGTGCTTATAGAAGGCGATGGCTCCGGACTGCAGTGTGGGTTCGAAGATCATCTTCTTGCTCGGCGTGTTATCGCTCCACTCGCGGTAGGACGTGGGAGCCCACAGCGAGTCAGAGGTGCTGGAGATTTCGATTTCCGTCGAGGCAAGGTCGCTGGCCCGGATCAGGCGCTTCTGCTTGGCCTGGTAGACGGCCGAATCCCGGGCGGCGTGGAGTTGTTTGTTGTCCCATGTCAGCGGTTTTAATCCCCTGGCCTCCCGCTCTTTGTTGATGAGCAGGAAGAGCTGCTGCTCGTTCTTGGATTGGAAGGAGATATCCGAGGACATGAGGGAGGACAGGTACTCGCTTGTGGGCTCGGGGCGGCCCTCCCACTGGTCAGCAAATGCGATCAGTGCCATGAGTCCGGATGAGATGGAGGCAATGGCAACGGCGACCTGTGCAGCGATGTTGGGGTCAAAGTTCGTGTTGACCTGCGGTGCCGGGAGATTGGGTAGCTCGATGGGAGGGAGTCCGGGGATCCCGATCTGGGTGGCACTCGCCGGCGCTGCTGGGGCAACGGTGGCGGTGAGCGTGCATGCGGTGACAGTGGTCAGGGCGACAGCGCGGGCGATGCGGCGGTTGTTCACGTGCGGGCCTTTCTCCGAGGACATATCTGACTGCCAATTGTAAAGGGTGTGTGCGCGAGGCGGGGTATTGGCGTGGGGTAAATTTTATGCTACAAATGAACCCTACGGTTCAGAAAAAATAGACAATACGGTTCATTTTAGAATTGAGGACACAGTGATTATCACCGGAATAGCGCTCGGCATTGTGCTGGGCATTGTCATGCAACGGGGCAGATTCTGCGTCACAGGCATGCTGCGCGATATTTCCCTCGCACACACGTGGCGCCCGTTCACGGCACTACTCATCGTGATCGCCATCCACGCTGTGGGTATCGCGGGGTTAACCGCAGCCGGCGTTATTCAGCCGGAATACGACCCCTTCGCGCCCTACGCCGTGGTTATCGGCGGCTTTGTCTTCGGGATTGGCATTGTCCTTGCCGGTGGCTGTGCCTCGGGTACGTGGTACCGCTCCGGTGAGGGCTTGGTTGGTAGCTGGTTCGCGCTCCTGTTCTACGGGCTGTCAGCCGCCGCGATGAAGGCCGGTGCCCTCGGCGGTCTTAACTCGTGGTTGCGCGACAAGACTGTGAACCTCACCACGATCCACGGTTCGCTGGGCCTGTCCGTGTGGTGGCTCGCAATCCCGTTTGCCGCGTTGACCGCAGGACTAGCCGTGTACTTTCTGCAGAACGAGTCCACACCCGTCTCCCTGCAGCGGGGCTGGAAGAAGCCGCTTCACCTGTACACTGCAGGCGTGCTCGTGGGCATCCTCGGCGTTATTGCCTGGCCGCTTTCCGCCGCTGCCGGCCGCAATGATGGTCTTGGCATTACGAGCCCCACGGCGAACCTGACCAAGTTCATTGTCACCGGAGATAGTGGCCGTGTGGACTGGGGAGTCATGCTCGTGCTGGGGATTCTTGTCGGTTCCTTCATTGCAGCGAAGGTGACCGGTGAGTTCCGGGTGCGCGTCCCGGATGCCACGCAGACGGTGAAGTCCATTGTCGGTGGCACGCTCATGGGTATTAGTGCCGCGTGGGCCGGTGGCTGCACGGTGGGCAACGGCATGGTGCAGACCAGCTTGTTCACCTACCAGGGATGGGTCGCGCTGCTGGCCATCGCCGCGGGTGTATTCACGGCGGCAAAGATCTGGCTCAAGCCGACGAAGTCAGCTGCTCCGGCAGTGCCTGCCACGTCTGAGGGCGAGCACGTAGGTACCGTCAATCTCAACGCTCCTGTCCTCGGCGGTTCGGCTGTGGCCGTCGCCACGGCGACGGAACTGAGGGAGGTAGCACCTGCGGTCTTCGCTCTGGATACGCTCGGCTCGGTCTGCCCCTTTCCGCTTATCGACGCGAAACAGGCGATGAATGAACTGGAGCCCGGAGAGTGCCTCCGCATCGATTTCGATTGCACGCAGGCTACGGAATCCATCCCGCGGTGGGCGGCCGACGAGGGTTATGAGGTCACTGACTTCCACGAGGTCGGCGACGCCGGCTGGCAAATCACGGTGAAGAAGTAGCAGCCCAGCGGCGGGCGCTACTCGTCGGATGAGGAGTCCTCGTACCCGTCGGCCCACGTGTCGGTGGAGAAGTCGTAGTCGACGGGTTCGCCTGCCTCGTTCGTCCGCTGGTACCAGTCCGTGACGCTGGAATCGGCGGAGTCGAAATCGGCCCCGGCGCCGCGTCCGTCACGGGCTGACTGAATAGACAACTCAAAATCATCTCCATGCTCCTCAACACCACGGCGGACGGCGTTAGCCACCGCCGTTTTTGCGTAGTCGGAGCGGATGGCAGCGGGATCCTTACGGAGATCCATGAGGAAGGCGACCATCATGACAATGAGGATCGCAGAGAACGGGAGGGCCATGAGGATGATGAGGGACTGCAGTCCGCTGAGCGCCTCCTCGCCTCCGGCGAGGAGCATGACCACGGCGATTCCCATCATGCACAGGCCCCAGAAAACGACGATTGGTTTCGGCGGTGCGGGGTTGCCCTTGGTGCTCATCGTCCCCATCACCACCGAGGCGCTGTCCGCCGAGGTGATGAAGAAGATCGCCAGCACGACCATGAGAATGAACGGCGTGATCTGGTGGAGGGGGAGCTCCCCAAAGAGGGCGAACAAAACCTGCTCGCCGGAGTGGGAGCCGTCGAAAAGCGAATTTCCCTCGCGGCGGAAACTGATGGAGGTGCCACCGAAGACCGTGAAAGCGAAGATGAGAATCGCCGTGGGCACGAGCGTGGCGACGATAGTGAACTCACGGATGGTGCGACCGCGGGAGATGCGGGCGACGAACATTCCCACAAACGGCGTCCAGGCGATCCACCACGCCCAGTAGAAGGCGGTCCAGGAGGCCTGGAATTGTAGCGTGTCCTCGCCCCAGGACAGCGACCTGCTGAGCATCGGGAGCAGCTCATCCACATACATGAGCGTGCCGGAGGGGATGAGGTTGAGGAGGAACAACGTGGGGCCGGTGAGGAACACGAAGACGATGAGTCCGAGAGTGAGGGTAATGTTCGCGTTGGACAGATAGCGGATGCCCTTGGATACGCCGGAAACCGCCGAAATGATGAAACACACCGTCAATACGGTGAGGATCGCGATGAGGATCGTGTTTGTCACCTCGCCTGCGCCGGAGATGATCGTGTAGCCTTCGCCGAGCTGGATGGCGGAGACCCCGAGGGAGGCGGCAGTTCCGAAGAGCGTTGCCCAGATGGCAAAGATATCGACCACCCGCCCGGCGATGCTGCCGGCGGGGGACTCGCCAAAGAGCGAGTGGAATGTGGACGAGATCAAAGAGACGCGACCGCGCCGGAAGCAGGAGTAGGCCATCGCCGCGCCGACGAAGGCGTAGAGCGCCCACGGGGCGAGACCCCAGTGAAAGTGGGACTGCGCCATCGCGATGTGCAGGGCAGCCGGCGTTTCCGGGGAGACCGTTTCCGGGGGAGGGGTGATGTAGTGGGATAGTGGCTCGGAGGGGCCGAAGAAGAAAATTCCCACGCCGATGCCGGCGCCGAACATCATCGCCACCCAGGAAAAACGTGAAAACTCCGGCTCCTCGTCGTCGCGGCCGAGCTTGATCTTGCCGTAGCGGGAACACGCGAGGTAGGCCATGAGCACTATGCCGAGGCCGCAGACGGCGTTGAGGAGCCAGCCTACATTGCGCATCGCCCAGCCGAACGCCGTCGCCGCCACGCTGGCAACGGAGGCGGGGCTGAGGACGCCCCAGATGATGAAGGCAATGATCAGGATGCCGGTGACACCGCCGACAACCTTGTCCACGCCGAAGGCGTTGCGCTGATCGTCGACGCTGATCCCCGGTACGAGGGCGGGGTGGAGGCCGTGGGGGTATTGGGAGAAGTCTTTACGGTCGGGATTTTCCGAGCGACCGGAGGAGGTGGGCATAGACGCGCTCACTTACAAAAGTAGAAAATAGTTGTTTCGCCAGTGTAGCAAGCGTGCGCGCGGAGAAAGAGAAAAAGGGAACGCGAAGCGCGTTCCCTTTTTACCACTAGCAAGCGAAGTTAGGCCTCTTCGCTGGTGGATTCCCCACCGAGGCGGGCATCGATGCGGAGGATGCCGGAGCCGTCGGAACCGACGAGTTCGAGCTGGTCGACGATCTCGGAGACGGTTGCCTCCTCCTCGATCTGCTCGTCGAGGAAGAAGTTAATGAGGGAGCGGGAATCAAGATCCTTCACCTCGTCAGCGATGAGTGCGAGGTCGCGGATCATTGCCGAGACCTTCTTCTCGTGGTCGTAGGCTGCCTTGAAAGCATCCAGCGCGCTGTTAATAGTCAGCGAGGGAACCTCGATTGTGTGGAGGGCAACCTTCTCGCTGCGGTCCAGGAGGTGCTGCGCAAACTTTGCTGCGTGGCCCTGCTCCTCAACAGCATGGGAAGCAAACCAGTCGCAGAGGCCCGGGAGGGAGAGAGCGTCCATCTCGTACGACAGCTGCTGGTAGATGAGGGCAGCCTGGAACTCAGCGTTGACCTGCTCGTTGATTGCAGTGAGGAGCTTGTTATTGATAGTCATAGACATTCCTTTACTTGACGTGCAGGGGCACGAACGGAGGTGTCGTGCCCGTCTGTGAGACAAGAGCAATTTTACATAAGAATGGAAAAGTTAAACAGTAAAATGAAGGGTAGCCTAAGTTTGTGTTAGCCCCGCGGGGGTACCTCGCCGGGAAGGGTGTCGGCCATGTCGGGGTAGCTTGCCTGCGCGCCACGGTGGGTGACGGCGAAGGCGGCGACACGGGTGGCGTGGCGGGCAGCGTCGACAAGGCCCTCACCGGCCAGCAGCTTCGCGGCGACCGTGCCCACGTACGCATCTCCCGCGCCGGTGGTCTCCACCGGTTCGACGGCGACGGCCGGAATGTGCGTCGTTTCAGATGCGTCGCTGACAATAGACCCGTGGGCACCGAGGGTAATGATGACGGAGGCGAAACCGGCGGCACGCAGGGTGGTGGCTTGCTCCTCGGGGGTGGCCCTGTCTCTTATACACATCTCCGAGCCCACGAGACTCCTGAGCATCTCG
>ERZ1031292.14-NODE-14-length-115440-cov-24.125320_pt1 | contig 115440 bp, 98 predicted proteins | sample MGYA00518215_ERZ1031292 | MGnify/ENA primary metagenome ERZ1031292 (study PRJEB33718, sample SAMN03159822) | human skin metagenome | collected 2014-02-25 | study: EMG produced TPA metagenomics assembly of the PRJNA266117 data set (Human skin bacterial metagenome... | reverse complement strand
CGAGATGCTCAGGAGTCTCGTGGGCTCGGAGATGTGTATAAGAGACAGCCTATCGACGGCATCCGTAGCGCCCTCAACCAGCTGGAGGTAAAAGGGCGCGCACCGAAAACCGGCTATGCGCGCGATGAGTTCGGGCAACGTTGGAGCGACGACGTCTCTGCCGAGTTTGGGCACAACGGATGTGACACGCGAAACGATATTTTGAATCGTGACCTTATTAATAAGGAGTACAAACCAAATAGCCACGATTGCGTCGTGCTTTCAGGGCAATTACTGGATCCCTATACCGGCACGATGATTGAGTTCCAGCGTGGCCGCGATACCTCTTCTGCCGTTCAAATCGACCATGTCGTAGCCTTAAGCGACGCCTGGCAAAAGGGGGCACAGCAACTCCCGCCCGAGGTTCGGCAGGACTTTGCCAATGACCCCCTCAACCTCTTGGCCGTCGATGGCCCCGCCAATCAACAGAAGCGGGATAGCGATGCCGCATCCTGGGTACCCGCCAATAAGCCATTTCGCTGCCAGTATGTCGCTCGCCAGGTGGCAGTAAAACAGAAATACCACCTGTGGCTCACACAGGCGGAGTACGATGCCATCGACCGTTGGCTCTCTACCTGCACACCAGAGGATGAGCCCACACTTGCCGCCCTAACCCTGAATTAGGGCAACTTCCTCCGACGCTCACCGATGCCGCACACCGAGGCTCAAGCCAGCGAATATGCCACCTATTCAGCTACGCACTCGCAACCTCCGCCCCTCCTAGTCTCGAACATTTCTATTTTTCAGAAGATTCCTAGCCCCCTAATTTCTGGGGGCGACCGCCATTCAGCTACTGCCCGCCCCGTCAAACAAACCAACCGAAAACCCCTGGGTTCATAGAGTTATATACGTCAATATCAGAATTGAATTCGTTACCGCAGTGTTATCCTTTCGTTATATTCACTGCTTCCTGTCGGTTTATAACTGTTTGATAACACTGTATCCTCGAGCCCGTACGCGAAAAGGTATCCGTCGTAAAGCATTGCGCACGCCGACTGCGTATTTTTTACTTTTCTTCGTGGAAACTACTTTTTGACGCGGCACAGGTTTGTTAAAGTCTGGTTGTTACAAAATCGCACTACCGTGACTGATGGTGTCAGTGTGACTAAAGAGTCGCTTGGCGCTATTAATCGCTTGTCCATCATCTTGGAGGATTCTCACCCATGGCAGCTGAAATGAAGGCTCCGGAAGTACCACTTGGGCTCCAAATCAAGGCTTTTGCCCAGTCGATTCCACCACTCCTGCGTACTGGTGCCCTGTACATGACTCCGAAGACGGCGCCGAAGATTCTCGATTACCTGCGTCGCCTGAAGTTCTCCGTCGCCAGCCTGATTTCCATGAGTGCGCTGCGCTACCCGGATCGCCTCGCCCTTGTCGACGATGACGGCGAACTCACCTATTCTCAGCTGCTTGACAACGCCCACGCCCTGGCTCGCGCCTTGATGGACCGTGGCATGACCCAGAAGTCCAGCTTCGGCGTTATCGCACGCAACGGCCGCGGCATCATCCTGCCGATGGCCATCAAGGGATTCATCGGCTCCGAAATTATGCTGATGAACATCGGCTCCGGCCCGACTCAGATTCGCGGTGTCGTTGACCAGAATAAGGCCAAGTTCCTGTTCGTCGATGACGAGTTCCTGGGCAACCTGCCAGAAGACCTCGACGATGTCACCGTCGTTATTACCTCCGTGACCAAGCCGGAGACCCGCAAGAACGCGGGCAAGAACTTCGTGTTCATGGAAGACCTCATTGAAGAAGGTCGTACATCGAACGCCAAGCTAGATCCGAAGCCGGAGCAGGGACGCATCATCATCATGTCCTCCGGCACCACCGGCATCCCGAAGGGTGTCCTGCGCAATGAGCCGAAGACACCGGCAACTGTGGGTGCAATCGCCGATCGTATTCCGTGGCGCCGCAACATGGTCATTCACCAGTCCGCATCCATGTTCCACGCCTGGGGCTGGGCAAATGTGCTGATTGGCATGGCTACCGGCTCCACCATTGTCACCATGCGTGTCTTCGACCCGAAGAAGGCTGTTGACCAGTGTGAACAGTACGGCTGTAACGGCATGATTTCCGCGGCCTTCTTCCTGCGCCAGATCAAGGATGTTCTGGATGAGGAGCCGAACCGCAAGATTGGCCCGTTCCGCTTCATTGTCTCCTCTGGTAACGCCATCCCGGGCTGGCTCGTCTCCGCGCTGACTCACCGCTTCGGTCCGGTTATCTGTAACTTCTACGGCTCCACCGAGGCCGGCCTGTGCTCCATCGCATCCGGCGCGGACCTCGCAGCCCGCCCGGACTCCGCAGGTCGCCCGGCAATTGGCGCCAAGGTTCGCATCCTGGGTGACGACGGCAAGGAAGTCGAGCCGGGTGAGGTTGGCATGATCCACACCGCTCAGGAGCTCTCCTTCATCGGTTACCTGAACAAGAAGGACAAGTTCACCACCGTCGATGGCCTGTTCCAGATTGGTGACCTCGGCCGTATCGACCAGGACGGCTACCTGTACATCTGTGGTCGCTCCGACGACATGGTGATCAAGGGCGGCGAGAACGTCTTCCCACGCGAGGTCGAAGAAATTCTGGGCCCGGTGCCGGGCATCGCCGATGTCTTCTGCCACGGCAGCAACGAAAACGACGAGATTTTCGCTGACCTGTTCCTCTACGTTGTCCGCGAGGACAATGAGGCCGGCAAGAACCTCACCGAGGACATGCTGCGCGAGTACGTCCGCGAAACTCTGGCCGAGCACTCCACTCCGGACCGCGTCTTCTTCGTCGACTCCCTGCCGCGCAACGCCATCGGCAAGGTTGTCCCGCGCGAGGTCAAAGCAATGCACGAGCGCCTGAACCTGGACGCTCAGTAAGAAGCCTGCACACGAAAGTGTGCCCACCGGCTATCCGCCTGGTGGGCACACTTTTTGCTTATCTTCGCTACCTTTTACACGGCTATCCGCGCGGGCGCACCTGGATTTCATCCACGTTGGCATCCGCTCCGGTATCAACGGCCAGACGTACTGCGGCTGCGATCGATTCAGGCCGCATGAACTTCGTTCCGTCGTAACGCCAATCCGCATCATCGCGGTGCCAATTCGACTGCAGCTGAACCTGCATATCGGTATCGACGCGCCCAGGGTGCACGGAGCTGACTCGTACCGCGCCACGCTCTTCCTCGCGCAGCGCATCGGTGAAGGCCCGCAGCGCGAACTTCGACGCTGCATACGGTGAAGTACCAGCTGAAGCGCGGAATCCCGAGCCCGAGTTGATGGTTACCAGCGTGCCCTCCGCCTTGCGCAGCGCTGGCAGCAGCTGGCGTGTCAGGTCGGCGACGGCGACGACGTTGATGTCCATAATTCGCGACCAGTCCGCACGCGAAACCTCCGCCACGTCCCCATCGACGTACACGCCCGCCGAGTGCACGAGCACATCCAGCCCGCGCCCACCGAGCGCCTCCAACAGCTTTGCCACTTCCGCGTTTACGGCGTCGGTATCACCCAGATCAGCAACGAATACGCTTGCCGACGGCAACTGCGACGCCACCTTCTCGGCAGACTCAGCACTGGTAGCGCCCACAATGACATGGTGGTCACGGGAGAGATCCTTGGCGACCGCCAGGCCAATACCACGGCTTGCACCCGTGACCAGGGCAATCTTGGTGTCAGCGGCAATATCGATGCTCATGTACGGCTCCTCTATGTAGTCGGTTTACTTCTTCGGCTTCGCGCCGCCCACCTGGTCGATGGGGGTCACCTGCAGGAAGTCAATGTTGACGCGCTTCGGACGGGTGGCCGCGAACACAATGATGTCGGCAACATCATCGGCGGTCAGCGACTCAACGCCATCGTAGACCGCTGCGGCCTTGGTCTCGTCGCCGTCGAAACGCACGAGTGAGAAGTCGGTGTGGACGCGCCCCGGATCGATTTCGGTGACGCGCACGCCATCGGCAGCAACCTCTTGACGCAGGACTTCCACCAGCGCGCGCTCAGCGTGCTTGGCTGCGTTGTAACCGGCGCCGCCGGTGTAGACCTGACGGCCGGCAATCGAGCCGACGGTGAGCACAATGCCGCTAGTGGACTTCAATGCGGGCAGCAGCGCGCGGGTGACGCGCAGGGTGCCCAGCACGTTGACCTCGTACATCCAGCGCCACTTTTCCTCGACAGCGCCTTCAACCGATTCCATGCCCCAGGCGCCACCGGCGTTGTTAACCAGCACGTCGACGCGCGGTTCGGCCTTAGCCAGCGCCGCCACATCGGCGTCAGAGGTGACGTCAACCTTGTAGACCGTCGCTTCACCACCGGCAGCGCGAATCTCCTCCGCGACAGCCTCCAGCTTGTCCTCGCGGCGGGCTCCCAGCACAACGCGGAAACCTTCAGCTGCGAACTGCTTGGCAGTGGCTGCACCAATACCGGAAGAAGCACCGGTAACTACAGCTACTTTCTTGCCATTAGTTGAAGTTTCAGAGGTCATGGGGGCTCAACTCCTTGCTACATGCGTCTACTAATATTCCCGACTGTAGTCATACGACACCCTCCTGCGCCGAAGACTGCGCGTGCTTTACACCTGATGTTCCACGTGAAACGTATATAAAACTGTGCCGGAATTTTTCCGATTCACCTCATACACAGCCGCTAAAACCGCGATACTGGTTGCATGTCTGACCAGCCTCACTTCCCACATCTTCTCTCCCCTCTCGACGTCGGTCCTCTAACTCTGCGCAATCGCATCATCATGGGCTCAATGCACTCCGGCCTGGAAGATCGCACCCGTGATATCCCCAAGCTGGCTGCCTACCTGGGTCGGCGCGCCGAAGGTGGCGTGGGGCTCATCGTCACCGGCGGTTATGCTCCCAACATCGAGGGTTGGCTGACTCCGGCCGGTTCGATGATGGCGTCGAAGCGCATGGCGGACAATCACCGCCGCGTTACTGACCTCGTGCACTCCCACGGCAGCCACATCGTGCTGCAGGTGCTGCACGCCGGTCGTTACAGCTACAGCCCGCTGGCTCGCTCCGCCAATACCGGTCAGTCGCCGATTAGCCCGTTTAAGGCTCACCGCCTCACCGGCTTTGATGTCTCACGCACTATCGGCGCTTATGTCCGCGCCGCGAAGCTCGCAAAGCGCGCCGGTTACGACGGCATCGAGGTTATGGGTTCCGAGGGTTACCTGCTCAACCAGTTCCTGGCCGAGCGCACCAACCACCGCTCGGACAACTGGGGTGGCAGCGCCGAGGCTCGCATGCGCCTGCCCATCGAAATTGTCCGCCGCATTCGCGCCGAGGTGGGCGAGGACTTCCTACTGCAGTACCGCATTTCGCTGCTTGACCTGGTGGAAGACGGCCAGACCTGGTCCGAGACCACTGAACTCGCGCAGCGTCTGGTCGAGGCTGGCGTCGATGTCTTCAACACCGGTATCGGCTGGCACGAAGCACGCGTCCCCACCATCGTCACGTCCGTGCCGCGCGCCGCATTCACGGATCTGACGGGTCGTCTCCGTTCGCTTGTCGACGTCCCGGTGGCAGCCTCCAACCGAATCAACCGCCCCGAGGTTGCGGAGAAGATCCTCGCTGACGGCAATGCGGACTTGATTTCCATGGCCCGCCCACTGCTGGCTGACCCGGACTTCGCCATCAAGGCGGGCGATGGTCGAGCTGACCAGATTAACACCTGTATCGCCTGTAACCAGGCCTGCTTGGACCACACCTTCGCGGCCAAGCGCTCCACCTGTTTGGTCAACCCGAAGGCTGCTTACGAAACCGAGTTGGTATCCGTGCCGGTTGCGAAGGACAAGGCCAAGCGCATCGCCGTCATCGGCGCTGGTGTGGCTGGACTCGCTTTCGCGGAAGCCGCAGCTCAGCGCGGTCACCACCCAGAGATTTTCGAGGCCGCCGACCAGATTGGTGGCCAGTTCAACCTCGCCGCAAAGATTCCGGGCAAGGAGGACTATGGCGAGACGCTGAAGTACTTCTCCCGTCGCCTGGAGGTCCTCGAAGTTCCGGTTCACCTGAACACGCGTGCCGACGTCGACGAGCTCAAGACCAAGTTTGACCACGTGATTGTGGCCACGGGTGTCACCCCGCGTATCCCGGGCATTGACGGTATCGACCACGAGAAGGTCATTCGTTACGACGAGCTGCTCTCGGGTGCGAAGCAGGCCGGCAACAAGGTGGCCGTCATCGGTGCTGGCGGTATCGGTGTGGACGTGTGTGAATACCTCACTCGCAAGCCGAACCAGACCATCGAAGCCTGGAAGGACGCCTGGGGCGTCGGTGACCCTGCGGAGTTCCGCGCGGGTCTGACCAAGCCGGGCACGGTCTCTGGCGCGGCTGAGGAGTTTGAGGTTGAGCGCGAGGTGCACCTGCTGCAGCGCAAGACCTCCCGCATCGGTAAGGGCCTGGGCAAGACCACTGGTTGGGTTCACCGTGCGGAGATCAAGAAGGCCGGTGTCAAGCAGTACACCGGCGTCACCTACAACCGTATCGATGACGAGGGCCTGCACATCACCATCGATGAAAAGCAACAGGTCATCGCGGTTGACAACGTGATTGTCTGTACTGGTCAGGTATCCAATCTGGACTGCCTGGGCGGCAAGGATCGCGAGAGCGTCACCGGCGATAACTCCAATGTCACCATCATCGGCGGCGCGGACGTGGCCGCTGAGCTGGACGCAAAGCGTGCCATCCGCCAGGCCGTTGAGGTAGCGCTCGCGCTGTAGGGCTAGGGCTGCTACGCCTCGTAGCGGTCGGTGTAGGCGCGCTGCTCGAACTCGAAACGGCCCGGGTGAGCCGGGAACTCACCCGGGACACCGATGGCCAGCAACAGCGCTACCGCCACATCGGTGTCACCGGCACCGATAGCTTCCTTGACCTTCTGCTCACTAAAGCCCGTCATCGGGGAGCTAGCCCAACCAAAGGCGCTGGCAGTGACCATAGCGAAAGAAGCGGCAATCATGGCGTCGCGGATTGCGAACTCGCGGGAGAGACCCTTTTCCTCGCGGACCTTATGGAAGGAGGTCATCGAGGCTTCCCGCTCGGCAGCGGCAACTTCGTCCCACAGGCCAGTCGCCTTGTTGGCCTCAACCAGGCGTGGAATACCGCGCTTCCAGCCGGTCGGCTCACCAATGAAGGCGAGCAGCAGCGGCGCATTGGCAACCTGCTTCTGACCACCGGCAGCTTCCACTACCTGCTGGCGCACCTCAGGGTCCTCGATGCGCACGATAGCCCGAGACTGAATGTTAAAGGCGCTGGGAGCTTCCAGAGATAGCTCCAGGAGGCGGCGCACGTCAGCGTCGTCAAGCGGTTCGTCAGCGTAGACGCGCGTGGCACGGCGGTTGCGGATGATGTTCTCAAATTCGGTGGCGAACTGGTCGCGCGGAGAATGCGAAGTCATGCATTAAAGAATAACTGTTTGCCAACCTTCGAGTTCGAGCAGCCAGCGCTTCATTTCGCGGCCGCCGGCATAGGATCCGAAAGACCCCGCTCCCCCACTGGCGGGCACCACGCGGTGACAGGGAATCAGAATGCCCAGCGGATTGGTGGCACAGGCCGAGCCAGCAGCTCTGGCGGCACGGGGTGATCCGGCCATTTCAGCGAGCTCACCGTAGGTCACAACCTGGCCATACGGCACGTCGCGCAGTGCGGTCAGCGCACGAGCGCGGAAAGAATCCTGGGTGAATATGTCGCAGTCCAGCGGCAGCGCAAACTCGCGGCGCTGCCCGGCAAAGTACTCGCGGAACTGCTGCGCTGCCTGTTCCGCCACCGCTTGCGCTTCGGGGTCGGCGGCGCTGGGGTCGTCGTCAAGCACGGGGCCTAAGAGATTGACTTCGACGACCCCGCGAGCGGAGGTGGCGATTCCAAGCACGCCGAAAGGCGTTTCTACCTGGGAAATCGCCATAAAACCTCCTACTTAGCCCTTGTTGGCCTGGAACCAGGCCAGCAGCTCGTCCCACTCCTTCTCGTGACCGGAGCGGAAGTAACCACCGTAGCCCACGCCCTTGCCGCCAGCCGGCTGAGCCTGGCGCTTTTCAATCTTTTCAGCAGAGCTCATCACATTGGTGATCAGGTCTGCCGAGGACTCCTCAGTCCAGTAATCATCCGGAACGCGGATGGACAGGAACGGCTGCGGAGCCTTGGAGAAGCGGTTAGCGAAGTCGAACTCGGAGTCGTCGAAGAAGTAGCCTTCCTTGCGAGCCCAGCGAGCCCACTGACGCATGACACCGTTCGGCGGCTCAACAGCCAGACGCCACGCCGACGCCGGAATATGGCCGGTAATGAAACCGCTAATCGGGCCGAGAATATTGAAGATGAAGAATGCGCGGACCTTGCCCGCCACTGACGGCACCTTGGAAATACGCATACCGCGGCAGTTGACCAACGCCGCTGCGTCATAGGTGCCCTCGGAGCCGGCGTAGACGATGCCGTGACCACCAACCGCGTGGCCGACAGCGAAGTGCGGCACGTCCGGGTAGGTCTCCTTGGCCCACTCAATCACACCCGGAATATCCTTGGTGATCCAGTCCGACATCCGGATGTCTTCATTGTTCTGGTCAGTCTTCAGAGCGGACTGGCCAATTCCGCGGTAGTCATAGGTGATAACGCCGTAGCCCTTTTCTGCCACGGTCTCAGCGAAACGGTGGTAGAAACCCTGCGGCACACCGGTACCGGAGTGAACGGTGATGATGCCGTTGGGAATGTTCTCTGGGTTCTCCTTCGGGCGGAACATGGTTCCGCGCAGCAGGACGCGGTCATTAGCCGGAATAATGATGTCCTGCCGAGGGCACGGCTCCGGCAACTTCGGGCTCTTCGCGGAAAAACGGCTATCCCCAGTGGAAGTGGTTGAGGCTTCGGAGGTCATTTATGCAGTTCCTTCGAGTGGACTTAAACAGTGCATGATTTTGTATACACAATCTTAAAGTGTAAGGCTCATCACTTTCAGCGCTTTCGTGGAATTTGCCTCACACGCGTTACAACTGCACATCCCCATAGGCGCGTTCGTCCTCAATTGGCTCCAGATGCGAGGAGATATGCACACCTGGGAAACGCTCCCGCAGCTCATCTTCCATCGCGGTAAGCACATCGTGACCGCGCTCCACGCTCCACGCGCCCGGCACCAGCACATGAAACTCAATGAACTTCTGATACCCCGACTCGCGAGTGCGGATTTCGTGGACGTCGATGCCACGACTCCGGTCACGGTGCGAGGCCAAAATCTCATCCACCGCCACGCGGTCGTCGCCCTCCATGGCCTTGTCCATCAGGCCGTTACCGGAATCGCGCAGCAGCTTGTAGCCGGTGACCAGGATGTTTACGGCCACGGCCAGCGCGATAATCGGGTCGAGCCACCACAGGCCGGTAGCCCACACCAGAGCCACACCCGCCAGAACGCCGGCGGAGGTCCACACGTCGGTCATCAGATGCTTACCGTCGGCGGTCAGCGCCAGGGAGTTGTGGTGGCGCCCGGCCTTAAGCAGAACCAGCGCCACCGCACCATTGATCACCGAGGCAATTACGGTCACGACGAGGCCCAGGCCAATCTGCTCAATCGGCTGCGGGTTCACCAACCGCTCGATGGAGACATAAATAATGGCCGCCGCCGCCACGAAGATCATGGCACCTTCCAGCCCGGCCGAGAAGTACTCTGCCTTGGAATGGCCGAACTCATGATCGCGGTCCGCGGGCCGCGCGATAACCTTGAGCACGATAATTGCGACAACTGCCGCAACCAGATTGACAATCGACTCCGTCGCGTCGGAAAGCAGGCCCACCGATCCGGTTAGAGTGTAGCCCCAAAACTTCAGCGCGATGGTGACGACCGCCGCCCCCACTGAAAGCCAACCAAAACGAGATAAGTCCTGCATATGCGGGCACTTTACCCGCCTTTCCGGAGTTACTACCAGTTCTATGAGCACCGATTTCCAGTTCAATTTGCAGAACATTTCTGCAGGCCTGCCGTTCGCGTCGCAGCTCGCCTCGCTTGCCGACGCCGTGCGCGACCACGACGTAGTAGTCCAGGCCCCACCGGGCACCGGCAAAACCACGTTGGTTCCACCGGCGGTGGCCAACACCCTGGGTGGCCGCATTGTGGTCACGGCTCCCCGGCGCGTGGCGGTGCGCTCGGCGGCGCGGCGGTTGGCGCAGTTGTCGGGCACGAAGCTCGGTGAGGAAGTTGGCTACTCGGTGCGTGGCGACGCAAAAGTTTCCCGCACCACCCGCGTTGAGTTTGTCACTCCCGGTGTGCTGCTGCGCCGACTGCTGCGCGACGGCGACGTGGATGCCAGCGCGGTGCTCATCGATGAGGTGCACGAGCGCGGCTTGGACACCGACCTGGTGTTGGCGATGGTGCGCGACTTGCGGGATATCCGCGATGACCTGCGCATTGCCGCTATGTCGGCAACGGTGGACGCGCCGAAGTTCGCGGCCTTGCTCGGCGGCTCCACCCCGGCCCCCATTGTGGCGGCGGAGGCGGAGATCTTCCCGCTGGACATCCGCTACGCGCCCTTTCCGCAACGGCTGGATGCACGCGGTGTGACCGACGACTTCCTGCAGCACGTTGCCGCCCAGGCCAGCACACTCACGGAAGAAGCCGCCGGTGATGTGCTGGTTTTCCTCCCCGGCATCCGCGAGGTGGAACGCTGCGCGGGTTATATCGCGGATTCCTCGGAGGTGGCGGTGCTGACGCTGCACGGCCAGCAGAGCTCCGAGGAGCAGGACCGCGTGTTCCGTCGGCAAGCGGATGGTAGACGCGTAATTGTGTCCACCGCGATTGCGGAATCATCCGTGACTGTGCCGGGCGTGCGCGCCGTTGTCGACGCCTGCCTCGCGCGCGGACCGCGACTCGACATTGCGCGTGGCTTCTCCGGCCTGGTCACCAGCTCGTGTGCGCAGTCCTCCGCGAACCAGCGCGCTGGCCGAGCGGGACGTGAGGGCCCGGGCATCGTGGTGCGCTGCGTCTCCCAGTCGGAATTCGCGTCCTTTCCCGCCTGGCCCGCGCCGGAAATCGAGGTCGCCGACCTGACCCAAGCGCTCCTCGACGCCGCCGCGTGGGGCACGCCGGGGATGCAGGGACTGAAGCTTCTCGACGCCCCACCACCCCACCACGCCGAGGCTGCAAACCGCATTCTCGCTGGCCTGGGCGCTGTTGATGAGGCCGGTGACATCACGGAACTCGGCCGCACCCTGGCTACCCTGCCGGTGCATCCGCGCATGGGACGCGCGCTGCTGACCGCCACGGCCATGATGCCGCAGCACGCCGACGCGGTCGCACGCGCGGTGGAGAAACTCACCGATGCCCGCGGCTTGGCCAAGCAGGTGCGCCGCATTGAGCTGGATACTGAAGCCCCCGCCAATCTGCTGCCCTCGGACATCCCCGCGCTGGTCACGGCCCTGGCGTGGCCGGATTTCATCGGGCGACGGCGCAGTGCGAGTTCCGACGAGTACCTTTTCACCGGCGGCACCGCAGCGGAACTCGCCCGCGGTTCTGACCTGCGCGGCCACGAGTGGATTGCGGCCGCCGACATCTCGCGGCTCTCACACGGCCGCGCGCTCATCCGCGACGGCGAGGCAATTGACCTGGAAATCGCCATGCTCGCCGCCGGCCACCTCGCCCACACGGAAACCACGGCGCGCGTCGAACAGGGCCGCGTTCGCGCCCGCGAGCGCGACCTGCTCGGCGCCATCGAGCTGTCCTCCCGCCAGGTCTCCCCGACGCCCGAGCAGTGCATTGCCGCCAACTCCGCCTGGCTTGCCAAAGCGCTTGCCGACGCCTCCCCCAGCCTCGACCGCGACACCGAACAACTCCGCCGCCGCATGGCCTTTCTCCACACTCATCGCGGTGCCCCATGGCCGGATGTCTCCCCCGCAGGGCTCGCGGCCCAGGCCGAGCTCCTCTTTGCTGGCGAGCTGGACCGCCCGACCCCACCCAAGCTAGATGCCGAGCACCTCCGCCGCCTGCTGCCCTGGCCGGAGGCTTCGGACTTCGACCGGCTGGTGCCCGAACGCCTAGAGGTCCCCTCCGGTTCGAAGATTCGCCTGGAGTACCCGGAGGACCCCACGAACCCTGAGGCAAAGATTGTGCTCGCCGTGAAGTTGCAGGAGTGCTTCGGCCTGGCGGAGACCCCGCAGGTATTGGAAAAGCCGGTGACAATGCATTTGCTGTCACCGGCTCAGCGACCACTCGCGGTCACTCAGGACTTGGAAAGTTTCTGGAATGGCGCCTACGCACAGGTTCGCTCCGAGATGCGGGGCCGTTACCCCAAGCACCCGTGGCCGGAGAACCCGTGGGAGGAGCAGGCTACTGCGAGGACGAAGCGTCGTCGTTAAGCAAGCCCGTCGTTAAGCAGCTGCCTGTGCCCGCACGCGACTGGGCTTGCGCCAGAGGTAGATTGCGTAGCCCAGGCAGGTGAAGAAGAGCACGCCCCCCATGATTCCCTGCATGTTGCCGTAGAACCACTGCCCCACATTGGCAGCGTGGCCGAAGTCATTGCCCACGAACACCTTGTACGGTGCCCACCAGTGGGCGATCATGAACAGGACACCGACAATAATGTGCCCAATCTCGCGGACGAAGAGCACCAGCGGCACGAAGACCATGACGATCGACCAGTGGTGGCTGACCGCGTATGGCCCGGCGAAGCTGACCGCCAGCGCAACGAAACCAAGGGCTGCGACATCATAGCCGTTGCGGTGGTAGATCCACGCCACGAAAGCAGCAGCGATGGCACCGATGAGGAAGAAACCGTAGATGCCAATATCGAGCGCGGTACCCTCCACCCCGGCGCGGGCGAGCAGACCACTGAACGCCTGGTTGGCCTCATAGGTCGGGGCGCCACCGCGGTTGCCGGCGAAGAACTCATCGGTCCAGAAGTAGATGGACTCCTTAAAGCGCACGGCGAAACCAATGGCGACGGTTACCAGGAACCAGCAGAAGCTCTTGGCCACGGCCGCAAAGTCACGGCGCATGAGGAACACCAGCGCATATGCCGCGGGGGTGATCTTAATTCCCGCCGCGATACCCACGCCCAGTCCACGCAGTTTCTTGGGCAAAAAGCCCAGCACATCGGAGACCACCAGCAGCGCGAGGAAGACGTTGATCTGCCCGAAGAGCACGTTGGCGCGCAGCGGGTCGAGCAGCATCACAACACCGAGCACGCAGGTAGCCATCAGCTTCGGACGCTCAGAGCCGAGACGAGTGAAGACCATCCACAGCATCGCCCACACCACCGCCAGCGTGGCGAACGTCCAGATGATCTGCAGGGTCACCGGCCCCGCCCAGGTCAGCGGGTAAAACAGCAGCGCCGCAAACGGTGGGTAGATGAAGCGGAAACCCGATCTGGTGGGAAACTCTGGTGAGTAGAGATCCTGGTCTCGTCGTAGTGCCCAGCCGGCGTCTTGGAAGACCTCGAGGTCCATCATGTAGGCAGTTGCCGCAAGATAGATGAGGTCGATGACAACGACCAGCGACACCAGCCCAAATACAATTGCCAAGATCCGTCTCTGCATGACGGAAAGCGTCGAGAGTCTGTCCATGAGCATGATTCGACACTACCGCACAGTTCTTCCTACTCAGGCCTTAGAGTGGGAGGTATGTTCGTGGAAAACTATCGCAAGGTTCGCTCCGAGATCGACGACGCTTGCCGACGAGCTGGGCGCCAGCCCTCCGAGGTCCGCCTGCTGCCCGTCAGCAAGACTGTGCCTGTCGACGCCCTGGTGGAATCCTGGCCGGAGCTCGCAGCAGCCGGCTGCGCTGGCCTGGCGGAAAACCGCGTCCAGGAAGCGGTGGCCAAGGCGGAGGCATTCCGGGAGGCCTTCGGCGACAAGGCACCGCATATGGCCATCATTGGTCCACTGCAGACGAATAAGGCTGGCCACTTGGTCAGTTGTGCCGATGAGTTTCAGGCTCTGGACCGCCCGAAGGTGGCAGGAGCACTGCAGCGTCGCTTGGCCGATTCCGAGCGCACGCTCGATGTGCTGATTCAGGTCAATGCCTCCCGCGAGCCGCAGAAGTCGGGTCTGGCGCCGAGCCACGCGGCGGAGTTTGTCCGCATGTTTGGACCCGATGGCGAGTACCCGAACCTGCGTCTACGCGGGTTTATGACCATCGCGGCCCAGAATGATCCGAATGTGCGCGAGACCTTCGCGGAACTGCGGGAGCTGCGGGACAGTCTGCTCGGGGATTTGCCGGAGGGTGTCAGCCTCGACGAACTGTCAATGGGTATGTCCGGCGACTACCGCGAAGCCATCGCCGAGGGGGCGACCACCGTGCGTGTGGGACGCGCCATCTTCGGTGAGCGCTCCTATCAGAAATAAAGGTAACGAAAGAAAGGTAATCTCAGTGCCATGAGTTCTGATGTCTCCCCGTGCTCCCGTCGTCGTTTCCTCCTGGGAACTGCCGCCACTGCAGCTGGCGCACTCGTAGCCGCTTGTGCACCAAAGTCTGCGGTGGAGAAGGTTGACGCTGCCGACATTCCGGTTGGCGGCGGTGTGGTGATCGGCAATTACGTCGTCACGCAGCCGGAAGAGGGAAAGTTCGCCGCTTTCTCCAGTTCCTGCCCACACCAGAATGGTCGTATTTCTGAGGTCAGCAATGGTGTGATGATTTGCCCGAACCACAACTCTCAGTTCGATATCGCCACTGGTCAGGTCGTTTCTGGCCCCTCGCGTAAGCCCGCTGGCCAGGCATCGCTTTCGGCCGAAGGCACTGAGCTGATTGTGGGTCAGAAGTAGGTTCTGGAAGCAGACTAGTGGTCGGTGTGTTCAAGGCCTAAAAGGTCTATACCTGCTGGTGCCAGCTGGAATCGCAGCGGGCGGCGGCTCGTCGGCGTTGCCAGCCCTTGAGCCTCTAACTCGGCGAGATACTTTCGGGCTGTCCGCTTCTCCTTGCCGATGGTGTCGGCGACGTGTTCGAGCTTGATTCCATAATCAGGTCCGAACAACCGAGCCTGTGCCAGGACAAACAGCGTCCCAATCTCGTTGTCTGTCAGCGACACGGATAGTGCCTGCTCGGGCGAGTTGGTTAGCTCAGCTACCCGCTGTTCAAGCTTCTCGCACTGGTGGGACTTCATCTGCAGCTCTTCCAGCAAATACTGCTGAGCATTCAGAATGACATCAGCCATCACCTCGACGAAGAACGTGACTTCGCCCCGGTTCATTGGGTCTTCCGTAGTGGTAAAAGCCTTGTAATACTTCGCTTTATCCTCAGCGAGTTGGCGAGAAATAGTCAGCGCTGTGGCAGGTGAGAGTGTCTCCCGCAAAGCCACTGACAGCAGAAAACGCCCCATCCGGCCATTGCCGTCATAAAACGGGTGAACGAACTCGAACATGAAATGGCTTGCCAGGATTCGAATAAGCCGATTGTCCTCTGAGGAATTCACCGTTTCCAGGAATTCATTGAGAAGTTGGTGAATGGCAGCTTCACTTTCAACACCGCGATGAATCTGTCGCTGCCCATCGGTAATTGTGACCGTTGATGCTCTAAAGAGTTCACCGTCTAACTCGTCCTCGGCGCCAATTTCATCGCCGAGAAGTTGATCGTATTGCTGCCGGATCCCTGTGAGCGTTGTCGGAAACTCAATCCGCTCATCGTTTGCCAGCCGGAAATAGAGCTGACTGAACTCATGAAAGCGCTTGTGCTGGGTTCCCGAAGTGTTGTCCAACGCTTCGGCGACTTCTCGCCGTGTGGAGTGGATTCCCTCAATCTCATTGGTGGCTACCACCTCGGCCAGGAGCAGATTGAAGAGATAGTGAGTCCGCGCTGCACCCGGCAGACGATTCCACAACTGTGAAATCTGCAGCTCTAGAGACAGAATCTTTTCAACCTTGGCTGCGAGATCGCTTGTAATGCAGCAAAAGAGTGGCCACTGCCCCAGCGGAAAGTGCCACTGAATCGTCGACGGGGAGTCTTTGCGTGACTGGTACTCGCTCTCCACTGCCTGTTCCGCATCGTGTGCAGACATGTGGAAGATCCTCTTAAGCGGATAGTGCTTCACGGCGAGTCTCCCCCTTCTGTTTCCAATGCTTTTTACATGATGCTTTCTACATATAGTGCCCTAAAAACGAACCCTTAATGTAAAAAATCACCGTTTTTTACATTAAGGGTTCGTTTCTTGGTGTCTAAATGTACCTTGCTGGCGATTTTCCCCCTACCGCGTTACCCTTAGCGCCGCGGCTTCAACCCCGCTACGGCACACGCGCCCGCGATGAAGGACAGCGCCACCAGCCACGGAATCAGCCCTGCCCACTCAAAGCGGCTGAACACCATGCCGGATACCCAACCGACAATGGACGAGCCCGCGTAGTAGCTGAACAGATACATCGATGATGCCTCGGCGCGGTCGCGCTGCGCCACCAGCCCCACACCGGACGAGGACAGCGAGTGGGCCACGAAGAACGATGCCGTGAACACGAGCACGCCCACGATCAGCGCGGACAACCACGGCAGCAGCGCCAGCCCCAGGCCCATGCACGCCGCCAGAGTCGCAATGGCGATGAGGCGACGGCGGCTCACCGTCTTCGCCCACACACCCGCGCGTGCCGACGACCACGTGCCCGACAGGTAGAGAATAAATACGAACCCTGCCAGTGCCGGGGAGAGCCCGAACTTATCGCCCAGTCGGAAGCCCAGGTAGTTGTACAGGGAGACAAACGCTCCCATAAACAGGAACGCCAGGGCGCACAGCGCCAGGATGCGCGGGTCGCGCAAATGTCGCGCAATGGCCTGCCCCTCCCCTGCAAACGACAGTTTCTTCGGCTTAAACCTGCGCTGTTGCGGCAGGAAGTACCAGGTCAGAATGGCGAAGATGAACGCCACCGTCGCCGAGACCGCAATCGCCACCCGCCAGGAGGCGAACTCCAGCACAATGGACGGAATGATACGGCCGAGCAGGCCACCGACCGTCGTGCCCGAGATATACAGCCCCATCACGCGACTGACGTGGTCGGCGTGGACTTCCTCACTGACATACGCCATAGCCACTGCGGGCACACCGGCAATGACAATGCCCTGCAACAGGCGCAGCGCAATCATCGAACCGATGCCCGGCGCGATTGACACCACGAGCCCCAGTAGCGTTGCCACAAATGCGCTGATGACGATGACGCGCCTGCGCCCAAAGCGTTCCGACAAAATGGACACCGGGATAATCGCACAGGCCAAGCCACCGGTGGTGGCGGATACCGTCAGCGCGGCGGTGGCGGGGTCGACCGATAGCTCGTCGGAAAGCGTGGGCAGTAGCGCCTGCGTTGCGTAGAGCGCTTGGAACGATGCCAGGCCAGCGAAAAGCACAGCAATAAGCGCGCGACGGAATCCGGGATCTTCTGGCCGCAGTCCTTCGATCTGTTCGGGGTTTTCGTTAGCGCTAGTCACTTGTCCTACGTTAGCCCTCCCTCCAAACCCCTCGCTGAATACACGGATTCAGAAAACCTTTTTAATTCGCCCGCGGTATCGCTTTCGTTTTATTAGTTTCGTAGGCATGACTACTTCTTCCGCACAGCCACAGAGTCGCAACCACGACCGCGAGTACGACATCGTCGTCTACGGTGCCACGGGTTTCGTGGGCCGCTTGATTGTGGACTATCTGGCTAAACACGCCGGTCAGACGAAGGTGGCGCTCGCAGGCAGGAACGCCCAGAAGCTTGCCGACGTCGCGGAGAACGCAGGCGTATCGGACTGGCCGGTCATTGTTGCGGATGCTGCCGACCAGCCGGCGGTGGCTCAGCTTGCGGCCAGTACAAAGGTGGTGCTGACCGTTGTGGGGCCGTATGCGAAGTACGGTCGCACCCTGGTGGCCGAGTGCGCCAAGGCCGGTACTCACTACGTCGACCTGTGTGGCGAGGTGCTGTTCGTCCACGACTCCATCGCGAATAACCACGAGGTGGCACAGCAGACCGGAGCGAAGATTGTTCACTCTTGCGGCTTCGACTCGATTCCTTCCGACGTCGCTGTCCGCGAGCTCCACGAGGCGGCCCACACCAAGCTCGGTGAAACAACCCTGCTGTTCAAGCACGTCAAGGGCGGTGTCTCCGGCGGCACTATCGATTCGGTCCGCGTCCAGCTTGCACAGGCCAAGAAGGACCCCAAGCTGCGTCGCATCATCGCCGATCAGTACGCCCTGGCTGAGCCGGGTCCCGACCAGGGTAAGTTCGGCGTCGACCTGCGCCCGGCGCGCTTCCGCCGCCACTGGCGAGCGCCCTTCTTCATGTCGCCGTTCAACACCCGAATTGTTCAGCGCTCGGCGATGCTGGCGGATTACGGTGATTCCTTCCGCTACCGCGAGCTACTCAATGTCGGCCGTGGCCCGAGGGCTTTCGTCCGCGCAAATATTTTTGCGGCTGTCTGCAGGTTGGCGCTGGCGGCGATGGCGTTCGGGCCGACGGCCAAGCTCATTGATAAGAAGCTGCCGAAGCCGGGTGAGGGCCCGAGCGCTGAAGAACAGGCCGAGGGTCGCTTCACCATCGAGGCCTACACTGTCGATACCTCCGGCATTCACTGGCGTTCCAAGGTGTCTCTCGAGGAAGACCCGGGGTACGCAGGCACCGCGATCATGATTTCCAGCGCCGCCCTCGCACTCGTCCACGACGATCTGCCGGACGCTACCGGCGTGCTCACTCCTACTGTCGCGCTTGGCGACGCCCTGTCCCGCCGTCTCCGCGCGGGCGGCATGACCATTGAGGCGGTGCAGGCTCGATGATTGGCGGCCTGACCGGTGCTTTTGCGAATCTCACCCGCGGACCGAAACTGCCGAGTGTAGGTGGCGGCCGTGCGTTAGTGACCGGCGCTTCCTCCGGCATCGGCTGGGCATGCGCGGAGGCACTGGCCGAGGCCGGTTTCGAGGTCGTTGGTACGTCCCGCAGGGGCGCCGAGGCGCCGCACCCCGAGGGCGTGCAGATGGTGGCGCTCGACATGTCCAGCGCCGACGACATCGCTGCTGTGGTCGCCCACGGGCCTTACGACGTCGTCGTCGCCAACGCCGGTGAGAGCCAGTCGGGCGCTTTCGAGGAGCTACCCCGCGAGGCACTTGAGCGTCTCTTCCAAGTCAATGTTCTGGGGCAGGTGGAGCTGTTACAGCAGCTGCTGCCCGGCATGCGCGAGGCCGGTCGTGGCCGAATTGTGCTGGTTGGTTCGATGCTCGGCGGGTTGCCGCTGTCCTACCGTTCTTCCTATGTGGCGACGAAGGCCGCTATCCGCGGCTTTGGGCTTTCGTTGCGCGGTGAAGTCGCGCAGTTCGGTATTGGGGTGACGGTTGTCGAACCGGGTGCCATCAACACGGGGATTTCTACACGTCGGACGACGTATGGCGATGACGGTTCCGTTTACGCTGCTGATGTCCACCGCATGCTGACGAAGTTGAACGCCAATGAGAAAGGCGGCATTCCCGCTTCTGAGATTGCTGAAGTGGTTATGCGCGAAGTGGCTGCCGAGCGACCTTTGGCCCTGGTGGCGCGGGGGTCGTCGGCACGCGTGGCAGTGCCCTTCATGCGGCGAATCCCGACGCAAGCGATGTTGACCATCATGCGCCGGGTGCACGGGCTGCGGTGAGTTAATCGGCGACGGCGCGCATTTCAACGGCCTGCGCACACGCCTCCGCGGCTTCGTGGGCTAGGTTGATGGCCTCTTGCTCGTCTGCGACTTGGACGATCCAAAAAGCTGACGGGAACGTCATCGCGTTGTAGTACGGCAGATCACTATGTGAACCATCCGGCAGCACCGTCATGGCATCCTCCGGTGGAACCAGCCCGCCGGACATAACCCAGTGGCCTTCGTCCTGAAGCTTCTGATTGAAGCGTCCAATCCGTTCAAAGGCAGCGTGCATTTCCTCATCAGAGTCATACGCGTTGATATCTCTGCGACCATGGACCGTGAAAAAGTACTGCACACCAAGCTCCTGGGTTTCGTTTTGCTAAGTGTAACAGATTGCGCGGGGCTGGAACCGGGAATTTGTGAGGAATTTTAGAGCTTTGGTTGAGCGTTTTTGCGGCCAGGGCCTAGTTCTCCTGTTGCGCAGCGGCGGCTCGCTGTGCCCTAATCTCCGCTACCTGCTGCTTGCGGATATTGAAACCCATGCGCCACGGGGTGGCTAGACCTGAGTCGGGGGCATGCGGGTTATCGCGCCAAGATTTGCCCTCGTTGTAGGCCTGCGCGCCCTCACGGTATGCGGCGGACTGCTGAGAAAAAGTTGGATACGGCTGTTCGTCAGCCTGCCTGGCCTGCGCGCCGACAGCTTTCATTCTTGCGCGCAGTTCCTTGACTTTGTTCTTCGCCCTTTCGTCATGCTGTTCCTGCTGCTCTGCGATCTCAGCGAGTGCCTGTTGCTCGGTGATGGGGTCGAACGAGTCTTGGCCTGCCTTGTCGTAGGCTTCCTTAGCGCGCGGGGTGCGCTCCCAATCACGCAAAGACGGATTGTAAACGCACCAGTCTTCCTGACCGTCATCTTTGTAGATACTGCCGCTGTGATCCCAATACCTTGTCATGCGTTTACCCTCCTGAGTGTTTTTCATGGGTGTGACTACGCCGTTAGGTACAGGGAACCCGAAGGCGACAGAACCTACACTAACCTCTCCGCAGCTTCCGCCAGACCCAATCAACGATTACGAAGCCAACGAGAGTCACACCAAACAGTGGTGCAACCACCGAGTAGGCAATCAGCAATGCCACAACAGCCGCCGCAACACCCGGGCGAATGTCCCGCCAACGCGTCGGCGCCGGGAGCCTGCCAGGGCGGCCACCTCGACCGCGCCCAAACCACATGGCGTACCCGCGCACAATCATCGCCAACAAAGCGACACCGATCAGTGCCAGAACCAGCTGATTCACCCACCCGAACAGGATGCCCATGTGCGCGTTAATCAGCCATTCGGTCAGCTTCGCCGGCAGCGGCCAGTCCGCAAAATGAATCCGATCAACCATCGCTCCGGTCGAGCCGTCAACGGTGACGGTCTCAATGCCCATCCGCCATTCCTCGCGTGCTTCCTTGGCCATCCACACCGTGCCAGCTTCCGGTGGTGTCAGTTCGACTTTCCCGGACAGGCCCTCGGCACGTGCGAGGTTCATAACACTATCCGCCTCTGACCAGTCATAATTCGCTGGTGCAGTCGCAGTTATGGCTGGCTTCGGCGCGTACCAGTCCATCGTCTCGCGCAGCTTTGCGATGCCCGTTCCAGCCACCCACGACCACGTCAGGCCGGTGACGGTCAGGAACAAAAGTCCAACACTGACCGCCACGCCAACATTCGCGTGACGACGCATATGATGCGCCCTCTTACTTGTTCCCTGTGTCCGCTTGCGACGCGAACGGTCCCACCAGAGCCAGAGGCCACCAATGGCCAGTGCGCCCATCCAGGATGCTGCCGTCTCCGAGTAGAGGCGACCAAAGTTGCTATCAATCCAGAGTCTGCGGTGCCCTTCCGAGATCCACGCCCGCAGTGGCAGCGCCGCCGAGGAACCGTATTGCACCAGGTCACCCTTGATGCTCAGGTCGCCTGGGTCGACGAACACCGCATGTCGGTAGGACTCCGACTTCAGCTGCTCATCATTGAACATGACTCGCGTTGTCTGCCCCGGCTTTTCCGGGACCTGCACCGCGGTCACCGGCAGGTCAGGGTGCACGCGCTGCGCGACCTCAACCTGCTTTTCCAGCGGTTGTGCGGGAAGGCTTGATGTTGCGGTTAGCTCTTCGTGGTAAACCACCTTTTCTATGCTCGGGGCGAGGGCATACGCCACGCCTGTGATAGCTGCAATAACGAGTAGTGGCGCAACGAGGATGCCTGCAACGACATGGATTCGGTGCAGTAATGCTCGTGGCCCACCATTTTTCTGAGTCTGTGCGACGGGGTTTGCGGCTGGCGTTCCAGCGGCATCGCCTGTGGCTATTGAAGTCATGCCTTATTAGTCGGACGAACTGCCCCAGTTGTTCCCCAGCAAGCTCACTTTTATTACTTCCAGGGGTAGCCATTCGGCCACGCACCTCGTTGTCGGCCACCTTGTGCGCAACTACCCGTCGTTAAGCACGCGTACCCTCGTAGACATGGCTTATCCAGACGTGTACCACGCCGATGACAACCGCTATGAGACAATGCCGTACAACCGCTCCGGCAGCACGGGGCTGAAGCTTCCAGCCATTACGCTGGGACTTTGGCATAACTTTGGTGATGACCGACCGCTCGAGACGCAGCGTGAAATCCTGCGCACCGCGTTCGACCACGGCGTCACGCACTTCGACCTCGCCAACAATTACGGCCCACCGCAGGGCTCTGCGGAGGCGAATTTCGGTCGCATCATGGCCAAGGATTTCGCTCCTTACCGCGATGAAATGATCATTTCCTCCAAAGCCGGTTGGTACATGCAGGATGGTCCCTACGGCTTCGGCGGCTCGCGGAAGTACCTCGTGGCCAGTTGCGATGCCTCGCTGAAGCGCATGGGCCTGGATTATGTGGACATTTTCTACCACCACCGCCCCGACCCGGATACGCCTATCGAGGAAACCGTCGCCGCCCTCGATTTCCTCGTCCGGTCGGGTCGCGCGCTCTACGTCGGCGTGAGCTCCTACTCCCCTGAGCTCACTCGCCGCGCGCAGAAAATTGCCCGTGAGCTGGGCACACCGCTGACCATTCACCAGCCGAGCTACTCCATGTTCAACCGCTGGATCGAGGACGAGCTGCTGGCAACCTGCGCCGACGAAGGCATGGGCGTCATCGCCTTTTCCGCGCTTGCGCAGGGGCTTCTCACCGACCGCTACTTGGATGGCGTGCCGGAGTCCTCGCGTCTCGGGGCGCACAAGATGAACTCGGGGTTCCTCAACGACGACACGCTCACCGCCATCCGCGAGCTCAACGCCATTGCTTCACGACGAGGCCAGTCCCTGGCACAGATGGCCATCTCGTGGGTGCTCCGCCGTGACGAAGTGACCTCCGCCCTGATCGGCGCATCCTCGGTGGAGCAGCTGAAGAACAGCCTCGGCGCCCTGGAGGCTGCGCCGTTTAGCGATGAAGAACTCGCGGAGATCGACAAGTGGGCCGTCGACCGCGGGATTAATCAGTGGCAGGGCGCTACGGAGTCTGTGTAGGGAGCTCATCGAGCGCCGGCAGCACATATTCAATCAGCTCATCAATCTGCTCTTCCGCATCCCGTTTGGAGGTGCGGAAGTTGATGCTGACGTGGTTGATGCCGAGCTGTCGCTGGGATTGCAGCAGTTCAATGAGCTTGTTGCGTCCAAGTCGGTACCCAAAGTGGCCGCCCTGTGCGGGTGCATCGGGGTCTTCATGCAGGTCAATCCACAGTGATTCCAGGAATGGCTTGAACACGCCCTCGCCACACTCCTGCGCCACCGCTTCCTGCCAGTTGGCGATGTTTTTCTTCTGCATCTCCAGGCCCTTGTGGTACATGAACCAACCGTCGGTATGCGCGGCCTTCCACTCCAGGCTCTGCTGACAGGAGCCGGTGGCCAACAGCGGAACTCGGCGGGCCAGCGGCTTGGGCACCACATCGGATCCGCCCATCTTGCCTTCAGACCACCGGATAGGCCGGTAGCTGGTACTCAGGGCCTTTTCATAGACCTCGATATGCTCGCGGAAACGCTCACCGCGCTTGCCTTTGCCCTGGTTAAAGGCGGGGAACTCCTCGGGTCGGTCACCGGTGGCAACGCCAAAGAGGAAACGGCCGTCGGAAAGCCTGTCCAGTGTGGCAGCGCGCTTGGCCATCACCAGCGGATGCTGGAAGGGCACGACGACTGCACCGGTGCCGAGCGCGATATCGGTGGTGTGTGCGGCGATGTAGCTGAGGTACATCCAGGGGTCGTAGACCTGGCCGACGTCGCCAAATGTTTCCACGCGCAGCGGGATGTCGCGTGCCCAGACCGCCGCGATGCCTGCGCGTTCGACTTTCTGAATCAGCCGAATCTGGTTGCTCAGCGCGTCCCTGGGCTCGGCTTCGGCGTCCTGCTCGATGGGCAGACTCAGCCCTACCGTGAGTCGGCCCGGCGCGAATGTGCGCTGGTAACCGGGTAGTTCGTCGATAGGCTTGTCCGAAAGATCAAACAGCGAGCTCATGGTGCTCCACGGTAGTACAGCTCGAGGTGCGGCACTCGTCGTTAAGCTGGGAGCATGCTTGAGGATGTCATCATCGTCGGTGGCGGCCAAGCTGCCCTCGCTACCGCCTATTACTTGCACAAACGCGGCATTGATCCGCTCATTCTGGACAATCAGCCCGCTCCCGGCGGCTCCTGGCGCAATGTCTGGCCCTCACTGACGCTCTTTTCCACCCCGGACTTTTCCAACCTTCCGGGCATCCAGATGCCCGATTATGACGGTTTCCCGCCCGCTTCCCACGTGATTGACTACCTCAGCTCCTACGAAAAGCGCTACGAACTGCGCGTCCAGCGCCCGGTCACCGTCACGCACGTCTCCCATGACGGCACCTTCCAGCTCACCAGCGATGCCGGCGACTTCGAATCCCGACAGCTCATCGCCGCCACCGGCAACCGGCCCTTCGTCCCGTATTACCCCGGCACGACCTCCGCGAAACAGTGGCATTCGGCCAACTACCCAGGTCCCGAGCCATTCGAAGGCTCCCGCGTTGCCGTTGTCGGCGCGGCGAACTCCGGCGCCCAAATAGCCTCTGAACTGGTGCTTTCCGGCATCGACACCACCTGGTTCACCCGCCACGAACCACGCTGGATGCCCGACGACGTCGACGGCCGCGTCCTGTTCAAACGCTACCGCCAGGGCGCCACCGACAGCATTGGCGACATCGTTGCCCTACCGCCCGTCCGCAAAGCCCGCGACTCCGGCGCACTCACCTGGACACCCATGTTTTCTTCGCTTGACGACGTCCACGCGGACCACCTCATCTGGTGCACCGGTTTCCGCCCAGCGCTCGACCCTTTCCGCAGCATCGACTCTGACCTCATCGAGTTCGTCGGCTACGGCGACTGGGTTGGCCCCGGTGCCGCCACGATCATGGGTGTTGGCCCCTTTGCTAAGCGCGCGGCCGAGCGGGTGGCTGCCCGTCTGTCAGCATGACCTGCATCAACAGCATGTCCAACCATCGCCCGTTCTTCGTCCCCACCTGCGGCAGTAGCCCAACACGCTGAAAGCCATACTTTTTGTGCAGCGCAGTCGACCCCTCGTTACTGCCTTCAATCGCCGCAACCAAGACGTGCTTTCTCGCCTCACGAGCAGCATCGATGGTCGCGCTTAACAGTGCGCCTCCAATTCCCCTGCCTTGAAAGTTCGGATGCACGTAGATGGAGTTTTCCACCGTGTACTGAAACCCGTCGAAGTCACGGAAATCGCTAAAGGTGGCATATCCAGCGACTTCGTCGTCAAGCGTGGCGACGAAAACCGGGTAGCCCTTGTCCCAGTGCGCCTCCAGCCATGCGATGCGATTCTCCGCGCTGACGGTGTCATCGTTCCAGATGGCGACGGTGTTGATTACGGCTTCGTTGTAGATCTCCGCGATTGCCGCGGCGTCCTCCCGCGTTGCCTGTCGGATGATCATGGTTTTGCTCCCCGCTGTCTGCGCTGTTTCTGTGCTGTTTTCTACAACTCCGCTTTTATGAAAGCGAGATTACCAAGCTTTCAATTTCGAACGGGTGTTTTATTTGTATTTTGGTACGCTACCCCGCGAACAACCCACAAACACCCAGGTAACATGTGCTTTTATGGTCGACTAATCGTCTTCGAGAACTCCCCAATATTTCTTTTCATTTCTCTTTACAAACTAGAAACATGCCCGTATGATAGCAAGTAAGTTCGAAAGAAAACTGACAACCATTGGAGCACCAGGGGGATCCAATGAAGTCCGAACAAGTACCCGAACCATATTGGGCTCACGAAAATCCTGAAGATGAGCTCTCAGCACTCGCGCGGGCTACCAACCGCGCCCAACTTGAGTTGATTGAAGCCTGCTGCCCTGCAGGTGATGATGACGTTGAAAACCATGCCGCTCGCATCAGCATTCGGCTGGGAATCACCCGCAGTGAAGCACTGCGTATCTGTGACATTGGCCTGTTGCTGGAGAAAATGCCACAGTTGGCGGAATACGCCCGGGAAAGCTGCGCATTATCCATGCGGCAACTCGGCATCATTGCACATGGCGTAGTCGGCATCGAGCCTGATCAAATACCCGATGCAGAGAAGAAGATTCTGGCATTGGTTACGCCACGGAAGCGTCGTCAAGCAATGATTGGTCCTCGCACGCTCACCACCAAAATTGGTGATATTGCTGCGGACTTGGATGACCGTGCTCGCGCCGACGGCACAATTCCCACCATCACCGACACGGAATCGGTGACTCTGGTGGAACGTCCCGACAGCTACTCCCAAATCATTCTCACACTGCGGCCGGACCGCGCCTATTTCGCCATGTGCGCAATTGAAACGGTCTTCCGCGCGAATGAGGAAATGACGCAGGCGGATGCATTTGTGGAACTCATCCACCAGCGCACCAATGCGGAAGTTGTGCTCAATGTTTTCCGCGAGCCCCACAGTGATGACGCCTGGCTGGACGGTGCCGGCTGGCTAGGCGCGCTGGTCACGGAGGAGTGGATGCAAAAGGTGACGCATGTCCGCCTCTCAGCAGACAGCGCCACCAATGGTTACCGCCCAACTCCAGCGCAGGTCGCCCGCGTCCACGGTCGCGATGGAACATGTCGCTTCCCCGGCTGCGAAGTCCCAGCGTACAAGTGCGATATTGACCATATCGCGCCGTACAACCAGGAAGACCCCGAAGCCGGTGGTCCCACCGACACGCAGAATCTGCACTGCCTATGCAGGAAGCACCACAACCTGAAAACCCACAAGCTCTGGGATATCACCGCTTATGAGGACGGCTCAGAGGTGTGGTCCTCTGCCGACGGCGTTACCGCGGCGACCGTCCCGGCCGGACCATTAGCCGGGTTCGGCCGACAGACTTTTGACAAACGCGCTACCCAGAAGACGAAAGCACGCCATGACCACTACATGAAGTGGTGGCTGTCATTCGCGGCTGTGCCAGATCTGGTCTTTGATGATGGGGAGGATTAACCCAGCGGACCACCGCAGTTCGGCCATGCGCCAGCACCCTGGGAGGCAAGCACGCGCTCGCCAATCTCAATCTGCTGCTCCTTAGTGGCCTGGTCAGCCGTCGGTGCGTACTGGTCACCGCCGTGGCCGCTCCAGGTCTGCTGCGAGAACTGCAGTCCGCCGTAGTAGCCGTTACCGGTATTGGTCTGCCAATTTCCGCCGGACTCACAAGCCGCAACCTGATCCCAGGCGCTAACTGATGCAGCGTTAGCGGCCGCGGTCGGGGCAGCAATCATGCCTGCTGCCACAGCGGCGGATGCGATGAACTTACCGGAAAAACGCATAAAAAGAGAACACTCCTAAAGGGTTGACTTTTCTCTTGGGCGACCAACCTACGCGCACCCTCCCCCGTCCTGTCAACCCGTATCCTGGAAAGCATGTCCGTGGCAGATGTCGTCCGCAAGACCGAGAGAAGGATCAACGCGCTGGCCGCCAAGCGTTCCAAAAACGCTGGTTGGGAACCGGAAATCATCGGTTTCACCGGGTACGGAAATGCAGAGCGCGTGCGCGTATTCGGCCGTGTCCTCCTGAAGGATCCGGCCAAAAAACGAGACGAAGAACGAAACAAAAAACGCGGATTTTGGCAGTTCTTTACCGTCGAACTCGCGGACTTTCCCGTCACCATCACTGCCGGCGACCGCACGGTGGAAACCACCACGGATAGCAACGGCTATATCGAGGTACTAATCAGGAATCACGGCCTGGAACCCGGCTGGCACGAAATCACCATCAACGACACTCCTGCAGAGGTCCTCATCCTCTCCCCGGAGACCAAATACGGCATCGTCTCCGATATTGATGACACCGTTTTGGTCACTATGCTGCCGCGCGCCCTCATCGCCGCCTACAACTCCTGGGTCAAGGAGACAGACGAGCGCAAGGCCGTCGCTGGCTTCAGCGAGTTCTATGCGCAACTTCGCCGTCGTTACGCGAGCAAAACCGACGAGGACACGGACGTTCCCGTCATCTATCTCTCCACCGGAGCGTGGAACACCTTCAGCACACTAAAAAAGTTCCTACACCGCAACAACCTGCCGAAGGGCCCACTGCTGCTCACCGACTGGGGGCCAACGCCCACCGGCCTGTTCCGCTCGGGCAAGGAACACAAGAAGGTGCGACTTCGCGACCTGTTTATTGACTTCCCCGAAATCAACTGGATTCTCGTCGGCGATGATGGCCAGTACGACCCGCTCATCTACGGCACGGCCGCGGCGGAGCATCCGGACAAGGTCGCGGCCATCGCAATCCGCAACCTCACTCCCAGCGAGCACGTGCTCTCTCACGGCACGGCGGTGCCAATTGAAAAGCTGGAGAACAAGGAGGTCCCGTTCATCGAGGGCGCCGACGGCTATGAACTGCTCAAACAGATTGACCAGCTGCCGCAACCATGATCTACCTCCGCCATGCCCGTATTCACGATGATGCCGAGCTCCCGGCGTACGTCGTAAAGCTCGCGCTGCCCTTCCCCATGACCTTCACCACGCCGATTACCATCCTGACCGGCGAAAACGGCAAGGGAAAGTCGACGGTACTGGAGGCGTTAGCGTCGGCGATGGGTGTCGATACGGACGGCGGCTCGCGGTACAAGACGCAAGAGCGCACCTCCCCGGTCCCACTGGCGCTGACCAGGCGCAATCCCCCGGATACGTTTTTCTTTCGCGGCGACGCGCACCTGAACCTCGCGCGCTATTACGAGTCGCTTGGGCAGCTACCAGGTGGCAGAGAAATGGCAGACCTCACCCAGATGAGCCACGGCCAATCCATCATGACGCTGGCCGAACGCCGCTTCAGTCCCGAATCACTGATTTTCCTTGACGAACCCGAGGCGGGACTGTCGGTCCTACGCCAACTGGAGCTCCTCGGCCGCCTCGGCGCGCTCGCGGAAGCCGGCGCACAAATCATCATGGCGACGCATTCCCCCATCCTGCTCGCCACGCCAGAAGCAACGATTATTTCGCTTGACGACGCCGACACCACCCACTTCGAAGACACCCTCGCGGTACGGGCGACCAGGGATTTCCTGGCCGATCCGGTCGGCATCGCGGACTACATGGTGGAGCGTTTTACGTCGGATTCTTAAGCCCCAGCGCCGCCACGACGCCCAGGGCCGACAGTGCCACCGGCAACCACATCGCGTCACTCATGGCGGTGGTGAAGTCGCCACGGTTGCTGCTGAGAGCTGCGGCCATGACGGTAGCAATCAGCGCGCTGCCCAGCACACTGCCAATCTGGCGGATGGTGTTGTACACACCGGAGGCGGCACCGGCGAGGGACGGGTCGATGTTGCGGGTGGCAGCCGTCGACAGCGTGCCCCAAATAAACGCGTTTGCCACACCGAATGCGGCGCCCGGCAGTAGCAGCCACAGCACGGAGAGGTCCTCGTGGATGAGGCAGTGGAACCCGAGCATGCCCACCAGCGAGGACCCAAAACCGATCAGCGCGAACTCGCGGAACTTCAGCCGGTCCAGCATTCGCCCAGTCCATGGCGCCATGACACCGGAAATGAGCGCCTGCGGCACGAGCAGTAGTGAGGCTTGGATGGTCGATAGGTCGCGGGCATTCTGGGCGAAGAGGATGATCGGGAAACCAACCGCGACCACCAGCGCCCCCGTCACAGCAATCGCCAGCGAGGAGATGGTGAAGTTGCGATCCTTAAAAAGGGACAGTGGCATCAACGGTTCGGCCGTGGTCTTGGCCTCCCACGCGGTGAATAGTCCAAGAACCACCACGCCACCGGCAATCAGTGCCCAGATCCAACCGGACCAGCCGGCACTCTCCCCCTCCTGAATGCCGAAGACCAGCAGGAACATACCAATCGCGCTGAGTACAACACCGAGATAATCAATCTTGTTGCGGTGTGTCTCAAAGGTCGGCAGATAGCGGAACGCAAAAACGAGCCCGATCAGCCCAATCGGCACATTAATGAGGAAAATCCAGCGCCAACTCAGCAGCTCAATCAACACACCACCGGCCAGCGGCCCCGTCAGCGAGGCAATTCCGGCCGCCGCACCCCACAGGCCCATCGCCGCACCGCGATGCGCCGGCGGAAACATCTGCGTAATCAGCGCCATCGTCTGCGGCGTCAGCAGCGCGGCCCCCAGTCCCTGCACCACACGGGCAATGATCAGCATGCTTAACGACGGCGCCAACCCACACGCCAGCGACGCCAACACGAAGATAACCAGGCCCGCTACATAGGTGTGCTTGACTCCCCAGAGGTCACCAAGCCTGCCGGTAATAAGCAACGGCACAGCATAGGCCAGCAGATAACCACTGGTCACCCACATGACCTGGTTGAGCTCACCGCCCAGTTCATGCTGGATGGTGTTGATGCCAACAGTGACAATGGTGGCGTCGACCAGAATCATGAAGAAGCCGAGCAAAACGGTCCATAGCGCTGGCCACGCCTTTTTGGGATCAAACTGAGTATTCAAATCTGTAGCCACTCGGAGTCATGTTAGTTGATGGCTCGGGTGTTAGTTGATGGCACAGTAAAATCCAGGCCATGGCTGTTCAGCATATGACCGATGAAACCACCGCCGAGTTCTTCGCCAATCACCTCTCGCGGGTAGATGATGACACGCAGCGCACTGTCGCTCTCGAGGTGTTGGAATGGGTTCATGAAAAGTACCCGGAACTCGGCGTTCGCATTGCCTGGAATCAGCCGATGTTCACGCTCGATGGCACTTTTATCATCGGTTTTTCCTACGCCAAGAAACACATGTCCATCGCCCCAGAGCGCGACGGCATTGTGAAGTTCTCCGACGAGTTCGATGACCGCGGCCTCTCCTATGGCAAAATGATGGTCCGTTTCCCCTGGCCAAAAGATGGCAAAGCCGAGTCCATGCCGCTGGACCTGCTGGCCAAGATGATTGAGTTCAACATCGAGGACAAGCGCGGGATGACCAAGTTTTGGCGGTAGGAAGGTCTCCGTCGAATTTAGTGGCTAGCCCGAAACCACGCTGTCCAGAATCATCGCAGCATCAACAAATCTCTCGGGATGGGGACCCGCGAAGTTCAGGCGTAAATACGGGCCGATTTCCTCGGAGGGAAACCAGTCCCGTCCTGGCGCAACTATCAGTCCCCGTCCTTCGCAACGTTCGGCAACCTCTTGGGGGTCTGTGCCATCGGGAAGCCTGCACCACAAGTTGAGTCCTCCTTGAGGCACGTGTGGAGTTTCCACCGACGGCGCATATCTGGATAAAGCTTCAAGCAAATCATTTCGTCGCTGTCGCAGTGCGACCTGCATATTTTTGAGGTGCGTCGCGTACGCACTTTGCTTGACGACGTCCAGCGCCACGGCCTGCAAAATTCCACTGGTGTACAACGCTTCGGCTGAAACTTCTGCGAGTATCCGCTGAAGAACCGGCCCCTTGGCAATTACTGCCCCTACCCGAACTGCAGGCGAAATCACCTTTGTCAGCGATCGCAGATAGATGACATGCCCTTCGGCATCATCCGCCGCTATCGGAACATCAGGTGCGTCGAATGCGAAATCATGTGCCCAATCGTCCTCAATGAGGAAAGCGTTGAACGCTCTTATGATTCCAATAATTGTTTTACGACGAGCTGTCGACCACCGTTTCCCATGAGGGTTACCGAACGTGGGTTGACCATAAAAAGCTCGTGCAGAACTCGTTCGTAGCAGCCTCTCCAAACTCTCGGGGATTGGCCCCTCATCATCACTTTCCACTGGTAGTAGAGAAATCCCAGCCTGCCGAGCAGCCAGGATTGCACCCCAATATGAAGGCGACTCAATGATGAGTTCCTTCGGTGAAATGGCACGAAAAATGGCACCGAGCCCGCTCTGTGTGCCCGGAACAATAACCACATCGCGCTCATTTGCCCGTACCAGTTGCGAAGCAAACCACTGCCGCAGTTCTGCCATCCCCCGCACCGGTGCTCGTCGATAGGCATCGCACGATTTACTGACTCTGGTAAGCGCTCTTCGTACCAAGTTCGTTGGCAGCAGAGATTCATCCGGATAACCGGAATGCAGACTGATTGCCTCATCAGTGGAAGCTCTCTGGGTGGCGGCCAGAACCCTTCCGGTATTGGGCTGAGGTCCCAGCGCTCCGACTTGCCAGCTAAAGTCCGCCCGTGGGAGTTGTTGGCGATGCCTGACGAATACCCCCACGCCGACTCGCACTTCTACCAGTCCGCGGGTAGCCAGTTCGTGGATAGCGTTTCGCACTGTCACCGGGCTAACCGAATACGACCGTGTGATTTCACGGCTGGATGGCAGCTTTTCTCCGGCTTTGTGTTGCGCAATCCACGTTTCCAGCTCGCCGACCAACATAGACGTGCTACTGTTAACCATGAATATACATAGTAGCGCTATCGTATCGAAGCGCGCAGTGCTATCCTGCCCAATCCATTTTTCGCATCACCTCGATAATGTTCTCTATGACCTGCGCGGACCAATTCAGGACAAGGCCGACGAGCTACAGCGCCAGGGCGTAAAGGTCATTCCCCTCAATGTCGGAAATCCTGCCCCATTCGGCTTCCGGCCATCTGCAGAGGTACTTTCCGCTATGCACCGTGGCCTCGAGGAAACTTCTGGATACTCAAATTCCCTCGGCCTGAGCGACACCCGTCAGACTGTCGTGGACTACTACTCGCAGAATGAGGACTTCCCCGCCCTCGATAGCAATCACGTTCTTGTCGGAAATGGTGTCTCGGAGCTGGTAAACCTATGTCTACAAGCTCTCATCAACGACGGTGATGAAATCCTCATCCCCTCACCCGACTATCCACTCTGGACCGCATCCACCACCCTCGCCGGCGGAGTCCCCGTGCACTATTCCTGCCTAGAAGAAAATAATTGGCAGCCAGACGTCGATGCCATACGCGAGTCCATCACAGCCAAAACTCGGGCGATTGTCATCATCAATCCAAACAATCCCACAGGCGCCATCTACTCACCGGAGACTCTCTCCCAGATTGCCCAGCTCGCACGTGAGCACAATCTAGTGCTGCTTTCCGACGAAATCTACGACCGCATTGTGTACCCTGGAGCCTCGTTCACTCCAACAGCTTGCCTAGCGCAGGATGTCCCCTGCTTAACGTTCTCCGGCCTTTCCAAGACGCATCGCTTGGCCGGATTGAGAGCTGGATGGGTGACTGCAACTGGATTTCGCGAACAGGACACCCTGCTTAAAGGAATTCGACTACTGGCCTCAATGCGGATGTGCGCCTCAATTCCAGCCCAGCACGCGATTGCTGCCGTGCTGGGCAAAGAACACAGCATCGACAATTTAGTACGACCCGGTGGCCGCCTCTTCGAACAAAAAGTTGCTGCCACTACAGCACTCAGCAAGATTCCCGGAATCTCGTTCATCGAGCCGCAAGGGGCGCTGTACATTTTCATTCGACTAGACGGCAATATTTACGAAATTGATAAGGATGAGGACTTCGTTCTCTCGTTTCTGGAAGCAGAACACATTCACATCGTCCAAGGCAGCGCTTTCAATGTGAAAGGCGGGACATATGTCCGGATTACTTTTCTTCCTGAGGTCGAGACAATTGAACATTTCGCCGCTCGCTTCGCAGCTCACCTGGAGAAGTACGCTAAGCGCTAGCCCCTACCTACATCGCTAAATCCGCCAGGGCATCCTCATCAATAAAGGCCGTCCATCTTCGACCCGCGCAGGTATTGAAAAGTTCTCCGACGAGTTCGATGCCCGCGGCCTCTCCTACGGAAAAATGATGGTCCGCTTCCCCTGGCCAAAGGATGGCAAGGCCGAGTCCATGCCGCTCGACCTGCTGGCCAAAATGATTGAGTTCAACATCGAGGACAAGCGCGGGATGACCAAGTTCTGGCGGTAGGTCGGGGTTGATTACCAGCCCTGGAAGCTGCCAAGCACTTAATGAGCATTCCTTTCCTCAGCGAGATCACGCAGGAATGTGTCTTTGTCGTCGCAGTAAATCTCAATCGAGGAAACCATCATTGGTCCCTTGTAAAGATCTTCTGCCACGACCTGCGAATCGACTTCTAACTTGACGTTCACTTCACTCAAAACAGGCACCCTGAGATTGCCGTGCTCGTCAATTGCTACGTCCCCTCCTTCACCTGCCGTTACGGAGCTCGCATGACGTAAGTGTGACCACGGAATTTCGCAAATAAGCCTTCGCCCATTTCGCAGTACGAGTCCTTGCGGTGTCATTAGATGTGGATGATCCCGAACAGTTACGTAAAATCCAGATAAAAGAACTACGGCATAAACACTAATTACCAGCAATAAATATCGCCAAAACGCATTAGAAATAGCAAAATGCACTATGCTTATTTCTGCAACGCTCAGCGCCAGTATCATAAAAACAACAGTTCGAAGGTTTCTATATGCTGTGAAGGATCTGACTTCACTGTCGACATTTCTCTGAGGCTTAAAAAAGGTGAAAGCAGCTAGCAGCGAACCAACTTCCGAAACGAGTAACGCTAGTATTTTTCGAGGTACGCCAAATTTCTTTGACGTCTCGGACAGCGAAGAAGCCCATGACCTGCCATTTCTGAGATAGTCTTGCCACATACCTCCAAACAGTAAGAGAAAAGCCGCAACCACCACGGCAAGTGGTAACAGGAATACCCAACCCGGCAAACCAGATACCACATTCATAAGAAGGAAAAGAACTCCTTCAAAAATAATTGCGGCACCCAGCATTGCTCTAAATACAATTTTCATGTTTGCCTTCCGACTATGAATTGGCAGGTTTTCCTCGGAAGAAGATTACTCACCAAACGGGCTCTCTCTTAATACTTCTTACACATTCTTGAGTTGCCTTTTCACGATATGAACAGGTACCAAATGGTCGTTAAAATATGGCCGTAAGCCAAGCTCATGACTGAACACCGCTATATCAATGCCCCAGATGGGGGCCGACTGCCCTCATGCACATCTCAAAACTATTCAAGTTTTCTTCTACTTTCAATACAAAATGAGTTGTGAGATTTCTACATTTCTTCTCGTGAGCCGTTGCAATGCTAGCTGGCCGACGCATCCGACGACTTATGGCCACGCTATTCACCTATCGATGCGCTACAGCGTGTCCACAAGTGAATAGCGCATCGACAAGTGAAAGAGCCTGGCCCACAGCGTGCGCATAAGTGCCGAAAAAGCATCGATAAGTCGAGAATACATCGATAAGTCCCCGAAACCTGGCCATAAGTGCCGGACAGGGTTAAAGGGGGGGTAAAGGACAAGCCAACAATCTCAGCTCAGCATCTGCCTCTGCTTCAACCCAAACCCCACTCCAACCGCCACCGCAAACAAAAAAATCCTCGGAAGCTTTTACACTTCCGAGGATCTTCGCTGTGGGCGAAGGGGGACTTGAACCCCCACGTCCGTAAAGGACACTGGCACCTGAAGCCAGCGCGTCTGCCATTCCGCCACTCGCCCGTGGGAACGAATAGAACTATAACACCCCGCGCTAATACACCACCAAATCCCCAGGCCAGCGCGCGTTTTCCACCACTTTTCAGCACTTAGCAATAGCAACTTCCTCCACAACCGTCGTCACTATTTGATAAACCTCAGTAGTTCCTAGCCCTTAACTGAAGGTGTAGGGCTCTATACTGTTGCTTAAGTATCGATAATTTTTGTGCACATTTTTTCACGTAACCCGCCGCGGTTTGGCGGGAGAAGGCGAATTTCTTTAGTCAGATGGATTTCCTAGGACGCATCCGCAAGCTCGATAGCTCGCTTCAGCGCGGGCTCGATAACAGCTTTGCGCGCGTGTTCGGCGGCAAGGTTGTCCCGAATGAGTTAGAAGAATGCCTGAAGCAGGAAATTGAAGACTTCCTGATGCAGGACGCCAACGGTCAGTACTTGGCACCCAATGATTTCCGCATTGGCATCAGCGCTGCCGACTACAAGAACCTTTCTGCGTCCGAGCCCAACCTGCCGAATCAGTTGGCTGACCGCATGACACGCTACTGCCGTAACAACGGCTGGGGCTTCACCGGTTCCATTAGCGTCCACCTGCAGGCAGTGGAGTCTCTCCACACCGGCCAGTTGAAGACGGCCAGCACTTTCACCGAGGACACCGTGGGCACCTCGGAGTTCGTCCCATTCGAGGACAGTGCAGATGATGCCAACACTGACGCAGCCCCGTCGCAAAGCGATGATGAACCCCAAGCTGCAGAGACCTCTGCCGCCTACCACCCGCAGCCGGAAGCTGAGCAGTTCCCCACCGCTTCCCGCCCCATCCCCGCGGTCGACCCGGAACCGGCAACTGAGCTGAGCAGCGCGGCCGTGGGCGAAGACCAGTCCCAGGAAAAGACCGTCACCCTGCTGTTGCAGGACGGCTCCTCGCGCGTATTTGAGGTGCGCCATGGTTCGAACATCATCGGCCGCGGCACCGCTTCCGACTTCCGCCTCCCGGATACTGGTGTTTCCCGCCAACATGCCGAGATCACGTGGGATGGCCAGGACGCTGTGCTCGTCGATTTGCATTCGACCAACGGCACCATTGTCAATGGCGAACCCATTGAGAACTGGCTGCTGGCTGACGGCGACGAAATCTCGCTGGGGCATTCTGTTCTCGAAGTTCAGATCCGCTAGTTAAATCCGCTGATTCAGATCCGCTAAGTAGTGAGGTTCACCAGGTTCACATGCCACTGCCCTAGGTTTGCCGACACATTCCTGGAATAATTACGTCCGTGTGTTCGGTTTGCGGACCCACCAGCTCTACATAAGGAGGTTCCTCGGACGTGGAAGCTATCGTTTTTCTGCTTTCGCGCATCGGCGTGCTGGTCGTCCTGTGGTTTTTCATTTGGATGACGCTTCGCACCCTGCGTACAGAAACAACAGGCTCGGCTCCGCTGCGCCCACTTCGGCAGGCCAGCAGTGCTCCGGCCAAGCGTTTCCAGCGCTCGCAGACTCCACATCAGCTCCTTGTCACCTCCGGGCCGCTGGCGGGTTCGCGCATGAACCTAAACAACCAACGCGACATCACTATTGGCCGTTCAGAGTCGAATGCCTTCGTTCTCAACGATGACTTCGCCTCGGGCCAGCACGCTCGCGTCATCAACCGCGACGGCATCTGGTACTTGGAGGATCTGGACTCCCGCAATGGCACATTCCTCAATGGCCAGCGCGTGGAACAGCCGGAACGCCTGGCTTCGGGTATGGAATTTCGTATTGGCCGTACAACTTTGAGGTTGCAACCATGAGTCTTGCTCTGAATTACACGGCCCGCTCTGACCGCGGCCTCATCCGACAGAACAACGAGGACTCCGCCTATGCGGGTTCGCGTCTGCTCGCGCTTGCCGACGGCATGGGTGGCCACGCCGCCGGAGAAATCGCATCTCAGCTGATGATTGCGGCCGTCTCTCGGCTGGACAATGATCAGCCCGGCCCCGATTTGCTCGAGTCCCTGCGCAGCGCCTGCATGGAGGGCAATAACTCCATTGCGGATGAAATTGAGCAGAACCCCTCTACGCAAGGCATGGGCACTACGCTGACTGCTCTGCTTTTCGACGGCACCCGCCTGGGCATGTGCCATGTCGGTGACTCGCGTGGCTATCTGCTGCGCGACGGGGAGCTCATCCGCATTACCCGGGATGACACCTATGTGCAGTCCCTGGTGGATGAGGGCAATCTCACCGAAGAAGAAGCGGCAATTCACCCTCAGCGCTCACTGATTTTGAAGGCTCTCACCGGTCGCCCGGTGGAGCCTACTTTGTCTTATCGCGATGTTCACGAGGGCGATCGCTACCTGCTGTGCTCGGATGGTCTATCCGATCCAGTGTCCGCGGACACCATCAAGGATGTGCTCTCGGAGGGCACTCCGGACGAGGCCGCTACCAAGCTCATTGACTACGCGTTGAAGTCCGGTGGTCCGGATAACATCACCGTGGTGGTTGCCGATGTTGTCGATTCGTCGGCACGCACGCCTTACGAGCCCGCCCTGGCCGGTGCCCTGCAGAGTGCGGAGGAGGAACTCCCCCGCCCCAATACGTCAGCGGGACGCGCGGCGGCACTCCGCCCGCGGAAGTCACAGGAAATTGCAGTGACTTCGGCGCCGGAGAAGAAAGCTTCCAAGGGCAAGTGGCTAGTTATTTCTGTGGTGCTGGTGCTGGTGGCCGGGTTGGTCGGCCTTGGTATTTGGGGCTGGCAGAAGAAGGAGTCGATGTACCATCTCGCGGTGGTCGACGGGCAGGTGCAGCTGATGCACGGCGTGCCCGGCAGTTTGCTGGGCTTCGATCTGCAAGAGCCACATCAGTTCATCTGTTTGACCGATGACAATAAAGTTCAGCTTCCTCCGGCTGGGACGCCGAAGGAGAAGGTCGACTGCCACATCATGACGCCGGAAGATCTCTCACCGGCGGCACGCAATTCGCTGGAAGGTCTGCCGGCTGATTCCTACGACGGTGTCAGCGACCAGATTGGCCGTTTGGCGGAGTCGGCACTGCCGGTATGTCTGTCCGTTTCCGACGATGACAAGAAGGATGAAAAGCTGGGCTCGAAGCCAGGAGTCAACTGTAGGCAGGTGCGAAAATGAGTGAAACTACCACGAAGCGACAGCTTCGGATGAAGGAAATGCTCCTGCTGCTGCTGTCGGCAGGATTGTTGCTTTTGGCACTAATTTCACTGGAACTGGCTCAGGGCAACTCTCTGACCGCAGATGTCTTTTACATCATTGGCGGATTCTTTGTGATCTTTGCAGTGGCGCATATCGCGCTGACCTTTGTGGCGCCCAACGCCGATCAGGTGATGCTGCCGGTTGCAGCAACGCTCAATGCCTTGGGGCTGGTGATGATTCACCGCCTCGACCTGGCCAATGACACCTCGTTGGTGCGCAACCAGATCATGTGGACCGTACTCAGTGTCGCACTGTTTATCGGCGTGATCGTCCTGCTGCGCAACCATCACTCGCTGTCGCAGTACTCGTATCTGCTGGGTCTCGGCGGCTTGATTCTGTTGGCGCTACCGCTGGTGTGGCCGTCGTCGATTAATGCTGATGCCCGCATCTGGATTTCCATCGGCCCGTTCTCCATGCAGCCGGGTGAGTTTGCCAAGGTCATGCTGCTGATCTTCTTTGCTCAGCTGCTGGTGAATAAGCGCTCGCTGTTCAATGTGGCGGGCAAGCGTTTCCTGGGCATTGATTTCCCGCGTGTTCGCGACCTGGGTCCGATTCTGCTGATCTGGGGCATCGCTACCGTCATCATGGCTCTGCAGAATGACTTTGGCCCGGCGCTGGTGCTCTTCGGCACTGTGCTGGCAATGCTCTACGCTGCCACCGGTCGTGGTTCCTGGCTGATCATCGGCATGGTGCTGGTGACCGTCGGCGTTGTCGGTGTCTACATGGTTTCGGACAAGATTCAGGCGCGAGTCACGCATTTCCTGGATCCGTTGGGCTCCTACGACGAGGGCGGCTATCAGCTCTCCCAGGGTCTGTTCGGCATGAGCTGGGGTGGCATCGGTGGCACCGGTCTGGGCCAGGGCTACCCACAGAACATTCCGGTGGCACACTCTGACTTCATCCTCTCGGCCTTTGGTGAGGAGCTCGGTTTTACCGGTCTGAGTGCCATCATCCTGCTGTTCGCGATTCTGATTTCCCGCGGTATTTCGGCGAGCTTGGCGGTACGTGATTCCTTTGGCAAGCTGCTGGCGGCCGGTGTCGCATTCTCGATGGCCATTCAGCTGTTCGTGGTTGCAGCCGGTGTTTCCAAGCTGATGCCGCTGACCGGTCTGACTACTCCGTTCATGTCAGCCGGTGGTTCCTCACTGTTGGCCAGCTACATCATGTTGGCTATCGTGTTGCGCGTCTCTGATGAGGCCAACCGCCCCTGGGGAATTCCAAGCAACTCTTCGGGCCTCAACGACAATGCCACCGCATCTCAGGAGGTGAACCAGTAGATGAATAAGACCATTCGCCAAATCTTTGTTGTCGTTCTCGGACTCTTCGTTCTTCTACTGGCGAACCTGACCTACATCCAGGGTTTCCAGCAGGATAAGTACGCCCACAATCCGCTGAATAGCCGCCAGTTCCTGGAGGAAAAGTCCAAACCTCGCGGCCAAATCACCACTGACGGCGACATTCTGGCCCACTCGGTCAAGGGCGAGAGCGGCTTCTATGACCGCAGCTACGACACCAACCCGGAGGCATATGCCGCGGTGGTCGGATACCTGTCGGACATCTACGGCTCCGCCGGTATCGAACGCTCTCAGAACGAGATCTTGAACGGCAGCGACCCTTCGCTGTTTACCTCCCGCGCCCTCGACATGGTCACGGGCAAGGAACCCTCTGGGGCCTCCACGGAGCTGACGCTGTTGCCGAACGCTCAGCGGACTGCGTACCAACAACTCGCTGAACGCGGCTACGTCGGCTCCGCCGTCGCCATTCGCCCATCGACGGGTGAAATTCTCGCGATGGCCTCCACACCGTCGTTCAACCCGAATGACATCGCCGCCGGCGACGAGAGTACCTGGCAGTCCCTCAATAACAATGAGGGCGCACCGCTGCTCAACCACGCCACTCAGCGTCCGCTGCCGCCGGGTTCCACTTTCAAGGTGTTGACCACGGTCACGGCACTGGAGCAAGGCGCTTCCCCGGACACCTCGGTCACTGGCGCACCGCAGATTACGCTGCCGGATACCACCACTACGTTGGAGAACTACGGTGGCTCGACCTGTGGTGGGGCTACTACAACTCTCCGCCAGGCTTTCGCGCAGTCCTGTAATACGGCATTCGCTGAGCTCGGTATGCAGTACGGGGCCGATGCGCTCAAGGACGTCGCTAAGCGATTCGGCATCGGTGAGACCCACGATGACGCGGGCCTGCCGATTCAGCCCTCCGCTGTCGGTGATATTCCGGATCAGTCCTCGCTGGGTCAGACCTCCATTGGTCAGCGCGACGTGTCTTTCACGCCGCTGGACAACGCCATCATCGCCGCCACGATTGCCAACGGCGGCGTGCGCATGGAACCCCAGATCATCAAATCGGTGCGCGGTGCCGACCTCTCCGAAATCAAGTCCTTTAAGCCGATTGAAGCCGGCGAGGCGATTTCGCCGGAGGTCGCGGAGACCGTAACTGAGCTGATGCGCGGCTCCGAGTCGCACTCGGGCGGTAACGGTTCGCGTATTGCCTCCAAGACCGGTACCGCGGAACACGGTGCTGTCCGCGGCGAGTACGCACCGCACGTCTGGTACATCGCCTTCGCGCCGGACTCCGATGTCGCCGTGGCTGTCGTCGTGGAAAACGGTGGCGGCCAGGGCCAGGGCGCTACCGGCGCCTCCGTTGCTGCCCCGATTGGCCGTGCACTCATTGACGCGGTCGAACAGGCGGGTCGATAAGCATGGATGCCCACCAAGTTCAAGACATCGTTGGCGACCGATATCACGTTCGCCGTCTGCTCGGCCGTGGCGGCATGTCCACCGTCTGGCTTGCCGACGACGCCACCAGCGGCGAACTGGTTGCAATCAAACTTCTGAACCAGGAGTACTCGGACAACTACGAGTTCCGGCAGCGTTTCCAGAACGAAGCCGCCGCTGCGCGCAGCGTCAACAGCCCAAACGTGGTGAAGATTGTCACCTACGAGGAAGGCGACATCGGCAGCCACGGCGCGTGTTACATCGTCATGGAGTACATCCGTGGCGAATCTCTGTCGCAGGTGCTGCAGCGACGTCGCACCCTGCCAGAGCACCTGATGCTCGACGTGCTGGAGCAGACTGCACACGGCCTGTCGGCAATTCACGCTGCGAACCTTGTCCACCGCGACATTAAGCCGGGCAACCTCCTGGTGACGCCGGAGGGCACCGTGAAGATTACCGACTTTGGCATTGCCAAAGCCGCTGAAGCGGTGCCTCTGACGCGTACCGGCATGGTCGTCGGTACCGCGCAGTATGTCTCACCGGAGCAGGCACAGGGCAAACAGGTGAGTCCGGCGACAGACATCTACTCGCTTGGCTGTGTCGCCTACGAAATGGTGGCCGGCGCCCGGCCCTTCCAGGGCGACTCCACCGTCGCGGTTGCCGTGGCACACATCAACGAGGCACCACCTGCGTTGGCGCCGACGGTCAATCCGCATATCCGCGAACTTATCGGCATTATGCTGCGCAAGGATCCGCAGCGTCGCTATGCCGATGGCCGTGAGCTGGCACAGGCTGTTTTGCGAGTGCGCGCGGGGCACCGCCCACCACAGCCGCGTGGTGTGACCCCAACGGTGCACCGTCAATCCAACGCTGCCAACCCGGCGACCACCGAACTCGGTGCCATGACGCGACCGCCCATGCCGGTGTCGCAGCCACCGCAGCAACCGCAGCGGCCACCGCAGCAACCCGCCCGACAGCGTAAGCCGGCAAAGAAGCGCAGCGGCTGCGGTTGTGGCTGCGGCAGCATTGTGCTGTTGGTGCTGCTAGTGTTGCTGGCCGGTGCTATCGCGGTCGTCTATTCGCTGTCGACTACCGGTTCACTGCCAACCATTCCGAACTTGGAGCAGTACATTCCGAACCAGTCACAGCAGCAGACCACAGAGGAAAACACCGACCCCAACGACGGTTCTGGTTACGGTTGGTCGGGCGACAATTCCGGTAACTGGGGAAATAACGACGGCGGCAACTCTGGTGAAAACTACGGCGGCAACAATGACGGTGCCTCTGACAGCTCCACTGAGCAGGACACCAGCGAGACCGCTCCGGAAACGTCCGAACCGACTCAGGATTCGGGCAACGACAGTGGCGACAACAGTGGCGACGACTCCAGCGGCGGTGGTCTGCCCGGTATTCAATTGCCCCTAGGAAATGACTCCGGTAATACCTTGGGGACTCCAGATGCACAGTAATATTCAGGTACAAGATGTTTTGGTGGAAATCCTTCCGAAGGGACTGACGAACAATGTCTGGCAATGACGATCTCCTCTCCGGCCGTTATCGGCTCGGCGAGCTCATTGGCGTTGGCGGCATGTCCGATGTCTACCGCGCTGAAGATACTGTTCTCGGTCGCTCTGTCGCGGTCAAGATGATGAGGGCCGACCTTGCCAGGGATGAGAACTTCCTCGCAAGGTTCCGTCGTGAAGCGAAAAACTCAGCGCTGCTGAATCACCCGTCGATCGTGTCGGTGTACGACACCGGCGAGACGGATAGCCCGATGGGGCGCGTGCCTTTCATTGTCATGGAGCTGATTCAGGGCGAGACCCTGCGTGATCTTGTTCGTCGTGAGGGGCGGCTCGATCCGAAGAAGGCCGCATCGATCATGGCATCGGTGTGTGATGCGCTGACGGCATCCCACCATGCGGGCATTATTCACCGTGACATCAAGCCAGCGAACATCATGCTGACCAACACCGGCAAGGTGAAGGTGATGGACTTCGGCATCGCTCGCGCGCTCGGTGATTCCACCACGATGACGCAAACTGCGGCGGTGCTGGGTACCGCGCAATACCTCTCGCCGGAGCAGGCGCGCGGTAAGACCGCCGATGCCCGTTCCGATATTTACGCTGTCGGCTGCGTACTTTTCGAGGCCGTCACGGGCGCCCCGCCATTCACCGGTGAAACCCCTCTTTCTGTCGCTTACCAGCACGTTCAGGACCAGCCGCCGCGACCTTCGGGAAAGCTCAACACCGACCCAAACACGGCTCAGGCCCTCGACGCGGTGCTGCTGACCGCGATGGCCAAGGACCCGATGGAGCGCTACGACTCCGCAGAGGACTTCGCCCAGGATTTGCGTCGTCTTGCACGCGGCGAGGATCCGTTGGCGCTGGCACACCACGGCGCGCATGACGACGACGCGAAGACCACCGAATTCCTTCCGGCAGCTCCATCGGATGCTGAGACCCGGGTGACCCCTGCGCAGCAGGCAACTCCGGCTCCGGCTCCGGCCGCTGTCCCTGCTCCGGCTCCGGAACCGGAGAGAGTGGCTGCCCAGCCGGAAGCCCCTGCTCAGATCGCTAACACTGACGAGCCTGAGAAAAAGAAGGGTGGCGCAGGAAAGACTGTCGCACTGGCGGCTGCTGCGCTGGTCGCTCTCGGCGGTGTCGGCTACGGCGCCTACCAGCTTTTCAACTCGTCCACCGAGGTCGAGACCGTCGCCATTCCGCAGGTCGAGGGCCTAAATGTCAATGAGGCAACGCAGGTTCTCGAGCAGGCTGGTTTCGTGGTCAACCGCGTCGACGAGCCGAACCCAGATGTGCCCCGAGACACGGTGATTGCCACCGAACCGGGTGTCGGATCGGGGTTGCCGCAGGGATCTCGTATCAAGCTGCGCGTATCTTCGGGCCCAGAGTTGACCAATGTGCCGGATGTACGCGACAAACAGGCAGAGGAAGCTCGCCGCCTGCTCGAGGAGGCGGGGCTTGTCGTCAATCCGAAGCTGCAAGAGGAACCGAGTGAGGACGTTCCGCGCGGCAATGTCATCGAGCAGTCTCCAGCTGCCGGTTCTCAGGTGTCGAAGGGAACCCGCGTAACTTTGACTGTCTCCTCCGGTATCGAGACCAAGACTGTTCCGGATGTCACTGGTCAGAGGTTGGATTCCGCCCGCACGACCCTCGAATCCGCTGGTTTCGTTGTCGAGGTGGTGGAGGTTGACTCCACTGAGGAACAGGGAACCGTTGTTGAGGTTCCCCAGAAGGGCACGGAGCTCACCGTCGGAACGACTGTCGAGCTGCACGTTTCGCGCGGCAACCAAATTAAGATGCCACGAGTTGAGGGCCAGACTCGCAGTGATGCGGAGAAGGCACTCACCAATGCCGGCTTCGAGGGAACTATCCGCACCGAGGAAGTCACCACGTTGGATCTGTCCAAGGTCGACCACGTGGAGAAGGCCGACCCGTCAGCCGGCTCCAAGCTCAACAAGGACGGCGAGGTCACCCTGCGTGTCTACCGGCTGGGGGTCGCCCCGGAGAGCTCTTCAGAGGAACGGCCTGCTCCTGAACCTCCCATAAGGCTGCCGGATCTGCTGCCTAACTAGCGGCTAGTGTGCCAGCACGTCTGAGAAGGCGCGCTGGTACACGGCCTGCTGCTCTTCCAACTCCGCCAGGAGTTCCTCGGTGTACTCACCGCCGGCCAGCCGCAGCCAATTGACCAGCATGCGGTGCCCGTACTGGGTGAGTACCGACTCCGGGTGGTACTGCACGCCGTGAATCGGCAGGTCGCGGTGGCGCATCGCCATCAGCATGCCCGAATCCGTGAATGCCGTGGCAATGAGTTCCTCCGGCAACGTCTTCGGATCCACCGTCAACGAGTGGTAGCGCGTGGCAATAAAAGGACTGGGCACATCGGCCAGAACACCCGTGCCGTCATGGGTGACCGGGGAGGTCTTGCCGTGCAACAGCTCGTCGGCACGCACAACCTGCGCACCAAAAACCTCACCAATCGCCTGGTGACCCAAGCACACACCCAGCACCGGTGTCGGCTCGTCCTGCCTGCTCACCGCGCGAATAATGTCCTCTGTCCACCCCGCATTAGACGGCTCACCGGGACCGGGCGACAGTAGGATTGCATCAAATTGCTTTACGACGTCGTCAACATCGCGGAGACGCGCATCATCATTGCGCCAGACAGTAACCGTTTCGCCGAGCTGGCCTATGTACTGGACCAGATTGAATACGAAGCTGTCATAGTTATCGACGACGAGAATCTGCATAACTGGGAATTCTACTGCCTGCGAACTTCACTGGTAAGTTCGGATGCAAAGTTTACAATTATGCATATACCGCGGGAGTGTAGATACCGCGCTGATCGCAACCTGCTGACCACAACCTAAGGAGTTTAAAGCGCTATGCCTAAGGCAAAGATCGAAAGCACTAATTCACCACAATCCGGTGGCTCCTCCGTCAGCCGTACCCCGGTCAAAATCAACAGCACTCAGACGCCGGTGTGGTACAAGGTGCTGATGTTCGGGTTCATGCTGATTGGTTTGGGCTGGCTGCTGGTCAACTACATCGCGGGTCCGCATATTCCGTTCATGGTGACTTTGAACGCATGGAACTACGTCATCGGCTTTGGTCTTTTCATTGTTGGTCTGCTGATGACTATGGGTTGGCGTTAGTCAGCTCTAATACATCGCACCCCCTCAGGCGCATCCACTTTTGGATGCGCCTTTTTTTCATACCTAAAAACCCAGGTCAATTCACCCCCGTCAATACACCCGTTTCCCACACGTTTTTCGACGAATGAGGATTTCCCTCCTACTGATCGCGCAAAAAAGTTATCCACAGAAACCTGTGTAACAATCATGTAATTTGTGGATAACTGTGGAGAGATTTCGTCCCAAATTTCTCACGGGTTACGTGACAGAAACCGTAAAGCATGACAACTTTGGTTCTATCCCCTGTGTCCACAGTATCCACAGCCTGTGGATAACTCTGTGAACAAGTAACATAGTTGCAAGTCAAGTTGTGCGTAACTCCAATATTCTGCGGAGTTCGACCACTTTCGAACGCTGGTTCGTAAATTACAAGAATGGAATTATCCACACATGTGCACAAGTCTGTGGACAACTGTGAATTGTTGTAATTTGTGAAAATTGGAACCCGTAACGTGCTTCTTGGCCCGTGTTCACCTAGGTGAACAGTGGAGTATTTTTTCCACAGGGCTGTGGACATGTGGAGAATCAACACGATGTGCTACTACCCCCACTACCCCTAAACACAACATTGAAGTTACGGGACGTCGTAAAGCGAAAATGGGCATGAAAAACCCGCCCGGAACAACCGGACGGGTTAAAGAGCGTAGAAGCTAGCGGATTACTTCTCGATGTCGATGGAGGTAATCACGACCGGCTCCAGCGGGCGATCCCAGTGATCGGTAGCCACACGAGCGATCTCGTCGACAACCTTCTTCGAGGCATCATCAGCGACCTCACCGAAGATGGTGTGAGCGCCATTGAGGTGCGGGGTCGGAACAACGGTGATGAAGAACTGGGAACCGTTGGTACCACGGCCGCCGCGCTTGCCGGCGTTTGCCATAGCGAGCAGGTACGGACGATCGAACTGGAGCTCCGGGTGAATCTCATCGTCGAACATGTAGCCCGGGCCGCCGGTGCCGGTGCCCAGCGGGTCACCACCCTGAATCATGAATCCAGCGATGATGCGGTGGAAGATGGCCTCATCGTAGAACGGGCCGGACTCGGTGCCAGAGGCGTTCTGCCCCTTGTACTCCTTGGTGCCTTCTGCCAGGCCGATGAAGTTGTCGACGGTATTCGGCGCGTGGTTGCCGAACAGGTCAATCACGATATCGCCATGGTTGGTGTGCACAGTTGCAGTAGCAGTCTTAATAGTCACGTTCCTTAGGATACCGACCTTGGTGGCCAATTGCTCCTACTGGTGAGTTTCTCCGTGGCAGAAACCAGCGAAAATGTTTCTCAAGATAAGGAAAAGAGTTCTTCGTTGACCCCCATGGAGGCCAAATAGTGCCTAAGCTGGAATGTGAGCCTGCTGCAAATATTTCGGCGCTAGGCCTAACTGGGCCCTAGCTCTTGGACTTAGAAGCATCTTGGTCTCAGAGGCACTGGCGCCGCAGCAGTATTAATCATTGATTGAGAATTAAAGGCGATGCCTGTTGGCGACGCACTAATAAAGGAGAGTCATGAACCCCAACGCAATCTCGCTGGCTGTCAAGGGACTGAAGTCCGCTTACGACAGCTACTCGGATTACCGGGACAAGAAGGCTGCAGAGCTCTACGACACGATGCAGGAGGCTAAGAAGGTGGCAGCTGCACAGAACGAGGCAGCAAAGGACGCAGCAACCAATTGGGCGGAAGACGTTAAGGAAAAGGTTTCCGACGCCCGCGATCAGCTCGCTGAGCAGGCCGAAGAACTGACCGGCAAGGTTGAGACGAAGTCCAAGGAGACCAAGAAGCAGGCTAAGAAGGCTGCGAAGCAGGCCGAGAAGGACGCTAAGCGCAAGGGCAAGAAGACCCGTTGCAAGGCTCGCTGCGAGGCTAAGAAGGCTGAAAAGAAGGCCAAGAAGGCTCGCAAGGACCTCGAGGTGCGTACCCAGAAGGCTATCGACAAGGTAACCGGTAAGGAAGAGCAGCGCGCCAAGAACGGTCGCATCGCAACCGCTTCCCTGGTCTTCGCTGTTGTTGCAGCAATCGTCGGTGTCATTGTTTGGAAGCTGCGCAAGGACGACAAGCTCCCGGTTGACCCAGCTCCGTACCAGCAGAAGGCCCAGGAAGTTAAGCACAAGGTCGAAGAGAAGGCCGCAGAGGTCAAGGAGACCGTTGAAGAGAAGGCTTCCGAGGCTAAGGAAAAGGCTGAAGAGGTAAAGGGCAAGGCAGCCGACAAGGCCGACGAGGCCAAGGACAAGGCTGCTGAGGCCAAGGAGACCACTGAGGAGAAGGCCGCAGAGGCTTCCAAGCAGGCTCAAATCAAGGTCGACGAGGTCAAGACCGAGAAGAAGAACGCTGACGACGCTAAGAAGATCTCTTCCAAGCCGTCCAAGCCGGCTCCGAAGCCGGGTCAGGCTCGCAAGAAGTAAATAGGCGGCTAGATGTACTGCTCGGGGACGTTGATCAATCGTGAGAACGGCGGCTGGTTGTCGCAGGCCGTGTGCGGGCGGTGCTGGTTGTACTGGTGCAGCCAATCCGGCAGGGCGTCGCGTCGTTCTTGCTCGCTGGTGTAGCAGCGGGCGTAGGCCCACCCGTCGGCCATGGTCCGGTGGAAGCGCTCTACCTTGCCGTTGGTCTGCGGCCGGTACGGACGCGTCCGCTTCGGGGTGATCGAGAGGGCCTCGCAGGTGTCCCGCCACAGGTGCGAGCGATAGGCGCCACCGTTGTCGGACAGCACCCGCTCCACGGCGACGCCGCGATCGGCAAACCACGCCACAGCCCGATGCAGGACCCCGACCGCGGTGACGGCGGTCTCGTCGTCGTGGACCTCGGTGTACGCGACGCGGGAGTGGTCGTCAATGACGGTGTGCACGAACGCGTACCCGAGCCTGGGGTTGTGCCACTTGCTCTTCGGCTTACCCGGTGTCGCCGTTCGGTTGTGGTCGCCCTGGCGGCGGCCGACGTAGCGCCAGCCGCCGCCGTCGGGGATGTTCCCGAGCTTCTTCACGTCCACGTGGACCAGGGAGCCGGGGTGGGGGTGTTCGTACCGGCGGATCGGTTCGCCAGTCTCGCGGTCCATGTAGGAGAGCCGGTTCAGTCGGGCACCGGCCAAGATGCGGTGGACGGTCGAGGGCGCGATGCCGAGTCGGGCGGCGAGCTGCACGGGGCCCTCACGCAGCCGTATCCGCAGGCTGACGCACCGCTTCGTCGTCGCCTTGTCCGTCTTGTTCGGTGAGGTCTTCGGCCGGGACGAGCGATCCTGCATCGACTCGCCGGCGCGATAGCGGTCGACCCACCTCTTCACGGTCGGCCAGGAGACCTGGAAGCGGGCGGCGCCTTCGAGGCCGTTGACGGCCATTAAGTCGTCGCCGTCCACCAGGACTGGCACCAGCGCCGTGTAGGCGGGGAAGAAGAATGCGGTTGAAGTGCCAATGATGAACGCGGAGACCGCGAGCATCCAGAAGGTGACAATGTCGAGGATTGCTGCCGTGGACGTCGCGGTCGCGATGGTGAGGTTCAGGGTGAGCACGCTCACGATGACGGACTTATTGGGGAACCGGTCTGCGATTACGCCAGCTGGGAGGGATCCTGCAAGCAGGCCAATGCCGCTCCAGACTACGACACCCGACAGGGCGGCTGGCGTGGCGCCCAGGTCGAGGGTCTGCATGGCAAGGTAGAGGGCCCAGGCACCCTGGGCGAAGATGGTCAGCACCATCGCTGCGAACAGCTGACGGTACGTGGGGATGGTCAAGGGGTGAAGCGGGTTCATGGCATGTCCTTCAGGTCAAGGTTCAGGTGGGGCCAGTCGGCCAGGTCGTGGAGCATCTGACGGTCATGCGTGGCAACGATCACCGCGCAGGAGGTCTGCAGCAGCTCGGTGGTGATGTCGTCGACGAGGCTCGATGACAGATGGTTGGTGGGCTCGTCCAGGAGCAGCAGGTCTGGATCCTGGGCCAGACACATGGCCAGGTGGAGACGGCGTTGCTGTCCTTGCGACAAGCGCCCCACCGGCGTGCCGGTTGCGGAGGCTTCGAGCAGCCCGAGCGAGCCGAGGGACGGCGCCTGAGCTCGACGGCCTAGCTTCGCCAGGTAGGCCTCATAGACCTCGTGTGCGGGGCTGGAGCGGTCCCAGTCGGGGACCTCTTGGGACAGCAGAGCGATGCGCGCTCTCGGATTAACTCGCACATGTCCCGTGGTGGGGGCCAGCCGCCCTGCGAGAAGTGCCAACAGGGTGGATTTTCCCGCGCCGTTCGGTCCGGTGACCACCAACCGGTCACCGCCGTTCACGTCGACCGAAACCGGAGCGTCCAATCGGCCCTTCACAGTAACCTGGGTGGCGTTCATGATGCTCTGTCCGGCACGGGTTGCCGAGGCGGGCCACGCAAGACGCAGTGGCGGCGCCGGGACGCCGATTTCATGACTTTTCAGGTCTTCGATACGTCGGTTGAAGGCTTGAACCACTCCAGCAGCGCGTGTGGCACGTTGGTGCTTGCCTGTGCCCTTTTCAGGTCTCCATCCACCCTGGGACAGGCGGGAGCGTGCGTCGGCGGCGGCGCGGGTCAGTTCCTGATGCCGGGCGACCTGGGCGGCATGGTCTTGCTCCCAGGCGGCCCGTTCTCGTTGCCGCCCTTCGATCCAGCCCTCGTAACCGCCCGCGTAGGTGCGCGGAAGGCCATCGCGGGTCGGGTCGAGGTCCAGGAAGCTGGTCGCCACGTCGCGCAGCAGGGCGCGGTCGTGGCTGACTAAGGCCAGGCCACCGGGGTGGTCCCGCAGGCGCTCAGTCAGGAAGGACAGCCCTGCAGCGTCCAGGTGGTTGGTGGGCTCGTCCAGCAGCAACAGGTCAGGGGTCGATCCGAGGGCGACCGCCAGCCGTACCCGGTACCGCTGGCCGACCGACAAGGTCGACAGGACCCGATCGCGGTCGCTACAGGCGTTCAGGCCCGCCAGGGCGATGTCAACACGGCGGTCTGCATCCCAGGCGTCCAGCCGCGTGGCCGCCTCGAGTGCGGCGGAATAAGCGTCGGCCGCGTCATCGCCCGCGGCCAGCGCCGCGGTAGCCACGTCGAGGGCCTGCAGAGCGGCCCTGGATGGGGCGGTCGCCTCGGCAATGAGGTCACCGACCGTGCGATCGCCCTCGGTGGCCATGTCCTGCTTGACCAGGACGAGGGAACCCACCCGGGTCACCACTCCCGAGTCGGGTTTCAAGATCCCCGCCAGTATATGGAGCAAGGTGGTCTTGCCCCGGCCGTTGTCGCCGACGATCGCCAGTCGCGACCCGGTGGAGACGGTGACGTCAGTCCCACTCAGCAGCGGCCTGTCGCCGAGTGTCAGGTGGAGTGATTCAGCGCGGATGTGTGCAGCGGGCCCTTGGGATGTCCCGATCCAGGCACATGATCGTAAAGGTTCTGTGGTTGGCATTGCGTACTTTCAGCTCGTCATGGAGCCGGGCACCACGAAGCGGCCGCCCGGCAGATGGCCAGGACGGCAGACGAGAGGTCATAAGGGGTCCCGCCGCCGTCAGCGGACGGAACGCAGCTTCATCGAGGCGATGCCTGAGTACATGCGGCCGAGGATACAGAGCCCGGGCGATGCCACGCAAGTCAACTAACGTCCCCGGTCAGTACAGCTAGATAGCCAAAAGCCTTTTCACGCCCGATTGTTCTGTGCAGTTGATGCGCAGGCGGTCGGGCGTTTTTGGTTAAGCAGCAAACCTGACAACTTCAGAAAGACGGGCTGCAAATGTGAAACTGTGCAAGTTTATGACAGTTTCAAGCCATTTTTCACGCCATTTTTGTCATAAACGCAGTCAGTAACTCGGCGTTCTTGCCCCCTCCCCTTCTACATCCCCAAAACGCAAAAATCCCCCGGCCTTACGACCGGGGGATTTTGTTCCTTGTGGAGCTTAGGGGAATCGAACCCCTGACCTCCTGCTTGCAAAGCAGGTGCTCTACCAATTGAGCTAAAGCCCCGTACACCGAGCAATTATACCTTGTTCGGCAGTGGGCCTAGGAGGACTTGAACCTCCGACCCCTTCGTTATCAGCGAAGTGCTCTAACCGCCTGAGCTATAGGCCCCGTGGAACGAGATATAACTTAACCCGTAACCATGACACTTCACAAATCGCCTGGTCAGAGGCCTAAATATTGAGTTAAAAAGCAGTCATTAAGTAGTCATTACGGCTACTCCATAACCAGATCACTGAAAACACCTCTGAACCAACGCGGCCCCGGGGCCACCGAACGGGGGTGACACCGGGGCCAGCGGGAGGCTAGGCAGCCTAGTCGTCGTCGGCAAGCGAAATCTTGAGACCTCCGACGAGACCGCCGCAAGCGTTGTAGATGACCGCGCCGAGGGCCATGAGCCCAATCGACAGCACCCACCACAGCGCTCCTACAGCGGCCGCCAGGCCAAGGACGAGACCCGCGCTGATGGAATCCTCCCCGCCGACCATTTCACTAATCGGAGCGAGCAATCCCATCCCGGAGAGCAAGAGGTAGAGCAGGCCAACCGCGGCAAGCCAGACGAGGAAGCCAATGAAACCAGTGGCCGCCGTAATGCGCATGGCGGACCAGGGGCTCACCTTGTCGACTACCAAGTTAGTTTCGGCCATACGCTTACTCCTTCTCCGCCTCCGAGTCACCGGACTCAGCGGCACCGGTGCTCTTGGTCGCGCCGGTGCGCTTCGGGACTACGTCCAAGGTTCCGGCCTCAGAGACCTTAGAAGCGGTCTCTTCGCCCTCATCCTCGACGTTGCGGTCGATAGCCAGCAGTTCCACGCCGTCAGCGAGGTTGACCAGGCGCACGCCCTTAGTGGCACGCGAGGTGGCGCGAATCTCGTTGACGTTGGTGCGGATGATGTCGCCGGCGGAGGTGACAGCGAAGATTTCGTCGTCGTTGTCGACCACCAGGGCACCCATCAGCGGTCCACGCTTCGGGTCGTACTTGAGCGTCAGCACGCCCATACCGCCGCGGTTCTGCGGGGTGTACTCGCTGAGCTTGGTCTTCTTGCCGAAGCCGCCGGTCGTGGCGACCAGCAGGTTGTGCTCTTCCTCGACCACGACCATGCTGAGCAGCTTGTCGTCGCCCTTGAAGCGCATGCCCTGGACACCGGCGGTGGCGCGGCCCATCGGGCGCAGCGCGTCGTCGGAAGCCGTAAAGCGGATGGCCTGGCCACGCTCAGAGACGAGCAGCAGGTCATCGTCAGCAGAGCACAGACGAGCACCGATGAGGGAGTCGCCTTCGCGCAGGTTGATGGCAATCAGGCCAGCGGAGCGAGCAGACTCGTAGTCCTCCAGGCGGGACTTCTTGACCTTGCCTTCGCTGGTGGCCAGCACCAGGTACGGGCTGTCCTGGTAGCTCTGAATCTGCAGCACCTCGGCGATGCGCTCTTCCGGCTGGAATTCCAGCAGGTTGGCGACATGCTGACCGCGGGCGGCGCGAGTGGCCTCCGGCAGTTCGTAGGCTTTGAGACGGTAGACGCGCCCCTTGTTGGTGAAGAACAGAATCCAGTCGTGCGTGGAGCAGACGAAGAAGTGGCGGACGATGTCGTCCTGCTTCAGGTCCGCGCCGCGTACGCCCTTGCCACCACGGCGCTGTGCCTTGTAGGCATCGACCTTGGTGCGCTTGGCGTAGCCCGTGGAGGTAATGGTCACGACCACGTTTTCGCGGGCGATGAGGTCCTCTTCGGTGACGTCGCCCTCAGCGGCCACGATCTGGGTACGACGGTCATCGCCGTACTTCTCCACGACCTCGCCCAGCTCTTCCTTAACGATGGCGCGCTGACGCTCCGGCTTGGCCAGGATGTCCTTCAGGTCGGCGATCTCGAGCTCGATCTCAGCCAACTCGTCAATAATCTTCTGGCGCTCCAGAGCAGCCAGGCGACGCAGCTGCATCGCCAAAATGGCGTCAGCCTGAATCTCGTCGATGTCGAGCAGACCCATCAAGCCCGTGCGCGCGGTATCGACCGTGGCAGACCGGCGAATCAGGGCGATGACCTCGTCCAACATATCCAGGGCCTTGACCAGACCACGCAGGATATGGGCACGCTTTTCCTTCTCGTCCAGGCGGAACTGGGTCCGTCGGACAATGACCTCAATCTGGTGGGCGACGTACAGCGTCACCATCTGGTCAATGCGCAGCGTACGCGGCACACCGTCGACGATGGCGAGCATGTTCGCACCGAAGCTGGTCTGCAGCTGGGAGTGCTTGTACAGGTTGTTCAGCACCACACGCGGCACGGCGTCGCGCTTGAGCTTGACGACGATGCGCATGCCCCACTTCAGATCGGATTCGTCATCAATGGAGGCAATGCCCTGTAGACGACCATCCTTGACCTGATCTGCGATGTTGGCAATCATGCGGTCCGGGTTGACCTGGTATGGCAGCTCAGTGATGACAATCGACTGACGAGTGCCCTCCTGCTCAATCGAGGTCACACCGCGCATGCGAATCGAGCCACGGCCGGTGGTGTAGGCCTCCTTGATGCCCTTGTCGCCGACAATCTGGGCGGCAGTTGGGAAATCCGGGCCCTTGATGCGTTCCATGACCGCATCCAGCGTGGTCTTTTCATCCGCATCCGGGTTGTCCAGGCACCAGTTGATGGCATCCGCGACCTCACGCAGGTTGTGCGGCGGGATGTTGGTGGCCATACCGACGGCAATACCGCCGGAGCCGTTCATCAACAGCTGCGGGACACGCGACGGCAGAATAACAGGCTCTGTCGTACGACCGTCATAGTTCGGTTGGAAATCGACGGTGTTTTCGCGAATGTCGCGCACCATTTCCATGGCCAACGGCGTCAGACGGGCCTCCGTGTAACGCATAGCTGCGGGGCCGTCGTCACCGCGGGAGCCGAAGTTACCCTGACCGTCGACAAGCGGATAGCGCATGGACCACGGCTGCGCCATGCGCACCATGGTGTCGTAAATAGCGCTGTCGCCGTGCGGGTGGTAGTTACCCATCGTGTCCGAAACCGGCTTTGCGGACTTCACATAACCGCGCTCCGGGCGGTAGCCGTTGTCGAACATGGCGTAGAGAATGCGGCGGTGCACCGGCTTGAGACCATCACGAATCTCCGGCAGCGCACGGCCCACAATCACGCTCATGGCGTAGTCGATATAGCTCGACTGCATCTCTTCATTGATGTCGATCGGGCGAACCTGGTGGCCCAATACTCCACTTCCGAAGGATGAGCCGTCGTTGTTGTTATCGTCGCTCAATGACTGCTTCCTTTACTTAAAAGAGGTTCGCATCCATTCTACAGGGCTTTAGAGCCCGCTTTACGACGCCGTGTGCAACTTTTCGATACCATTGTGGTATCAAATCTGGGTTTTAGGCCTAGTAGAGACGAATAAGACGGCACAAGCTAGGCAGCAAGGAGCAAATGCGATGGCGATGACCTTGAGACTCACGAAAGAACAGGACACCGCTCTGGCGCTGCTGGCGCACATGGAGGGCGTGTCTAAACACGAGGCCGCCATTCGCGCCATCGAATCCGCCGCAGCGAGAGCCCTTCAGCAAGGTCAGGCTCGGGAAATTACGGCAAGCGTAATTGATACTGACATGGCGCTGCTGCGAAAGTTGAGCTCCCCAAGGCCCCGCGGAGTACAAGAATGAGCGCGCCCCAGATTCAGCCTCTCAGCGAGGCCGCTATCCTGGCGGCTACCGATGAACTGGTGGCCACAGTGCCGGAATTGGCCGACGCTACACTTGCGAGGCCGTGGACAATCAGCGCTATTGTCGCCGCCAGCTCAGGAGTCATTGCTGGTCACCGTAGCTTTCCCGCGATTTCTGCGGCAGCGCAGGCGGTCGCTTACGCAACGTTTCACGTGAAACCACTAAGTTTTGGCAACACCGCACTGGGCGCACTACTTGCACACATACTCCTCACCACCAACGGCGAAGAGCTGTCATTCGCAGAGACGTGGGATCTGGTCAAAGGCGGCACTTAGCCGGGGACAGGGCCTAGTCACTCTTTCGGGTAAACGGGCTGGTCGGAATGCGATTGCCGGACTCCAGCCGGCCCGTGTAATACGCCGTGGCCTCACCTTCAGCCAGCTCAACCTCGTACCAACCATCACGGACATAATCAGCCGTCCGGTCCTGCCCGCCAACTAGAACACGTCCCGCCGCGTGCTCCAAAGTGACCTCCGGCAACTCTTTCGCCGTCTTGCTGAATACACGCAGGAAGCGGTCCGGGCCGCACACGGTAAGTTCGCGCTCCAGGAGTCCAATTCGCAGCTCTAACGTACCGAGCACCGTGTGATGCTCCACCTTATTGCCACTGTAAACAGCGAAAACAGCCTCACGGGAACCGTCATTGACCAGCACAAGATTGCCGCCTTTGAGGTAGGCGTGCAGCCGGTACGGTGTCGGCAGCGCGGTCGCCTGCTCGGACTCCTGCACAGGATAGTCACCGGCCGGCTCCGCCTCCCAGCGCTTCACAAACTCCGGCGCTGGTCCCGGCTGCTCTGGAAGCTGCATTCCCGTAGACGCCGAGAAGTCCAGTGTGGATACCAAATCACCACATACCCGACGACGCCAATCAGTGATATTTCCGCAGCTCACGCCGGTGACTTGCTCCAGGAAACGGATCACCGAAGTGTGATCGAAGACCTCTGAGGACACCAAACCACCCACCGACCACGGTGAAATGACAGTCATCGGGACACGGAACCCGAGCCCCTTCGGCTTGCCCAGGTACCACTCCCCCGGCTCATTCTTCGGCGGCAGCGGCGGCACCACATGGTCGAAGTAACCATCAAACTCGTCAAAGTTAATCAGGAAGACGGTCTTGGCCCACACCTCCGGGTTGGAGGCCAACGCATCCAACAGGCGGTAAGTGATATTCGCCGACTGAATCGGCGAGGACGCTCCCGGGTGCTCGCTTTCCGCGGCCGAAGGCACAATCCAGGACACCTTTGGCAGCTCCCCAGATTCAACATCCCGTCGGAAAGCGTCGGTTAGCGTGCCCGGCTGGCGGCGGTGCAGCGCGCGATCATAGAGATCCCGTTCCGCCTCAGGCAGCTTCTCCACAGCGGCATTCAGGCGGTCGACCATCTGCTGCTGCTCTGCAGTTGGCGGCGTGCCATCACCCAGTTCCAGCAGCTTCTCGTGGAAGCCCGTCATGTCGCGACCAGGCAGCCCGGCCTCACGAATGACCTTGCGGCCAATATTTCGAAACGCGGCGAAGAAATCCAGGTTGTTGTCCGTGTAGTTATCCCACTCCTGGTAGACGCGCCATGGCACCCCAGCCGCCGAGAGATCCTCGGCATACGTGCGCCACCTGTACCCCGGGTGCGTCGGCTCGTACGCCGCATTGCCAACCGCTCCAGTCCCCCACGGTTCCTTTCGGGTATCACCCGAAAACAGGTAGTTGCGGTTCGGGCTTGTCGACGTAGGCATTGAAGAAAAGTAGCCATCACAGATAGTGAATGTCTCTGCGAGTGCGAATTGGAACGCGATGTCCTGACGGTCATAGCAGGCCATCGTGCCTTTGCCCTTAGCCTCGATCCAGCCGTTACAGCGGCCGCCGTTTAGTGCAACCTGCCCGTCTTCCCAACCGTGCGGCAAACTTGCAATGTACTCCACCGAGAGATCACCGCGATTAGCGGCGTTGCGAATCAGGTATGGACTGACCCCACTCTGGTTGAAAACGCCCGGCAAAGCGGAATTGTCGTTGTACCCCCGCACACCTCGGAGAGTGCCGAAGTAGTGATCAAAAGAGCGGTTTTCCTGCATCAACACGACAACGTGCTCAACCTGGTCGAGGGAGCCAGCCGGTCGGGGCTGCGCGAGTGCATGGCGCAATGATGGCGGCAGCAGCGTGCTCGCAGCGGTGACAGCACCGACTCCTGCGGCGGTCTGCAGGAAGTGCCGACGGGAAAATTCAGATATATTTTTAGGTGAAGTTGCCATAGGCATCTACGTTAAGAAGCGCAGATTACCAGCTGGAAAATTGCGGTTTAAATTTCCTCAATAAACTGCTCTAGACGGTCAACCACAGCCTGTGGCTCACGCGCCCAGCGATTGTGGCCCAGCCGCTGCTCAATGAACTCGTACTTTGCCGAATTCGGCAGCATCCGTGCCAGCGCCTGTGCGGAAGCCTCCGGGCAGTCACGGTCACCACCACAGTTCAGCAGCAGCGCCGGGGTGGTCACCTTCGGCATCTCAGCGGCGTAGTCGATATCCGCACCGCGCGGTCGCAGAAGACCCGTGCGCGAGAACCGCGCCCACTCCACCACATGGTTACGAGCCTGGCGGCCATAGCCGGCCAAATCAAGCCTGCCCGCTGGCCAATAGCCCAGGATCTGGGACACCACCTGCATAAACGGTGCACCGTAGCGAAGCCGCTTGTACTCGTTGCCAGTAAAACAGTTGTAGTGCGGAGTACCGGAGCCGACCATCACTACGCCGGCCACGTCCGCTTCCGGTCGGGCCAGATACAGCGAGGCAATCTGACCGCCCATGGAATGACACAGCAAGTAGACGGGTAGCTTCTCCCCTGTGCTCTCCCCTGCCGCGAGGTGATCAAACTCCTTGCGAGCCCGCGCCACGGCCAGCGGGTAATCCACCGATGCGAGATCCTGGTAGCCCCAATTGTGACGGCGGGTGGCCACCGCAGTCTGGTTACCCTGGCCGCGCAACTCCGAGGTCAGGACGCAAAAACCTCGACGCTGTAACTCTTGGGCAATCGGCCGGTAGTAGCGAGCACCCATGCCAAAGCCCGGCCAAATAACGACAATGCCCCGAGGCGAACCTTCGGGAAACCGAAGCGCCATCGGGGTCACGGAGCCATCTGGCAAAGTCTCCTGCACAATACGTGGCTCGACTGGCGGTTCCCCGTTGACCATGCTTCCCCGAGTATCTTCCATTTCATAAACATTAATGGCTGAACTGAGGTTTTGTCAGGGGAACCGACAAGGCGAAAACTAAAACCAGGTACCGGCTTAAACGTCGAGGAAGCGAACGTCCTTCGCATTACGGGTAATAAACGAACGTCGTGAAGCGACGTCATCGCCCATCAGAATGGTGAACAGTTCATCGGCCTTCTGCGCGTCCTCGAGGGCGACCTTACGCAGCACGCGGTGATCCGGATCCATGGTGGTATCCCACAGCTCAGCGGCGTTCATCTCACCGAGACCCTTGTAACGCTGAACACCATCGTCCTTGTTGATCTTGCGGTTGGCAGCCAGCCCCTCTTCCAGCAGCTGATCGCGCTCAGCATCGGAGTAGGCGTAGCCCGGCTCACCCTTGGCCCACTTGAGCTTGTACAGCGGCGGCTGGGCGAGGTAGACGTGCCCTTCATCAATCAGCGGACGCATCAGACGGAACAGCAGCGTCAGTAGCAGCGTGGCAATGTGCTGACCATCGACGTCGGCGTCGGCCATCAGCACAATCTTGTGGTAGCGCAGCTTCTCGATGTCGAATTCGTCGTGAATACCGGTGCCCAGCGCCGTAATAATGGCCTGGACCTCGTTATTCTTCAGAGTCTTATCCAGGCGCGCCTTCTCGACGTTCAAGATCTTACCGCGCAGCGGCAAAATGGCCTGGAACAGCGAGTTTCGGCCTGCCTTTGCAGAACCACCTGCGGAGTCACCCTCCACGATGAACAGCTCGGACTGCTTCGGATCCTTCGAACGGCAGTCCGCCAACTTACCCGGAAGACCGCCAAGATCGGTCGCGGACTTACGACGTACCAGGTCACGGGCCTTACGAGCCGCCTGACGGGCATGCGCCGAAGCAATGGCCTTGTTAACAATGGCCTTGGCCTCAGCCGGATTGGCCTCCAGCCAGTGACCGATGTGTTCATTAGTCATGCGCTGGACGAAGGAACGCACCTCGGTGTTACCGAGCTTCGTCTTCGTCTGGCCCTCGAACTGCGGATCGGCGACCTTCACCGAAATCACGGCAGCGAGACCTTCACGGCAGTCCTCGCCGGAGAGGTTGTTTTCCTTCTCTTTCAACAGGCGGTGCTCACGCGCATAGCGGTTCATCAGCGATGTCAACGCAGAACGGAAGCCCTCTTCGTGCGTGCCACCCTCAATGGTGTTAATGGTGTTGGCGAAGGTGTGCACCGACTCGGAGTAACCCGAGTTCCACTGCATTGCAATCTCGACCTCGTGGCCGTCACCTGCAGCATCGAAGGAAATGATGGTCGGGTGGATGATGTTCTTCGACTTGTTCAGAGTCTCGACATAGTCCCGCAGACCATTCGGGTAGTGGAAGACCTTGCGGCGCTCCTTCGGCTTGGTGGTCTTCTCTGCCTTCTCCTTCTGCTCCTCAACCGCATCCTTGGCGATTTCAGCGGATTCGGTCTCCGCCTGCTCCGCCAGAGCCTCGGCCTCGAGCTCCTCCTCGGAGACACGCTTGTCCACCAACGTGATGGTCAGGCCCTTGTTCAAAAACGCCATCTCGCGCAGGCGGCGAGAAATGGTGTCGAACTTGAAATCGGTGGTCTCAAAAATCTCCGGGTCCGGCCAGAAACGCTGCGTGGTACCCGAACCGCGAGTCTTCTTACCTCGGATAATTTCTTCCGGAACAGCCTGGTCGAAGTTCTGGTACCAGGTGTAGCCATCGCGGATGACCTCGGTTTCCATGCGCGTCGACAGCGCGTTAACCACCGAAATACCCACACCGTGCAGACCACCGGAAACAGCGTAGGACTCGGAGTCAAACTTGCCGCCGGCGTGCAGCTGAGTCATAACCACCTGCACCGTCGGCATACCCGACGGGTGCATTTCGACAGGAATACCACGGCCGTTATCGCGGACCTGAACGCCGCCGTCTTCCAGCAGAGTGACCTCAACATCGGTGGCGTAACCCGCCATCGCCTCGTCGACGGAGTTGTCTACAACCTCCCACACCAGGTGGTGCAAACCACGCTCACCAGTCGAGCCAATGTACATACCCGGCCGCTTACGCACGGCCTCGAGGCCCTCGAGGATGGTAATCGATGAGGCGTCATATTGATGTTCGGTAGCAGCCACGGTTCGGCGCGTCTCCTATTCTTGGTTCTCTCCCCGCGCAACATTCGTCAGCGCGCGAAAAATAGGCCGGCGGTCAAGTGCTATCAGCGCCAGCCAGAACCACCTAGGACTACTAGATAGGTCTGGCTAGTTTGGAAGTCGATAACGTCTCAAGAACCGCCTGCCGGTTTTCTCCTGCCCATCTTACCCCAACGTAGTCCCCTACTGTGGATATAGCCGATGCGCTCAAAGGACCAAATTTCGCAGTTTTACGCATACCGACGGCTAATCGTAGACCGTTTACCGACCTTTACCCGTAAGTATCACGCGGTCCTCGGCCCTCGATGTGCAATTTGCCCTTGCGCCAATTCGGCGCTTTTGGCCCAAGCACCTTAATTTCCTCAACCACTCCATCCCCGACGCGTTCCGCAATCGACTTCAAAACCTGTCGCTGTGCTAGCCGCAGCTGTGTTGCCCATGCTGTCGATTGGCACTCGACCACCAAAGTGCCGTCCTTGAACTCCTTGACCTGGGAGTGTTCCGCGACAACCTTGCCGACCATCGAATCCCACTCCGTCATGATCACACCGTGGGCAATATGGATCTGCCAGCCGCGATCAACTACTGCCTTATTCAGCACCGCACCAATCGGCGCAGGTCGACGGTCATATTTCCGGTACAGCCGAATCCCCGCCTCCTTCAATAGGCTCGGCGAAATCACCGTACCGGCACGATCTCGTACCACTGCTTGCGCTGCCCGCTGCTTATCGACGTCCGCAACAATCCCCTCCGCGGCCTTCACAGGCACACGGCTATCGAGGCCAGACCACGAGCCCTTCTTCTTCGGTGGCCGCTGGAGATTCGGTAACTTGTGACCGCCCTCCTTAGCGGCATCGCGCATGCGGAAGAAAGCGTCGCTAATCAGGTCCTTTTCTTCTTCCGGTGAGTTATCCGGCTCCATGTTCTCGACCATACCCGTCACTCTTCCGCGACTGGGTTTTCATCCAGCAGTGAGATTCGCCCCTGCTCAGTCTGCGCCACCGTCACCGTGTGATGAGTGACAGAAGAATCCTCGACCAGTGCCTGAGGCAACTCCTCCCCCACCGCCGAGGTGATCAACACCTGCTCAGCCTGCTGCGCGATTTCCATGAGAGCTTCCCGACGATGCCGGTCGAGCTCCGCAAACACGTCGTCAAGCACCAAGATCGGGTCGGGCCCATCGGCACGGAGCAAAAAGTACGCGCCGAGACGCAGCGCGAGTGCAAAAGACCAGGTCTCGCCGTGGCTAGCGAAGCCCTTGGCGGGGTCATTGCCGAGAATGAGGTTGAGATCATCGCGATGCGGACCAACGAGACAGGAACCGCGCTCAATCTCCGCGGTGCGGCGCTCCGCCATCTTCGTCAGCAGCAGTGCCTCGAGCAGCTCCGGTTCGCTGGGCAATGGCCCGCCATCCAGACTGTCGACCTTCGGCGCATAGGCAATCGTGGCTGGGCGCGAGTGCGGGGCAAGCGTGGCATAGGCCTCGCTGACGTGTTCCGACAGTTCGGCAATCAAATCCATGCGCGCAGCCATTAGTGCCGCTCCCACCTGCGCCAATTGCGCATCCCAGGTGTCCAGCGTGCTCAGTGCGGCCTGCCCCTCCGAGGAAGAATAGCCACGGCGCAGCGTCGAGCCCGCCGACTTCAGCAGCGCATTTTTCTGACGCAAGATCTTGTCATATTGAATGCGGATACCTGCGGACAGTGGCCGTCGTAAAGCGAGCAAATCATCGATGTAGCGGCGACGGGACGCGGGCTCGCCCTTGACCAACGTGAGATCCTCGGGCGAGAAAAAGACCGACTTGACGATCCCCAGCAGCTCCCGCGGAGACTTCAGCCGCGTGCGATTAATCTGCGCCTGATTCGCGCGATGCGGATTGATGAGCAGATGCGCCGTCAGCTCTCGGCCATCATTGACCGCCGTCGCCGAAATGCGTGCCGACGGGGTCCCCGAACGAACCAGCGGAGCATCCGTAGACACTCGATGCGAACCGAGCGTGGAGAGATATCCAACGGCCTCGACGATATTGGTCTTGCCGTAGCCATTTTGCCCGGTAAATACGGTAATTCCAGGCGTGAACTCGACTTCCAACTCCGGCCAGGAGCGGAAGTCCCGCAAGGACAAATACCGAATGTGCATAGCCGCAGACTAGCCCGGCAGGCGCACAGGCATCAGCAGGTAAGTGAAGTCGGTCTCCGGCGTTGGGTAGAAGCCGTCCTCACCGAGCTCCGGGATGGCTTCCGGCTCCGGAATGAGAATCGCGGGACGCGAGGGCTGCGTAAAGCCCAGCAGAACGCGGTGGGAGCGAACAGCGCTGAGCCCCTCGAGCAGGTACTGCGGGTTGAAGGCAATCAGAAGTGGTTCCCCATAGAAGTTGCAGGCCACAGTCTCTTCTGCGTGACCAACCTCGTCGCCATGAGCGGAAAGGACAACCTGGCCGTCGGAGAAGTCCATGCGAATCTGCGCACCGTGATCGGCCATCAGAGACACACGACGGATGGCATCCTGCAGCTGGTCAACACGGGCAACAGCCATGGAGGAATGCTGCTTCGGCAGCAACGGGCGGAACTTCGGGAACTCGGCGTCCAGCAGTCGCGTGGTAGTGCGACGAGGATCGGCGAGGATAGCCAGCAGACCTTCGGAGCCGACCTCACGATCATCGGATCCGTCGCCGAATGCCAAGGTCACTGGCTCACTGGAAGTGGTATCGAGAGTGCGGGCAGTCTCCGCGAATGTCTTTGCCGGGATGAGCAGCTTGGTCTCCCCCTCAGGGATCTGCTCCCACTCGAAACTGCGAACCGCCAGGCGGAAACGGTCGGTGGCAGCGAGAGTGACCTCGTTACCTTCGGTTTCCATCCGGATGCCGGTCAGCATCGGCAGCGACTCATCCTTGCCGGCAGCGATAGCGACCTGACCAATAGCCTCAGCCAGCAGAGCAGCATCGACAGTACCGGTAGCAGCCGGAGCTTCTGGTAGCTGAGGGTAATCCTCCAAGGTCAGGCTTGGTAGCTCGAAGCGGGAAGAACCACAGCGAACGATGACCTTCGTGCCATCAAAGTGCATCTCTACCTGCTTATTCGGCAACTTAGAGACAATGTCAGAAACCAACTTGCCATTGACGGCGAAGCGACCGGGCTCATCGACCTCTGCACTAATACGAATCTGAGTCGAGACCTCGTAGTCATAGCCAGCGAGCTGCAGACCATTGTCATCCGCGAGAAAAATCATGCCACGCAGAATCGGCTGAGTCGGGCGTGCAGGCAGGTTACGAGCAACCCAGCTCACCGCACCCGCGAGATCGTCCTTAGCCGCGCGAATACGGACTTCGGTCTGCTCCATCGTTCCTCCACCGGTATTGGATGTCTGTTATTAGCCGTCTTTTGTGTTGTCAGCACGCTATGTCAGCGCACATGACTGGAGTTACAAAGATTCCATCGTACAACTCTACTGCAGACTGCCAAAGACCTCACTGGGATTCTTGTAGTCCGTCTAGTGCTTGATCGTAGTTCTTACTCGTTCTTGGCATTTATGAAGTTGTGCGCGAGAGGTTGCTTGCCAGAGGTTGTGCGCAGGCCCCCTTTTATCTAGAAGTTTCTAGAGATTTTTAAAGTCGGGAGTAGTAATAGGGGGTGTGCACATTGTGAAATTACATGATTCCCGCTGGTCTTCACTGATTTCGCGCTGTGGATAACCAGTGCGTCTAACTGTGGATAACTTGGGGTGTCTGTGGATAGTGTTCGGGCTTCATCTTTCATCCACAAAATTTAGGAGTTGTCCACAGCTCTGTGCACGGAAAAACCGCAGTTAATAACAAGAATTCCGCACGCCGAACCCAAGGATTTTAAGCCGTGCCGCGAGCTCGGTCACGAATGCGTGTAGTCAGGTCGTTGACCTGGTCCTTTGAGGGCTTTTTCTCCTGAATTTCCTTAACAATCTTGCGTTCAGCGTGCAAAACCGTTGAATGGTCACGATTTCCGAACTCTCGGCCAATCGACGGCAACGAAAGCTCGGTGAAGGACCTCGTCAGGTACATAGCAATCTGGCGTGCATGAGCGACCGGGCGAGTCTTACCCGGGCCCACCAAATCCGCAACCGTTAAGTCGAAGTACTCAGCCGTGGTGGAGATGATGATCTCCGGGGTAATCTGCACCTCGATTTCGTCGGCACCGAGGATCTCCTGCGCAAACTTCAAGGTCACAGGCTCATGAATCATGGATGCGTGAGCACTAATCTGCAGGAGACGCCCCTCGAGCTCACGAATAGAAGACGAGGTGTTCTCCGCGATGTACTGGAGTACATCATGCGGAACGACCAAATCAGACAGCTGTGCCTTCTTCGACAGAATTGCGATTCGCGTCTCCAAGTCCGGGTATTGCAGATCCGGATTGAGCCCCCACTGGAAGCGGGTACGAAGGCGATCCTCCAGGGTCTTAAGCTCGCGTGGTGGGCGGTCCGACGACAGCACAATTTGGTGATTGGACTGGTGCAGGGCATTGAACGTATGGAAGAACTCTTCCTGTGTACCTTCCTTGCCCTCCAAGAACTGGATGTCATCGATGATGAGCATGTCCAAATCGCGGTAGCGACGCTTGAAGGATTCCTGGGCGTCGTCACGCACGGAATTAATGAAGTCGTTGGTGAACTCTTCCGAGGAAACGTAACGAACCCGCAGGTTAGGGTACAAATGCTTGGCGTAGTGACCAATGCCGTGGAGCAGGTGCGTCTTGCCAAGACCCGAACCGCCGGAGATAAACAGCGGGTTGTAGGTGCGCCCCGGAGACTCTGCAACAGCGACGGCGGCTGCGGCGGCGAATTTGTTCTGCGGACCAATAACGAAGGTCTCGAAGGTGTAGTTCGGGTTGAGGGTGGGCTCCTCGAAAGGCATGCTCATCTCGGTTGGAGTGCCGTGGCTCTCGGAACGGAAAGGACTTGTGACCTGGCGCTGATCAGCAATAGTCATTGGATTCTCGGCAGATGAGTGCGAAAGCCCCTGGGCCATCGAATCTACGGCGTCCATCGATCGGCGTTGTGACTGGGCACTCTGCTGATTATGGACATTCGGCTGGTGCGTCTGCGACACCTGTGGCGTCTGCGTCGATCCCTGGTGCTGCTCGTGGAGATTGAAGTCGTTCGTATCTGCACTGGGGAACGGGTAGTTGCGGCCAGATTGCTGCTGGTGCTGCTGGTTTGGCTGTTGACGCTGAGCCTGCTGCGGACGCGAAGCTGCAGATGGCATCTGCCCCGAGTGCTGTGCAGATGGTTGAGTGGTCTCTGCTGCCTGGCTATCTTCAGCGTCGTCAGCAGGATCGGCAACGGTGATGACCGTTTCCAACTCTTCGCCGGTCAGCGAAGCTAAGACGGCCTCGATAATGCCCTTGAGCTCTTCTTTTACCAGCGCCTGCACCACTGGCGATTGAGTGCTGAGCAGGAAAAAACCTGGAAAGTCACCAGTGTGCGTCACTGACCGCAGCAGTGCCTTGTGTGGCGGGCGTAGTGGTGCAATGCCCAACTCCGGCGTACCTTCTGGTGAAGTCAGGATAGAAACGACCTGCTCCCAGAGTCCACCTGGCAATTCTGGTTGTTCGCTCACTGTGTGAATGTCCTTTTACATGTTTACGTTCATCAAATTTATCGAGGCGACCTGTTTTTGTGGAGTGTTTTTGGCATGGCGAGAGTGCCATATCTGCCCATTTGGGGGCTATTTCTTGTAATTCGCCCTGTGGGGTGTTTCTACACAAGGTGCTATACGCCCCGAGCAGGACTTCCACATGTTTGTCCACACCTGTGGATAAACCTTGTCGCTAATTGACTAACAGTTTATCCACAGTTTGCCCACAATGAAAAATAGCCCCCTAGTCTGCGTTTACCTAGGTAAACACGTTATTTCCCCTGCTCGCTGTGATTCATGGTGTGGAAGTTATCCACAGCTAATGGGATAAACACCCTGTGGATTGCAGTGCATAGGTCAGTATTTCCACAGGTCAACATCGGTACCGTCGGAAAACTTGGAAAATGATTCTCCAGGTAAATCCGGCGTGTTGATTTGAATTTCTCGCTCGATTCGACGTAACCTATCTGGGTGTTTCATATCCATTGAGATATGAGTCCGAGCTTGTGCTTGGACCCGACAGAACGCATGTAGCTTTCAATCTGTCGGTAAGTAATTTTTCCGTGCATCACGGGAATGCGTCAGACGCATCGCTGCCTCGCACTCGAAGCGAGGAGTTTACTGCGGTGTGTTCAGCGTGGACTCGTGGTCGTTTGAGTTTCAAGGAGTGTCAACCGTGTCGAAGCGGACGTTCCAGCCGAATAACCGCCGTCGTGCACGCGTGCACGGCTTCCGTACCCGTATGCGTACCCGTTCCGGTCGCGCCGTTGTGGCAGCACGCCGCAGCAAGGGCCGTGCCCGCCTGTCCGCTTAAGCAAGAGGACACCGATTTCGGTGCTCCCTCAGAGCAATAAGCTGCGTTCTTCGCGTGACTTCACGGTCACCGTACGACGTGGACGCCGAATCGGACGCAAGACCTTGGTCTTGCATATTCGTGACACCGCCGCTTCTGGCGGTGAAGATAAGACCGATACGCAGATTGCCAGGTTTGGTGGTCCGCGTGTCGGTCTTGTCGTATCTAAAGCTGTGGGCAACGCCGTGACTCGTCACGCTGTATCCCGCAGGCTCCGCCATGTTATGGCCGCGGCCGCGCAGAATCTTCCGTCCACCATGGACATTGTCGTTCGCGCGCTGCCTGCATCTGCCACAGCCACCAGCCAGGAGCTGTCCCACGATGTGCAATCGGCACTCGCCACATACGAACGTCGGCGCTAATTCGCTTGACGACGGCCCCCTCGCTCAGACCCCCGGCGCACGTGTGGCTGAGAGGGCGATTCTCTTCTACCGCCGTCGTATCTCTAATCTGAAGCCCACGAGCACATGTCGTTTTGAACCGACGTGCTCCGCATATGGTCTTGAGGCTGTGCGCCGTTTCGGAGCTATTCGTGGCCTGTGGCTGACTTTCTTGCGCATCTTCCGTTGCGCACCCTGGCATCCGGGTGGCTGGGATCCAGTTCCTGCCACATTCCCCGGCCTGGGTTCGTGGTTGAGGCGAATGCACAGGTAACCTCTAGTAATGCTTAGCCTTTGACGGGGCTTTGTAGACGAAGGCGCGAGTGCGCTGTCCCCTAAAGAACGGAGTGATCTTAGACCGTGCTCAATTTCGTGTATGTGCCGATTTCGGCCATCCTGTGGTTCTGGCATAAGGCCTCAGGTTTCCTATTCGATCCCTCCTCGGGTATCTCCTGGGTGCTGGCCATTATTTTGCTTGTGGTCACCATCCGTATCCTCCTGTTTAAGCCGATGCTGAACCAGCAGCGTTCTGCCATCAAGATGCAGCAGCTCGCTCCTGAGATGCAGGCCATCAAGGAGAAGTACAAGAACGATCAGCAGGCTCAGGCTCTTGCTATGCGCCAGCTACAGAAGGAAATGGGTGTCAACCCGCTCGGCGGCTGTTTGCCGATTCTGGTTCAGATGCCTGTGTTCATTGGCCTTTTCCACGTGCTGCGTTCGTTCAACCGAACGGGTACGACGGGCAATGCGCTTCGCATGTCGGTGGAGCAGAACTGGAATACGCCTAACTACGTCTTCGGTGTAGATGAGGTGCGGTCCTTCCTGCTGGCTCGTGTGCTCAATGCTCCACTGTCCAGTTCGGTTGGTATGGGCGAGGATCAATACGCAGCCTTTACTGTGCCTGGTACGCCTGCGGACTTCACCCGCATGGACATCATGATCGTTGCCATTCCGCTGATTGTTATTGCGGCACTTGCAACGCACTTCAACGCTCGCATGTCTGTTGACCGCACGCGTGCCCGCCAGGAAGCCGGTCTGGTGAAGCGCCAGGAAGGCGTTATGGGTCAGCAGATGGACATGATGAACAAGATGATGCTTTGGTTCTTCCCGATCATGATTCTTGTTACCGGTGCTTTCTGGCACATCGGTCTTCTTGTCTACATGGTGACTAACAACGTCTGGACCTACTTCCAGCAGCGCTACATCTTCGGCAAGCTGGATGAGGAAGAGAAGGAAGCTGTCGCAGCTAAGAAGGCTGCCAAGCGCGAGGCACAGGAGAAGCTCGCTCCGAAGGTTGGCCAGAAGCCAATCAATCCGAAGAAGGGTGGCAAGCGTCAGGCAGCGCAGAATGCGCAGCAGGCGCAGTCCGGTCAGGCCTCTGCAGCGAACAAGGCTTCTAGCCATCTTCCGGATGGTAATTCGGGGAAGGGACAGCAGGGCCCAGCCTCGAAGCCAGCGCCAGGACAGAAACCCGCAAATCGGAAGAACCGGAAGCGGAAAAAGAAATAGCTGAAGTGGAATCGCCCTTCGTCTACATAAGTTAATTAATCGAAACGCCCCGCAGTTGATGCGGGGCGTTTTTGCTTGCCTTCGTGCTCTATCGAGCAAACAACGTCACTGTTATTACAGGCATGTAATTTTCTCCGGGGCCTGGAGTTTGGCATCCAACTTTGATCAATGTTTCACGTGAAACATCGCTGTTGCACTGTCGTACACTAGGGGTAATGAAAAGCTCGACGGGTGACGGCACAGCTGCCCCATTGGAAAGGTTAGTGGAACTGTTGAGTAACTCCGCGAAAGACGTCGATAATCAAGAAGCCTCCGCAGGTTTGGTCGATGCGGATCTGCGTTCGGTGATAGATACCGTGTTTGGAGGGAATGCCGATCGAGCATACCGCTACCACTCATGGTTGGCTGAGGAGGCTACAGTCCGAGGTTTGATTGGGCCACGTGAAACTCCAAAGCTGTGGGATCGGCACATTATCAATTCTGCGGTAGTTGGAGAAGCGATAGGCAAAGGGCTTGTAGTTGCGGACATTGGTTCGGGGGCAGGCTTGCCCGGGATTCCGCTTGCTCTTGCACGACCAGATTTGAAGGTGGTTCTTGTAGAACCATTGCTGCGCCGTACGACTTTCTTGAACGAAGTTGTGGAAGATCTCGAGCTGGACAATGTGACCGTGGTTCGCGCCCGCGCTGAGGAGAAAGTGGTTCGCGCTGAGGTTGGCCAAGTAGATGTCGTCACTTCTCGCGCTGTTGCCCCTCTTGGGAAATTGGCGGGCTGGTCGCTTCCTTTAGTTAAATCCGGAGGCGCGATGGTTGCACTGAAGGGTGGAACTGCGCAAGAGGAGATTGATCGGGACGCAAAGCTTATTGCCAAGGCGAAGGGAACTAATCCCCGCGTTGTAGAGGTTGGCGGTTCCGTGTTGGGAACTTCGACGTACGCCGTGATTATTCAGAAGAAGTAGGTTGTAAGTCCCCCTCCCCTACTCCACTGCCGGTTCGCTTGTGTTTTGGTTTCGACATTGAGGCGCGTAGTGCCGTCGGGCTAGAGTGGGATAAGTATCGCGGTATGGCAAAGTCCTACCGGCCAAGGTGGATGTTTCACGTGAAACATTTCCACAATCGTCGGCGTCTAACGCTTGTTGGGGCTTGATGATTACGCTTTTGCAGATAGTTACTAAGTTTTTATTCGCACTCCAGTGGCCATGATTGGTGATTGCTGTGCTTGTAAGGGGAATAGTTAATGAGCCGGAAGTCCTGGCAAGACACACCCATCGCTGCGGCAGCTCAACGGGCAGCGCAAGTTAAGGCCCCGAACCGTTTATCGCTTCCACGCCCCGAACGCCCGCGCCGTATTACTATCGCCAACCAGAAGGGTGGCGTGGGCAAGACCACTTCGGCAGTCAACATCGCGTCGGCGCTCGCGCGGCATGGTCTCAAGGTGCTAGTCATCGATAATGACCCGCAGGGAAATGCTTCTACGGCCCTGGGGATTGAGCATGTTTCCGGGACCCCGTCGACGTATGAGCTTCTAATTGGCGAACTACAGATTGACGATGTCATCCAGCGTTCCCCTGAATCTGAGAATCTCTTTTGTGTGCCAGCGACGTTGGACTTGGCGGGCTCCGAGATTGAGCTGGTCTCGCTCCTGAACCGTGAGCGCCGACTTCTCGATGCAGTGTCAGATCAGTACCTGATTGACAACGGCTTTGACTTTCTCATTATTGACTGCCCTCCTTCGCTCGGTCTGTTGACTCTGAATTCGATGACTGCCGCCAACGAGGTTTTGATTCCGATTCAGTGTGAGTTTTACGCCTTGGAGGGTGTGACTCAGCTGATGAATAACGTGCAGATGATTCGTCAGCATCTCAATCCGGAGCTACATATTTCTGCTGTGCTGCTCACTATGTTCGATGGCCGCACCAAGCTTTCGGAAGAAGTTGCCAATGAGGTTCGTAACTACTTCGGTGAGGTTGTGCTACGTAATCTCATCCCTCGATCCGTGAAGGTATCGGAGGCGCCGGGATATTCGCAGACCGTAATTTCCTACGATCCAGGGTCTCGGGGCGCAGTTGCTTATCTTGACGCCGCGAAGGAATTGGCAACGCGTGGCGACTATTCCGCAGTTCCGGGTGGAAGTGCGATTGGGCAAAAACCAGCTTCCTCCCCTACCCCGTCCAATTCCACTGAGACAAATTAAAGCCACTAGGAGTAGTTACCGATGTCGAATCAAAAAAAGGAGAACCGCAAGGGAGGGCTCGGTCGCGGTATCGCCGCGCTGATCCCAACTGCTCCGGCGGCTAACCCCTCGGTAGGTGAGAGTGCCGCGGATATTATCTTCGGTCCCCGCCGTACCCAGGGGACGAAGCAGCCTGGAAGTAGCGGAGTTGCCGACGTACTGGGGGCAGCCGCGACGGGATCCGGCACCTCGTTGACTGAAGGCAAAAACGCCGGAAAATCTGCAAAATCCGGCCAGAGCAAACCTCATACCAATGAGGCGCAGAAACGTCACAGTGACGATAAGGTTATTGGTAAGTCTAGTGATGTTTCACGTGAAACATTGCCCTCGACGACGTCGGGAGCAGCGGACCATGGCAGCGCCGAGGCTACCGATGTTGACGCTTCGGCCGCAAACGAGTTTGGCGCGACCTATCGCGAGATCAACTTGAAGCTGATCACGCCGAACCCGAAGCAGCCACGAGAGGTCTTCGATGAGGAGCCCCTAAATGAGCTCGCTCACTCTATTCGTGAGTTCGGTCTATTGCAGCCGATTATCGTACGACCAATCTCTGAGGATAGTCGTGCGGCCGCACTCGAGGCAGCGCGCAAGGAAGATCCGAACGCGCCGCAACCCGAGTTTGAAATCATCATGGGTGAACGTCGCTGGCGTGCTTCTCAGCGAGCTGGGGTCGACACGATTCCCGCCATCGTTCGCGATACTCCAAACCAGGACATGCTTCGCGATGCCCTACTAGAGAACATCCATCGCGTTCAGCTGAACCCACTCGAAGAGGCCGCTGCGTACCAGCAGCTACTCGAAGAGTTTGGTGTAACTCAGGCAGAGCTGGCGGATCGAATCGGTCGCTCGCGGCCCGTTATTACCAACATGATTCGACTCTTGCAGTTGCCGGTGGAGGTACAGCGACGAGTAGCGGTCGGTGTTCTGTCGGCTGGTCACGCACGTGCCTTGCTTGGAGTTAAGGCAGGTAAGGAAGAACAGCAGCGCCTCGCCGAGCGAATTGTTGCTGAAGGACTATCCGTCCGTGCGACCGAAGAAGCAGTGACATTACTCAATGCCGGCGAGCGACCGAAAAAGCAGCACCGTGAGCCCACTCCGCAGCCGGAGGTCCTTCACAATTGGGCTGACCGCCTGTCCAATTCTTTTGATACGAAGGTGACTGCCCAGATGGGCAAGCGTAAGGGCAAAATCGTTATCGAATTCGGCAACCTCGAGGACTTTGATCGCATCATGTCACTGATGCATCTCGACGAAGAGTAAACCCGGTTACTGTGACTGAAGTATTCATCGAGAAAATTTCGCTGGCCGACATCGAGGGAATCTATCCAGAGACGATGTTAAGCCTGTTTTGGGAACAGGGCATGGAGCATATCCGTACAGCAACTGCCCTACCCCAGTTCTCGACTGAGCCGCGCGAACCTAATTTGGACCCCAGCACGCCAGAAGAGGATGAAGCGCCTAACGGTGATTTAAAGCATTCGGACGGCCAACCCCCTACTCGGCCAGGCGGAGCTAGTGAAAGCCTCTTAAATGGCGATTTAAGCCCTGATTTAGCCGCCCAGGTGCGCTTGGAGAAGGAAGCATGGCTCAATACCGTCTACCTTTCCTGGGGACCGTGCGGATATTCGCTACGACGAAAGCCACCGGCATCACTTATCGATGGGAAACCTGAGACCGTCGGCACGCTGCTCTTTGCTCCGCCACGCTTCTGCCCGACGACATTTTCCATGCCTTCCGGACCAATATCGCCGGATGCGATTGCGCTGACGAGTCTGCATTACAACGCTTTAGAGGTTGACGATGACATGCTCCGCGTGCTCATTGTGACCGCTCTGCACAAGCTCGCGCTGCGCGGGATTTCAGCGGTAGAAGCGTTTGGTTGCAGTGGCACGGCGGATTCTATGTCGGCATTTACGCCGTCGTCGCCAACGCCTGACGACGGTACGGAGAACCTAATCGCTGATTTCGAAGCGCAACTTGAAGAAAAGCTAAATCCTAAGCCGTGTATTTCAGATTCGTTGGCGGCGATTAACCATAACGCCGGTGATTTGATTCGTACGCGAACCCTTCTTGACTCCGGGTTTCGGGTGGTCACTCCACATCCGATTCATCCGAAACTCCGTATCGAGTTGGATGCGGAATTGGATTGGGACGAAGAAATCGGCCATGCGTTGGATCTAAGTGCGAAAGAACCCTTTATGCGCTCAAAGCTGTTCAGTCTTTAGCGCCGGGTTTGATTGATCAGCCGTGTTTAGGCTTTTTCCTCTTCAATCAGCTGCGCAAAGCTGTAAGCGCCGGTCATTGGCTGCTGCTCTTCATCGCCCAGGTACAGACGCTTTACAGCGACAACGATAGATTCGGCAATTACGTCACGCTGATCTGGGGAAGAAAGAATTGCGACGTCATCCTCGTTGGTCAGGTAACCAACGGCGACTTCCACCGTGGGCATCCTGGTCAGACGGAGGAGATCCCAGGTACGGGCGTGCGAGCGGCAGTCTACCAGGCTCGTACGGGCAACAATCTCTCGCTGGATAAGGCCAGAGAGCTGTTCGCCCAGAATGGAGTTGGAGCCCTTCATCGAGCCAAAGTAAAAAGTCGCAATACCGCTGGCGCGGTTGTTGTGATAGTGGTCGGCCTGCAGGGAGATGAAGACGTCAGCGCCAAATGCGTTGGCCATCTCAGCGCGATCCTCGATGGACGGATTGTCGGTACGAGGACGAGACAGAATAGTCTCTGCACCTGCCGCGACAAGGCGACCCTCAATGCGAGAGGCCAAATCCCAAAGAATCTCTTCTTCAGAAATCTGACCGTAAGGGCCGTCGACCACAATGCCGGGCTCCCCTGCCCCAAGACCTGGATCAATGACAATGCGCTTTCCAGAGAGCTTCGGCCCCATCGTGCGCAGTATTTCCTTCTCGTGGAAGGCGTTTACAGAGCCACCAGTAACCCTCCTGCCCAAGTAGCTGAGCGCCCGGAGAGTAACGGGACCACAGATACCGTCGGGCTCCAGCCCGTAATTGAGCTGGTATTCACGTACAGAGGCATCGGTCTTCGGGCCAAAGTGGCCGTCTACTCGGGCATCGTGGAAGCCGAGTTCCTGCAAGGTAGCTTGGAGAACGCCTACGTCCTCACCGGTCATTTGTGACAGTGGATCGTAGGACAGTACGCGGGTGCCCAGAGTGTACGAGGCTTCTCGCAGTAGGCGCAGGGTGCTGTCGCGGATGATCCCGTCGGCATAGACACCGCGGGACTGTTGGAACGCCAGGAGAGCGTTGCGCATATCCTCATCAAAGAGGTCATCGTCACCAGACCACTGAGGCGAGTTCTCCTCCGCGGCTGAGCCCTCCCAATTGGGCAGAAGCCCAAGACGAGCCAGGGTAGAACGTACCTCGGCTACACGAGGTGACCTATCGCCCACCTTCAGAAACTCTGGCACGAAAACTCCCTTCCGAACTCCACAATTATGTTTAGGCCGTTGTGGGTCCTCACAACACTTAATCAGTATTACTGGCCAGTGAGCTAAACGAAACTTCAGTTAAGAAATCTCGCGCACTCTCAGAGGATATGGTCAGCAATACCTCTCAAGTTGGCGGCAACCTGGTTCCTTCACGGTATTAAGGAAGACGTAAACCGCCATTTCCAGCAAGATTACCAGGTCGCAGGCGCGAATTGATTGTTACGAGGGCGCGTCGGCTAGCCCGACGGCAGAACCCCAGGACTAACTCTAAATCACAACCACAACTTCAGTCACATCATAATGGGGTGTGTCCAACGAAGGTGGCAATAGCGAAGTGGCGGGTGGGCAGTCGTAACCTCGTATCGGATAAGGAGCAACCCCAAGTTCTTTTAAAGGTGCTTTTCGATGAGCGACGTGATTTCGCCCTTCGGGCGGACTCCGCGAATCTCTTCGACCTTCTTGCCGTCCTTGAATAGGAGCAGGCTTGGGATGGACATGATCTGGAACATGCCAGCCAGTGCACGCTCCTCATCAACGTTGACCTTGGCGATGACGGCCTTGCCATCGAGCTCGGTCGCAACCTCGTCCAAAACGGGAGCAATCTTCTTACACGGGCCACACCACTCTGCCCAGAAATCAACAAGCACCGGCTTATCGGATTCGAGGACATCGGACTTAAAGGTGTTGGCGGTGACGGTTACCGGAGCCATGAAATTCTTCTCCTTAGAATGAGCTCGTTTGAGTTCTTAGTGGTTTTGTTTTGTGGTCTTGATTCTAATTTTTCAACCTAGCTTCTTCAGCCTCGCGTACGGATTTGGCGCTCAAGGCGTCAAAAATTAGGGCTTCCGGTGGTGCGAGTGAAGTACTAAATTGTTAATTAATGGTGTTCTTGAGAACGCTGCAAGTGCTCGATGAGTACGGGGCGTACCGGGCTATAACACGTCCTGCTGCGCCCTGATTGAGCTACAGCTAACAACAATTGGGCTTACCGGCTATCGGATATTCCCCATAGTTGGATATCTGCAATCGTAGGGCTTATCCAACAATTGCGATACCCCAACTATTAGGTGTTTATCCAGCTAGTGCGACTGCCCTGCTGTCAGCTACCGAGCAACAGTTTCCAAGTAGTGCTCAGCATCCAGCGCAGCCTTGCAGCCAGAACCAGCGGCGGTAATTGCCTGCTGGTAATGCGAGTCAACAACATCGCCCGCCGCAAAGACGCCCTTGAGAGAGGTCTGGGTGCTCGGAGCGGCTACCTGAATGTAGCCATTCTCATCGCAATCCAGCTGATTGCGAACCATCTGCGAACGTGGCTCGTGGCCAATTGCTACGAACATGGCAGTCACATCCAGGACGGACTTCTCACCAGTGACGGTGTCTTCCAGCTCGAGACCGGTAACCGAACCCTTGTCCTCACCAAGAACCTGGGACACAACCTTGTTCGTCGCAAAGCGAATCTTGTCATTGTTCTGCGCGCGCTCGACCATGATCTTCGACGCACGGAACTCATCGCGGCGATGGACAATCGTCACCGAGCGGGCGAACTTGGTAAGGAAGGTTGCCTCTTCCATTGCGGAGTCACCGCCGCCGATGACGGCGATATCGTGGTCGCGGAAGAAGAAACCATCACAGGTGGCACAAGCGCTGACACCATGACCAAGCAGCGCCTGCTCACCCGGAGCACCCACATAACGCGGAGCGGCACCGGTTGCCAGGATGACAGCGTGAGCCTTGTGCTCTTCTTCGCCAACCCAGACAGACTTGATATCGCCGGTGAGATCCATGCGATCGACAATCTCCATGCGCAGGTCAGCGCCGAAGCGCTCTGCCTGTGCGCGCATCTGATCCATCAGCTCTGGGCCCATGATGCCCTCGGAGAAACCTGGGTAGTTCTCCACATCGGTAGTCGTCATAAGCAGGCCGCCAAACTCGATGCCCTCGAACACCACAGGCTTCAGGTCGGCACGGGCTGCGTAGGTGGCAGCCGTGTAACCGGCGGGACCGGAACCGACGATGATCAGGTCGTGAACGATATCGCTCATGAAGACTCCTATAATTTTTATCTCTCACATCACATGGCGCACAGTGATGCTCAGTAGTAAGCAAATTTTTCAGCTCCGGGAAAGAAATTACCGGAACCAGCCACCTCAACCAACGTGAGGTTAGCCATCTCTATTCCCCCAGCCTCTCCCCTGCTCCGCAGTTGTTAGGCCACCTGCACTTCTTCCAATTGTCGCCGAAGCGTACGACGCGCCCGCGCCCGCCGAGACTTCAACGTCCCGCTCGGCTGCCCAATACTGCGAGAGGTCTCCTGCAGCGAATATCCAAAGATGTCCAAGTACAGCAGGGCATCCCGTTGATCCGTTGGCAGCTGCTCCAATGCGGCGGCCATAGTCACACGTAGCGGAACATCCGGGCAGGGAATCGGCTGTGAACTCATAAACGTCTCAAAATCCTCCTCCTTATCGCAGAGAGGGATCTCCCCGAAACGACCGCGGTTGTGGTCAATACACGCATTCTTCACGATGCACGTCAGCCACGTCGCCACCGTCGAACGCCCGCGAAAATTCGCCGCCCCCGCAATTGCCCGCGCCAGCCCCTCCTGTACCCCATCCAAGGGATCGAAATCATCCCGACGATAGCGCCGCGCCATCGCTACCAACTGCGGATAATAACGCCGTGCCAACACCGCGAACGCGCGACGATCCCCCGCCAGGTGCGCCTTCAATAATTCACGATCGACCTCGTCCGCAGATGCATGCTTTTGCATACCGACGACGCCACAATCCCCCAGTCGCCGACCCATGCGGGCCTTACGGTGACTGTCCCCAATTCGATTTCTTCCCCCAAAGTTCATGGCTCCTATGCAAACACGAAACCCGCGCTCTCCGCTTGGCAAAACTGCTGTGGAGACCGCGGGCTGTGGATGAATTTCAAAACGTCCCAGTAGCTGTGGATAACTTGGGACAACTTGAACTGTTGCCACCTAAGGCAAGCTCAGAGCGTTATTCCGTACCACGCACCTGAATGTCGCCAATAGCAACTGGCAGCAACGAATCCGGAGATTGCTCAGCCAGATTGCGGTCGCCGACAAGTGGGTTGTCCGCATCGGAATTCTGCGACTCAGCATCAGCATCAGCATCTGTATCAGCGTCAGTGTCTGAGTCGCTGTCGGCTACCGCTTCCGCAGCCGTCGGCAAGCCGGAGATCCAGACAACAAGGTTCTTCCACTCAGTGTCGCGGCTATCGATTTCAATGGTCGTCGTATCTGAGGTGGCAGTAGCGCTTCCGAGAACCGTTGTGTCATCCAAGTTCGTCGAGTCAGCATCTCGTAGGCCGCGAACTTCAATGTGTGCGCCCGGGGTCGCCGCGACCTTAAGTTCTCGAATGGTTGCCGGTTCATCCAGAGTGACCCGAATACCAACGCCAGGTTTGAAGTCCTCTGGACGATTGCCGAACTGGCTGAGGTAAGTCGAAGTTACCCAGAAGCTTTCCTCGTCACTATCGATGGTCAGCTCAGCCATGTCCGGATTGTCTGGACCGGCTGCCGGGTTGTCGCTGTCGGCCTGCCACTCGTTAGCGTCGGCAAGCGAAAGCGTCGTGATCGGAGCCGGGCCGCGTCGTACGGACTCGGAGTTAATCGGTGCGTCCGAGGAACGGTTAACCAGACCAAAGATGCCCGCGGCGACAAGTGCACCGACAATGACTACACCGACAACGACTGCGCCGGTGCTGAATGCGCGGGTGCGATTCTTGGTGTGGCGAGCGTTTGATTGGGCTACACCGTCGGCATCGACGGATTCGCGCGCACCGGTGTCGGGGTCGATTGCGAGAAACTCCGAAGAGTCGGGGCCGAGCGCTGCAGTGCGCAAATCCTCCGCGAGTGTGCGAGCTGGCGACTCCTGTTGGTTGAAGTTCTCCGGGCGAACCTGCTTCGCGCGGTCGATGGCAGCAGAAATATCGGAGGGGATATTTGGCACGTTGTAGAACAGCTCGTCGATGACAGAAAGCAACGCGTTGTAGTCCGAACGTTGCGAGCTATCGGGCAAAACGACGGGGAAAGCGTCGTAGATGTGGCCGTCGCTGCTGATGCGCAATTGTCCAGGCTTGTTTGTCAGGCCAAGGCAGCGCCCAGATTCGTGGGCGTCGGCGATTGTCTCGGCAAGTGATGCTATTGCGAGTGCCAGGGCATCCGGGTGGGCGGCCTGATCGAACCGCTCAATACCGATACTGCTGGTCCAGTCGGCGACGATGAGCACCTCGGTGCGTGTCTTCGCCACACTATGAATGCGGGACATCCCGGTGCCAGCCAGGTCACGCAGCTCATTGGTCGTCGTGGCAATCTTCTGGGCGGCAACCGATGGCGAAGTGTCGTAGTACGGCAGTGCAATCGTGTCGACGAAGACAAGTGCGACATCTGAGTTGTCGGGATCGCCCATATCCATGGCACGCCACAGGCGCAGACCTGGGTAGGTTGCGACTTCAGAACGCAGACGGAAACGACCACCTGAGACCATCTCGCCGGGTACATAGCGGGTTGGGCGAGAACCCTGCGTCGGCATCGGTGGCAGCAGCGGCGAAGCGGTGAAGCCCTCGTTTGCCAGACCCGTGGCCTCGCCGATCAGGTTCGACGGGGCAATCGAGAAAGCATCAGCGGCGAAGCCACGTTCGCGCTCCATATCCTCACGGTCGGCGACGGCATTGTCGGCTGCATGAGGCTGCGGAGCAAAGCGGCGTAGACCCGGGATGCGGCCGAGGAAGCCACCCAGAACGCGGACCTCTTCCAATGGAGCCTGAGCGAGCACCAGGCCGGTACCGATGAGGAAGACCACGCCGGTGACGATGGTCTGCAGCAGCACGCCGAAGGAACCGAAGAAATCGAACAGCACAAGGTCGGTCAATGCGAATGCGCCCCAAGCAACGGCGACACCGACAAGCGACGCCCCCAGTGCCCACAGCACGGTGTGGACGGTCGCCTTACTGTCCAAGTGTCCGAGAGTGCGGCGCAAGAGCAAGAAGCCAATTACCGCGCCGGCGACGAAACCGAAACCGTTGGCGGCACCGAGCAACACGACGACGGTCTCATCGTCAGAAGCCAGACGAGGAGCGAAGAACGACAGAATCACCTTGACGGTGGTAATGCCGAGGATGATGAAAGTCGGGGTCCAGGCCTCTTCACGGGCGTAGAAAACACGCAAGTGCAAAAGCACAATGGCGTATGGAATAAGCGAGAACGCCGAGAAGGACAGCGTCCAGCCGAGAATCTCTGCGGTTTCGCGGGGGAACTCCAGATACGCAAAAAGACCGACGGCGATGGGGCGGCCGAATGCGGTGAAGAATGCGACGATCGGCACCAGCGCAATCATGGTCAGGCGCGTACCGATGGACAGATCGCGGACCACTGCCCCATCATTGCCGTCGGCTGCATTGCGGGACAGTCGCGGCATGATGGCGGTCAGCAAGGTAACGCCGATGATGCCGTAGGGCACCTGCAACAGCAGCCACGCCTGCTGGTAAATCGTCGGCGCGGCCTTGGAGGCAGTCGAGGCAATATTGGTGGTGATGAAGTAACCAGCCTGGGAAATTGCCACGTAGGTAATAATCGCGACACCCATGCCGGTGAACTGTTTGATGCGGTCGTCGATACCCCACAGCGGACGCAAATCAATGCCCGCGCGCTTGAGGTAGGGAATCATGATGGCTGCCTGAATGACGACACCCAGGGTGGTACCAAGACCCAAAAGCAGGATGTGCGGATCGGAGAGTGAACCGTCCGAATCCGGACTCAATTGGCCGGGCAGGAACAGATATAGCAAGAGCGTGGCAATGGCCACGACGTTGTTGGCGACAGGTGCCCACGCACCGGGTTTAAAGATTCCCTTGGTGTTTAGCACCGCCATGAGCAGCGCAAATATGCCGTAGAAGATAATCTGCGGCAATAGTAAGAACGCAAATGACGTTGCCAGCGGAACGTTGACCTTACCGGCCTCGTTAAGGCTCAATCTGGTCAACAGTGGCGCACCTATCACCGCCAGCACCGTCACCACTGCCAACAGCGTCATAGAGACAGTCAAGAGACGTCTAATGAAGGCGGCACCGTGATCTGGATCCTCCTTCTCCGCGCGCACCAACACTGGCACCACCAGAGAAGTCAGCACTGCGCCGAGGACGATTTCCGTAATCAGGTTCGGCAGTGTGTTGGCGACGTTGAAGGCTGAAGCCACAGCCGGACCCAGCGTCGCGCCGATGAGCAGGTTTCGCAAAAAACCCGTAATGCGCGAAATCAGGGTAGCGATTGCCATCGAGCCCGTGGAGGCGACGATGTCCGAGTTCGACTGTCCCTGATTTGCGTCCGCCGTCGAGCCTGCGGAGGAATCGCTGGAAGCGGTTGCTGTCGCAGTTGCCGCCTTTGCTGGCGATGGTGATGCCGATTCCGTCATCGCGTCAGTGGCGGTATCGGCATTTGCCTTATGGCCGGATACGCGAGTTAGGTCCGGGGCCGCTTCGGCCGGCTGAGATTCAGCCGTTGGCCGCGCCGCCGGAACCGGAGCCGGTGGCGCGGGGCGACGAATGCGGCCTCGAAGTCCAGATTTATGCGCGTCTGAGTCAGTCACATGTCCTATTGTTGCTTAAAAGGGGGTCTATTTCCGAAAGTACTGTGACCGTTTTGCGGCAAAAAACCCACCAACAGTGACGATGACGAGGGTCACGATAGCCAAAACCCCAACCGAAGCGCCCGATTGCACGGAAATACTCACTGATCGAGAAATCGGCGTGCCGCCAGGTGATTCGAGCCACAGCAACAGATTGTGGGAGTTGTCTCCACTATCCCGTGGCCGGTCTCCCTCTGGAGCATTGGTTGCCGGAGTGGATTCTGCATCATCACCCGACTTCGGAGTGAACTGAACAGTCACCGACCCCTTGGCGGGGATGGCGGCCTCATACTTCTCCTCCAACACCGAATCTCCAGCGCCGACGCGCACGAACGCGGGAACCGGCAGCGGCAGGCCATTACGAGCCAGCACCGCAATCGGCGACAGCTGCGTTGCGCGGGTGTAGACACCGCCGGGAGCTACCAACGTCACCGAATTGCGCAGGCGTCGATTCATAATCAGTGCCTGGTCGCTGAGTTCTTCGCTCCGCCGCTGCACGTCAGTTGACTGCAGCTGATTTCGCCGGCCGAGAGTTGTAAACGAGCGCAGCAAGTCGTGCCGCAGGGGACGGGTGAATTCATACCGTGTCAGTGCGACATTGGGATCGTTGGACATGATTGTGGTCAGGTCCGTGATTTCGCGGGAGGCCAGTTGAGCCTTCTCCACGAGCGTCTCACTCACTGGCGCGGGATCGGCAAGTTCGTCAATTGGAGTAACCGAGCCCGCATCCAGGTCGTGAGCTGAAGTGGTGATGGAGTCCATCAGCGGAGTCAGCTCAGCCAGGTTATCGTCCACGGCTTTCCGGACCGCGGCCATGAAATCTTCAGCGTCGCTAGCGCGTGGATCCCAACCGGACGGTGGTGCTGCCACCACAGCCGCGCGAGGGTCATCCGAATCAGTCAATGATTGGAACAGAGTGCCAATCGCTGTCTGCATCCGTGCAGCCTCGGAGTCGATTCGGAAATCGTAGCGTCCGAGCAAATTCGAATACGCCACAGTCTGGGGAGACCGTCCTGTTGCAGCCAGAGAGGTTGTCAGTGCCCCAGGGAGGGCGAAGGCGCGGCTACCGTCGGCAAGCACGCCACTATGGCCGGGGCGCAGTGTCTGACCATCGGCGGTGAAGGCGGTGTTGTCTGCGACTAACACGGTGGTGTCGTGCGCGGCTTCGGGTGGAGTGGGCGAGGGTGGCATCGTCTCGCTGGTATCTACGCGGTTTTCGAATGCGCGCTCCGGGGTGGTCCCGTTCAGGGCCGTGGCCGCCGAGTACAGCGGGGCGCTTTCCGACGTCACGTATCCCTCGGCCGGCAAATAGAGGCCCGGCAGTGCCTGAACGTCCAAATGCTTGGCGATAGTCTGCCGACCAGCGGCGAGTGCCTCCATCGAAAGCTCGTGATCCCCCACGCGAGCCACGGCGCTGGCATCGGTGCCGCCCCACGGCAGTGACAGTGTGCAGGTGTCCTGTGTGAGATCGTGCAGCCGATTGAGCCAGGCGGCAGCATTGTCACTGGCGGGCATATGCGTGAGATTGGTGTCATCCGCGTTTCCCCAGGAATCCCGCAGTCGCGGAGAGGACTCCACAGGACTTGGGCGGCTGGTGCCAATCCAGTATTCGCGGGTCATCCTGGAGATTGCGTCGAGGGTCTCCGGGTCGATGGCGATGCAGGTCGATTCCCGCAACCTCTGCCCATCCGGGCCGGCAAAGCCCTTTTCCAACGAGGTGAGCAAACCGTCGAGGCGGCCACCGCGTTCGAGAGACTCGGCCAAAGAATTGTCGGTGAGGATGAGATTCGGCGACGAGGGTGCGTCACCGGTCTCACCGCCGACCAGTGGCACTGGCTGGCTGATGGGCCAAATCAGCGAAAACGGCACTGGGTCGCGGCGGGTGGGCGCATCGGAATTGTCGGTCTCATCGTTGTCGTTCTCATCACCGGCAGGCGGTTCCGGCTCATCACCTGCGGCTTGCGGATCCGTCACCGGTAGCAGTGCGCGTGTTTCCGCCAGCAGGCGGTCGATGTCATCTGCCGGTTGCCCGTTAGCATTGATGAGCAGCGGAAACGTGCCGGCTTCCGTGATGTCGAGTCCTTCTGGGGACGGTGCGGAGATAGGAACACTTAGCGTAACCTCACGCTTCTCCCCCGCTTTCAGCTCGATGGGGGCACTGAAGGTCCCAGCCACATCAAACACTGATTCAGGCTCAGCGAGAATCGTCCGCGCATCTGCAGAGGAAGCCAGTGCGCCGGCCCGCTGTGGGCGCAGCGCAACATTGCTGATATCCGCATCGGAGGTGTTGTGCACCTGCACCTTGATGGTCAGTGTCGAATGCAGAGCCGCGACATGCGGAGTGAAGCTGGTTATCGAAAGCCGAAGGGGGCCCTGTTCACCGACACGATTGGTGCCACTGCCCCACAACTGCTCATCTTGCGCAAAAGCTGGGGGCGCAACGGTCGTCGGCAAGCACAGTATGAGCGCTGCGGAAGCGGCCGTGACTTTACGAACAACATTTCTTGGCAACTGCAACCTGAACATGCGCAATCACCTCGGCGTCTGCCGGCCTGCTCGCTTTTCCGCGCGGGCGAGATCGGGCAGCAGATTGTGCGCGCGCCGGGCCAGTTTGCGTTCGTCAGCGTAGGCCAACCGTTCCACCAGGGTGTCTACAGGGACCCACATGACCTGGGTGACCTCGGGGTCTTCGTCGTTCAAATCGCCATCGACGTAGCGCAGAAGGTGATGGTGCACGGTCTTGTGAATCCGCGTGCCATCGGAGACAAACCAGTAGTCAATCACACCGAGCTCTTCGATGACCTCGCCGCGAATGCCCGTTTCTTCCCACACCTCACGTTCGGCGGTGGAAGCGAAAGCTTCGCCGGGTTCGACATGGCCCTTAGGCATCGACCACAGCAGGCGCCCGCGACGATCGTGCCGACCAATGAGCGCGACATAAATCCGTGACAGGTTGACCTTGCCGCCATCTCCGACCGCCTCGGCAAGCCCCGAGACGACCAGTCCGCCCGCCGAAGTCTCAATCGAGGTCTGCATCGGCGCTGCATTTTGCGCGCGCGACGAGTGCGCACGGCGATTGTTTGTGCGCTTCGTCTGTGCGTGACGACGGCGATTGGTCCTATCCTGACCGTTCTTACGGCCACCGCGGTTGTTCGACTGCTTCGAGGGTCGTGCCGACTTCGGTGATTTGGAAGATTTCTTGGCGCCACCGGAGTTTGGCTTGGCCTTTTGGGGGCCATTGGCACCGGAGCCACTACGTTTCGCAGAATTTCCGCTGGTAGTAGCGTTGCTAGTGTTGGTGGACGAGGAAACGCCACCCCTTCTGCGCGGTCGCCGACGACGTCGACGGCTCTTCGCCGCCGAGTTGTCATTGCGTACCACGTTGTTCATTCCACTTAGACTACCGGGTTTATAGGTATAAGCGGGTATTGTGTCGGTCGTGACACAATCGACTCCTTCAACGACAAATGGTGACCAGCCCGGGGGGACTACACCTCACGGTGCTACTCCGGCGACTGCTGACGCGGACCCACAGGTGCGCAGGACGGCAATGCTGGCAGTGGCGGATCAGGCAATCGCCAAGGAGTCGGAGATCCTGGATTCGCTGGCAGCTGCGTTTAGTGCAGCCGGCCATCGCCTGTACCTCGTGGGCGGTTCTGTGCGCGATGCTCTCTTAGGGCGACTGGGCGTGGATCTCGATTTCACCACCGACGCGCGCCCGGAAGTGACGCGCGCGATCCTCGATGACTGGGCGGGTATTGTCTGGGATACCGGCATTGAATTCGGCACACTCTCCGCGGAACGGCATGGCCGTCAGGTGGAGATCACCACATTCCGTGCGGATACGTATGACCAGGTCAGCCGCAATCCGGAGGTCACTTTCGGTGACACGCTGGAGGGCGATCTAATTCGCCGTGACTTCCGCTGTAACGCCATCGCCGTGGAGCTCCATGGTGACGGCACCCGCACCTTCCTCGACCCGCTCGGAGGTTTCGAGGATCTTGTCGCGGGTGTGTTGGACACCCCGGGGGCGCCGGAGGTCAGTTTTGGCGACGACCCCCTGCGGATGCTGCGTGCCTGCCGCTTCGCATCCCAGCTGGGGTTCGACGTGGCACCGCGTGTGCTCAAGGCGTTGAAGGAAATGTCCAGCGAAATTGACCGCATCACGGTCGAGCGCATCTCCACCGAGCTGAACAAGCTCATCCTGGGTGCGGACCCAAGCCGAGGTATCGACCTGATGGTGGAATCGGGGTTGGCCGACCGCGTGCTGCCGGAGATCTCCGACATGCGCATGACGCAGGATGAACACCGCCAGCACAAGGATGTCTACCAACACTCTCTGCAGGTCATGCGGCAAGCTATTGACCAGGAAGAACCCGGTGAACCGGACCTCGTACTGCGCTGGGCGGCACTGCTGCACGACTGCGGCAAACCCGCTACCCGTGCCTACAACGAGCAGGGAAACGTCACCTTTTACCAGCACGAAGTTGTCGGCGCGAAGCTGGTGCGACGCCGCCTTCGGAAACTGAAGTTCCCGAAGAAGACCAACCACGAAATCTCGCAGTTGGTCTACCTGCACATGCGCTTCCACGGCTACGGCGAAGGCAAGTGGACGGACTCGGCGGTGCGACGTTATGTCAACGACGCCGGAGATCTGTTGGAACGACTCAACAGAATCGTGCGGGCCGACTGTACGACGAGAAACCGTCGTAAAGCAGCACGCCTCGCACGAGCCTGCGACAGCCTGGAAGCGCGAATCAAGGAGCTCGCCGAGCAGGAGGACCTCGCACGCGTCCGCCCCGACCTGGATGGCAACGAAATCATGGAAATTCTGGACCTGAAGCCCGGCAAAGAAGTCGGACAGGCCTGGAATTACCTGAAAGAGCTGCGATTGGAGTCCGGTCCGCTGGAGCGTGAAGATGCTATCTTGGCGCTGAAGAAATGGTGGTACGAGCAGTCCGGTGAGCAGGCTGAAAGCGAAAGTGAGAGCTAATGGCATCGATTAATCCGGAAAATCTCTACGGCGACCGGCTTTTTACCAGCCTCGAGCGCAACGACCCGGCTGCCGGTATGCTGCTGCTCGCAGCACCCGGCATGCTCTCGCCGGAGTTTTCCCGCTCGGTGATTTTCCTCATTGAGCACGATGAACACGGCACCCTTGGTGTCGATCTCACACAGCGTTCGCAGACGCCGGTGCACAATGTGCTCGAGCCTTGGGCGCCGCTGATGGCCAAGCCGCCGGTGCTCTACGTCGGGGGTCCGGTCAACCAGACACAGCCAATCTGCATTGGTGTGGTGCGAAATGGTGCCACCCTCCCAGAGGAGACCGACAGTATTACCGGTGCCCCGCTGATGGAACGCATCGCTCACAGGTTTGCGCTGGTCAACCTCGGTGCGGAGCCGGAGGGCGTACGCGACCGCATAGATAGCGCACGCATCTTCGCCGGTTACGCAGGCTGGGATCCGGGGCAGCTGGAAGACGAGCTCGAGCGCGGTGACTGGTACGTCGCCCCTGCCCTGCCCTCAGATGTACTCGCGCCTGCTGCCGCGGACATCTGGGGTGATTGCATGCGCCGTCAGCCCTGGCCGCTGCCACTGTATGGCACCTATCCCGTAGATGTACGTGACAACTAGATGAGTGAGCACATCAATACCGAAGGAAACAGGGCTGAAGGAAGTAGCGCCACAGGAAACAGCGACCGCAGCGACATAGCTGCCGGCATCCGGCAGACACTGCCCGTGGGCATGGGACTCATTCCGCTGGGGCTCGCATTCGGCCTGCTCATCGCACAGACTGGCTTTAGCTGGTGGTGGGCCCCCATCTTCTCCTTCGTGGTCTACGCGGGGTCGATGGAATTCCTCGCTGTCGGCCTGGTTATGGCGCATACGGGTCTGCTCGGCTGTGCCGTGACGTCCTTTATGGTCAACTTCCGCCACGTCTTCTATGGGCTGACGTTCCCACGCGACCGGATACAGTCTCGTCTCGGTCGCGCATACTCCACATACGCGCTTACCGACGAGTCGTATGCCATCGTCTCTGCGGCAAATGCGGACGAAAAGATGTCGGGCCACCGACTGCTGACGATTCAGATTCTCTGCCAGTTATTGTGGGTGGGCTCCGGTATTGTCGGGGCTCTAACCGGCGCAGCACTGCCCGAGGGTATCCGCGGTGCCGAGTTCGCACTGGTGGCGCTCTTTACGGTGCTGGCCATGGACGCGTTTGAGACTTCTAAGGACTGGTCACTGCCCCTGTCCGCTATCGTCTGCACGCTGGTGGGCTGGCTGATTAACCCGAACCAGATGCTGGTTATCGGACTGCTGATGTACTTCGGCCTGCTGCTGTTGCGCGTGTGGTCACCGCGGGTGGATCGGGTGATGCGCATGACGTCGGCAAGCAATCAGCGTGTAACGGAGGGAGAGCGAGCATGACCGCGATGCCCGATTCCGGCTATGTGCTTGCCGCGCTCTTTGCGATGGGTACGGTGACTCTTGCGCTGCGTGCGCTGCCGTTTGCGTTCGTGCGCACTCTGAAAGGGTCTCCCCTGTTCGAGTTCCTCGGCACGACCATGCCGGTTGGAGTCATGGTGGCGTTGGTTGCCTACACCGTCTTCGGGCGGCTAGGACTCAGTGGTGAGAGTGGCGACCCCGGCGCTGCCTGGGCCGTGCCGGTAGCACTGGTGGTCACCATTGGCCTGCACTGGTGGCGGCGTAACACCGTGATTTCGATTTTTGTAGGCACGGCGCTGTATATGGTCCTCGTGAACCTTGTCGCGTGAGGTGCGCTGTGTGTGGACAGTGCCAGCGAACCAGTGGCTAGCGGCAGTGGCTAGAACTGCGCCGGTACCTGGCCTGTGAAGTCCGGTAGTCCCGGAATCTGGGGCAGCTGCGGGGTTTCCGGCAGATTCAGTAGTTCGCCGAGATTCGGGCTCTCGGGCAGGTTCGGGACGCTTGGGATGCCCGGCAGGCTCGGGCTGTCGGGCAGGCCAGGCAGCGATGGAGTGCCCAGCGTGCCGTCGAAGGCATTCTGAACATCGCTGGTGTGAGTTTCCTTCGTGCCGTAGGTGTTAGCAGCGACGCTGAAGTCAGGTCCAATGGATGCCGAGGCGTGAACGCTCTGGCGGTCATCGGACCAACCCCACTTTGTGCCAATCACACCCGGCAGCGTGGCGGTGCCATAGTCCTGGCGATAGCCGTCCGCCGCCTCAGGTGACGCGGTGCTCATAGCAACCAGCACCGGGTCAGAGGGGTTCTCGCGCTTCTTGGCCTCCAGGAATTTCACAGTGTCCGCGCTGGACGTAGTTGAATTTCCCCAGTGACCTGCGCCGTGGGTGTTGCTGAGGCCGTATTCACGCGCAGTGGCGTTGATGGAATCCGGGTATCGGCCGTAGAGCTCACTGGCGATATTGTCATCGGAGTAGCGAATCATCTCTGTGGCCTTCGCCTTGTCCGCTTCTGTGCCATGTTTGAAGACGTAGTCCGCAATGTAGAGCTTGACAATCGAAAGCCCCGGACGAGCTTCATTCTCGTTCGCCGTACCGTAGTGCGTGCCACTTGGGGTGTGGGTAAAGCTGATCTGGGTTCGCCCCGGAGCATCAATAGTGCCCTGCGGAGTCAGTTTTGGCTGCGGAGCCGCAGCGACGTTTCCAGCTGCCAGCGGAAGGCTGGTGACAGCGATGACACCGGTAAGACCCATGCGAATCGCGCGGGAAGGCCGTGGAGTAAGACGATGACGAGCGTTCATAACAAAAAACCAATCTACACGCGCAGGTGACCGACGCGCTGCCAAGCTGGATCGTAACCGGTATCGACGACGTGCTCTCCCTCGGTCCACGTCTCCGCAACAGCTCGCAGACCCGCCTCCGCATCAGATGCCGGGTCAATAAAGAAGTGCATCAGAGCCATGCCATCGGATTGCTCAGTTGCAACAAAAATACCCTTGTCCTCAGCGATGGCTTCAGCGGCAGCGGTATTGAACTCGGAGAGGGATTCCTTCGATTCGTCCGTCGGCAAGCCCTTGTCGTCAATATTGCCGAGCATGAGCTGAATCAGCACATGCTGCGTCATAGTCGGGCTCACCAGCTGCGTAATCGGCGCGCGAGTAGCGACGACGAGTGGCTGGCCGTTGGCTTCGGCATCAATGGTGAGCCACTCCGGGCACTCTTCCGCGAGCTGCTCGACGACACCGCCCAGCTCCGGTAGCGGGATAGCACCTTCCGGCTCCTCGCCAGCGAAGGCAAAGCCGCGCAGCCATAGGCCGAAGTCCTCCTCCCCCAGAGCCAGCTGCAGCAGCGTGAAACCGAGCTGAGCTACCAAGCGCTCACCGTCCTCCAACTGAGCAATTGCCGGGAACAGCGGGTGGAATAGACGAACGTCCACTGCCCCATGACCACTGCTAACAGCCACGCGTGCGTCTGCCGGATCGACCTCGGCCGGAGCATCGGCCTCGAGCGCACCCTGTGCAACTAACGTGGCCGCGACATCCCCCAGCGACAGCTTCATCGCCGGATCCGCCTGACGGAGGTCGGTGAAAGACCACACCGCGCCGTCGTCAGGCGCGGCCTCCAGCCAACGGCGAGCGACCGGACGCAGCTCCGGATCGCCGGCAGCGCTAACAGTCAGAAGGTGGCGAGAATACGGAGCGCCAGCCTCAAACCCCCAGATGAGCCGGTCATTAATAGCGGCGATGCGGCCGCCGACCTCCTTCTGGACATCAATAATGTCCACATCGGCGGCGTTCGGAGCACCATCGATACCGAGCTGGACACTAAACATCGAGTCGAGCGCATCGGCGCCAAAAGAGTTCCACCACGACCAGAACTCATTGATCGCGGTCTCTTCTGCGGCGCGCTGTTCCGGGGAGAACGGAGCCGGATTCTCGTTAGCCATATTGAATCTCACACTTTCGTTTGCTCGTTTAAAACCGAACCATATGTTGTGCGCCCCAGTATATGTGCCAAGCCGGATTCGCCCCTCGGGTCCATGCGCTAGACCGCGTTAAGCGGGTTGTGGCTCCGGCTCAGCTTCTGCTTCCTTGCCCCAGCGAGCGGCGTAGACCGCACAGATCATCAGCTGAATCTGGTGGAAAATCATCAGCGGCAAAATGTAGAGGCTGGCATCGGCACCAAAGATAACGGCAGCCATGGGCAGACCGGTGGCCAGCGACTTCTTCGAACCGCAGAACTGAATCGCAATGCGGTCCTTGCGGTCGAAGCCCATCTTATTTGCGATGAATCCGGACAACCGCAAAACGAATTCCACCAGCACGACCGAAAGCACACACAGGATGACAATGTCCCCTGCCGGCACCTTCGACCAGATGCCCTGCACCATGCCCTCGGAGAACGCCGCGTAAACGACCATTGCGATAGATAGGCGGTCAACGTTCTTAGTCGTCTTCGCGGCGGCAAACTTCAGGGTCCAACGGCGAGTGAGCTGGCCGATTGCGAATGGCAGCAGCAACTGCAGCGAAATATCCAAGAACACCGACGAATCCACATGAATGCCGCCGCCGGTGGCCATCAGTAGCATCACCAGCACCGGTGTGACCACAATGCCCAGCAGGTTAGATGCCGAGGCACTGACGATTGCGCCGGCGACATTGCCCTTGGCGATGGAGGTGAAGTTCACACTCGACTGCACCGTCGACGGTGCCAGCGTCATGTACAAAATGCCCAGGTAGAGGCCAGGAGAAAGAATCCAATCCAGGGGTTTCATCAGCAGGCCGAGGATTGGGAACAGCACGAATGTGAAAGCCAGAATGGTTATGTGCAGCCGCCAATGCTTAACACCGGCCAACGCATCCTGCGGGCTCAGGCGCGCGCCATAGAGGAAGAACAAGAAGCCAATGGCGATCTTTGTGGCCCAGCTGAAAACCTCAGCGGTAGTGCCGCTTGCAGGAAAAATAATCGCCAGTATCGCTGCAGCAACGATACCGACGATGAGGGGATCTGGACGCCAATTCACAATTCGTTGCCACATGGACAAATAGCTTAGTGGGCAACCAGAGGTTGTCTTACTGTTTTGCAGAAGCTTTTCTCTGCAATAATTTTTTACTTCTTCTGCTCAGCTGCCTTGCGCAGCGCATCCTTGTCCACAGGCTTGAAAGTGGCATTCGCGGATGAGCCCTTGTCCGTGCACAGTCCTTCCAGACCACAGGAGCTGCAGCCACCGGAGACACCGCAGTCTGCTGCCGGGTTGTCGGAGCAGCAGGCATCATCAGCCGCAGTGTCGGTGGCATCAGTGGCGGCGGAGCCACAGCCACAGCCGCTGTCACCGTCGCCGCACCCACAACCGGAGCCGGACTCGGCGGAGACCTTGGCGTCGTAAAGCGCGATGGTGTGCGAGCCGATAGCCGCACCAATGCCGAGCATGGCGATACCGGCGAGCAGAGCGACGGCGTACCACAGCCACATCCAACCAGAGGCCTCCGGGCGGATGGCGAGGAAGCCGAGCATGGTGGCACCGAGGAAAGCGACAGCGGACACAGCCCACGGCGGGCCGGCAACGCGGTGCGTAATATCCCAGTTTTCCTGGGACTTTCGAGCCTCAGGCGCACGAATTCCGATCCAGTTATTACCCGGCAGTTTCGCCGACCATGCCAAACCAGCGACAACGGCTATGCAAACAGCCAGAACCAGGGTAATTACAGGGATGACAATCATGCTTCCAATTTATATAGGTGGTTGAGCACGTGCCAAACGCACCTATTAGACTGTGAGACCATGACCAACAGCGAAAAGTCCTCGTCCTCGGCAGAAGCCACCGACTACCGCTACTCCCCCGAGCTGGCGACTCAGCTAGAGGGAAAGTGGCAGGCGTATTGGAAAGATAACGGCACCTTCTACGCCCCCAACCCGGTGGGCGATTTGGCAGCTGCCGACGGCTCGACTCCGCCGAAGGACAAGCTTTTCGTCCAGGACATGTTCCCGTACCCGTCCGGTGTCGGTCTGCACGTAGGCCACCCGCTGGGATACATCGCCACCGATGTCTTCGCGCGCTTCCACCGCATGCAGGGCGCAAACGTGTTGCACACCCTGGGCTACGACGCCTTCGGTCTGCCGGCGGAGCAGTTCGCAATCCAGACCGGTACGCACCCGCGCGTGACGACGGAAGCGAATATCGCCAACATGGAGCGCCAGCTGGGCCGCCTGGGACTTGGCCATGACCGCCGCCGTGTTTTCGCGACCACTGACCAGGACTACTACAAGTGGACGCAGTGGATTTTCCTGCAGATTTACAACGCCTGGTTCGATGAGGATCAGAAGAAGGCCCGTCGCATCGATGAGCTGATTCCGCTGCTGGAGTCGGGCGAGATGACTACCAAGGATGGTCGCGTCTACGCTGAGCTCAGCGAGACCGAGCAGCGCGAAGCAGTCGACGAATTCCGTCTGGTTTACCAGTCGAATTCGATGGTCAACTGGTGTCCGGGCCTCGGCACTGTGCTGTCCAACGAAGAAGTGACCGCCGAGGGTCGTTCGGAGCGCGGTAACTTCCCGGTGTTCCGCAAGCGGCTGGGCCAGTGGATGATGCGCATCACCGCATACGCTGACCGCCTGGTCGACGACCTGGAGTTGCTGGACTGGCCGGACAAGGTCAAGTCCATGCAGCGCAACTGGATTGGCCGCTCCCGCGGTGCCGAGGTCGACTTCACAGCCGAGGTCGGCCCGAAGGTCTCCACCAAGATCAGGGTCTTCACCACTCGTCCGGACACTCTCTTCGGAGCCTCTTACATGGTGCTCGCTCCTGAGCACGAGCTGGTGGATCAGCTGGTTGAAGCCGGCAGCGGTTCCTACGAGGGCGTGGATGAGCGCTGGACCTTCGGCAAGGAAACCCCAGCCGAGGCCGTCGCCGCTTACCGCGCCGCAATTGCCTCCAAGTCCGACCTGGAACGCCAGGAGAACAAGGAAAAGACCGGTGTCTTCCTGGGCGCTTACGCCACCAACCCGGTGAGCGGTGAGCAGGTGCCGGTATTCATTTCCGACTACGTCCTGATTGGCTACGGCACCGGTGCCATCATGGCTGTCCCGGCCCACGATGAGCGCGACTACGAGTTCGCCACTGCCTTCGGTCTGCCAATCCGCGAGGTCGTCGCAGGTGGTGACATTGCAAAGGAGGCGTACGTCGGTAACGGTACGTGCGTGAACTCCGCCAATGATTCCGGCCTGGACATCAATGGCCTGGACAAGGACACCGCCATCGCCACCGTCATTGAGTGGTTGGAGAAGGAAGGTGCTGGTCACGAGAAGGTCCAGTACAAGCTGCGCGACTGGCTGTTCGCCCGCCAGCGCTACTGGGGCGAGCCCTTCCCCATCGTCTACGACGAGGACGGTCACGCCCACGCGCTGCCCGAGTCCATGCTTCCGGTCGAGCTGCCAGAGGTCGAGGACTACAAGCCGGTCACCTTCGACCCGGACGACGCCGACACCGAGCCAAAGGCTCCACTGGACAAGGCCACTGACTGGGTCAATGTCGAGCTCGATCTCGGCGATGGCAAGAAGAAGTACCGCCGTGACACCAATGTCATGCCGAACTGGGCAGGTTCCTCCTGGTACCAGCTGCGCTACATCGACCCGAACAACGCTGAGGAGTTCGTTGACCTGGAAAACGAGCGCTACTGGACCGGCCCTCGCCCGGAGACTCACGGTAAGGACGACCCAGGCGGCGTCGACCTCTACGTCGGTGGCGTCGAGCACGCAGTGCTGCACCTGCTCTACTCCCGCTTCTGGCACAAGGTCCTCTTCGACCTCGGCTACGTGACCTCCAAGGAGCCGTACCGCCGTCTGTTCAACCAGGGCTACATCCAGGCTTACGCCTACACCGATGCCCGTGGTGTCTACCAGCCGGCCGATCAGGTTGTTGAGCGCGATGATAAGTTCCTCATCCCAGGCGGCGCCGAAGACGGCTCTGACCTGGAAGTTTTCCAGGAGTACGGCAAGATGGGCAAGTCCCTGAAGAACGCTGTCTCCCCCGACGAGGTCTGCGACAACTACGGCGCTGACACCCTGCGCGTCTACGAGATGGCCATGGGTCCGCTGGACACCTCCCGCCCGTGGGCGACGAAGGATCTGGTCGGCTCGCAGCGCTTCCTCCAGCGCGCTTGGCGCCTGGTGGTCAATGAGGACTCCGGTGAGCTCGCCGTCACGGACGCAGCGCTTTCCGACGACGACCTCAAGGCCCTCAACCGCACCGTGGAAGGGGTTACCTCCGATTACGCAGAGCTGCGTGACAACACGGCCGTCGCAAAGCTCATTGAGTACGTCAACTACCTGACTAAGACCTACGGTTCGGCCGGTGCACCGCGCGCCGCCGTGGAGCCGCTGGCCCTCATGCTTGGCCCTGTGGCGCCGCATATTGCGGAGGAACTGTGGAGCCGTCTCGGCCACACCGAGTCCCTGGCACACGGCCCCTGGCCGGCAGTTGACGAGAAGTGGCTGGTCGACGACACCGTTGAGCTGCCAGTTCAGATTAACGGCAAGGTTCGCGCTCGCATTGACGTGGCTACCGATGCTTCCCGCGAGGACATCGAGGCCGTCGCGCGTGCCGACGAAAAGGTTGTCGCAGCTGTGGAGAACGCCGGTGGCAATATCGTGAAGGTCATTGTCGTTCCGGGCAAGATGGTCAACCTGGTTGTGAAGAAGTAGCCGGGAGGCTAATGCCTACAAGAAAGTGTCTGGGTTTATGTCAGTTTGAAGCCTAAAATCGGCTCAAATTTGACATAAACCCAGACACTTTCTCGCTTGAGACTTTCTCGCAAAAGCCTCAAGGGGTGGCTCCGAGGCTGGCCGCCTCTTACCCCTACTTAACGCCCAGAATCAGGACGCCGAATGTGGAGAGCATCCACATCAAAGTGAAGGGCATGAGCACCCAGCACATAGCGAGCCACGCGCGCCAGTTGCGGAAGTTTTTCCACTCCACGTAGGTCTGCCAAAAGCCCAAAAGGCAGCCGACCAGGGAGATTACGCCCGGGACAACGGGGAAAAGGATCTCCCAAGTGCGGGAGCAGAGGAAGCTGGACTTACCCGCATCACAGGTGGGGCCACCGACAATGGCGCCGGCGATGCCAATAATGAGGCCCGCGAGCAGCGTCGTAAGAATCACACCCGCGGTGTAGATGTAGGCGCGCTTGCCGGAATACATCTTGCGCTCAAGCTCGTCGAAGATTTCATCCTCATTGCGCCCTGGTGTACTGCGTTCCGATGAATTATCCACCTTCTGCTCCCCTCGCCTCTAAATGCCGTCTGATGTGCCTGCCATACTAGGCCGGAGTAATCAGCATTGGCACCGGGCTGTGGCGAACGATGTGGTTAGTCGACGAGCCGATGAAAATTCGCCCGAATGGGCCAAGAGTAGACGAACCCAAAACGAGCAAGTCTCCCTTTTTCCACTTGATGGACTGAATGGCCTCTTCCCAACCGTTGCCGGACGCCACTTCCGCATCAACGGAAAGGTCTGGGTAACGGGTATGTGCGCGGTCGATACCGCGGTCGAGCAGCCCCATAGCCTGCTCGCGCCACTCAATCATCAGGTCAGAGGAGGGGCCGTAGCCGTTCTCCGTTGGGTACATGGTCGCACCACGAGGCGTAAACGAGACCAGGCGCAGGGGAACTTCCCAGTGATATGCCAGGTCAGCAGCCTTATTCAATGCATGGTGGGACTGCGGGGTGTCAATGTAGCAAATGCTGACACGGGTCACACCGTGCTTAGAAAGCTTCGCGCCGGGGATCGCCAATCCCAGCGGGATTGGCGAGTAATGCAGCAGCGCATCCGAGGTTGATCCCGCAGTAAAGCGACTGCGGTTCTTGGCGGTCCAGTCCTTGGTATTGCTTCGGCGCGTGCCAAGCAAAACCACATCGGCTTCGAATTCTTCGGCTTCGTTGCAGATAGTTGTGGATTCGCTGGAGGATTCGATAATCCGCACGGCATCGTCGTCAAGCATGCCCTTGCGCAGGCCAGCGAGCTTTAGCTCATCCTTGATGATTTTTTCAAGAGACTCGGTTTCGTGGGAAACCCAGGAGTCATTGGTGCTCAACCGAGCCAGTGAGGTCAGCGGCCAGCCGCGCGACAGTGCGCTGACAACGCGAATCTGCACCTTCGTGGTGCGAGCTAACCAAGCGGCGTAAGCAAGCGTTTCGGTGCCGTACTCGCCTGGACGCCACGCAATCATGATACGAAGCGGGCGGGAAGCCATCGCTAATCCTCCTGTGATTACTCAGAAATATCCAAGTGGTGCTTCTGGGTAATAGCCTACGTGGATAGGCGGGCATATTTAAAACGGCACCGAGGACGTGTAAAAGCTATGTATCCTGCCTGTGGGCTTAAAGAGGGCAGGGCTAGCTGGAAAAGAGACTAGACGCTTGGGTTTGTCTTTGGGTGCTCCGGGTAGTTTTCGAGGATCTTGGACAGAATCGTCTCAAGACCAGCGCCAAATTCCAGCTCTTCCTGGCTCAGCGTGCTGAACATCTCAGCCATCTGCTGATTGCGCTCTTCAGAAACACGGTGCAGCTCTTCACGGCCGCGGTCGGTCAGTTCAACGCGGACGCCACGGCGGTCTTTGCTGTCGCGGACGCGCTCCACCATGCCGGCGACCTCCAAGTGGTGCACGGCGTTGGAGGCGGTGGGCATGCGGATGGCCTCGGCCTCAGCCAACTGGCTGATACGGCAGGCGCCCAGTGCCTCCAGGGTCATCATGATGGACAGCTGCGCGCGGCTGAGCTGGGACTCCGAGGAGCGGCGGCTGTAGAGCAGCTCAGCGCGAGTCAGGAGAGGGCGAATGCGCTTAGCGAGCGACAGAGGAGTAACGGCATCAGGATTGCCAATCGAGCCCGAAGATAATGTCATAGCGACGATGTTATATGCGAACAGTGCTAGTTGCCAATACGAAATTTATTTGGGGTGCTATTTATTTTTCTACAACTGGTGATTTCGGCAATGAAATCACCAGGAATTTTCCACCAAACATCTAAAACACCAGCACAAAGTATTAAACCCATCTGCGTATAAGGTTTTTTCGGTGCTGGCAGAAACCCCCTAAAGTGTCACTTCTTCTGTACTTAGAACGTTGGACCGGAGGTAGCCATGCGGCTACTCTCGCGAACCCTTTCGGCTTGTGATATATCTCGCGGATCAACCCTCTCGGATGTATTGCTGTCAGCTTTACGACGACTGCAGCGCACGCATCCATGGCGGGGACGAGATGGGCGCAGCAGCGAGGAGGACGAGAAGGGCGTAAAAGGGACGCGGGGAGGATAGGGGAGAGAGAAGCACAAAAGCGCCAGCGGCTACCGCATGGGTAACCTGCTGGCGCTTTTCAAGGAACATGCTCTCGGAGCTGCTGGCTTGTACCTTTAAGTGCTTGTGCCTTTTAGTCTTCGCCCTTGATGAATGCTTCGAGCTGTGCTCGCGCAACATCGTCGGCAAGCTGCTTCGGCGGGGACTTCATCAGGTAGGAAGAAGCGGCGTAGACCGGGCCGCCGATGCCGCGATCCTTGGCGATCTTGGCAGCGCGAACAGCATCGATGATGATGCCAGCGGAGTTCGGGGAGTCCCAGACCTCGAGCTTGTACTCAAGGTTCAGCGGCACCTCGCCGAAGGCCTTGCCCTCGAGTCGGACGTAGGCCCACTTGCGGTCGTCCAGCCAGTCCACCCAGTCGGACGGGCCGATGTGGACGTTGCGGTCATCGATCTTGCCGGCCAGTGGACCGGTGAGATTGGAGGTGACAGCCTGGGTCTTGGAGATCTTCTTGGACTCGAGGCGGTCGCGCTCGAGCATGTTCTTGAAGTCCATGTTGCCGCCGACGTTGAGCTGCAGGGTGCGCTCGAGGCGAACACCGCGGTCCTCAAATAGCTTGGCCATGACGCGGTGGGTGATGGTTGCGCCCACCTGGCTCTTGATGTCGTCGCCGACAATCGGAACCCCTGCGTCTTCGAACTTCTTGGCCCACTCCGGGTCGGAAGCGATGAAGACCGGCAGGGCGTTGACGAAGGCTACACCAGCGTCAATGGCGCACTGTGCGTAGAACTTATCGGCCTGCTCGGAACCGACTGGCAGGTAGGAGACCAGGACATCGACCTTGGCGTCCTTCAGCGCCTGAACTACGTCGACCGGTTCAGCTGGGGATTCGTCGATGGTGTCCGCGTAGTACTTGCCAACGCCGTCCAGGGTCGGGCCGCGCTGAACCTCAACGCCGAGAGTCGGGACATCGGCAATCTTGATGGTGCAGTTTTCAGAGGAAACGATGGCCTCGGAGAGGTCCTTGCCGACCTTCTTGTCGTCAACATCGAAAGCTGCGACGAACTCGACATCGGAGACGTGGTAGTCGCCGAAGACGACGTGCATGAGGCCAGGAATGGTCTCATCGGGCTTTGCATCGCGGTAGAACTCGACACCCTGCACCAGGGAGGAGGCGCAGTTGCCGACGCCGACGATAGCGACGCGAATTGAACTCATTTGGTAATTCTCCTTGAAACTATGTGCTCGGAGGCTTTGACCTCGCGCCGGGAACTCACACCGGGAACTCGCAGAAGGACCAAGCATCAGGACCCCGCACCAGGGCCTTACGCCAGGGCCTTACGCCAGGGCCTTACGCCCGCGGTGCGGCCGTGAGTGGGTGCACGCATTGAGGTAACGAGCGTGACGTTATACCTTTATGCGTTTTTTGCCGATGCCCGAACCGTGAGGGGGCATGTGTGTACCGATAAAGCGGGGGTGAAATCAGCCCGCACGTGCCTGCTAATCTGTCTTCGTGATGACATGGCAGGGCGAGATCGATCACTCCTTGCTCAAGAAGCAGTTATTGGAGCAGTGGCGTGCAGGGGAGATTTCACGAAAATCACTCTGTGATGCCGATGCTCGGCTGGTCGCTGCCGCGCGTTTTCACGGCAGAAAGTCCCAGGAAGAGTGCCCAGTATGTCGCAAATTCGACCTCCGACTCGTATTCTGGGTGTTCGGAGAAAACTTGGGCCGTCGTTCCGGCTCTGCTTGTACTGAAAACGAATTATCCGCAATAGTTAATGAATATGGTTCGTGCACCGTCAAAGAAGTTGAGGTGTGCCCCGACTGCAAGTGGAGTTTCCTGACCCGGACACTTCAGGCAGCTCGAGAAGAGTCAGAAAACTAGGGAGAGCACCCGTGAGCAATGATCGACCCGATAGCCCAGGCGGTCCTAACAGCCCTCACGAGGGCCAGGGTTCTAATTCATCAGGCGAGTGGTGGGATCAGCCGGATGCTGATTCCTTCAATACGCACGCACGCTCCGATGACGCATCGCTTGACGACGATTCCAGCGACAGCATTGATGCTGTTTCGGTCGGTGGCAATGACGAGGGTCTGGCTACCGGTTCAGAGATGACGTCGGCAAGCGAGCCGGATCCGGAGAAGGGGCAGTACGCCCCAGATGACCATGAACCAGATGACCATGAAGAGGAAAGCTCGATGGCGCAAGAAGAACAGCCGACTGACAATAAGCGGCGAATTTTAGCGTGGCTCGGTCTAGCCGTGGCGTTGGTCGTGCTGTTGCCGGTAGTTGTGTTCGGTGTTGCTTATGCGACAACGGACGTGCCGGAGCCAGAGGAGTTGGCCAATAGCCAGATTGCGGTGATTTATGACCGTTCTGGTGAAAAGGAAATCACGCGCATCGTCCCCGAGGGCGGTAACCGAAGCAACATCACTATCGACAAGGTGCCGGATGCTGTACGCAATGCAGTGCTGGCAGCTGAGGATCGTGATTTCTATACCAACCCGGGTTTCTCCCTGACTGGTTATGCCCGTGCGGCTCTGGGAGTCGTGACTGGTAATTCCAGTGCGGGTGGCGGCTCGACCATTACGCAGCAGTACGTCAAGAATGCTGTGGTGGGCAATGAGCGCACGCTGACCCGCAAGGCCAAGGAACTGGTCATGTCGGCGAAGATGGCGCGGGAGTGGACCAAGGACGAAATCCTTGAGGCCTACCTCAACACGATTTACTTTGGTCGTAACGCATACGGTATCGCGGCAGCGTCGAAGGCCTACTTCGGTAAGGAAGTCGGTGAGCTGAATGCCGAAGAGGGTGCTGTGTTGGCGGCCTCGATTCAGCGTCCATCCGCACTGGATCCGTGGACTAACCGCCCGGAGGCTGAGCAGCGTTGGAACTACGTCCTCGATGGCCTGGTGGAGATGAACATCGTCTCGCCGCAGGACCGCGCGGGAATGCAGTACCCGGAGACCATCGATCCGGCGTTGGCGCCGAAGCAGGCTCCGGAGCCCGGCCCGGCTGCCATGATCAAGAATCAGGTGCTGGCTGAGTTGGAGCGCGAAGGTATCTCCGAGCAGGAGGTCAACACCGGCGGTCTACGCATTACGACGACCATTGACCCGACGGTACAGCAGGCTGCCCTGGATGCGATGGAAAACTACGTCGATCAGTCAACGGGTTTGCGTGCCGCCATCGTTTCGGTGGAGCCAAAGACCGGTGCTGTCCGCGCCTACTACGGTGGCGACGATCCGACTGGTTGGGACTACGCGAACAGCGGTCTGCAGACCGGTTCTACTTTCAAGATTTTTGCGCTGGCCGCAGCGCTCGATCAGGGCATTCCGCTGACCGCGCAGTACTCTTCGGCACCTGTGCAGTCCGGTAACGTCACTCTGCACAACGACGGCGGTGCCGGCGGTGGCGTGCTTCCGCTTTATGAGTCCCTGAAGCAGTCGCTGAACACCCCGTTTATTCGCCTGCAGCGCGACCTGAAGAATGGTCCGGATGACACCGCCAAAATGGCTCATCGTCTGGGCGTGGCTGAGTCCATCCCGGGTATTGAAAAGACTCTGATGGACGACAACGGTCACTCGCAGGACGGTATCGCCCTGGGTCAGTACCTCTCACGTCCGCTGGATATGGCCGTTGGTCTGGCTACCCTGACTAACGATGGCGTCTATCAGCAGACTCACTTCGTAGAGAAGGTCGAAAACTCCAAGGGCGAGATTGTTTACGAGTCCAACGCTGACAAGGGCGACCGTCGAGTTTCCAAGGCAGTGGCCACCAATATGATATCGGCCATGGAGCCTATTGCCGGTTACAGCAACAAGCCCTTGAGTGGTGGTCGCCCGTCGGCCGCCAAGACCGGTACTACGCAGTTGGGTGACACCGGCCAGAACAAGGATGCGTGGATGATCGGTTCGACACCGCAGCTGTCGACTGCAGTGTGGGTTGGCAACGTCGATGGTTCGGCGCTCTACAACTCCTATGGTGGCATCATGTACGGCTCGCAAACCCCGGGTGATCTGTGGAAGTACACCATGGATAACGCACTGTCTAACGAGGACTTTGAGTACTTCACCAAGCCGGAGCCAATCGGTGGTGTCGCAGGTGCGCCGCAGTACCAGGCGCCGTCGACCTCTGACTCTGGCTATGACCAGGGCTATGCCCCGGAGACCACAGAAGAGGAGTCGGCCGAGGAGTCGACCTCTGAGTCCTCCGAGGAGCAGCCTGCACCGCTTCCGGTTCCGGGTGGCGATGGCGGAGGCGGTGGCGGCGGAATCGCTGACCTACTGCCCATCCCGATTCCGGGAGGCGGTGGTTTCGGCGGTGGCAATGAAGGCGGCGGAGACCCCGGTAACCCTGGAGGTGGACAGTAAGTGGACACGTGGGTGATTTTCACCATCGTCTGCGTCGCGATTGGCTTCCTGATGTTCGGCACGGCCTTTTGGGGCTTCATGCAGAAGTGGAAACCGGCAATCATTTGGGCTCTGTGCCTGGCAGCTTTCCTATTCGCGACAGTCATTCCGGTGATTATTGCGTTGGCACATGCTTCCTCGACATCAATGTAGGACGCAGGCCAGGTAGTCAGTTGCTAGAGCGTTAACTGCCCACCAAGCACGCGACAACTTCACAATTCAAAGAGGCGCACGCAGTAGCTCTGTGTGCGTCTCTTTCTATTCGGCGCCCTGACACCGCTTGCCAGTACTGCTTGCCGATGGCGCCTGCGATTAGGACATATACCTCTGCCTGCGGTACCCTGGCAGGGTTGCTTGACGCAACGATCCTCCTGCTGCATAGCGGTTGGCATGAAAGACAGTGCCAGCGCACCACGCTGTGTAGCCGAAATACAAGAACTAGACCATAGGAGGTGATGAGGTCCGTGCGTCACTACGAAGTAATGATTATTATCGATCCGTCTCAGGATGAGCGCACCGTAGGCCCGTCCCTGGAGAAGTACCTCGACGTTGTCCGCAAGGAGAACGGCAAGGTGGAGAAGGTGGACATCTGGGGTAAGCGCCACCTCGCCTACCCGATCGAGAAGAAGGAAGACGGCATCTACGTTGTCGTCGACCTCACCTGCGAGTCCGCAACCGTGCTGGAACTCGACCGTCGTCTGAATCTGAACGACAGCATCCTGCGCACCAAGGTGCTGCGGGTTGATCGTTAATCTGCGTCATATTTGCGTAGCCAGAGTGCTCGAATGGGGCACACCGGTAATGCGAAAGCCGTAGGATAGCGGGCGAAAGCCCCATCATCAGCTCGACAGAATACAACCGAGGAGAAGAAGCATGGCTCAGGGAGACGTACAAATCACGGTGGTTGGCAACCTGGTTGCTGACCCGGAGCTTAAGTACACCCAGAACGGCACCGCCGTCGCGAACTTCCGCGTCGCGTCGACTCCGCGGGTGTACCGAGATGGCCAGTGGGTTGACGGCGAGGGCATGTTCCTCACCTGCAGCCTGTGGCGTGAGGCAGCGGAGAACGCTGTCGAAAGTCTCTCCAAGGGCATGCGCGTCATCGTCCAGGGTCGTCTGCGCCAGCGCAGTTACGAGACCCGCGAGGGCGAGCGTCGTACCGTCTTTGAGGTTGAGGTCGATGAGGTGGGCCCGTCCCTGAAGTTCGCTCGAGCTCAGGTCACGCGCACTCCACGCAACGGCGGTGGAAACTTTGGCGGCGGCAACCGCAGCCAGGGCGGAAATGCCGGTGGTGGTTTCGGCGGTGGCTTTGGTGGAAACCAGGGCAACCAGGGTGGACAGGGCGATCGCGGTTTTGGTGGCGGAGCTCCTGCGGAAGATCCGTGGAACTCAGCTCCTCCGGCCGGTGGCGGCTTCGGCGGCGATGAGCCTCCGTTCTAAGCTCCTTCCAGCCACGGCACTACGTGACTAGTTTGCAGCAGATTTAGCATCCACAATTCTCATAATCTTTTAAAGACATATCCAGCGAAAGGCAGGGATCATGAAGCTGATCCTCACCGCCGACGTTGACAAGCTCGGTGTCGCAGGCGACATCGTTGAGGTCAAGGCCGGCTACGGACGTAACTACCTGCTTCCTCGCGGACTGGCAATTGTTGCCACCCGCGGCGCAGAAAAGCAGATCGAGGGCATTCGTCGTGCCCAGGAGGCTCGCGCTATCCGCGACCTCGACCATGCACGTGAAGTCAAGCAGAAGATTGATTCGCTCGACAACGTCTCCGTTGCTGTGAAGGCTTCGGAAAATGGCAAGCTGTTCGGTTCTGTCACCAAGGGTGACATCGCCGATGCAGTTCGTAAGGCTTCCGGTCAGGCTATCGACAAGCGCGCAGTCGTGCTTGCTCCGAGCCAGATCAAGTCCCTTGGTAAGCACACCGTTGACATCGCGCTGCACCCGCAGATTACCGCGCATGTTTCCGTACAGGTCGTCGCCGCGTAAGTTCGCGGTTTAGAGTTTTTACTTTGACGGCGGCTGACGAGCACCGCGTTTAAAGACTGCGCGGGCTCTGAGGCCCAATGACAACAGCACACGTGAAGCTCTGATCTTTCGTAGTGAAAGGTCAGGGCTTTTCGTGGTTTAAGGCTGGTTTAAAGCCTTTTATGCAGGTGCTGGAAAGAGCGTCTACGACTTGTCCACAGGCTAACAATGATTTCTGTGGATAAACCTGTGGGTAACTTGCCTGGCTGCCGTGGATAACTCTTCTGGAGTGCACGAGATTTTTATTAATTCATCGTTAATAATCTCCGCATGAGCAGCATCGATGCTAAAGGGGTAACAGAGGATTACATTTGTGCAGGATTAAGGCAAATACGCACTGACCTGCGTAGATAGAATATTTTCGGGTTGAAACTCCGCTACCCCCGTTAACATTCAAGCGGCGGTTTAGGGTTACGGACCGTTCACCTGGACTTTTCTTGATTGTGCACATGTTCTCCCCAGGCTTATCCACAGGTGCTGTGGATAACTTCGGGGATAACCCCTGTCGAGGATTGTTTTCTGGGGCCTTAAAGGGTACTTTTACAGGTCCGTCAATCCGCTCGAGCAGGTATAACTGCGGTAGGTAGTCAGGTGTCCAATGCTGGCGGGCGGAACAGGCATATTGAGTGTGACGGTCAGTCAGCAACAGGGTTGAAAAGGCACCTAAGTGGTCCAGAAGGGGAGGAGCTGCTCACGATGAGTCAGCCTGTAGGTGATGGTGGTCATTCAGGAGCAGGGGACGAGGCGTCGTCCTACTCGGTGAATTCCCACGATGATTCCTTCGATGACGTTCCGCTGCCCCCGGAACCGCCGGTAGAGGATGCGCCACCGGAGGAGTATTCCTTCTCTCAGAGCTCGGGCAACGGATCGTCGGCAAGCGGATCTGGGGCGCGGGACTGGGAGCGAGACCGTGGTCGTGGCGCTCGTGCGAGTGCGGTCGCGGGCGCGACTTTTGAGCGCACCCCGCCGCACAATATCGAGGCGGAGCAGAGTGTGCTCGGCGCGATGCTGCTGAACTCAGAGGTCGTTGCGGATGTGTACGAGCAGCTGACACCGGAGGATTTCTACCGACCGGCGCACCAGACGATTTACTCGGCGATTTTGCACCTCTACGGTGAGTCCTCGGAAATTGACCCCATTTTGCTGGCAGGTCGTCTGGATCGAACTGGAGACCTGGAGCGCATCGGTGGTCCGCTGTACCTGCACACCTTGGCCTCCCTGGTGCCAACGGCGGCGAATGCGCAGTTCTATGCCCGCATTGTTGCGGAGAAGGCGACAATCCGTCGCCTGGTAGAGGCCGGCACGAAGATCGCCCAGATTGGCTATGCGGGCGCGGAGGACACGGAGCCGGAGCAGCTGGTGGATGAGGCGCAGCAGCTCATTTTCAGCGTTGGACGTGAGAACACGAAGAATGACTACGTTCCCATCGCCGATGTCCTGGATGACACGCTGGAGGAACTGGATCTTATTACCCAAAACGGCGGTCTGGCGCAGGGTGTGCCGACGGGGATTACCAACCTGGACAAGCTGACAAATGGCCTTCACCCAGGTCAGATGGTGATTATTGCGGCCCGTCCGGGTGTGGGTAAGTCCACGCTTGCAATGGACTTCATGCGTTCGGCCTCGATTCGCAACGGCATGACCAGCGCAATTTTCTCGTTGGAAATGTCGCGCAATGAAATCATGATGCGCATCATGTCCGCAGAGGCGAAGATCAACATGGCATCTTTGCGCTCCGGTGACCTGGATGAGCGGGACTGGACAAAGCTGGTCGAGGTCGGCGACAAGATTCGTGATGCTCCGCTGTTTATTGATGACTCGCCGAACCTGACCATGATGGAAATTCGCGCGAAGGCACGTCAGCTGAAGCAGAAGCACGATCTGAAGATGATCGTGGTCGACTACCTGCAGCTGATGAGCTCGGGTAAAAAAGTCGAGTCCAGGCAGCAAGAGGTCTCGGAGTTCTCCCGTCAGCTCAAGTTGTTGGCGAAGGAGCTCGAGGTACCGCTGATTGCAATTTCGCAGCTGAATCGTGGTCCGGAAGCTCGCACAGATAAGAAGCCACAGGTCTCGGACCTGCGTGAGTCGGGTTCGCTGGAGCAGGATGCCGATATCGTCATGCTGATTTACCGGCCGGACTCGCAGGAGGCTGACCATGAACGTGCTGGTGAGGCGGATATTATCGTCGCAAAGCACCGTGGTGGACCGACCGGAAGCATTGCTGTGGCCCACCAGCTGCATTACTCCAGGTTCGCCAACCTGGCGGAGGAGCCCAGCGGTTCTCTCTAGGTGCCTGGCCTAGCCACCCAGAATTAGTGCAATCCGGGTGGCTAGGTAAGGTGAGTGACAGTCAATAGGGCGAGTTTTCGTGCGTTGATGGTTTTGAAGGTTTTGAGGGTTACGCGGAGTCGTCGGGAAGCGGGGAAGCACTATGTCACCAACTGCCGCTCCCGTGGCAGCGGAGGCCAAAGCGAAAAGGCAGAAGAGTGCGCCGAAACAGCGCGTCGGTTGGGTAGATGCGGCTAAGGGGCTGTGCATTCTTTTAGTTGTGCTTGGCCATGCCATCACAGAGCTGCAAGCGCACGGTTACTACACGGCGCAGTGGGCGGGGATTAACTTCTTCCTCGGACCAATCCGTATGCCGCTGTTTTTCCTGCTATCTGGGCTGTTCGCCGGCAAGGCACTTAAGGAGTCGTGGCATAAGTTAGCCAATCGCCGAATCTGGGTGATGGTCTATCTCTACGTGATTTGGGTTCCACTGCGTGACTTCGTGCTTTTCCTCATGCCGTATACGCACGTGGATGCCGATGGCATAGTATCTCCGCCGCCGATCACGGACCACAGCGCGTGGGGGCCGCGAATTTACAACACGCTTCACGCGATCATCGAACCAACTTCCTACCTTTGGTTCCTGTGGGCGCTGGCGCTGTTCGCAATTCTCACACGAGCATTTCGCTGGGTACATCCGGTGATTCAGCTCATCGTTACAGGCCTCATTAGTGCATGGGCACCTTTTGCCTCGTCCAGCTGGTCGTGGGACTTTGTCACCAAGATGCTGTTCTTCTACGTGCTGGGCATGTACGGTGCGCCCTGGATTTTCCGGATGGCACAGCGTCGCAGCGGCCTCTCACTGCTAGTGACGCTGACGGCGTTCCTGTCGGTGGCGATCTGGGTGCAGGCGACCTACTCGAGCTTTAACGAAGGCAACGTCGGCTTCACCCGCGTGTACCTGTCCACCACTGGCGCACTGGCTGCAATCAATATTATGGCGATGCTGCAGAACACTCGCCTAGTTGTGCCCTTTGAAAAGGTTGGCGGCCGAACGCTGCCTATCTTCCTCATGCACATTCCAATGTTGGTTGTGGTCATGATTATTTGTGACCTCATTCTGCCGAAGGACCCACATTTGGTCATCATGACGCCGCTGGTGACTATCATTGCGGCGATGCTGTGTCTTGGTCTGCACAGGTTGCTGCTTGCCATCGGTGCCGGGTGGCTCTTTGTCCGTCCTGCGTGGGTAGTGCGCATGACTACGCCGGGGCAGCGTGCCCTTCAGCGCAGTCAGAATCCTTCTTCCCTGCCTGAAGGCGAGGCTCCGCGGCAGCCTAAGAGCGAACCTGCTTCCTAATTCAGCTCAACAAGGCGGTAGCGTGGAACCGGGAGCCGATCAGGCGGCAGAAGTGACACAGAGAATAGCCATGAAGAAATGAGAAAGCCATGCGTCTAGCAACGTTGCGATATCAGGGTGCAACCCGCGCCGCTGTTCTCGGCGACGGGGTAGCGGTCCTTTTTGATGACCACTGTCTCGGAGATGTGTTAGCGCGGCCAACGTGGCGTCGTGAAGCGGAAGAACTCTTGGCGGAGGCGGGGAACAACCCTGACAACGTCATGGCGGAGAGCGCGTGGGCGTTCGCACCGCTGATTACGCGGCCGGGCAAGATTGTCTGCGTCGGCCTGAACTATGCCGCGCACATCGACGAGATGGGGCACCAGCGCCCCGAGGTGCCGACGTTATTCGCAAAGTTTGCCGATGCCGTCGCTGGCGCGAAGGATGATATCCGAGTGCCGGAGGCCTGCGCGGAGAAGCTCGATTACGAAGGCGAGCTCGCGGTTATCGTCGGTGAGACCTGCTTGCGGGTGTCGGAGGAGCAGGCGCAGGACGCTATCGCTGGGTACGCGATTATGAATGACTTCACCCAGCGCGATTTCCAGTATGCCACCGCGCAGTGGCTACAGGGGAAGACGTTGCAGCGCGCCAGTGCTTTCGGGCCGTGGATGCTCACGGCTGATGCTTTCGATGCGGACTCCGCGCGGGTGCGCACATACGTCGACGGAGAGCTGCGCCAGGATGCACCGATTGCGGACCTTGTTTTCTCCCCGGCAAAGTTGATCGCCTACATCTCACAGTTCGTGCAGCTGAACCCGGGCGATGTCATCTCCACGGGAACGCCGGCGGGTGTTGGCCACGGCATGAGCCCGCAGACCTACCTTCAGGATGGCCAGGAAATGGTCATCACCATCGATGGCCTGGGTAAACAGGCCAACACTGTCCGCATCAACCACTAGCACGCGCCGCTTTACGACGTTCCCGCGAACCCGGCGGGAATGAAACGACCCCCGCGTGCGTTGTGGGAGACTAACGGGTAAAAACCTACGTAAAGAACGTGAAGTTAGAACACGACGTTAAAGAGTAAGAGGAGTTAGACCCATGGCAACTGTTGATATTACGAACGAGACTTTCGCTGAGACTATTCAGAACAACGACATTGTGCTCGTTGATGCCTGGGCATCCTGGTGCGGTCCGTGCCGCCAGTTCGCCCCGATTTATGAGAAGGCTTCGGAGAAGCACTCAGAGGTAGTGTTCGCAAAGCTGGACACCGATGCCAACCAGGAGGTTTCGGCAGCCCTGGGCATTCAGTCGATTCCGACGCTGTTTGTTTTCCGCGAGGGAATCCTGCTGTTCCAGCACTCTGGTGTGCTGCCGGAGGCCGCCCTGAGCGATCTGGTTGGCCAGGCTTCGGAGCTGAACATGGATGATGTCCGTGCGCAAATTGCCGAGCAGGCCGCACAGGATAGCGCTACCGAGTAAACTCTGCGGTTCAGCCCGCATACTGTGCGTTTTCCGACTTGGAGCACTTCCGCGTAAGCCCCCGCGCCTGAACTAGCCCTCAAGCGCGCGGGGGCTTTTTGTATCTAGTCCGCGCGCTGGCCACGAATGAGCCAGCCAATACCAAAGCCAGCGAGTGCTGCTACTAGCGCCCACAGGGCTGGAGCGACTTTGTTCGAGTCCTCCTCAATCGACAGTGGTGCGCTGGTGCGGGCGTGCTTTGTCTCCTTCTCACCTGTTGGCAGAACCTGCCCGTCTGGGAACACGTGCTTGACAGCTTCGGTGAGTTCGTTGGCGGTCAGGTTTTTGCCCAGAACCGCGATAGCGTAACGGTCATCGTCGCCAAGGAATCCGGCAGTGGTGTGCTGCTCTTCGTACCAACCGGACTTGTTGGCAATCGTTTCCTTCGGTAGCGCTGCACGCAGACCGAAGTTCTGGTCTGCATCGCCGTAGGAGTAGCGCGGCAGTGAGTACATCAGCTGACGCATGTATTTGGTCTCCGTGTCGCTCAGCCCGCCTTCTTCGCTCAGCATCCGGTCAAAGTAGGCAACCATGTCGGCTGGCGTACTGGTGGTGGCTCCCCACATAGGTGAGCCGACAGTCTTATCCGAGAGGCCGTAGCGCTGTCGGACATTGTCAACGATGCGTACACCGCCGTAGGAATCCCACAGCTCGTCAGTTGCTTCGTTGTTGGAGTATCGAATCATGTCGTCGCGCAGCATGGCGTCGGGGTTGCCCTCAACCGGCATATCACCCTGGCCAGCGACAATCTCGCCCTTCTTCGGCTGCGTGTAGTTGGAATAGGCCACAACGTCGGCGACGAATACCTTCATCAGGCTGGCGAGGCGAAAAACATCATCACAGTGTGAGTTGCAGATGAACTCACCGGTCTGGCGATCCAGAATGCCCATGCCGAGCATGCCGCCCTTAGCGTCGAACTTCTCAGTCACTTCGTCGAGACGAGTTTGCACGCCAAGGCCCCACTGGGTCTTCGCCCCTGGCACAAGTGGGGGAAACTCCTTCGGCTCACTTTTCACAGTGCTTTCCGACGGCTCCGTCGAGGACGTTTCCGATGTCGGTGAAGAGGTTTTCTCGGTCGACTTCTCAGCCGACTGTTCCGCCGACTTCTCTGCGGTTCGCCCTGTGCTCTTCTCGGGAGCCTTTTCAGTTGGCTTTTCGGTGGTCTTCTTGGTTTTTGCGTCGGAGGGCTTAGCCGGCTCCGTTGACGATGGAGCTGCTACGACTACCTGCGAAAATGCACCGGTATCGGTGGAGTCAGCAGTTGCGGTGACTGTCGCGTTAGCCAGCGGCGCAGTTGCTGACAGAGTAATTACCGCGGCGAGACTCGCGGCAAGTCCGCGGTACGCGCGTTGAGGGCAATGAACCATGTTTAGAGAGTTTACAACTCTGGGGGAGTCTTGCTTGTCGGTAACCAGCTCTTTCCGTTTGCCGAGAGAGAGCGAGCTAGCTCACGTACAATTTTTTAAGAGATGGAATCTTCTCGGTTCCGATTAGTTATTCCGCATATGTTGAGGAAGGTTGGATTTGCATGGCTAATCCATTTGCCAAGGGCTGGAAGTACATGATGTCTTCGTTCGATAAGAAGATCGAGGACAATGCGGATCCTAAGGTTCAGATTGCACAGGCAGCTGAGGCCGAGCGTCAGCGCCATCAGGAGATTCAGCGTCAGGCTGCGGCTATCATCGGCAACCGCAATCAGCTGGAAATGCAGCTGGGGCGGTTGACCTCTGAGCGTGACAAGATTACCGAGAACACCCGGCAGGCACTCGCCAATGCGGATCAAGCTCGTGCCAAGGGCGATGAGGCCACTGCACAGAAGATGGAAAGCACTGCTGAGGTGTTTGCCACCCAGCTGGTGAATGTTGAAAAGGAGCTGGAAAATACTACGCAGCTCCACCAGCAGGCCGTATCTGCTGCTGAGGAGGCACAGCGTCAGGCGCAGCAGTCGCAGGCTCGCTACGAGCAGATTAAGCAGGATATCCGCAAGCTGGAGTCGCAGGCCGATCAGGCCAAGATGCAAGAGACCGCGTCGAAGACTCTCCAGAGCATGCAGGGTATTTCCGAGGATCCGAATGTGCCGACTTTGGATTCGGTCCGTGAGAAGATTGAAGGCCGCTACGCCAATGCGTTGGGCGCTCAGGAGCTCGCGGAATCCTCACAGGCAGGTCGTATGGCTGAGATCGAGACTTCGACTCGCGATGCCGCTGCTGACATGCGTCTGGCCGAAATTCGTGCCCAGATGAATAATGAAAACGCTGCTCTCGAATCCGGTTCTGCCGCGAAGGATAACGCCGGCGAGCTGGAGGCCGCCGAGTCCGCCGAGTCCGTTGAGGCCGTTGAGGGCACCACAACGGACGCAGACGAAGCGAAGTAGCGTTCACCAGTTGCCAACAATCGTCAACAAGAAAGTGTCGGGGTTTATGTCAGTTTGAGCGGGAAAAACCACCCTAAACTGACATAAACCCCGACACTTTCTCGCGCCAGCAGCGACAGCAGCGACAGTAGCGCCAGCAGTGCTGAAGCCACCGAAACTGCCGAATCCGTGAGGCGCGCTATTACTCCAATTCGCCGTTCTTCCGCGCGAGCAGCACTCCGCGGATACCGGCGTGGAAACCATCGCGCAGATTGACGCGCTGCGTCTCCGTCAGCGTGTATTCGTGCAGGGTTTCGCACGCAAACTGCAGCAGCGGACGATCAATGTCCGGTGGCAGCCCACCACCAGAGAGCAAGTGGGCACTATCGCGCGCCTGCTCGTTTGCAATATTCTCGTACCACCAGTTCGCGTACTGCTGTCCCACATCGAACGGCGTCTGAAAACCCGCGGATGCCCACACCTCGTTCGGCAGGGGCACGTATCGACTACGCAGCTTCCTCCTTGGCGCCATCATCGAAGGATTCGGCCGCGGGCTTGGTTTCGGCGTACTCGTGTTGGCACCGTCTTCGCTTGTCGACGACTCCGTCGCCGACTCCCCACTGCCGGTTGCAGTCGACGACGCGGAATCGGAGGCAGACGCACCTGCATTCTCGGCTCCGCTGTTGTTCGCAGTGTCGTTACCAGCCCCACTGCCAGTGTTGACTGTCGCGCCGGGCATGGCCGCTGGAGAAGGCTGCGCTGGGTGCGTTTGCTGCGTTGGCGAGGCAGCCGAAACGCCCGAAGCAGCGGAATCCACCCGTGTAGCTTCTGAACCGCCGGTGCGCTCTACCTCAGCGCGGTGCTCAGCCTGCGCCGGGATTTCCCGGGCACCCATCTTGGCCGCGTGCTCGACCTCGTTGAACTTCGGCGAGTCGGCCTTGGCCGTCGGCGTGGCTGCGGCATTGTCTTCGCTGCGACAGTCGGAGTCGCTGTCAGCCGTGGGGGATGGCACAACGCGCTGGTCCTGCGGAACCTCCGGAGTGCCGGCCTCCGGCGAAGCAGCGTCACCGTCGGCAGCGGAGGGAGTGTTCTCCGTGCCGTCGTCAAGCGAGCCCTCGCCCGGAGGAGTGATGCGCGTATCCGGCACGCAGGTGGCGCCGAGATCCTCGATTGGTTCGGCATCGCCCAGCGGCTTATTCGTGCGGACGACCGGTGGGATTGGGCCTTCAAGGACGTTGAGCTGCATGGCGTCGGCGAAGTCCTCGCGGGGATCGAGGATTGTCGTCGAATCGCAGGCATGGCGAAGTGCACCGGACATGGAGTCCCAGCCGAAGCCGTAGAGATGCACACGCACACCGGCAGCCGAAGCCTCAGCGACGCCGGGCAGCATGTCCGCATCGCCCGAGACCAGCACGATATCGGAAACTTGGTTGCGCAGGCCGGCGACGACCATGTCTGCGACGAGTCGCGTATCGACGGCCTTCTGAGTCCGTCGGTCACCCCATTCAATGAGCTGACCTGCGCGCAGCTGCACACCATCAATCGTGCGCAGTGAGCGCTGGTAACGATGCGGCCCCGACTCCGGGATGCCGTCGTACCAAAGTTGCCGCTGAACTGGCTGGTTCAGCTGCTGGTTAATCATTCGGTCAAGGACACTAACTACTTCTCTAAGGTCGATTTCTAATTGCCCGCGGGCTCCGGTTTCCCACGAGTTGTAAAAGCTCGCCAATAAATATGACGTATCGACGAACACCAATGTGCGTTCAAGCATGGCTCCTAATTCCTGATTCTTTATTAACTAAATAAGCAAACCGGTTACATCGACAAGGATGCCCGAATAATTCATTCTATGCGCTAAACATGTTTAACTTCAGGGACTATTCTTAATAAGCCGCATCACTTTGACCGCTCTTCGCGGGTTGGCAGGAGTGCGAGTCGACGAGAAGGCACCGATCAATTTAGGTATTGACGTGCAAAGAAATCGCCCCGCGAAGAGTACGACCACACAGGAGAAGGGGAGTTACAAACAGGTATGAGACGCTGGTTCGGCCTATTGGTTCTCATTACTGTGTTGGGACAAGCGGTTTTCAACGGCGGTCGCGTGCTGCTTTCTTGGCGAGTCCTCGATTTTGGCGGTTCCGCCGCCACCGTCGGCTGGTTCACTGCCGCATTTTCACTTGTCCCTCTTATTATTGCGCTTCCCGCCGGCAAGCTTGTCGACAGTCATCGCGCCACCGAAGTCATGTACTCCGGTCTCGTCGCCACCGTCATCGCGGCAGCAGTAATGGCGCTCTCGCCGAACCTACCTATTCTTCTGCTCGGCTACGTGGCCCTGGGTTTTGCCCACATGACCACGCTCATCGCCGCTCAAGGCATGGTTTCGCACCTGCGTGGCGGCGTCGCCGGGCTCGATAGCCTCTTTGCTTATTTCACGCTCGGAATTTCCGTCGGGCAGTTCCTCGGCATTGTCGGTGCAGGTCTGCTCACTCCCAACCACGACGGCAGCACTATGACCGCTACAACTTTCGCGCTCTGGGTGATGACGGGAATCGGCGCGGTCGCCCTGGTCATCGGCTGGCCGGTCGCAACTGCTTATCGACGGCACGAAGCGAATGCAGCCGCCGAAGTGCAAGCTGCTAGCTCAACTGAGCAATCCCCGGCGTCGACTGTTAGCGACCGCAGCCGGATGGACGAGAGGCGGCCGGGGCAGGCCGAAGCCAGCGGCGCATCGGTCTTAAGCATCCTGCGTATCGACGGCATGTCCAGCGCCATGGCTGTATCAATTGCGGTCATCGTAGCCATTGACCTGTTGACGGCATATGTGCCGGTGCTGGGACGCGAACTGGGCTTTAGTGTTGCCGAGGTGACGGTAATCCTTGGTGCGCGTAGTGGCCTCGCGATTATTTCCCGAGCCCTCATGCCGACTGTTTTGCACCGAGCTAATCGCAATCGAGTCCTTATCATTGCAGTTTGTGCCGGTGTCCTGCCGCTTTTGGCAATGCCGTGGCTACAGAGTGCGTGGCTGATGGTTGTCGCGGTTGGTATCTGTGGCTTGGCGTGGGGTTTTGTCATGCCCATGTCAATGACGTGGGTGAGCTCCCTGGTGGATGCCGAGGTGCGCGCTCAGGCGCTATCCATCCGACTGATGGGTAACCGCTTGGCGCAGGTCATCCTGCCGCCGGTTGCTGGTTTGGGTGCTACCGCGATGGGTGCAGGCAGCGTGTTTCTGGGTGCGGGTGCGCTGATGGGGGTCGCGTCTGCCACTGCTTGGCGACGACTCGCAGGTGACAAGGCGGCTCTGACTAAGTAATTGGTCAATTGCTGAGTTGCTGAAAAGTAGCGCCCGAGCCGTAGGAAGGCTCAAATCTGGCATACAGAGTTAACTAAAGTGATTCGTTTTCCAGGTTCTACCAGCGGATTCGCTTAAATAGGGGCATGTGTGTAATGTATTCGGAGGTCAGCGTGGCCAGGCAGTTTATGTGTTTGGTTGGCTGATGTGGGGGAAATGTTTTCGTGCGG
>ERZ1031292.13-NODE-13-length-123317-cov-20.320634_pt1 | contig 123317 bp, 104 predicted proteins | sample MGYA00518215_ERZ1031292 | MGnify/ENA primary metagenome ERZ1031292 (study PRJEB33718, sample SAMN03159822) | human skin metagenome | collected 2014-02-25 | study: EMG produced TPA metagenomics assembly of the PRJNA266117 data set (Human skin bacterial metagenome... | reverse complement strand
ATCAAATAACCGCAACACGCCCGGAAAAGACACACTTTTCTTTACTTAACCCGCAATAGGGCAGTCCCATTGGTCCGACAGACAAAGCAAAAATCCCGAGAGCTGCACTAATTGCAGTTTCTCGGGATTTATCTTGTGTCCGGAGGGGGACTTGAACCCCCACGCCCGTTAATAGGGCACTAGCACCTCAAGCTAGCGCGTCTGCCATTCCGCCACCCGGACCGGGTAGGAAGCACTTCCGTGCTGACCTGTGATACTGTATCCCGACTACATAATGAAACACAAATTGGCAGGTCAGAGGGGCATTAGCGCGCCAAACCTGGGTGTAATTACATCAGCGGTGTTAGCCCCGCATCCGCCTTGGATTCGCACTGAGAATCAGGCCCTGCAGATAGGGAGTCTTGTAAAGTCCCTGCAGCGCGCTCATAAAGTAGGCACACTGGTAGTTATGACTACGAATTCCAACGACACCGCAAACGACACTGCAAATGCTCCGGTTTTCCCGGGACCAGATCCGTACGCACCGCTGAAGGATTTGCCAACCTTCGAGCTGTCCTCGCCAGATATCAAGGACGGCGAGAAGATTGCGGATGAATTCCGCGCTCCGTCGAATGTTTCCCCACAACTGGATTGGGCAAATCTGCCGGAGGGCACTAAGTCCATTGCCGTGACCTGCTTCGATCCGGATGCTCCGACCGCTTCGGGCTTCTGGCACTGGGCTGTCTTCAACATTCCAGCGACCGAAAAGGGTCTGCCACAGGGAGCTGGCTCCGAAGACGGCTCTAAGCTGCCAGAAGGCGCTATCCAGCTTGTCGGCGACTCGGGCATGCGTGGTCACTACGGAGCTAACCCACCGGCGCAGCATGCCCCACACCGTTACATGTATGCGGTGCACGCGGTCGACGTGGAGAAGCTTGAAGTTCCGGAAGATGCGACGCCGACCGTGCTTGGCTTCAATCTGTACTTCCACTCGATTGCGCGTGCCATCATCACGCCGTGGTGGGAGAACGTCGGGGAGTAGGGATACGACGCCCACACGGGCAACTCAACCGACCGGGCACGCTACTCATACAGAAAACCCCGGGGCCAGCGCCTTCATGGCCGCTGGCCCCGGGGTCACGTGTTTATTGGGTTAGGAAGCCTCAACGGCTTTCAGCAATTAACCACGCCACGGCAGACCACAGCCGACTGCCTCCGAAATGGAGTAGAATCCCTGAGCTCGAATCTGGCGAGCCAACCCTTGGTGAATGTCACGAATCCAGTCCGGACCGCCATAAATCAACGGTGTGTAGCCCTGCAGTAGGGAAGCGCCGTTGGCAATCCGCTCCCACGCTTGCTCAGCCGTTTCTATGCCGCCGACGCTGATGAGAACTAGTTTGTCTCCGACGCGCTCGTGCAGCAGCTTCAGCACCTCTAGTGACCGAGCTGCCACAGGAGCACCCGAGACTCCACCGGCCCCCATCTCCGCGACCTCATCCGCGGGCGTACGCAGGCCCTCGCGAGAAATGGTGGTGTTGGTAGCCACAATGCCCGCCAGCCCCAGGTCAACCGCCAAGTCAGCAACTGCGATGACATCATCGTCGGAGAGATCAGGAGCAATCTTGACCAGCACCGGCGAGTCGGTCTCCTCAGTCACCGCTGCCAGAATCGGGCGCAGTGACTCCACTGCCTGAAGGTCGCGCAGACCCGGCGTATTCGGTGAGGAGACGTTGACAACAACGTAGTCCGCCAAGCCGCCGAGCTGGCTAGCCGATTCTCGATAGTCATCGACGGCCTCTTCCAGCGGAGTCACCTTGGTCTTACCAATGTTGATACCAATCACGTCGTCACTGCGACGCGCCCGCAAGTTCTCCGCTACAGCAGCGGCGCCGGGGTTGTTGAAACCCATGCGGTTCAAAATGGCGCGATCTTCCTTCAGACGGAACAGACGCGGGCGATCGTTGCCCGGCTGCGGCTTGGCAGTCACGGTTCCCAGTTCCGCGTAGCCAAAACCAATTGGCCCCCAGCAATCCGGAGCAATAGCAGCCTTGTCGAAGCCTGCGGCGAGCCCCAGCGGACGCGGGAAGTCCACGCCGAACACGGTTTGACGCAGCACAGCATCGTCAACAACGAGTAACTTGCTCACCGCCCGCTGTAGACTCTCCGACTTCTGCAGCCCCTTCAGGGTCTTCGAGATGGCCTCGTGAATCTGCTCCGGTGGGACCTGGAACATTGCCTTTAGCGCGAGTTGATAGGACTTGGCGCGAAGTTTCGAAGGCATCTACTTAGTCTCTCCCTCGGAGTCGTCTGCTCCCTTGGTGTCACCTGCACCGGTCGGTAGTTTATCGGCTGGTTCCCGAACCGACATCTCCTCACGAATCTTCTCTGCATCCTGCTTGAAATCAGCAATTGCCTTATCGACGTCCGCGGAGTCAAAAATCTGGGCCCCGTCACCGGTAGCCGAGAAGACGCCAATCTGGCCATCCTCGGTGGCAACAATCGACTGTGGATCTGCAACCGTGTTGATGTCCGCGACCTTGACTGGGGTACCCGAGCTGATGTCGTAGCCAGTCAGCTTGTTCACCTTCGTCGAAGTCACCCAGACAATTCCGCGCGATTCATCGACCGCTACCGCCCACGGAGCCTCCGGGGCCGGAGCTGCCTGGTGGAGGCGAATGACGTCAGTGGCAGTGTAAATAAGAAGCTGGTTGCCCTTGGTGTCTGCGGCAGCAATGACATGATCACCGGAAGCTACCTTGCCGACGCCGATACCCGCACGCAGCGCAGAGCCAGCGCGGGACTCATCGAGCTTGAGCTCATGCACCGAAGTCTCCGGACGGTTCACCTCTAACAGCTTGACGTCCGCGTCATTGTCCGCTCTGGGAATCTCAACGAGCTGCGAACCGTTATTGGCAGCCTTGAAGTCACTGGCCAACTCGCCATCAGCGCCGAACACATCGACGACATTGCTATCCGCATGGGCACCGATGATGCGACCGCCTTCCAGTCCAACTGCGGCGAAGTAGTTGGTGCCACGGCCGACAACGGCCGTTTCCGTAGCCTGGTCAGTAATGACGTGGATGCCATCTTCACACGGCAGCAGAGCGTTAGGGCCGCCCGGCGCGAGCTCACCACACTTCGCGTCCAGCTTCATTGATCGCTCAATTGGGTTATTCAGCGGACCGGCAAAGATCTTGTCCCCGGCCTTCAGGACAACTCGGTCGCCGACAAGCACGGCATCGGTAACGTCCTCATCAATCTTCTTGGCCCTCCCGATAGCAGTATCGGGAGCAGCGGGTGAAGCGGCCGGCACTGGCGTGGCGTTGCCCATTCCGGCATCGATGTCTCCTTCCACATCGGAGGAGCACCCTGCCAGGACCACTGCGCTAGCGGAAAGCCCCGCTAGAAGGGAGGTTATGACACGTCGACGACTGTTTTCACTCACGCTATAGAAACTACCACCCCGGCCTGATTACTTTGTGGACGCCTCCAGCCGTGGGAGGCTCTCGCATTCGTTGTGCCTTATAAGTCTTTATAAGAATGCGGTTACTGATTACAGCGTGACGTCGTCAAGCGCGTTGCAAATCTGCGGTGGCAGCGTGAGTTGTTCGGCGGTGAGGTTTTCGCGTAGCTGAGCGCGGTCTCGAGCGCCAACGAGGATCGAGGTGACGCCCGGCCGATCGCGTGCCCAGGAAATCGCTGCGACGGCAGCACTGACGCCGAGCCCCTTGGCTGCGGTGGTCAGCGCGCCTGCGACCGTGACGCCGCGTGTGTCGAGGTAGTCCTGTACCTCTGCGTCCGCGTGTTCGGAAGCAGCGCGGGAGTCCTCCGGAATGATGTGCTGGTATTTGGCGGTCAACACACCTTGGGCCAGTGGGGCGCCACCGATAAAGCCGAGACCCAAATGCTCACAGGCGGGCAGCAGCTCAGCCTCAGGGCTTCGCTGGAGCAGCGAGTACTCATGCTGTGCAAACACCGGAGCGATTCGATTCGCGGCGGCATGCGTCACCGCTGCTTGCCATCCGCTGTATCCACGCAGTCCGGCGTAACGTACTTTCCCCGTGCGTACAGCCCATTCCAGGGTGTCGGCGACCTCTTCCGGCGTGGTCAGCCCATCCCAGTAGCCGGGCGACCACAGATCAATGTGTTCGACGCCGAGGCGTCCGAGCGTATCGTCGAGGTCCTTTTGCAGTGTCTTACGCGAGCAGTCCACGCGCCTGCCGACGGGCCGCTCGGGGTGAATGCCAGATGCGACCGAAAGCACCAATTCGTCGGCAACGCCGCACTTTGCGATGACTGCACCCAGCATGTCGGCAACAGTGTCGCCGCCGTGGAGTGGGGAAGCATCGACAAGGTTGCCTCCGGCGTCGAGGAAGTCCGTCAGGATGCGTCCGGCCTCGTCTTGCCTGGTACCCGCACCCCAGGTGGCCGTACCCAGCCCCAAGGCGGAGACGCGTAAACCGCTGTTGCCCAGAATTCGTTGTTGCACGATTTTTACTTTAGGACACCTGTGTGCGCTCGCGGGAAAACTTCCGCCGGAGAGGTCTCGCTACGGCCGCGCCGAAACCTCGCTATAGCCACAACACAAATCGGACGAGTAGCCTATACACCCGTGACTATCATGACGACACTAAGCGCCTCAGCGGATACTGCTGCCGATACCGCCGGCACCGGTATGACCTGGGCGCAGACGATCATTCTGTCCGTAGTGCAAGGTCTGACGGAATTTCTCCCGGTGAGTTCCTCGGGGCACCTGCGGATTGTCTCTGAGCTGCTGTGGGGCCAGGACGCCGGCGCATCCTTCACCGCTGTAGTACAGCTCGGCACCGAATTGGCTGTGCTGGTGTTCTTCGCCAAGGACATCTGGCAGATTCTCACTGGCTGGTTTGCCGGCCTGTTCAATAAGGAAGCACGCGGTTTCAACTACCGCATGGGCTGGATGGTGATTGTCGGTACGCTGCCGATTGCCATCATCGGTGTGCTGGGGAAGGACCTCATCCGCGATAACCTGCGCAATCTCTGGATTACAGCCGCTGTGTTGGTGCTTTTCTCCTTTGTCTTTATCGCCGCAGAGAAGTTCGGCCGTCGTGAGCGCAACTATGAAGAGCTGACCATGCGAGATGCCATCGTCATGGGTTTCGCGCAGTGCCTGGCGCTCATTCCGGGTGTGTCGCGCTCGGGCGGTACGGTGTCTGCCGGCCTGTTCTTGCACTTGGACCGAGAGGTTGCAACGCGCTTTTCCTTCCTGCTGGCTATCCCCGCTGTTTTCGCTGCTGGAATTTTTTCGCTTCCAGACGCGTTTGACCCTGCGGCGGGACAGGCCGCTAGTGGAGCGCAATTGGCCATCGGTACGCTGATTGCCTTCGTCGTCGGCTATGCGTCTATTGCATGGCTGCTGAAGTTCGTGTCGAACCACTCCTTCGCTTGGTTCGCCGCGTACCGCATCCCGGTCGGTTTGATTGTTATGGTGTTGCTCGGCTTCGGCACGATCAACGCTGTTTAGTGAGGTAGTGAGTATTTAATGCATTCGTGGCCCCAACCACAGGTTCCCAGTCTCGGCGATGCGCGTTTCGATGTGTTCAACCGCGCCAGCAATACAGGTAAGGCGCATTCGCTTGACGACGAAAGCTCAACATCGGTACCCCTACGCCTCTACGACACCGCGGATCAGAAGGTCTCCCAGGTGGAAGCGGGACCGGAGGCGACCATGTACGTGTGTGGCATCACACCCTATGACGCCACGCACCTGGGGCACGCAGCAACCTACCTCACCTTTGATCTGATTTACCGTCAGCTGCTGGATAATGGACACTCGGTGCATTACGTGCAGAACATCACCGATGTCGATGACCCGTTGTTCGAACGTGCGGAGCGCGATGGGGTGGACTGGCGCGAGCTGGGCACCTCGCAGATTGATTTGTTTCGCTCGGATATGGAAAACCTGTCGGTGATTCCACCGCGCGACTACATCGGCGCCATTGAGTCCGTGGGCGAGGTCGTGGAAATGGTCGAGAAGCTGCTGGAGAATGGCTCGGCCTACCAGCTCACCGATGACGAGTACCCGGATGTGTACTTCCGCAAGAGTGCCACTGAGAACTTTGGTTACGAGTCCAATTACTCGGCAGAGCAGATGGCGGAGTTCTTTGCGGAGCGCGGTGGCGACCCGGATCGCCCGGGCAAGGAGGACCCACTGGACGCGCTGGTGTGGCGTGCCGCTCGCCCCGGGGAGCCAAGCTGGGAGGCTCCTTTTGGTGCGGGCCGGCCGGGTTGGCACATTGAGTGCTCGGCGATTGCCACCAACCGCCTGGGTAAGAGCTTCGACATTCAGGGCGGTGGCTCGGATCTCGCGTTCCCGCACCACGAGTTCTCGGCGGCTCACGCTGAAGCCGCTACTGGCTGTGCACGTATGGCGCGCCATTATGTTCACGCTGGCATGATTGCGCTCGACGGCGTGAAGATGTCCAAGTCGCTGGGCAACCTGGTGTTTGTCTCCAAGCTGGTGGCCGCCGGCGTCGACCCGAGTGCTATTCGCATTGGCGTCTTCGCCAGCCATTACCGCTCTGATCGCGATTGGTCGGACGAGGTGCTGGAGGCGGCCAAGGCACGTCACGAGGCCTGGCGTGCGGCTTGCGCAACTACAAAGACTGCCACCGATGAGAAGGCTGTGAGCGCAGCAGCGGCACTGGTTGCCGATGTGCGCGCAAGCCTGGCCAATGACCTGGATACGCCGGCTGCTCTGGCCGCTATCGATGCCTGGGCTGCGGAGTGGTCCTCGGATACCAGCAACAAGGCAGATGCTGGCGGAGCAGAAGAGGCCGCAGAAGCTGGCACAGTAACTGGCGCAGCGGGTGCCGGAGAATTCGTTGCCGCCGCGCTGGACGCGCTGCTTGGCGTTAAAATTTGAGCATGAGCAACTCAGATCTGTCTGCTGTCGAAGTAACGCAAGAGAACATCGATAAGCTAGTTGCCGATTTGCGCATGTTTGCCACCGGCAGCTACCTGCAGCCCGAGGAACGCGAGTTCTGGGAGCCACTTTTTGACGAAGCGGTAGCCGACCAGGTCGGGGAAGTTCTCCGTGAGGCCGCCGCTGGTATTGATCAGGCGGCGGAGCTGGCCGTCGATAAGCGAGAAGAAGCCGCGACGCAGGCGGTAGAGAACTGCCTACAGCGCGTGGCTGCGATTGAGCATGAGCACGGCGGCTCGATTTTTGACGAGGAGCTCGACGAGATTCTCGCCATTATCAATTCCGCAACGAAGGCTGTCGGCTTGGACCTGCCTTCGGTGAAGGCGGAAAGCTACTTCGAGATGGAATAACCAGCCCGATTATCGGCGCGGTTCTGAAAGTAGACTAAGGTGTCTACTTATGACTGATCGCCACTCTTCCGAGTTCCTCACCGCACTGCACAGCCGTGTACTCATTGGCGACGGCGCCATGGGTACCCAGCTGCAGTCTTTTGACCTCGACGTTGACGCGGACTTCCTCGGCTACGAGGGCTGTAATGAGATTCTCAATGACACTCGTCCCGACATTATCGAGACGATTCATCGACGCTATTTCGAGGCCGGCGCCGACCTGGTCGAAACCAATACCTTCGGCTGTAACTTCCCGAACCTCGCGGATTACGACATCGAAGACCGTATCCAGGAACTAGCGCACAAGGGCACCGCAATCGCCCGGAAGGTCGCTGACGAAATGGGGCCGGGGCGCGAGGGCATGCGACGCTTTGTCCTCGGTTCGCTGGGCCCGGGCACGAAGCTGCCGTCTTTGGGGCACGCTCCGTACGCTCAGCTTCGCGACGCTTACACGGAGGCCGGACTCGGCATGATTTCCGGTGGCGCGGATGCGTTTTTGATTGAGACCTGTCAAGACTTGCTGCAGGTCAAGGCAGCAGTCAATGGCGTCAAGGCCGCCATGCGACAGGCTGACAAAAAGATTCCGATTGTCGTCCACGTGACTGTCGAGACCACAGGCACCATGCTGATGGGCTCGGAGATTGGTGCAGCCCTGGCAGCGCTGCAGCCGCTGGGTATCGACATGATTGGCCTAAACTGTGCGACCGGCCCGGACGAGATGAGCGAGCACCTACGCTACCTGTCCAACTTCGCCTCCATTCCGGTATCGGTAATGCCGAATGCGGGTCTGCCAGTGCTGGGTAAGAACGGTGCGACCTACCCGCTGACCGCCCCAGAGCTGGCCACAGCGCTGCGCGGCTTTGTTGAAGAGTTTGGCCTGGCGATGGTCGGTGGCTGCTGTGGTACCACACCGGAGCATGTTTCCGCTGTTCGCGATGCTATTACCGGTGCAGGCGCTTACGCTGAGCAGGGCCCTGCTGTTCAGGCAGCACGCCCATCGACGGATCCGGATGCAAAGCCAATCGATGAGGTCGCTTCTCTGTACTCGGCAGCCCCGCTGACGCAGACAACCGGCATCACCATGATTGGTGAGCGCACCAACGCCAACGGTTCCAAGGCTTTCCGCGAGGCCATGCTGGCCGGCGATTGGGAGAAGTGCCTTAACACCGCCCGCGGTCAGGTCACCGATGGCGCACACATGATTGACCTGTGTGTGGACTACGTGGGGCGCGACGGTCGCGATGACATGGCAACCCTGGCATCGCAGATCGCCACCTCGGTGACGTTGCCGGTCATGCTGGACTCCACGGAACCGGAGGTTTTGAAGACTGGCCTGGAGCACCTCGGTGGTCGCTGCGCGGTCAACTCTGTGAACTTTGAAGACGGCGATGGCCCGGACTCGCGTTACCAGCGCATTATGCGCCAGGTTGTTGAGCACGGTGCTGCCGTGGTCGCTTTGACTATCGACGAAGAAGGTCAGGCGCGTACAAAGGACAAGAAGATTGAGATCGCCGAGCGTCTCATCGCCGACATCACCGGCACGTGGGGACTGCGCGAGCAGGACATTATTGTCGACTGTCTGACTTTCCCGATTTCCACTGGCCAGGAGGAAACTCGCCGCGACGGCATCGAAACCATCGAAGCCATCCGCGAACTTAAGCGTCGCCACCCGAACGTGCACACCACCCTCGGTCTGTCCAACATTTCCTTCGGTCTGAACCCGGCGGCTCGCCAGGTACTCAACTCGGTGTTCCTCAACGAGTGCATCGAGGCCGGCCTGGACTCCGCCATTGCCCACAGCTCCAAGATCTTGCCGATGAACAAGATTGACAACAAGCAGCGCGAAGTCGCTCTCGATATGGTGTACGACCGCCGTCGTGAAGCGGGACACCCCGACGGGGAGTACGACCCACTGCAGGTATTCATGGAGCTCTTTGAAGGAGTCTCCGCCGCTGACGCGAAGGACGCCCGGGCCGAAAAGCTTGCCGCCATGCCGCTGTTCGACCGCCTGGCGCAGCGCATCATCGACGGTGAGCGCACGGGTATCGAGGCTGACCTCGATGAGGGCATGAAGGAAAAGGAACCGCTGGCGATTGTTAACGAGGACCTGCTGCGTGGCATGCAGACCGTTGGTGACCTGTTCGGTTCCGGCCAGATGCAGCTGCCATTCGTGCTGCAGTCGGCCGAGACGATGAAGGCCGCGGTGGGCTACCTCGAGGGCTTTATGGATGCCGAGGATGCCACGGGCTCCAAGGGTTCGATTGTGCTGGCCACGGTGAAGGGCGATGTCCACGACATCGGCAAGAACCTGGTGGAGATTATTCTCTCCAACAACGGCTACACCGTGCATAACCTGGGCATTAAGCAGCCGATCGCTACGATTCTGTCCGCCGCCAAGGAACTGGATGTCGACGCCATCGGCATGTCCGGCCTGCTGGTGAAGTCCACTGTGGTGATGAAGGACAACCTGCTGGAGATCAACTCCGCCGGCGATGCCACCCGCTTCCCAGTACTGCTCGGCGGCGCCGCGCTGACGCGTAGCTACGTGGAAGACGACCTGTCCGAGCTCTACCACGGCGATGTCTACTACGGCAGGGATGCCTTCGAAGGACTGCGCATCATGGACGAGCTGATGGCAGCTAAGAAGGGCCTCGGCCCAGACGAGAATTCGCCAGAGGCCATTGCTGCCCGCGAGAAGAAGGAAGCTCGCCGCGCCCGCCGTGAGCGCTCCAAGCGCATCGCCGCGCAGCGCGCCGCCAAGGCTGCTGCTGAAGCCCCCGAGGTGCCGGAGCGTTCCGATGTCGCCGCTGATGTCCCCGTTGCGACACCGCCGTTCTGGGGAACCCGCATTGTCAAGGGCCTGCCCCTCGACGACTACCTGACCACCCTCGACGAACGCGCTCTGTTCATGGGGCAGTGGGGTCTGCGCGGCACCCGCGGCGACGAGGGACCGAGTTACGAGGAACTGGTCGAATCCGATGGTCGTCCACGCCTGCGCGCATGGCTGCAGCGCCTGCGCGCCGAGAACATCCTCCAGCATGCGGCTGTCGTCTATGGCTACTTCCCAGCAGTTTCTGAGGGCGATACCGTACACGTACTGCCGCTACCTGCGGAAGGGGAGCAGCCCGACCCCGCGGCAGAGCCAGTGGTGTCCTGGACCTTCCCGCGCCAGCAGCGTGGTCGCTTCCTATGCATTGCTGACTTCATTCGCTCGCGCGAAGATGCCATCGCCGCAAGACAGACCGACGTCATGCCGTTCCAGCTGGTGACCATGGGACAGCCCATCGCTGACTTCGCCAACGATATTTACGCCAAGAACGAATACCGCGACTACCTGGAGGTTCACGGTATCGGCGTGCAGCTCACCGAGGCGCTGGCCGAGTACTGGCACCAGCGCATTCGCTCCGAGCTCGCGTTCTCCGACGGCACAAGTGTTGGCGCGGAAGACTCCGACGATACCCAGGACTTCTTTGACCTGAAGTACCGTGGCGCTCGTTACTCCTTCGGCTATGGTTCCTGCCCGGATCTGACCTTCCGTCAGGGCATGATTGACCTGCTGCAGCCGGAGCGCATCGGCGTGGAGCTCTCTGAGGAGCTCCAGCTGCACCCAGAGCAGTCCACCGATGCGTTCGTGCTCTACCACCCGGAAGCGAAGTACTTTAACGTGTAGCTTCGCGTTATCCCTGCGGTCGCACCAGCAAGGTCTGCATGCTGCGGCCGATGGGGCCGTGCACATCGTAGAGCTCGCCCGCGGTCATGCCGATTCCGTCCGGCCCAATGGAACCGCGGGCGGCGATGCCCACCCAGCCGCCGTCTTCCGACTGCAACTCCGATTCCGCCGACTTCTCCGAGGCGCCGAGCTGGGGGAGTCGGTGCAGGTGAACCACTAAGTCGGTATTCATAAACGCCCACTGGTGCGGGCTCAGCGTGGCCCCGATACCGTTGGCGGTATCAGCTACCTGCATGACTCGCTCCACCGCAGTCGGCTCCTCCCCGAGCACGATTGGGTACTGCGCGCGAACCCAGTGAATTTGCGTCTCGGCCAGCTCTTCCGTCGCGCCGGCGCGGGCTTCAATTGATTCGATGTAGCCGCCACTCCAATCGTCGGTAAGCGGAATGTACTCGGCGCTGCATTCCTCGGGCCCGGGCACCTGCTTGTCGAATGCACGCTCAATATCCCGCGTATCCGCAGTGGCCATCATCCATGCGGACGCCGTGGCAACTGGCCGCCAGGCACCCTTGACGTCGGCAAGCAATTCGGCTTCGACCTTGGCGATCTGCCGCCCCGGGCGCGAGACCCATGAGCGCGCGCGGAGCTCCGTGTACGGTACAGCCGACAACAGATCCACGGCGATGCGAGTAATACGCATCCCCTCGCTTTCCAGACGGCGGCGCTCCAACATGCGCGTCAGCAGCGCCGACGGCGGCGCACCGTGCTGAAACGGCCCCCACGCCCCATAAGTGAAGCTGGTGGGCATGAAGCGCTCGTAGCTGAGCTCGCCTTCGGTGACCGTCCCTAGCGGAATGAAATATGCCTCGGGTTGGTCGATAGCCTGGGCGAGCGAATCTTCAGTGGTTGTCATAGCGAGTCGATGCCTTTCATTCACGCGGGACACGTTCATGCGGTGGTTTCATGCAGCACCGCAACATACTTTCCTTCCTGAAACTCTAAACCTTCATCCGACGGTTTTGCTGACATAATCGCTAAATGCTTGATTGCCTGGCATAGTCGCATGGTGTGAAAGCAATTTTGTGGGACATGGACGGCAGCCTCATCAACACGGAACCTCTGTGGGAGATTGCCACGTACGACCTCTCGGAATTCGTAGGCCGCCGCCTGACTCCGGAGTTGCGCATGCAGTGCGTCGGCAACACGCTCTGGGACACGCTGTCGATTTGTGCTGATCATGCGGGACGCACGCTTGACGACGAGCTGTTTGCCTCGGGCTCCCAATTCGTCGAAGGTCGCTTCACTGAATTGGTTCTAGAACATGGGGTGGAGTGGCGCCCGGGTGTGCCGGCGATTTTGGACCAGGCCCGGGCTGCTGACATTCCGGTGGTGTTGGTGACCAATACCCGTCGGCACGTGGCGCAACCCTGCATTGATGTCATGGGGGAGCAGCACTTCGCCGCAACAGTGTGTAGCGATGAGGTGGCCAACGGCAAACCGGCACCGGATCCGTACTTGCGTGGCGCAGAGCTAGCCGGATTTGCGCCAGAGGACTGCCTGGCTATCGAAGATTCCTCAACGGGGGTGCGCTCTGCACTCGCTGCGGGATGCACGGTGGTGTGGAATCCAATGCCGGATGTGAGCGTTTCGCAGGCTGATGTGGGGACGTTAGTACCCCCGGCGCGCTTCATTTCGGGCAATTTGGATACCTCGAATTTGGGCTTTTTGCGGGCTGCTTTCGCGGGCGAGTAGACGACATGGAACAATAGACCGGGTGAAGAACTTTGATGACCTGTTTGCAGAGCTGAAGGAAAAAGCACAGTCGCGCCCCGAGGGATCGGGCACAGTCAAGGCGCTGGACGCTGGTGTGCATTTCCAGGGCAAGAAAATTGTCGAAGAGGCCGGTGAGGTCTGGCTTGCAGCTGAGCACGAATCTGACGAAGCCCTCGCAGAGGAGATTTCGCAGCTGTTGTACTGGCTGCAGGTGGTCATGGTCGGTCGCGGGCTGAGCCCCGAGGATGTTTACAAGTACCTGTAGGAGAAATCAACACCATGCTGCGTATTGCCGTGCCCAACAAGGGATCGCTGTCCGAGGCGGCAGTCGAAATCCTGAAGGAAGCTGGCTACCCGGGTCGAGGCGACTCCAAGAGCCTGACCATCCACGACGAAGCCAACGACATTGAGTTTTTCTTCCTCCGCCCGAAGGATATTCCCATCTACGTTGGCAACGGCCATCTGGATTTGGGCATCACCGGCCGCGACCTGGCCGCTGACTCGCTGGCTCCGGTCGATGAGGTTCTGAATCTGGGCTTCGGCGCCTCGACCTTCCGCTACGCCGCTCCGGCCGATGAGGAGTGGACCGTAGAAGCTCTGGAGGGCAAGCGCATTGCCACCTCGTACCCGAACCTGGTGCGCGAGGATCTGAAGGCTCGTGGCATTAACGCCACCGTCATTCGCCTTGATGGTGCAGTGGAGATTTCCATCCGCTTGGGAGTTGCCGACGTAATCGCCGATGTTGTCTCCACCGGTCGTACCCTGCGCAAGCAGGGATTGAAGCCATTCGGCGATGTTTTGGTCAGCTCTGAGGCAGTTGTTGTCGGACGCAAGGGCGTAGAGGTCACCGAGGAGCAGCAGGTGTTCCTACGTCGCATGACCGGCATTCTGCATGCCAAGACGTACTTGATGATTGACTACAACATCCGTGCGTCCGCGCTGGAAGAGGCATCCAAGCTCACCCCGGGCCTGTCTGGTCCGACCGTGTCGCCGCTGGCTAACGAGGATTGGGTAGCAGTTCGCGCGCTAGTTCCGAAGGCAGAGGCCAACCCGCTCATGGATGCCCTGGCGAAGATTGGTGCCGAGGCGATCTTGGCTTCGAATATCCGTATCGCGCGTGTTTAGTGGAGACGTGACCTGCTCGAGGGGTGAGGGGGCGTGCCGTCTCAAGTAGGGGCCCATTTCGAGATGGATCCCCATCTCGAGCGGGGAACTGACCAATGCATTTTCACTCCCACCTACGTCGACGTAAGTAGTAGGCTTGGCACTGAGCATGCGCACGGCGTTAGCCGTACTGACATAGTCCCCTTATGCCGGAAAAGCGGCAGTTGCGCCAGCGCTGTAGTTTTGACGGTGTAACCGCAGCGCCACGAATTGTGGTTCATAAGACTGCGCCTACGAGAAGGGATTGCTTCCACATGTCCGCAACACGTACCGAGGTCGACCTGCTTGGCTCTATGGAGGTTCCGGCAGAGGCTTACTACGGCATCCACACCCTGCGCGCAATCGACAACTACCAAATCTCAGCCAAGACCATCAACGACGTGCCCGAATTCATTCGTGGCATGGTGATGGTAAAGAAGGCCACGGCCATTGCCAACCAGCGCGTCCACACGCTGCCCAGCGATGTTGCAGACATCATTGTCGCCGCATGTGATGAAATCCTGGAAAAGGGACGCTGCATGGATCAGTTTCCAATCGATGTCTTCCAGGGTGGCGCTGGCACCAGTCTCAACATGAACACCAACGAGGTCATCGCTAACCTCGCTCTGGAACTGCTCGGTCTGGAAAAGGGCCGATACGACGTCATTCACCCCAACGATGATGTCAACCAGTGCCAGTCAACCAACGACGCCTACCCAACAGGTTTCCGTCTTGCTATCCACATGTCGCTACTGAGCTTGCAGAAGCACTTCGACTCCCTGGTTGAGGCCCTACACGCCAAGGGTGATGAATTCAACGACATCATCACAATGGGCCGCACGCAGCTGCAGGATGCCGTTCCAATGACCCTGGGACAGGCTTTCCACGCATTTGCCCACAACCTTGAGGAAGAGCAGGAGTCCATCGCAACTGCGTCGGCACGCCTGCTGCAAATCAACCTGGGAGCAACCGCTATCGGTACCGGCGTGAATGCGCCGGCAGGCTACCGCGAGGCCGTGACCCAGGCACTACGTGAGGTCAGTGGCTTTAAGGTGACCTCTGCGAAGGACCTGATCGAAGCCACCAGCGATACCGGCGCCTACGTCAGCGTGCATGCATCCCTGAAGCGTGCGGCCATGAAGATTTCCAAGATGTGCAACGACCTGCGCCTGCTGGCATCGGGTCCACGAGCAGGACTGAATGAAATCAACCTGCCGGAGCGCGCCGCTGGGTCTTCGATTATGCCGGCAAAAGTTAACCCGGTAATCCCGGAGGTCGCGAACCAGGCCTGCTTCAAGGTCTTCGGCAACGACGTGACCCTGACCTGGGCAGCCGAGGCCGGTCAGTTGCAGCTAAACGTGATGGAGCCTGTCATCGGCGCATGCCTCTTCGAGTCGATTGAACTGCTGCGCAGCGCTACCGACACTCTGCGCGACAAGTGCATTACCGGCATCACCGCTAACCCGGAAGTCTGCCGCGGCTATGTGGAAAACTCCATCGGTATCGTGACCTACCTGAATCCGGTCATTGGCCACCACGAGGGCGATATGGTCGGCAAGGAAGCCGCTCGCACCGGCCGCTCCGTCCGGGACATTGTCCTCGAACGCGGGCTGATGGACGAGAAGGAGCTCAACCAGGTCCTGAGCACCGAGAACCTCATGCACCCGGAATACCGGGGGAAGCGCTACGTGGCAGGGGAGTCTCGCCTCGACGATTTGTCTTAGACGGCAACAAGTCTAACGAGTGACTTTTCGGAGATACACATGTTAGTTGCCGTCCAAATCTTTATCGTTCTAGCAGCGATTGTCCTTGGCGCGCGTCTTGGTTCAATTGCTATCGGATTCGCCGGTGGGCTGGGCGTTTTGGCGCTGGGCATCACCGGGGTTCCGGTCACCAAAGACGACATTCCGTTCGATGTCATCGGCATCATTATGTCGGTAATCGCGGCAATTGCCGCTATGCAGAAGGCCGGAGGCATGGACTATCTCGTCCACATTGCCGAACGGTTGCTGCGCAAGAATCCGCGACACATCACCTACTGGGCCCCGGTTGTCACCTACCTGATGACACTGCTCGCCGGCACCGGCCACACCGCATTTTCCACCCTCCCAGTTATCGCCGAAGTATCCAAGGAGGGAGGCGTTCGCCCGTCCCGCCCGCTGTCCGTGGCGGTCATCGCATCTCAGTTGGCGATTACGGCATCACCCATCTCAGCGGCTGTGGTACTCATGGCTTCGCTCATGGAACCCCGCGGCGTTGGTTATCTCACACTCCTGGCGATTGTCATTCCTTCGACGTTCCTCGCCATCCTTCCGACCGCCTTTGTCACGAATCACCTAGGCAAAGAGCTTGACGACGATCCGGAGTATCAAAGCCGCTTGGAAAAGGGGTTAGTCTCCAAGCCACGTGGCCAGATGAGCGAATACGTGCCAACCAAGTCGGCCAAGTGGTCCGTGGCGGTTTTCCTACTCTCGATTCTCGCGGTGATGGTCTATGCGACCATCAGCACTGAACAGGTCGGCCTCATCGCTGATCCCACGCTCCCACGAAACGAGGCAATCATGTCAATCATGTTGACCGCCGCCACCGTTATCGTGCTGGCCTGCAAGTTGGACGCGGCAACCATTTTGAACACACCGGTGTTCAAATCGGGCATGTCCGCCAGCGTCTGCGTTCTCGGTGTGGCGTGGCTGGGAACCACAATTATCAACCACTACATCGACGACATTAAGGCCGCGTCCGGCAGCCTACTGACCACAATGCCGTGGATGCTGGCAATCGTGCTCTTCTTCGCGGCCGCATTGCTGTACTCGCAGGCGGCCACGGCAAAGGCCATCATGCCCGCTGCACTCGCGGTGGGAGTTTCTCCCATCACTGCGATTGCTTCCTTCGCAGCGACTTCCGCGCTATTCGTACTGCCTACTTACCCGACGCTCCTTGCCGCGGTGGAGATGGACGACACTGGCACAACCCGAATTGGCAAATACGTGTTTAACCACTCGTTCATCATCCCAGGAACCTTATGTATTGCCCTGTCCGTCGCGTTCGGATTCGCCTTCGGCAGCGCACTGCTGTAGTGGGGGACTACCTAGAACACCGCATAGAGAAACTGACTAGGTTTATGACAAAATCGAAGCGGTTAAGTCCATTCACCTGTCATAAACCTAGTCAGTAACTTGTACTGACACCGTTACCGCCGACGGTGGCACCCCGCGAAAGCTAAGTTCGCCGCGAGAGCCACCCCATCCGCAGCTTTTACTCAGTGCCGCCATCGCCGACAGCACCCGGCCAACCGGGGTACTCCGGTGTGACCCCGCCATAGGCAGGGCACATCTCCTGGAAAGAACACCACCCGCAGAGCTTGGACTTCTTCGGTACAAAGTCACCGTTTTCACCGTCGCGCACGATCGCCGACCACAAGTCGGCAATCTCCGCTTGGAAGGCCTCTAATTCTGTCGCGTTGGGACTCAGCACCAGGTCATCGGCAACCTTCAGGTACATCAACCGCAGCTGTTCCGGGATACGACCGGTGAGCCGCCACCACACCAGCGCGTAAAACCGCATCTGGAAGAGCGCCTCATCCTGGAAGCGAGGAGAGGGCTTCTTGCCCGTCTTGTAGTCGACAATCCGGACCTCACCGGTCGGGGCAATATCGACGCGGTCGATAAAACCACGAAGTGGCACTGACAATGGCACAGTCTGATCCGCATCCGGATCGATAACCAGCTGAACGAACTTTTCCATCTCGGCCGCATCGAAGCCCATGGGGTTTTCCATCATGAAATACCCCTTGAGCAGGCCGCGGCATTCGACCAGGAAGTCGTAGTAATCATCCTCCGGAACTAGCTCAATCAGTTCCTCGTCCTTTGCACGCATGTCCTCCCAGGTCGGCTTCAGCCGTTTCACCGCTGCGGGGTAAGTGCGTTCTTCACGGGGCCAGGCATGCATCTGTTCGAGCACAGCATGCACCAACGTGCCCTTGACCTGCGCGACAGTCGACGGCTCCGGAATCTTGTCAATCGCACGGAACCGGTACTTCAGCGGGCACTGGCGGTAGTCATTAGCTCTCGACGGCGACAGCGCCAACTTAGAGCGGCGGGAAGGTTGAACTGCTGACTTAGAACTTTGGGCATTGTCGGGCATACTAGCCAGGTTAGAGTACCGCCCGGATTTGGCTGCACCCGACATGACCCGACCCAACCAAACCGAACCAGACCCAACCCGACATGACCCGACCCAACCAAACCCCAAAAGGAGCCCACACACCTATGGCATTGAGCGGACCATTCCAAGTCGGCGACCGAGTCCAGCTGACTGACTCGAAGAATCGCCACTTCACCGTCATCCTCGAGGAGGGTGGCAAGTTCTTCACTCACCGCGGCACCATCCTCCACGACGACCTCATCGGCGCCAAGGAAGGCACCACCGTCACCTCCAGCGAAGGCACCGTCTACCTGGCCATGCGTCACTTGCTGGTCGATTACGTCCTGTCCATGCCGCGCGGTGCTGCGGTGATTTACCCGAAGGATGCTGCACAGATCATCGTCGAGGGCGACATCTTCCCAGGTGCGCGCGTGTTGGAGGCCGGCGCTGGCTCCGGCGCGCTCAGCCTCAACCTGCTCCGCGCCATCGGCGCTGACGGGCAGCTTATTTCCTACGAGGTCCGCGAGGATCACATCGAGCACGCGGAACGCAACGTTGTCGACTTCATGGGTCACAAGCCCGACAACTGGGACTTGCGCCTGGGCGATCTCAACGAGGCCTCCGTCGAGTCGCTCGGCGGCCCGGTCGACCGAGTCATTCTGGACATGCTCGCTCCGTGGGAATGCCTGGACACCGTTTCGAAGGTGCTCCAACCGGGCGGCGTGCTCATGGTCTATGTCGCCACTGTTCCGCAGCTAATGAAAGTCATGGAGGGCATCCGCGCGCAGAAGTGCTTCACCGAACCACGCGCCTGGGAATCCCTGGTCCGCGACTGGAATGTTCAGGATCTCTCCGTCCGCCCGGCGCACCGTATGCAGGCACATACCGCATTCCTGGTGTGGGCACGCAGGCTTGCCGACGGCACGGTGCCTCCGCGCCCACAGCGACGAAATCAAAAGAAGCTCTAGACCCGCCGCTTCGCGCTGGGAGGTGTAGCCGTCGTAAAGCGTGATGCGACACACGGTCTAAATCGACCAAGCAACAACGGCATCTGGCCCTATGGGTAATCTGGGATACATGACAACGCCGTCTGACAAAATCCGTGATCTTGAGCAGAAGAACTACAACCTCGGCATTCGTAATAATCGCCTGGTTGAGCTGTTGCGGGACTCCCGTAACAAGCTAGAGCTACTGCGCCAAGACATGGAGGATATGCTGGAGCCGCCTAGCACGTACGGTATTTTCCTTAAGCCGGGGCCGGAGAAAGGCACCGCAGAGGTTTTTACCGGAAATCGACGGATGCGCCTGCGGGTGCAGCCGGAGATTAATGAGCGGGCGCTTCGGCCGGGTGCGCAGGTGCGTCTGAATGAGGGCTCGATAATCGTGGAGGACTGCGGTTATCCGGAAAGCGGCGACATCGCCAATGTTCGTGAGGTGCTGCCGGATCGGGAGCGCATTTTGGCCTCGGATACTCACGGTGAGGAATTCGTGGTGTCTCTGGCGGGGGATTTGTCGCCGAAGCCGGGGGACTCGGTGATGATTGACCGCAAGTCGGGCTATGCGTTTGAGGTCATTCCGAAGTCCGAGGTGGAAAACCTGGTGCTGGAAGAGGTACCGGATGTCACCTACACGGATATCGGTGGTTTGGACAGCCAGATTGAGCAGATTCACGATGCCGTGGAGATGCCGTTCCTGCAGCCAGAACTGTTTGAGCAGTACAACCTGCGTCCACCGAAGGGTGTGCTGCTCTACGGCCCTCCCGGCAATGGTAAGACGCTGATTGCCAAGGCTGTGGCTAATTCGTTGGCACGCAAGATTGCGCTATCCCGAGGCAAGAGCGAGGCGGAGGCGCAGCGGGCGCAATCGTACTTCTTGAATGTCAAGGGCCCGGAGCTGCTGAACAAGTTCGTGGGTGAGACCGAGCGTCAGATTCGCCTGATTTTTGACCGCGCTCGCGACATTGCCGAGGATGGCAAGCCGGTTATTGTCTTCTTCGATGAGATGGACTCGATTTTCCGCACTCGTGGTTCGGGTATCTCCTCGGATATGGAAAACACAGTGGTCCCGCAGCTGCTCAGTGAACTTGACGGTGTGGAGGGGCTGGAAAACGTCATCGTGATTGGTGCCACCAACCGCGAGGAGATGATTGACCCGGCAATTCTGCGCCCAGGACGCTTGGATGTGAAAATCCGCATTGAGCGCCCGAATGAGGCTGCGGCGAAGGATATCTTCCGCAAGTACTTGACTCCAGAGCTGCCGTATAACGCAGCCGAGGTGGAGGCACACGGTGGGGTGGAACAGAATGTCGCACACCTCATTGACCAGGTTGTTGAGCGGATGTACGCCAAGACAGTAGAAAACGAGTACGTGCGAATTCGCTATGCAGATGGCACCAGCGAGGTTATGTACTACCGCGATTTCAACTCCGGCGCGATGATTTCCAACATCGTCGACCGTGCGAAGAAGTCCGCCATCAAGTCGGTTATCGCTGGCGGCGAGGCTGGTATTAGCTTGGATCACCTTCTATCCGCAGTGGCGGAGGAGTTCGCGCAGAACGAGGACCTGCCAAACACCTCGAACCCGGATGAGTGGGCTCGCATCTCCGGTCGTCCAGCGGCGCGCGTTGCCTCGGTCGAGGTGATTCGCCATGGCTAAATCCGCCGCCAGTTCTGCACAGCCGAACCGCTTCTTCGGCACGGAGATTGAGTACGGCATTTCCAGCCCGGACAACCCGGATGTCAGCCCAATTCTCACCTCCACGCAGGCCGTGCTCGCTTTCGCGCATGAGCAGGAGGAGGGCCTGTCGGGGCGCATCCGCTGGGATTACGCACCAGAGTCGCCACTGCGCGACAGCCGTGGTTTCGACCTGCGCCGTTACCACCAGCCACCGATTGTGGACCCGAACGCCGTCGGCGCTGCAAACCTGCTGGTGCAAAATGGTGCTCGCTTCTACGTCGATCACGCGCACCCGGAGTACTCCTCGCCAGAGACGGCAGCTGCCCGCGAGGCGGTTATCGCTGACCGCGCAGGTGACAAGATTATGCTGCGCGCAGCTCAGCTTGCCGCCGAAGCCACCGATGCTGAGGGCAATCCAGGTCCGATGCTGAAGCTCTACCGCAACAATGTCGATGGCAAGGGCGCCTCGTATGGTGCCCACGAGAACTACCTTTTCTCCCGAGAAACCGAGTTCGATGACATCGTCGCCGGTCTGACGCCGTTTTTCGTCACCCGCCAGGTGTTCACGGGCGCTGGTCGCGTGGGTCTGGGGCAGACGGGGCAGGAGTCGGGTTTCCAGATTTCGCAGCGCGCGGACTACATCGAGACTGAGGTCTCGCTGGAGACCACTTTGAACCGCGGCATCATCAACACCCGCGATGAACCACACGCAGACTCCGATCGCTTCCGCCGCCTGCACGTCATCATCGGTGATGCCAACATGAGCGAGGTCGCCACCTTCCTCAAGCTGGGCACCACAGGTTTGGTCATCGACGCCATCGAGGACGGCGTGCGTTTCGACGACCTGCAGCTCCGCAACCCCGTCGAGGCCGTCCATAAGGTCTCCCGAGACTTGACTTGCACCGAGAAGCTGCAGCTGGCAGACCATGTCACGTGGATGTCCGCAGTGGAAATGCAGTACGAGTACCTGCGTCGCGTGGAGAGCTACGACCAGCAGGGCGACGTCGTCAAGCTCTGGCGTGAAGTGCTCGACGTGCTTTCCGACGACCCCCGCAAGGCAGCCCATCTGCTGGATTGGGTGGCGAAATACAACCTCATGGAGGGCCTGCGTACCCGCCTGGGCGCGGGCTGGGACCACCCGAAGTTGGCGTTGATTGATATTCAGTACTCGGATATTGACCCTGCTCGTGGGCTGTACCATGCGCTGGTGCGCCGCGGTTCGATGCGCACACTCGTGACCGAGGAAGAAGTCGACCGAGCGGTTGAATACGCACCGGAGTCTACGCGTGCGTATGTACGCGGTGGCATTCTGCGCCGCTTTGGCAAGGATGTCGTCGCGGGCAGTTGGACCAGCTTGGTGGTGGACACCGCGGGGGTGTATCGGAGCACTCGTGACGTGGAGTCGCCTGGAATTACGCTGGCCTACATTACGCTGGATGAAGTTGACCGTTTCACTGCCGCAGAATGCGGTGACGTGTTGGAGTCTGCGGAGACAGTGGCCAAGGTGGTTGAGCATCTGCGTACTCTCGGGGCTATCCGCGAACAATAGGCACACATAGTGCAGTAATAGAGCAGTAATACTCAAAAGTTCATTTTTAAGGAGCAATATCATGGCTGGTAACACTCAGGTTTTCGGCGGCGGTTCCGGCGGAGGCGACGAGGAAGAGTTCGGCGAGGTCGCTGGCGGCGGTCAGGCTCAGGAGCACGTTGCAGCTGCTGACGACCTGCTGGATGAAATTGATGGTCTGCTGGAGAACAACGCCGAGGAGTTCGTGCGTTCGTATGTCCAGAAGGGTGGCCAGTAAAAAGTGACTGACCAGCAGGTAGGGCAGCAGGAGCCGGAAGCAACGCCGACACCGGTACCGGCACAGGCGTTGACCCGACGCATCACCGGTATTGAGACCGAGTTCGGCATCACTCTGACGCTGGATGGCTCGCGCCGTCTGGGACCGGATGAGATTGCCCGCTACATGTTCCGCCCGGTGATCGCTAAGTACGGGGCAACCAACATTTTCACCCCCAATGCTGGTCGTATGTACCTCGATGTCGGAAGCCACCCGGAGTACGCTACCGCTGAGTGCGATTCGGTCTCGCAGCTGGTAGCGTACGACCGCTCGGGCGAGGTCATCTTGAATGAACTCGCTGAAAAGGCTGAAGCAGAGCTTGCCGACGAGGGCATCGGTGGCAAGGTCTACCTGCTGAAGAACAACGTTGATACCGTCGGTAACTCCTACGGTTGTCACGAAAACTACCTGGTTGGACGTGAACTGGGACTGAAGTCCCTGTCCAAGCTGCTGCTACCTTTCTTGGTTACGCGACAGCTCATCTGTGGCGCGGGGAAGATTTTCCTGCCGTACCCAACCTCGCCGTATCACAACGATCCGATTCAGTACTGCTTCTCGCAGCGCGCGGATCATGTGTGGGAGGGCGTCTCCAGTGCAACGACGCGCTCCCGGCCGATTATTAACACTCGCGATGAGCCACACGCGGACTCCAACCGATTCCGCCGCTTGCACGTCATCGTGGGCGACTCCAACATGAGTGAGACGACGACTGCGCTCAAAATTGGCTCCACTCAGCTGGTACTGGAGATGATTGAAGCCGGCGTGAAGTTGCCGGACTTCGAAGTCGCCAACGAAATCAAGTCCATCCGTGCGGTGAGCCGCGATATGACCGGCAAGGCCGAGATTCCACTGCGAAGTGGCGAAACTGCCACCGCACTGCAGATTCAACGCGAGTTCCTGGACGCTGCGACGGAGTGGCTGAAGGTCCGCGAAGAAAACATGGTCAACGAGGACAAGGGCATTGCCGGTGCCGGCACGTCCAACGAAGAAATGAGCCGCATTGTCGAGCTGTGGGGTCGCGCGCTCGATGCCGTGGAAACCGGTGACTGGTCTCTCATTGAGCACGACATTGACTGGGCCATTAAGTACTCGCTCATGAAGCGCTACCTGGACCGCGGTCTAACGCTGGAGGACCCCAAGCTTCATCAAATCGACTTGGCCTACCACGACATCCGTCCCGGCCGAGGCATCTTCCGCGCGCTGGAAGCCCGTGGTATTGCCTCGCGGTGGATTACCGATGAGCAGGTCGCTGAGGCGGTCCGCATCGCACCGCCAACTACTCGTGCGAAGCTGCGCGGTGATTTCCTCGTTGCAGCCGAAGACTCCAGTTTGAAGACCGTAGTGGACTGGACACACCTGAAAATCTCCGGCGACGATCCCATCTCCACTATGCTCGGCGACCCCTTTGCCACGGAAAACGATGAGGTCAATGAGATGATCGAGATTCTGACGGCCGCGAAGAAGACCTCGGATACGGATTCGAATAACTAGTTCCGTCCCCGGAAACTGCCCCAGGAAAAGGAGCCCCACAGTCGTGTCTGTCTCACCGGTATCGGAAAACCCCGGATCCGCTGCGATCAGTGAGAACCAACGTCAGGTTCAGCTGCTGTTGGCGCTTGCCGACGACACCGGGTGGGTCAGCGAGTCGTGGATCTCCAAACATGTCGAGGGTTACTCCCGTGTTTCCGAGGATTCCCGGGCTCGTTATTTACGTGCGGACACCGCGGCACTCCTGGCAGCCGGGGTCCCGGTGGAGGTTTCGTCGTCAAGCGCGGGCGATAAGGTCAAACGTCTGCGCCTGAACAGACTACGGTGGCCCCAGCACGACCCCGAGTTCACTGAAGCGGAGGCTTCGGTGGTTTTCCAGGCGGCGAATGCGGCGTTTGGTTCGGAGGAGCTGAGCTCGACGGCTGTGGCGGCGTGGCGGAAGCTCGCATCGTTTGCGCAGCGCAGCGCCATTGCGAAGCCGGATGAGTCGGTGGTGGTGGCCGATGCGGTGGATATGAGTCGAGTGGATTTCAGCACACTGCTGACCGCGATGACCTCGCCGCGCCGGACAGTGGAGATGTGGTACTCCCGCCAGTACGGCGTGGATGATGAACTGCGCATGCTGGAGCCGTGGGGTCTGATTAACCTGCGCGGGCGCTTTTATGTGTTGGGCTTTGATCCGCAGCGTGAGGCCGCGCGTATGTTCCGGCTCAGCCGTATCCGCGATGTGTCGGATACAGGGACGTCGGCGACCCAGCCAATGCCCGATGGTGACTTGCAACAGATTGCGGAAAACATGTTGCACCGCGGTGGCAAGACCTATCAGGCGGTTGTTCGTATCGCTCCGAATACCTGCGCTGATGTGGTGATGAAAGCGACCGCGTTGGGGGATGGGCGCTACGAGCTGCCAGCGGCACCTGTGAGTGAGATTGTGTCCACAGGTTTGAGTTACGCACCGGATTTGATTGTGGAATCACCTGAAGAGGCACGGTCGGAGATTATTGCTCGGTTGGAGCAGGTACTCGCTCGCCATGGCGGTTCGAATGGTGCGAAGAACGCTTTGGAGGGCAACTAATGACAGTGCATGCAGCCCGGGAACTGGACGCAGGTGTCAGTGTCGACGAGTTGTTGGCGGTCGTACCGTACTTTTCGCAGCACCGTTCAATGACAGAGGCCGCTACCGAACTGGCCATACCTTTTGCCCGAATTCGGGCAATCGTGGAACAGATTGCAGATATTGACCAGCCGGGACTCCTCGGAGTGCGGGCTTTTGAAGTTGATTACCGCAACAGCTTTGATGTCCGTATTCGCCCTCAGGCAACGGTGCTCAGCCAGCCACGTGCGCTCACAGCCGAAGAAACCGCGACCTTGCTGCTCATCCTGGAAACCATCGAGGACTCCGCAGCCACCACTTCCTCCGAGGCCGCGCAGACGGCCGCGACAAAACTACGCAGTGCTCTGGGAATAAACGTCCCCATCATTGACTCGACCGCTGCGGAAAATGGCAAGGCCTTTTCCTTTTCTGAGCAGATTTATTCCGCGCTGCATCAGCGCAAGGTGTTGAAGGTGCGCTACCGGAATGCCTCAGGGCAGATTACAGTCCGTGAGCTTGACTGTGTCAACGTTTATACAGTTGAATCCACGACGTATCTCCGCGCTGTCGACCGTGCGCAGGAAGACCGTCGTCAGAAGAGCTTCCGCGTCGACCGCCTGGAGGCCGCCGAGGTCCTCGACACTCCCTCCGGTTTCCACCGCCCCGAGCCTGTCGATATCCGTGATCCCCACGCCTTTGGTGCGGAAACGGGAACGTCCGAATGGGCAAGTGTGCTTATCGACGCCGACGCCACCTGGATCGCAGACTATGAACCGGTCTTCTTTACTGAAGATGAGGGAGAAGAAGAGGATACCGAACTGGTCTCTGACCAAGGCTTAGGGCAGTCGGAATTTGTCGCTGACGTGCCGATGTCCGACTTGGCCGCAACAGTCTCCTTTGTGCTCCGCCGTTCACCGAGCGTAACGGTCGCTGAGCCCTTAAAATTGAAAAACGCCGTTGTTGCGCGAGCCCGCGAAGCTTTGGCAGAGTATGGTCGAAACGACAAGGCTTAAATCAAAGCTTAAATCGCGCACGATGTGGCAACTTGCCACTTGTATTTGTATTCATTTGAAAGGTCTCTAAGCGGATGCCGAACCTAGGTCCCTGGGAAATCATCATTATCCTGGTCGTTCTTGTCTTGCTCTTTGGTGCAAAGAAGTTGCCGGATGCCGCACGTTCGCTCGGCCGCTCCATGCGTATCTTCAAGTCCGAAGTCAAGGAAATGCGCAACGATGACGAGCACCAGGAGCAGGCTGCAATTCAGCAGGCTCCGCAGGCCCAGCCACAGCAGCCGTACCAGCCGCAGCAGCAGTACCAGCAGCAGGCACCGCAGGCTCAGCCGCAGCAGCCGTACCAGCCGCAGCCTGGCCAGAACAACCCTGGCCAGCCGCAGCAGTAGTAGAAGGCCGGTTGAAGCGTGACTTCAGCTACATCCACATCACGTCCTCGGAAGCGCCAGCGTAGGCGCAATCCCGAGGGCGTGATGACTATTGTCGAGCACATTCAAGAGCTCCGGCGTCGCCTCGTTCTCGCCCTCGCTGGTATTGCCGTCGGCACTGTTGTGGGCTTTATCTGGTATCAGACCGCCTTTACCATTGGTCAGTTCCGCATACCGTTTACCTCGGTCAATGTTGGCCCTGTGCACTTTAAGTCCCTGGGTGAGTTGCTCAAGGATCCGTACTGTCAGCTTCCACCCGAGATGCGTCTCGGCGGCGGTGAGGGCGCGGAGTGTCGTCTGCTGGCGACCAGTCCGTTTGAAATGTTCATGCTGCGACTGAAGGTCGGTGCGCTGGCCGGTCTGGTGATGTCGTCGCCATGGTGGCTCTACCAGATTTGGGCCTACATCACTCCCGGCTTGGTTCGGAAGGAACGCCGCACCACGCGCAGAGTTGTGACTGCCGCCGCGCTGCTGTTTGTCATGGGTTCCGTCCTGGCCTACTACGTTGTCGCCATCGGTCTGGAGTTCTTGCTCCAGATTGGTGAAGAGACGCAAATTTCTGCACTCACCGGTTCGCAATACTTCGGTTTCCTCTTGGCGCTCATCGTCTGCTTTGGCGTGAGCTTTGAGGTTCCGCTTTTCCTGGTCATGCTGAACATGGCCGGTGTCGTTACCTACGAGAGCATCAAGGACAAGCGCAGCATCATCATTATGTCGCTGTTCATCTTTGCGGCCTTCATGACTCCGGGGCAGGAACCAATATCCATGGTCGCAATGGCAACGGCACTGACGTTGCTGGTGGAAATCGCAATCCAGATTTGTCGTCTCCATGACCGTCGTAAAGCAAATGAGCGACCTGATTGGTTGGACGTCGATGACGAGCAAGGCTCCGGACCCATTACAGCGTCCGGCCCGATTGGCTCCGCCGGCGGTATCGGTGACGTGGGCGGCATTGACGCCCCGACTTCAGTAAGTGCGCCGACGTCGATTCAGCCGGGCGGCATGCCGACGGCATCAGCGGCCCCGACGACCTCTCCGGTCTCTGGCCCCACGCCAGTGAACGCGCCGACGCCGACGCGGGCATCCCAGATGCGTCCTACTCGCAATTCGCGTCCACCACGGCCACAGGGCATGATTCCGGAGACTCCGATGCCGACGCAGGACTTGCGAAATCGTCCGACGAGCGACTTTGATGATGTTCTCTAGCGCGGTTTATGACACTCTAGAGGCATGACTCTTCTCGGCGATTTCGTCAGCCAACAGGATTTCGATCTTGACGACTTTCAGCTCCGCGCCTGCCAATCAATTGAGGCAGGGCGGGGCGTTGTCGTCTGTGCACCCACCGGCGCGGGCAAGACTATTGTTGGCGAATTCGCTATTTATGCAGCTCTTGAGCGCGGTGGCAAGTGCTTTTACACCACACCTATCAAGGCGTTGAGCAACCAGAAGTACCACGACCTAATCGAGGACTACGGCGAGGACCGCGTAGGCCTGCTCACTGGCGACACTTCTATTAATGGCGACGCGGACATCGTGGTGATGACCACCGAGGTGCTGCGCAATATGATTTATGCGGACTCGCCGACGCTGAAGAAGCTCACGCATGTGGTGATGGATGAGATTCACTACCTCGCTGACCGCGAGCGCGGCGCTGTGTGGGAAGAGGTTATTTTGAACCTCGACCAATCCGTGGCCGTCATCGGTTTGTCGGCGACGGTGTCCAACTCCGAGGAGTTCGGTCGCTGGCTTTCCACGGTGCGCGGGCACACGGACGTTATTGTCACGGATCTGCGCCCGGTTCCGCTGCATCAGCACATGCTGGTGGGAAACCGGCTCTATCCACTCTTCGAGGCGAAGTCGGACAAGGTCAATCAGGACCTGTTGGAGGCGTGCCGTCGTGCCGAGTTCGGCTACGGCGACGCTGGGGCCAGGGAGCGCTACCAGTACAAAAAGCACAAGGGCGGTGGGCGCTCGTATAGCTGGGGCGATAAGGGGCAGCGCAAGTTCCGTCCGCCGAAGCGCGGCGATGTTATCCGCATGCTCGGCTCCATGAACATGCTGCCCGCGATCGTTTTCATCTTCTCCCGCGCGGGCTGCGAAGGCGCGCTGGCGCAGGTCGGTGCTACGCGCGCAGAGCTCACTGACCGGGATGAGCAGGAGCGCATCGCCAAGATTATCGATGACGGTGTTGCACACATTCCGAAGGAAGATCTGCAGGTTCTCGGTTTCCTGCGCTGGCGCCGCATTCTCATCCGTGGTTTTGCGGCGCACCATGCGGGCATGCTGCCTGCGTTCCGGCACATTGTGGAAGAGCTCTTTAACGAAGGCCTGGTCAAGGTTGTCTTCGCCACCGAGACGCTTGCGCTGGGCATCAACATGCCTGCCCGCACGGTCGTGCTGGAGAAGCTGGTCAAGTTCAACGGCGAAGCACATGTGGATCTCACGCCGGGTCAGTACACGCAGATGACCGGTCGCGCTGGCCGCCGCGGTATTGACACTGTCGGCAATGCAGTGGTGCAGTGGGCCCCGGCAATGGATCCGAAGGCTGTCGCAGGGCTGGCATCTACGCGCACATACCCGCTGATTTCCACCTTCGCGCCGAGCTACAACATGAGCGTCAACCTCCTGCAGACGCTCGGTTACGACGGCTCGAAGCGCGTCATGGAGCGCTCATTCGCACAGTTCCAGGCGGATGGCGACATCGTCGGAGTCGCCGCCGAACTGTCCAAGGCAAAGCAAGAAGCCGCGGCCCTGCGTGCGGAACTGCTCGGCAGGGGAGCCGACGCGCACGCTGAAGGGGCGGAGGCTGAGGGGTCGTCGTCAAGCGAGGAAGGCAGTTCGCGTGACGACGAGCGCCTGACCCAGATGCTTGAATATCTGGATCTGCGCGCGAAGCTGACCCAGGAGGAGAAGAACGCCAAGCGCCGCAATATTGAAGACCGCCACACGGAAACAGTGACCGCGCTGCGCAGACTCCGTCGAGGCGAGGTTATTCCTCTGCCGAAGGGTAAGAAGGTGCAGCTGGCGGTCGTGTACCGAGAGGACCATTCGAAGTCGAATCCACGTCCCGGTGTCATCAGTGTCGGCGGGTTCGTGGGGCGTGTAGAGCCGCATATCTTCCCAGCGGCGCCGCAGACGGTCGGCGCGATTAAGCTGCCTCGGGATGCGGACCGGCATCCGCGACGTGCACTCGGAATTGTGCGCGCAGAGATTGGCCGCAAGGGGCTAAAGGGACCAAAGAGGCTGAAGCGTCGCACTGGTGGCAACTCGCCGGCGGTGAGGAAGTTGCGCCAGGAGCTGCGCGAGCATCCGCTACATGGCGATCCTGCGGTGGAGACGATGGCTCGTCACGCCGATACGCTGCGGCAGGCCGAGGCGCATGTGGCCAAGCTGCAAAAGCGCGTCGATTCCGCCTCGGATACATTGGCGCGCACATTCGACCGCATGCTGCAGTTGCTAACACAAATGGACTACGTGGAATGGCGGGAGGGAGCGGAGCCGACAATTACCGAGGAAGGCCTGCGGCTGGCGCAGATTCACAACGGCTCGGATTTGCTGGTGGCCACGTGTCTGCGCCGCGGTATTTGGGATGATCTGGACCCCGCGGAACTGGCCGGTGCGGTGTCGAGTTTGGTCTTTGAAAACCGCAAGGCCAGTCAAGGCAGTGACGAGGTGCCTACCGAGCCGCTGGCCAAGGCGCTGGGGAACACCTACCGCATCTGGGAGGAACTGTCGGAGGACGAGCGCCGTTACCGGCTGCCGGTAACGGACTTGCCGGATATGGCTTTTGCCACCGCAATTCATCAGTGGACTGCGGGTGCACCGCTGGGGTACTGCCTGCAAGCCGCCGCCGAGAGTGGCGCGGAGCTGACCCCGGGCGACTTTGTCCGCTGGTGCCGTCAGGTCATTGACCTGCTGCAGCAGATCAAGAAGACCGGCTACTCCACGGACATTCGCGACAAGTCCGCCGAGGCTATTCAGGCAATTCGCAGGGGCGTAGTGGCGCTGAACAATTAGTTGCCGGTTACGTTGGTCAGCCGAAGCCTCGCCGCCCCGAGGCCACTCAACCGGCGACGGGCACAGGCCGACGGGTACAGTTGGCAACTATGAGCAACGGTATCTTTAGCTTTGACATCTATCAGCAGCGTCTGGATCGCACTGCGGAGCTACTCCGCAGCCGCGATGCGGACGCTGCAGTCTTTGGAACCGGCGCTGACCTGCAGTATCTCATTGGTTCTGCGGTCACTTCGCATGAACGCCTGACCGCGCTGGTGGTCACTGCATCCGGCACCACCACGCTGGTACTGCCCGCTGTTGAGCGCGGGGACCTGCCACTGTGTGCAATCGGTGACCTCAATGCCGATGTGGTGTTGTGGGAAGACGGCCAGAATCCGCACCGCATTGTCGCCGACTTGGTGGGCCACGTGGGCACCCTCGCAGTGGGAGCCTCTTTGACCGCTGACCACTTGATTCCTATCCAGGATCTCACCGGAGCTAAGACTGTGTTGGCCGGAGACCTTCTGAAGGAACTGTTCATGCGCAAGGACGCCGCTGAGATTGATCAGCTGCGCGAGGCCGGCGCCGCTATTGACCGCGTTCACGCTCGTGTGCCGGGTATGCTGCGCGCAGGTCGCACTGAGCGCGAGGTCGCCGATGAGATTTCGGCTGCCATCCTGGAGGAGGGGCACGTCGCCATTGACTTCGTCATTGTCGGCTCCGCTGAAAATGGTGCGAATCCGCACCACGATTTCTCCGACCGCGTCATCGAGGAAGGTGACGTGGTGGTCGTCGATATCGGAGGCACCTTGCCGCTTGGCTACCACTCCGATTGCACGCGCACCTATGTCGTCGGCAAGCCGGGGGAGAAGGAAGCTGCAGCGTGGGCGGCTCTGCGCAAGGCGCAGGAAGCTGCCGTGGCGGCGGTGCGCCCCGGTGTGACGGCTGCAGAGATCGATGCGATTGCGCGTAATAGCCTCACCGCTGCGGGCTACGGCGAGTACTTCATTCACCGCACTGGTCATGGCATTGGCCTGTCCACGCATGAAGAGCCGTTCATTATGGCTGGCAATGAGCTCAAGCTCGAGCCTGGCATGGCGTTTTCGGTGGAGCCGGGTGTGTACCTGCCGGGTGAGTTCGGTATGCGGCTGGAAGACATCATCGTTGTCACCGAAGACGGCGGAGAATCGGTCAATAATGGTCCGCACGATTTAATTACCGTCTAATCGAGGTTTAGAGGAAAGGTATTTTCTAGCGCATGGGACACGTACTCGTTCTTGGTGCCACCAGCGAGATCGGCGGGGAAGTTGCCGCGCGACTGGCCAACCACAACACCTTCACGCTCGCTGCGCGCCGCACTGAGGCGCTCGACGGCATTGCCGGTCGGCTCATCGACTCCGGTGCCGTCGCGGTGCACCGCATCCACTTTGATGCCGATGACATCGCGGCACACCGCCAGTTCGTCGAGCACGCCTGGCAGCACGGTCCCATCGACACGGTGATTGTCGCGTTCGGTATCCTCGGTGATCAACGGAAGTGTGAGGAGTCCGGCGAGGCTGCTGCGGCAGTCATTCATACCGACTTCACGGCACAGGCGTCGATTCTCACTGAGATTGTCGCGCGCATGGAGTCCGACATCGCCGCCGGCACGCTGCCTGTGCGCGATAAGGTTGCGGGCCGCATCATGGCCTTTTCCTCTATCGCAGGTGCCCGCGTGCGCCGCGCCAACTACGTCTACGGTTCGGCGAAGGCCGGTCTCGATGGTTTCCTCCAGGGCATGCAGGACCGCCTGCACGGGAGCCATATTCAGCTGACGATTGTCCGGCCTGGCTTCGTCATCGGCCGCATGACCGAAGGCATGAAGCCGGCACCGATGTCCTCGCGCCCCGCCGAAGTCGCTGAGGCCGCCGTCACCGGTTTCGACGGTCGGAAGCCCCACGTCTGGGTTCCGCGCAAATTGGCATTGCTCGCCCGCGCCACACATCTGACTCCGCGCTGGATTTGGCGGAAGATGCCCCGATGAGCCCAAAGCTTCGCGTCGTCGGCATCGGCTGCGACGGGTACGCTGGTCTATCCGCGCGCGCTGTCGATGCGTTGTCGTCGGCTCGCCGCATCATTGGCTCTCCCCGTCAGCTCCATTTGCTTGCCGACGTCAACCTGGACGCCGACCTCTCACCTTGGCCAGGTGGCTTCTGGAAGGACTGGCAGGCCACCCTGGCAGATATTGACCCCGCAGTCGATGTCATCCTCGCCAGTGGGGATCCCATGTTCCACGGTGTAGGGGCGTCCCTAGTTCGGGAGCTCGGCCGTGGCGCCGTGGAGGTTATTCCAGCGCCATCGTCAGCCTCATTGGCCTGCGCCTACCTCGGCTGGCCCTTGCATGGCACTCCGGTGATTTCGCTGGTGACAGGGGAGCCGGGGCTACCTGGAGCCGCGCGTGTGGTACCGGTAGCGGATTCGATGCGGCCCTTCCTGGTGCTGTGCCGAAACGCGGACTCAGTAAAAGAGGTCGCTACGGTTTTAGCCGACCGCCCAGACACCAAGCTCACCGCGCTGACCAATCTCGGCGGCACGGAAGCTACAGGGATGCCCGAGTCCGTTGCCAAAGGCACGGTGGCGAACCCACCGGTTGCAGCTGGAAACCTCACGGTGCTGGCGGTGGAGCCGTCGGGAAGCGCGCGCGGCTGGCTGCGCGACGATGACTTTGATTCGGATGGCCAGCTGACGAAGGCGCCGATTCGCCAAATGACGGTCGCTGCGCTGGATCCGCGGCCGGGAGCTCTGCTGTGGGATGTCGGCGGTGGCACGGGCTCGATTGGCATTGAGTGGGCTCGGCACGGCGGACGTGCGGAAATTTTCGAGCGCGATGCTGTTCGTGCAGAGCGAATTGCTAAGAATGTGGCGGCTCTGTCTGGCAATGTGACCGTCCACCACGGAGCGGCACCAGCGGTGTTGGCAGACTCGAATCTTCGCCCAGATGCCATTTTCATCGGCGGAGGTCTCACTGCTGACGGAATGATTGAAACCTGTTGGCAACGCCTTGCCCCGGGAGGCACCATCGTCGCAAACACCGTGACGCTGGAGTCGGAGGCTCTGCTGTGGCAGGCGCGTCGCGACTATGGCGGGGATGTCACCCGGATTTCCGTGGAGCGCGCAGGTGCAGTCGGCAGTTTCACTGCGTGGCGCCCTGCGTTGCCGGTGGTGCAGTGGGTGGCGGTGAAGCCAGTAGAGCCTGCGCTACCATAGACGTAATTTCTTTGTCTAGAAAATATTGAGGACTCTGTAACTCACAATGACTGTGTATTTCATCGGTGCAGGCCCGGGGGCAGCGGATTTGCTGACGCTGCGTGCGGACCGGCTTATTCGCTCCTGTCCCGTGTGTCTTTACGCGGGATCGATTGTCCCGCCTGAGGTGCTGGAAAACTGTCCCGAAGGCGCAGAGATTATCAATACCGCGCGTATGCCGCTGGATACCATCATCGAGACCATTCAGGCAGCGCATGCGGCGGGCAAGGATGTCGCACGCCTGCAGTCCGGCGACCCGTCGGTGTGGTCGGCGCTGGCAGAGCAGGTTCGCCGTCTCAGCGAGCTTGGCATTGACTACGAAATCGTTCCGGGTGTGCCGGCATTTTCCGCGGCTGCGGCCGCTCTCGGCCACGAGCTCACGGTGCCAACTGTTGGCCAGTCGGTGGTGCTGACTCGTATCTCCGGGCGCGCTTCCAAGATGCCGGAGGGCGAGACCCTGGCGAACTTCGGCCGCACGGGCGCAACTCTGTGCATTCACTTGGCCGCCCACGACATCGATCGTGTGGTCGAGGAGCTCACCCCGCATTATGGTGAGCACGGCCCGGTGGCAGTGGTAGCTTTCGCATCCCGTCCGGAACAGGTTATTCTCCGCGGTACGCTGGCTGATATTGCGCAGCAGGTCAAGGATGCAGGTGTGACTCGTACGGCTGTCATCATTGTCGGCAAGGTGCTCACCGCCGAGGCGTTCCCGGATAGCTACCTCTACAGCGATGATCGCCCACGCGATGAATACGGACGGACCATCCCATGCGTGCACTAATACTGGGTGGAACTGCTGAAGCCCGCGCCCTGGCCAAGCGCCTAGTGGGCGAGGGCTGGTTTGTCACCTCGTCACTGGCCGGTCGCGTTTCCAACCCCAAGCTGCCCGTCGGCAATGTCCGTATCGGCGGTTTTGGCGGTCCCGCAGGACTGACTCGATGGCTAATCTCCGATGCCACTGAAGTCATCATCGATGCCACGCATCCGTATGCAGAACAGATCAGCGAATCTGCTGCTGAAGCTGCCCGAGCCACCGGTATTCCGCTCGTGGCGCTGCATCGCCCTGCGTGGGAGAAGCAGCCAGGCGACAACTGGGTTGAGGTGTCCTCTATGCAGGAGGCCGCGGACGTTGTTGCCGACCGTTTCTACAGCCCGTTTCTCACTATTGGCCGTCAGCAGCTTGCTCCATTTGCCGGTGACTCCAACGGCCGTTACCTCATTCGCTGTGTGGAACAGCCCGCGCCGCCGCTGCCGAAGAATCGGAAGATTATTCTCAGCCGTGGGCCTTACGATGTCGCAGCGGAGCGCAAGCTCATGCGGGATTACGCCGTGGACTGCGTGGTGACCAAAAACTCCGGTGGTGCTGCTACCTACGCAAAGATTGAGGCAGCCCGCGACCTAAAGAAGCCGGTCGTTATCGTGCAGCGCCCGCAGCTGCCCGGCGCGGATATCGCCACCGTCGCCACAACGGTGGATGAGGCGTACAACGCCGTCATCCGCCGGGCGTAGCGGCTAACGCAGCAACTCGCCAGTTCCGCTGGTGCCGCCCTCACCGTAGTGACGTGCGGTGTAGACCCGAGTGGTCTTGCCGGCACGATACGCCTTGGTCGACGACGAACCGATAATCACCATGGTTCGCATATCGACGACATCCGGATCGAACTCCGCCAACGTGGTCACGGTAACGTTTTCCTGCTCCGAGCCAACTGCCCGTGCCACAATCACAGGCGTTGTCGGTTCGCGGTACTCCATGGCCAATGCGCGTAGCTCTCGAATCTGCCATCTCCGCGACTTGGATGCCGGGTTGTAGACAGCAAATGCCATGTCTGCTCCGGCTACGGCACGCACTCGCTTAACGACGACCTCCCAGGGCTTCAACCTGTCGGAGAGACTGAGCATCGCAAAGTCATGGCCAAGGGGAGCGCCCACTCGACTTGCGACAGCCTGAGCCGCAGTCATGCCTGGCACGACTCGAACTGGAATGTCTCGCCACATATCGTCATCAGCGACTTCCAGCACTGCGGCCGCCATAGCGAAGACCCCCGGGTCACCGGAACTGACCACCGCAACTCGACCTCCACGCTTGGCGATATCCAGCGCCATAGTGGCTCGCTCTGCCTCTACGCGGTTGTCTGAGAGGTGGCGGCGTTGCCCGGCGCGCTCAGGAACCCGGTTGATGTAGGTGGAGTAGCCCACCAGATCCGTGGCTCGGGCCAGTTCCTCGGTGACTTCTGGGGTGGTCCAGCGCTCCGCACCCGGGCCTAGGCCGACAACGACGACTTCACCAACTGCTGGGGCAGCCGACTCAGTCGCCGTATCGGTGACTGTATCGCTCGCCGCATCATTAGCTGGCTCAGGCGCCCCAGAAACACTCCGTTCAGTTCCGTAGACAGCGGAAGGCACGACGGCTACTGCGAAGTACGGAACTTTCTCCGGGTCTGCATCGGCCAGCGGGTAGCTGGTGTGCTCATTCATGGTTGCTCGCTCGACAACGTAGGCGCGCTCGAGCATGCCTGCGGACTGCAACGCTGTACGAACCTTCTCAACGTTTTTCCCCAGCTTCATAATGACTACACAGTCTGAGGCGTCAAGAACCGCAGCGATGCGCTCGGAATCAGCGGTGGCGGGAACAACGCTGACGATTTCGGTAGCCTCGCCGAGCGGCTGACCAATCTCTGCTGCCGCCGCAGTAATGCTGGCCACTCCAGGGACAATCTCAGTGGGAAAGTCCTCGCTGAGGGCGTGATGCAGATGCTGGTACGAGCTATAGAGCATCGGGTCACCGAGCGAAAGAACTGCAACACTTCGTCCCTCGGCCAAGTGCTTGTGCAGGCGAGCAGTGGCCTCTGCATAGAAACCGGCGAGCTGCTCGCGGTAGTCGACTGGGCGCCCGGTGGTCACCGGGTATTGCAATTGCTCTTCCACGGCAGCGTCGTCACGCGCGTCAATCAGTTCGGCGGCGATTGAGCGCGCCGTGGAACGTCCGTGAGTTCCTGCATGGTAGGCGATGACATCGGCTGTGCGGATGATGTCGGCACCGCGGAGTGTAATGAGACCTGCGTCGCCGGGACCGAGTCCGACGCCGTAGAGATGACCAGGCTGAGCACTGTAGGAGCCGGACATGGTTTAGATGATCTCCTTTGCGGTCGCAATGGCATTGAGGGCAGCACAGGTGATAGCCGAGCCACCGCGACGGCCGGTGACGGTGATGTACTTCAGCTCTGGGTTTTCGGCACCGGAGTCGATAGTGGCCTGCTTTGATTCCGCGGCACCGACGAAGCCCACTGGCATGGCCAAAATGGCAGCGGGCATGGGGAAGGAGCCCTCATTAATGCGGTTGAGCAGGTGGAAGAGGGCGGTGGGAGCGTTGCCGATGGCGACAACCGCGCCCTCTAGGCGTGGCTTCCACAGCTCCACGGCGGCAGCAGTGCGCGTGGTGCCGAGTTCTTGAGCCAGCTTGGGGACGCGCTCATCACGCAGCAGGCAGATGACCTCGTTGTCAGCAGGTAAGCGCTTGCGGGTAATACCCGAGGCGATCATGTTGACATCGGTGAAGATAGGAGCGCCTTCCTCGAGAGCCTGGCGAGCTGCGCGCACAGCTCCCGTGGAAAAGACGATGTCCTTGGCCAGGTCGGTCTGACCTGCTGCGTGAATCATTCTGACAGCGACGGTTTCCTCATCGGCATCGAAGCGGGAAAGATCGCTTTCTTCGCGAATGATGGCAAACGAGTTACGGTAAATATCCGCACCGTCGGTGTTGTACTCAAAGCGCTTCATAGGCTTAAAGCCTAGTCCACAGCAGTGACTTCGTATTCTCCGTCCCCGGTGGCGAGATAGTCGAAGTAACCGCCCTTGGGCTTGCCGCAGCGACGCTCACAACCGGAGAAGTGCACGCGCCCCTCGGGCAGTCGGCCATCGGCAATTGCGTGAGAAGCATCGCCGCGGGTGTCAGCCAGAGACTTTTTGCAGCCGGGGCGTCCGGTGCAGGCGCTGACGCGCAGCCAGGTGGACTTCCGATCGAAGATCAGACCATTGGGCGCCAATACCTTGACGACCTGTTCGGCAACTTCCTCTTCCAAATCATGCAGGATCAGCGAGTACCACGGAGTGATATGCACCGGCACCTGAGTGTGCGAGATCGCTCGGGCCAGACGCGCCGGGAGGACACCAAAGCGCAGGCCAGCGGCCAGGCTAACCAGGCCATCCGGCTGGTCAATCCAACCGATCTGGCGGGACAGCCCGGCGGTGGCATCGAAGCTCTCAGCCGGAGTCGGCTCCTGGCGACGAACTCGCGCGCCCAATTCCTCGACTACGGCATCAGCAACGCGCTCGGCCGCATTGGCTTCGGCGATGCGCCAGGCTGAACCACGGCTGTCATTCCACACCTTCGCTGTGGTGATGAGAGCCTCCACGACGTCGTCACGCGAGACGACAAGCCCCGAGGTCGCGCCACCAATGATGAGTTCGAACGTGTTCTCATCGTGGGCGACAACACCGAAGTCGGGGCGCTCACCGAGCACGTCACCGCGGCCATCGTCGAAAGCCATGAGTGTGCGACCTGGCAGTGTTGCCAGCGACGGCTCCGCGATGAGGGCCTTGTCGAACTCTTGAACCAGGTCGCGCACATCAGCTTTACCGCCGACGCGACCGGACAGCGGCGACTGAAGAACGTTGCGTACGCGGTCGTGGCTGGTGGAGGGAACCAGCTTCTCTTCTTCCGCGGCATCGGCGAATGCGCCGGTGTTGGTGATGCCACGGATCTGAACATTGCCGCGGGAGGTGAAGTGAATATCACCGTCGCCGAAATTCTCGGCCAAATCGGCGAGTACGGCGAAGCCCGGCGCGGGGAGAAAGCCTCCGGGGAAGCGCAGACGACCAATTGCGCCATCAGCTGCGATATGAACCTTGCGGCTGCCGGGGCAACCGTCCTGACGAGTGCGGGTTCCTTGATCAGATGCAGTCATACTCTCAAGAATACGCAAACACACACAGAGCTGAGCCCCCGAAAACAGGGGCACATTATCCAGCCCCTTTCCAGCCCAACGAAACCATCCTGAAGTGGAGTTTTCATACCCCTCCGCAAAAACATACAAATTCTTCACTGAAAATCCACCGATCTACCTTTTTAAAACCTTATTGTTTTCATAACCTAACTTCCTCTGAATTAAGGGAAGTTTTCATTGGGTTTTCAATCTGGGGTTATTCAGGAGATTTCATGCCACATCACGACGCTGAAGCACTCACGCACGAGGCACACGACACCGTCGGCACCGGCCGTGCCTCGACACAGACACGCTCTGCTTCACGACGAAACCGTCGCACAATCCGAACGGGAATCGGGGTAGCGCTAGCAGGTCTTATGACCATCGGCCTGGCTACACCTGCAAACGCACAGCCACTAAACATCCCGGGCCTATCGGATAGTGGGCTGGCGGATAAGGTGTCGTCGTCAAGCGCAAACCGCGAACTGCCTGGTTTCGGCCATGTACCGAACCCGAATATGGAGAGGCTACTCGGCATCGAGAAAGACGATGAGGAGTCTGGTAGCGAGGGCGCAGGCAGGCAGCTGACCCCGGAACAGGCTCGCGTGGCCGCAGCCTCTCCGCTGAATTCTCTGCCGCTGACCCCGTCGCGCACGGCAAATGCCGGCACGCTGGTCAGCAGCGAGGATGCCGAGATGATGGTGAACGACAAGCTGTGGAATGTGGATGCCAAGCGTATTCACTACAACTCCACGGATTCCCTCGGCAATCCCAGTGTGGACACAGCCCTTGTGGTGACTCCGAAGACGGTGTGGAAGGGCAGCGGTCCGCGTCCGGTCGTGGCAATCGCGCCGGGCACGCAGGGTGGCGCGGAAAAGTGCGACCCATCAATCTCCTCACAGACCGGCCTGAAGATTGAGTTCGGCCCGTTGGACATTATTGCTCCATACGAGACGATTCCGATGGTCGCGAACTTGAAGCGAGGCGCGACTGTGGTGATGATCGACCACCACCGCAATTCCCAGGGTAACCAGGACTACGTCGACAACATCGCCTCGGCACAGTCACTGTTTGATGCCGTGTCTGCCTCACACGAGCTCGGCGTGGACAAAAATGCGCCCGTGGGAATTTATGGCTACTCCCAGGGTGGCTCCGCAGCCGCTGCAGCCGCTGAGCGTGCAGGTGTCTACGCTCCAGAGCTCAACGTCGCCGCATCTGCCGCCGGCGGCCCGCCGTCCGATCTCGCAAACGTCCTCGACCAGATTGATGGCACTACGCTGACCGCCGCGATTGCACTGGCAATCAATTCTGTCCTGGATAAGGATCCGGAGCTGCGCCGAGTCCTCAAGGAAGAAATCAGCCCCGAAGGCAAAGAACTGCTGGACAACGTGGGCAACTACTGCGCGGGTGGCTTGGGTTTCCATCACTCGTTTGAAACCACTGACCAGTACACGACTAGCGGTGAGTCACTCAGCGAGATGATTAAGCGCTACGAGCCGGTACAGAAGGAACTCGCACGCCAGCGCGTCGGCAACTTCGTCCCAAATGCGCCGGTGTACCTCTACTCGGGTGAGCATGATGACATCATCCCCATCAACCAGGTTCGCAAGCTGCGCGATTCCTGGCTGAATCTCGGCTTCACCGACCTGGAGTACGTCGAAAACACGACTTCACCGGTGCTACCGAAGACGGGCATTAACCATATCGTTCCGATGCTCGCGGAACTGACTAATGCCACCGACTTCCTCTGGTCCCACTTCCCAGATCAGCCGGCGGAGCAGTCGCTGGAACTCTAGCAATAGCCCCTGCAGTAGAGTGATGGAGAAATCCACTGCCATGCCGCTGACGAGAAGCTCGGTGAAAATCCGCACGGTCGCGCCACTGTCACAGTCAGACCTCGTCATCGGTTAGAAGGCAGACTCCCGCCGACCGGGGACGCGTTGCTCCCCAGGAAGTGAATGACTACACCGTGATTCTGCTGCTGTCGACCTCGGATACCGACCTTCTGTCCGCCCGCGCGGCCGCTCAGGCCAACCCGGAGGTGTCCTACCGTTGGGCAAACCCGGCGCGTCTGCTCGACGATGATTTGCCCACGCTTGCCGACGGCGCCGATGTCGTCATCATCCGACTTCTCGGTGGCCGCCGCGCATGGGAATCCGGCATCGACTACTTTGTGAACTCCGGTATTCCCACCGTCCTCGTCTCGGGTGAGCAGGCGCCCGATGCCGAACTCACCGAGTACTCGACGGTTCCCGCAAACGTCACCACGCAAACGCACATCTACCTGGCGGAAGGCGGCGCGAAAAACCTCGCACAGCTGCACAATTTCCTGTCGGACACGCTGCTTCTGACCGGTCTTGGCTTTGAAGAGCCCACTCGCATGCCGGCCTGGGGTTTCCTGGAGCGCGACTCCAAGGTGGCCACGGAAGATTCGCGTGGCACCGTCGGCATTATCTATTACCGCGCCCAGCACCTGGCGGGAAATACGCACTACATTGAGGCGCTCGCTGACGCAGTCGAGGCTCGTGGCTACGTCGCCAAGCCCATCTTCGCCGCGTCCCTGCGCACCGCCAGCGATGAACTGCTGGCAGAGTTGGCTTCCTGCGACGCGCTTATCACCACGGTGCTCGCCGCTGGCGGCAACCGCCCGGCGCTCGCGCAGGCCGGTCAGGACGACGACGGTTGGGATGTCGCCGCACTCGCAGACCTGAACATCCCCATCATCCAGGGGTTGGCTCTGACATCCTCCAAGGCGGCGTGGGAAGACAACGACGAGGGCCTGTCACCGCTGGACGTCGCAACGCAGGTCGCCGTCCCCGAATTCGACGGCCGCATCATCTCGGTCGCGTTCTCGTTTAAGGAAATCGACTCCGACGAGCTCATTTCCTACGTTCCAGATCTCGAGCGTTGCGACCGCCTCGCCGGCATCGCCACCCGTTACGCCGCACTTCGCCACATCGACAACGCTGACAAGCGCGTCGCCGTCATGCTCTCTGCGTACCCGACCAAGCACGCCCGCATCGGCAACGCCGTCGGCCTGGACACACCAGCATCCACGTTAAAGGTGCTACACGCGCTTGCCGACGCCGGATACAACCTCGGCGACACCACCAAAATCCCCGGATATGCCACCGCCGAGGATGGTGCCGATGAACCAGATGCGTTCATGCACGCCATCATCGAGGCCGGCGGCCAGGACCCGGACTGGCTGACCGAAGAGGTTATGGAGGCAGCCGAGCTTCGCCTGCCCGCTGCCACCTACGAGAAGTTCTTCGCTACCTTGCCGGAAGAACTTCGCTCCGACATGCAGGACAAGTGGGGTGCCGCGCCGGGCACCCTGTACGTCCACCCGGATACCCAGGACATCTACATTGCGGGCCTGACCTTCGGCAATGTCGTGGTCATGGTGCAGCCACCGCGCGGTTTCGGTGACAACCCGGTGGGTATCTACCACGACCCGGATCTGCCGCCGACGCACCATTACCTGGCCTGCTACCGCTTCCTGTCGCTGCCGCAGGCGGAGGGCGGTTTCGGCGCCGATGCCGTGGTTCACATGGGCAAGCACGGCAACCTGGAGTGGCTGCCGGGCAAGACCGTCGGCCTTTCCGCTTCCTGCGGCCCGGATGCTGCCATCGGCGAGCTGCCAATGATCTACCCCTTCCTGGTCAACGACCCGGGCGAAGGCACACAGGCCAAGCGCCGTGCTCACGCCACGCTTGTCGACCACCTCATTCCGCCAATGGCCCGCGCCGAATCCTACGGTGACATCACCCGTCTGGAACAGCTTCTCGACGAGCACCAGAACATCTCCGCCATGGATCCGGCCAAGCTGCCGGCCATCCGCCAGGAGATTTGGACGCTGCTGACCGCCGCGAAGATGGACCGCGACCTCGGCTGGGACGAGCGCCCGGACGAGGAGATCTTCGATGACATGCTCATGCATGTCGACGGCTGGCTCTGCGAGATTAAGGACGTCGCCATCCGCGGTGGCCTCCACGTGCTCAGCCAGGCACCGGAAGACGAATCTCTAATCGGCACTGTGACCACCATGTTGCGCGCCCGCCAGCTGTGGGGCGGCAAGCAGACCCTGCCGGGCCTGCGCGAAGCTCTCGGCCTGGCCGAGGACGGCACCGATGAACGCCACGCTGTGGACTCTATCGATGCACTGGCTACGGCGCTGGTAACCGCCGTGGTGAAGAATCCCGACCAACCGGTGACACAGATCGCGGCTGATGTGCTCGGCTCCGAGGAATTTGCCGATATCGCGGCACCAAACGGCCTCGACCAGGTCGTCGAGCTGCTGCAGTTCACCCGCGACGAAATTCTCCCGCGCCTGGCTGCTACCAGCGAGGAGATCCCACGCATTCTTTCTGCTCTCGATGGCGAATTCGTCCCGGCTGGCCCCTCCGGCTCACCGTTGCGTGGCCTGGTCAACGTGCTGCCGACTGCCCGCAACTTCTACTCGGTTGACCCCAAGGCGGTGCCGTCGCGCCTGGCTTGGGAAACCGGTGTTAACCTCGCCGATGGCCTGATTGAGCGCTACCGCGCCGACCACGGTGAGTACCCCAAGTCGGTTGGTCTGTCGGTGTGGGGCACTTCCGCCATGCGTACCTCGGGCGATGACATCGCCGAGGTGCTCGCGTTGATTGGTGTGCATCCGGTGTGGGATGACGCATCTCGCCGTATTGTCGGCCTTGAGCCGATTCCGCTGGAGGAGCTGGGCCGCCCGCGCATTGACGTGACCGTCCGTATTTCCGGCTTCTTCCGTGATGCGTTTCCGCATGTTATCGACCTTTTGGATGATGCGTTTCAGCTCGTCGTCAAGCTTGATGAATCCGATGAGGACAACTACGTGCGCGCCCATGCGAAGGCCGACCAGCAGGAGCGCCCGCGTCGCATCTTCGGTTCCAAGCCGGGCACCTATGGAGCTGGCCTGCTGCAGCTGATCGATTCCGGTTCCTGGCGCGATGACGCGGACCTGGCAAAGGTCTACACGACCTGGGGTGGCTACGCCTATGGCCGCGGTGTCGATGGGGAAGAGGCAGCTGACGACATGAAGACGGCCTACCGCCGTATTCAGGTTGCCGCGAAGAATGCCGATACCCGCGAGCACGATATCGCCGACTCCGATGACTACTTCCAGTTCCACGGCGGCATGATCGCCACGGTCCGCGCACTGACGGGTTCCGCTCCGGAGGCCTATGTGGGCGATTCCACCCGCCCGGACGCCGTGCGCACCCGCACCCTGCACGAGGAGACGCGACGCGTCTTCCGTGCCCGCGTGGTCAACCCACGCTGGATGCAGGCAATGCGTAACCACGGCTACAAGGGCGCCTTCGAAATGGCCGCAACCGTCGACTACCTCTTCGGTTACGACGCGACGGCGCAGGTCATGGATGACTGGATGTACGAAACGCTTACCGACGAGTACGTTGCGAACCCGGAAAACCGCGAGTTCTTTGAACAGTCGAATCCGTGGGCTCTGCACGATATTTCCGAGCGCCTGATGGAGGCCGCCGAGCGCGGTATGTGGGAAAACCCCGACCAGGAACGCATGGATCTGCTGCGCCAGACCTACCTGGATACAGAGGGCGACTTGGAGGAGCGCGCTGACCGGTAGGCGACCGCTAGTCGTCGTCTAACCGGCCGATAGCCGTAACCACTTGCTCATCTAGTGGCGGTTACACTGGGGAACTATGAGCAAGTGGTTCACAATTATTTACCTCATCGCCGAGATTGCGGCCTTTATCGCACTTGGTGAATGGATTGGCTATGGCTGGACCGTCCTGCTGGTTCTGGGTCTATTCATTCTGGGATTGGTTTTCGCCGCCATCGAGTTCAAGCGCATCTACCAGAAGTTGCTGCTGGATACTTCTCGTACTCTTACTGAGTACGGACAGAAGCATCCGGAGGAGGCAATCAAGCGCTCGGCAAAGGGCGCGGGACACTTTGTGGCTGACTCGGCAATCCTGTTGGTTGGCTCTTGGCTGATTGCCCTGCCGGGCGTCGTCTCCACGGTTGTTGGTTTCCTCATGGTGCTACCGCCGACTCGCTGGCTGATTCGTAAGAGCGGATCGGTGGCGCTGCTCAACGGACTCCGCAACTTCAGTGACCGCAGCATGATGGTGGTCTCTCAGTACGGCATGAACCCGGGTGCTCCAGGAACTGGCGCTGGTGCTGGCGGTTTTTCGGGTTTCCCTGGATTCTCTGGTGGTTTCCCGGGTGCGGATGGCAAGGCCTTCCCACAGGATAAAATCGTCCCACCGGCACCGGACAACGCCTGGGATGATGACCAGGACGACAGCGACAAGCGCTAACTCAAAAACTCGCAAACGTAGAGAGTTCTCTTATACAAGTGCACACTAACCGCCAAGCGCGCTCCAGCGAGCACGGGAACGTCGCTCAGAAAGACGCTTCGAAAGACATTCTGGAGAATCCGAATCGCTGGCAGGCGCGCTTTCGCGCGCTTACCCCACTAAAGCAGCGCCTCGTTCTCGCCTTCATTGCAATCCTCGCTGGTGGATTGCAGTTCTTAAGCTATGCGCCCATGAGCTGGTGGTGGACGGCCTGGATCGGCCTCGCCCTGCTCATTTTTGCCTTCTTCTGCGCAGCCGATTGGAAATCCAGCGTAGTGGTGGGCTTCAGCTGGGCAACAGCGACGGCTCTTTTCTCACTGCCGTGGATCGGCTCCTTCGTCGGCATTGGCCCCTACGTGGCGCTCTCAATTGTGCTGGGACTGCTCGCAATTCCGGCGGCGCTTGCGATGTGGCTGATTGCCCAATCCAGTTTCCCCCTCGCGCTGAAGCTCCCTGGCATGGCCGCTGCGCTCGTGGCAGGGGAGGCGCTGCTAGCCCGCTGGCCTTTCGGAGGCTTCCCCTGGCTCCGCGTTGCCTGGGGGCAGGTCGACGGCCCGCTGGCCCCAGCAGTGGCAATCGGCAGCACTGCATTGGTCACTTTCCTCGCTGCTTGCGTTGGTGCGGGACTGGTCGCGCTCACGCTACGTTCCTATGCAACCTCCGCTGCGCTTTTGGTGGGAGCGTTATTCGTCGGCTGGGTTCTTCCTGCGTGGACCCAACCGCTGCCTGAGCCTACGGCCGCTGACAACACCCGTGTCGCGGTTATCCAGGGCAATGTTCCGCGCCTCGGTTTAGAGTTCAATGCCCAGCGCCGCGCAGTCCTGCAAAACCACGCCGATGCCACCAATGAGCTGGCCCGACGTGTCCACCAAGGTAAGGAAGAGCAGCCGGACATCGTCATCTGGCCCGAAAACTCCTCCGATGTCAGCCCGTTTACGGATGGGGAAGCGGCACGCATTATCGAAAACGCCGCGATGAATATTGGCGCTCCCATCGTGGTCGGCACCTTTACCTACACCAATGGGGTGCAAAACACCATGGTGGTCTGGGATCCGCAGACCGGCCCCGGCGACCAGCACGAGAAAATCTATCTCCAGCCCTTCGGCGAGACCATGCCATTCCGCGAACTGCTACGTCACTTTTCCGACATGGTCGCTCACGCCGGAGACATGACTCCGGGCAACGGCGATGCCGTGGTTACAACGCCAGGCACCGATGGTTTAAAGAAGGTCAATCTAGGCGTGGCCACCTGTTACGAAGTGGTCTTCGATGGTGCCTTCCGCAACGCAGTCAAACACGGCGCAACCATGCTGGCCACGCCCACAAATAACGCCACCTTCGGTTTCACCGACATGACCTACCAACAGCTGGCCATGAGCCGCATGCGAGCCATGGAGTTCCAACGCTCCACGGCCGTCGCCGCAACCAGCGGTGTGAGCGCGATTGTGGATGCGCACGGAGACGTCGTAAAGCGGAGCAAAATCTTCGAGCAGAAGGTACTCACTGAAACTCTGCCTCAGTACGCCCACCTGACTTTTGCAGCCCGCTTCGGGACGTGGATTGAAGGTCTACTGACCGCATTCGGTATTCTTTGTGTGGTTGGTGCCGTCCTGCGTCGCCGTGGCGGAGATGCCAGGGCAGGCGCAGATGAAGTTGATGGCCGGGATACTGAGCAGAACATGCACTAAGGAGAATCACGAGTGACTGCCCTAAATGAGTCGACGCTGGTTGTCATTCCCACTTTCAACGAGCGGGAAAACCTGCCGGGCGTGATTGCACGCCTGCGCGCAGCGGAGCCTCGCGTCGACATTTTGGTTGTCGATGACTCTTCACCAGACGGCACCGGTGAGCTCGCCGATGAAATCGCTGCCGCTGACAAGTCGGACAACGGCGAAGAGCACATCTACGTCCTGCACCGCGAGGGCAAGGGCGGTCTCTGGGGTGCGTACCGCGCGGGCTTCGCTTGGGGTCTCGAGCGCGACTACGAGGTTCTCTGCGAGATGGATGCCGACGGCTCCCACGCACCAGAGCAGTTCCATCTGCTGCTGGAGAAGCTCGAGGACGGTGCCGATGTCGTCATCGGTTCCCGCTACATTCCGGGCGGCAAGACCGTCAACTGGCCAATGAGCCGTCAGGTTCTCTCCCGCGGCGGCAACCTCTACATCTCGCTGGCGCTCGGCGCGGGCATCTCGGATATCACCGCTGGCTACCGTGCTTATCGACGGGAAGTTCTCGAAACCCTTGACCTCGAGAACATTGGCAAGGCTGCGTACCTGTTCCAGACCGAGCTCGCTTTTGAGGCTGTACAGGCGGGCTTCTTGGTGGAGGAGGTTCCGATCACCTTTACTGAGCGCGAGTACGGCGAGTCCAAGATGGATGGCAGCTTTGTGAAGCAGTCTCTGCTGCAGGTCACCAAGTGGGGATTCAAGCACCGCTCGCAGCAGGTAAAAAACCTGGGGTCGGAGATTGGTCGCCTGGCTGGTCACGAGTTTAAGCAGCGATTCCGCAAGTAGGGCTAGGGCAGCCCCAAAGATTGCGGCCTACCTGTGTGGAGACGGGCTGCCTGTATGACTGCGGGCTGCAAATGTGAATACGGGCTGCCTGTATGAATGGGGGCTGCAAATGTGAAACTGTCTTAGTTTATGACAGTTTCAAGCCATTTTTCAGGCCATTTTTGTCATAAACGCAGTCAGTAACTCGGATCGGCCCGCCGCAGCCAGGCACCAACAAAAAACGGGCCCGAATAAGGAGCAAAACCTTATCCGGACCCATTTTGCAGCATGTAATTCACAGCTGCAGCGCCCTAAAGCTCACTAGCGCAAGCCAGCTCAAACCTTACGCGTTCTTCTCTGCCTCTTCGGCTTCCTTCTGAGCCTTCAGCAGGCGAGCGGCGTTACGACGACGCTTGCGCAGCAAGTCAACGCGCTCATCCAGCAGCACGTCGAGCTCCTCAATGGAGCGGCGCTCACGGAGCATGTCCCAGTGAGTCCTCGGCGGCTTCACCGGCTTAGCTTCAGTGCCTTCGCCTTCAACCAGCTCACCAATCTGGCCATTCTTGCACAGCCATTCACCTGGAATTTCCGCGTCATCCGCGAATGGGACCTCGAAGATCTCACCGGATTCAGTGCGGTAGCGGACCATCATTCGCGGCGCGAGGTCATGATCGCGATCGGTCTCATACGAAACGGCGCCCATGCGACTGCCACGAAGAACTCGATCTGCCATGTGGAACGTGCCCCCTTTGGTAGAAATACTAGACCACACATTATAACGCCTTAGTCAGCATTCATGCCATAATTGACTTCTGTGTCAGATCAAAAGCCGAGCACAACTATCGCCAATTGCCAGTGGTGTGGCCGCGAAATGGAGGTCGCGATCCGCGGTCGCCGGCGCAAATTCTGCAGCCAAGCCTGCCGGCAGCGCGCGTATGAAAAACGCACCGGCGTAGCAAAAGGCGCCTCCAGGCCGATTGCCGAACGAATCAATTCGGATCTCACGCTGAAGACCACCGATGCCACGAGCAGGTCGGCGGGCGATGACGTCGTAAAGCGAATAGGGGACGGGCTCTTCGAAGTACGTTGTCTCGCCGAAGACTTGCGCACCGCGCTTGACGACGACATGGAGACTTCCGTCCTACAGGAGATTACGCAGGAATTGATTATGAAAACGCGTGAGGTGGAACGGTTTATCCCATAGCGGATTAAAAGGATAGGATGAGCACTATGAATTCTGGTGTCCGTAAATCAATTATTACTTTGATAGCCGTTGCAGTTGTTGCGCTCGCAATTGTTATTGTGGGACCAGTTTTGTATCGCGTTTTCACGCATGAAGGGGTGCGTACTGGGGATTTCGAGGCTAACGAGCTGCCTGCAGCAACGACTGACGCGAATGGCACCTGGAAGATTGTCGGTGGCGATAACTCACAGAACACCTCCGTTGGCTTTACTTTTAACGAGGTGCTGCCAGGCAGTAGGCGGACGACGTCCGGTTCCACCCACGATGTCACTGGCGAGCTGAAGGTTGCTAACAACAATCTTGAGGACGCATCCGTTGTTGTTGACATGGCAACTCTGACTAGCGATATTGAACGTCGTGACATCAATGTCCGCAACAATATTTTCAGCGTTGAGCAGTACCCAGAAGCTAAGTTTGAGCTTGCAGAGCCGCTCGATATTTCAAGCATTCCAGATAACGGCCAATGGGCAAATATCGAGATTCCGGGACGCCTGACCATTCGCGGTGTCACCAATGATGTCACCGTGCCAATGAAGGTCGCTCGCACCGAAAACCTGGTTTTGCTGTCGGGCACCTTGCCAATCAACCGCCTGGATTACAACGTGCGCCTGCCACAGTTTGTAGCTGCATCCATCGAGGAGAACGGCGAACTCAATCTACGCATTGTCGCGGAGAAGCAGGACACGTAGGTTTCGGCTAGCAGGAACGGCCATCTAAAGATTGATCGCACGAGAACGAATCTAAAAGAGGCTTCTAGCCAGGGAAAATATGCCCCGTTTCGTCACTGTGACGTAATAAAGACATTTAGTCACACACCACAGAAGTCCCGCCAAAAAACAATTTTGATAGGCCAGTTGGGAGCCGCAACAATATGAACACCTACGAAGCAATGTTGCTCGCACGAAAGGTGCGAATGGTGCTACTGATTATCTTCATTGCATTCGTGGCCTACAAGGGCGTGTGGTGGCTCGTGGCTGTTGGCATATTCCTGATTGGCATGACGCTGTGGCAGAACAAGCGACTGCGGGAAGAGATTGCCGTCCGCAACGCGGATGAGCTTGCAGCAGACACCAAGACCAATGAACAATAAGCCCGACAGCATGGATCAAGCGCCAAGGTAGAACGCGGCGGCGGAAAACGTGGCAGCCCTAGAAATTCAGAACCCCCCAGGGCTGGCCACTGTCAATATTTGTCCGATAATATACATTATGACATTTTGGCTTTAGGGGTCCGTCCTCCCCATTAGCGCCGATACCGCAGCTACCGCCAGATCTAGCCAGTCATCCAGCCAGCCAGTCAGTCAGATTGTCCCGCCAACCCGCACCGCCATGCCCACTCAGCAAACAACTATTTTTCGCTACACGGCTATTCAGGAATTTTTAGTAAAATTTCTCGCATGCCTGACCTCTCAGACACATCCAGTAGCTCCGACAGACCCGATACGTCAGACACGTCAGATAGAGCTGACTCGTCCGACGACCCTGAGCCTCGAACCAAGGTAAACGGGCTCTCTGTAGCCGCAGTAAGCGCAATAACCGTAGCAACCGCAACATCCTCAGCGAACGCAGCAAACACTCCAGGTGATGCCGCGTGATTGTATCCGCGCTCATTGTATTCGCAGCTTTTCTTTTTCTCGTTTTCGCCAACGCAGTTTTCGTTGCTGTCGAGTTTTCCTACCTCACGGTTAATAGGAATGACGTCAAGAAGGCCGCAGACTCCGGCTCAAAGTCCGCATATTTAGTAGACCGTGCTCTATCACGCACCTCTACTAACCTCTCCGGCGCACAGCTGGGAATTACGGTCACCAGCCTCGTCGCTGGTTTTCTTACCGGTCCTTCCCTCGGCGTGCTCCTCGAAGCCGCTTTTGGTGGCACTAGCGTCTCTCCCGCCACCGTCACTGCAATCAGCACTACGGGCGCTTTCATTATCGCAACCTTCACTCAAATGGTCTTTGGTGAACTCGTTCCCAAAAACTGGGCCATCGCCGAGCCCATCAAAGTCGCAAATCTCGTGGTCAGGCCGCAAAATGCCTTCATGTTTGCATTCGGCTGGCTGGTCTGGCTGCTCAACAGCGCGGCTAATTGGGTACTAAAACGGCTCGGCTTCTCCCCTGAGGAAGAGGTTGCCAGTGCCAGAACCGCGGAGGAACTCCGTGCCGTCGTCACGCGCTCTAGCGATGAAGGAAAGATTAACCCGCAGACCGCCGAGTTGGTGGCGCGATCAATTGAGTTCGGCGAGCGCACTGCGGCTGATGTGATGACGCCACGCACGCAGATTATCTTTATCGAAGATCAGAGCGTCGCAGAGATGCTGACGGTCGTCGCAGATTCTGGACATGCACGCTTCCCCGTCGTTGGCAATAGCGTCGACGACATTCGCGGCGTGGTGCATTACACCGACCTGCTCAGCGTGCCACACGCACAACGCTTGACGACGTCGGCTGCGAGCCTGGCCAAAGATGTACTCGTGGTAAATGACTCGACCACACTTGATCCGCTGATGCGTCAACTGCGTGAGGATGCATACCAGTTCGCGGTGGTTGTCGATGAGTACGGCGGCACGGACGGCATTGTGACGTTGGAGGATCTCGTCGAGGAAATCGTCGGTGAAATTGACGATGAACAGGACGATCGTTCGTTGCTCTACAGCCGGATTAGCCCCAATACGGTGATTGTTTCCGGTCTCATGCGCCCTGATGAGTTGGGAGAGATCCTAAACCTGGTCCTGCCGGAGGGCGAAGAATCCGACACTATTGGTGGATTTATCACCGAACGCTTGGATCGCATGCCTCGCTTCGGCGACACGATTACGGTCGAAGCCACCGACCACGAAAACCTCGATGAGGAGAACTTGCCTACCACCGCTGAAGTTGCATTTCGAGTCGAGCGCATGGCGCGTCACCGCGTTGGCCGTATTCGTGTCCAGGTGGACCGCGCCGGCAACAAGGTCACGCGCACGGATGAAGGCGCTCACCAGGACGGAACCAGTCACAACCACGTCGAGCACAACAGCGAAAAGGAGGGCTAGAACATGCCACTACTTACTCTTATTTTGCTGTTGGCCCTCAATGCCTGGTTTGTCGCCGCTGAATTTGCGATGGTCTCGGCTCGCCGCGATCAAATTGAACCGGATGCCGTCAGCGGCTCTACCAGCGCAAAGTACGCGCTGCGCGGTATCGAAAACGTGTCGGTCTCCCTGGCGGCAACACAGCTGGGCATTACCGCCTGTTCCCTGCTCATCGGTGCCGTCGGCGAGCCTGCGATTGCGCACTTCTTCGAGCCCTACATGACAGCGCTGGGACTCCCCGCGGGCACCGCCCACGTGGTTGCGCTGGCGTTGGCGCTGCTGATTGTCACTTTCTTACACATGGTTGTCGGCGAAATGGTGCCGAAGAACATCGCTATTGCGGCCCCCAGCCCGACGGCGAAGTTCGTGGCTATTCCGCTGTATGTGATTGTGCGGGTGCTCAATCCGGTTATCTGGGCGATGAATACGACCGCGAACATCGTGGTTCGCAAGATTCTTCGCGCCACTCCGAAGGACGAGGTCGATTCCTCCTTCACCGCTAGTCAGGTGCAGGATTTCGTCGCCGAGTCCGGGCGTCAGGGCCTTCTCGACAATGACGAGCTCGCGCTCCTCCACAAAGCTCTCGGCTTCGAGCATCTCACCGCCGCGGATGTCACTATGCAACTCGACACCCTCGTTACCATTGGCCCCGACGCCACCGTCGCCGACATCGAAGAGCTCAGCGCACGCACGCGCTTTTCCCGCTTCCCCATCACCGATGCCGATGGCAGCTTCATCGGCTACCTTCATGTCAAGGATTTGCTCTCGCTTGACGACGGTCACCGCGACCGACCCTTCCCGCGGAATCTGATTCGCACCTTCGCAAGCGTCAGCCCGGATGCCAAGCTCCAGACGGTCATGCGGCTGATGCAGCGCGAGCAGGCTCACTTTGCCTTGGTGACGGAGGAAAATAGTACTTCGGAGAACTCTGTCAGCGGAATCGTTGCGCTGGAGGACGTACTAGAAGAGCTCGTCGGCGAAGTCCGCCAGGCAACAGCCTAGCGCGTGCGCCGACGAGCCCCGTCGATTCCAGCTGGTTACTTGCTGCTGAAAGCTTGTTAGCTAATTACTTCAGTGCAGCCAGTGCGGAGTCGTAGTCCGGCTCCGTGGTGATCTCATCGACCAGCTGGTTGTAAATGACCTTGCCCTCTTCGTCAGTGACGACTACGGCACGAGCAAGCAGGCCAGCGAGCGGGCCATCCTGCTGGACAACACCGAAGGCTTCGCCGAAGCCGTGGCGGAAGTCCGAGGCAACCTCAACGTTGTCCAGGCCTTCTGCAGCGCAGAAGCGGCCGAGAGCGAACGGCAGGTCACGCGAAACATTAACCACGACGGTGTTGTCCAGCCCAGCAGCGTCCTCGTTGAAGTGACGCACCGAAGCTGCACAAACACCGGTGTCTACCGACGGGAAGATGTTGTAGACGACCTTCTTACCAGCGAAGGTCTCATTGGTGACCTCGGCGAGGTCACCACCGGTGAGGGTAAACTCCGGAGCCTTGTTGCCCACCTGGGGCAGGTCTCCGGAAAGCTGGACTGGGTTGGACTGAAATGCGGTTTGTGTCATAGCGCCCTTTTTACCGCCTTTCGTCCGGATCCTCCAGGCTGTTTCCTGGAAATCAGTAGAATCGTGACAGAAATGAAATTCCGGGCCGCAGTATCTTGAGCAATCTTTCGTACCTTGCGGTCCGGGCCACGCTATTCAGCGGGCCCCACGTTTATACTCCGAGGAAAGGCAGCCATGAGTTTGATTACCGCAATTGTGTCCATCGATGTCGAAGCTGACAAGATTCCGGAGGCCGCCGAGACCATCGTCGAGATCGACGGCGTGACTGAGGTCTACTCCGTTACTGGTGACTGGGACTTGGTCGTCGTGGTGCGCGCAACTAATCACGATGATTTGGCGGAAATCATTCCAAATCTCATCAGCAAGGTCGACGGTGTTATTCGCACTCAGACTCAGCTGGCTTTCCGCACCTACTCTCAGCACGACCTGGAAAGTGCATTCTCCATCGGGCTGGAGTAGCCGCGGATTCTTCCACCGAGCCGTGCGGTATGCGGGAGCTACTTAACCACTTCCGCCATCGCGCGGCCTGCCTGGCGGCCACTGAAAATACAGCCGCCCAGGAATGTACCTTCCAGCGCGTTGTTGCCGTGAACGCCACCGCCACCGAAGCCAGAGGCCTCGCCTGCAGCGTAGAGCCCCTCAAAAGGTGTTCCGTCCGGGTGCAAGCACTGGCCGTCGAGGGTGGTCTCGATGCCACCGAGCGTCTTGCGGGTCAGCATGCGCAGACGAATAGCAATCAGTGGGCCGTTCTTCGGATCCAAAATCGGTGATGGCGGCACGGAGCGGATGATCTTGTCCCCGAGGAAGTTCCGGGCCACGTTGACGTAATTGACCTGGTAGTCCTTGGAGAAGGGATTACCGGTCTGCATATCGCGCTGACGAATCTGCTCCTCGAGCTTCTCCAGGTCAATCTTCGGCGCTGCGGCTCCGGACTCCCCGCCCGAGCTCGCCTCCACAATCTCGTTCATCCCCTCGACCAGCTTTGGCAGATTGTCGGCAACCACCCAGTCTTCGCCGTTGTCCATGAACGCCTGAATAGGTGCGGCAACACCAGAGGTCACCTTGCCAATCAGCTTCTTGATCTCCTTGTCGGTCAGATCCGGATTCTGTTCTGAGCCAGAGAAAATAAACTCCTTGCCCACGATGTTCTTATTCAGCACAAACCAGGAATACGAGTGTCCGGTGGCCAGAATGTGCTTCATCGTGCCGACAGTATCGGCGCCCGGAATATATGGCGCTGGCAGGCGGCTTCCTTCTGCGTCAAACCACATGGCCGACGGCCCCGGGATGATACGGATACCGTGATTCGGCCACACGGGATTCCAGTTCTTCATGCCCTCGGTGTAATGCCACATGCGGTCACGGTTGACGAGGTTTGCGCCGGCCTGCTCTGCAATCTCGATACCACGGCCGTCAACATGCTCTGGCACACCGCAGACCATGTCCTTCGGCATCTCGCCCAGGCGCTCGGTCGGCCAGCACTTACGCACGGCTTCCAGGTTGCCGCCAACACCGCCCGTCGCAATGCACACGGCCGACCCGCGGATCTCAAAGTCCTCCCCTGTTTCCTCGCGTGACGACGCCACTCCTCGCTCTAAAGATTCACAGGGAACCAGAATCTTGCCACGCACGCCGACGGCGCGGCCATCTTCGACAATCAACTCGTCAACGCGGTGGCGATGGCAGTATTCCACCAGCCCCTTCTTCGCAGCTTCAGCGACCGGCTCTGCGAATACGCGGACGATTTCGGGGCCTGTGCCCCAGGTGAGGTGGAATCGGGGTACCGAGTTGCCGTGACCGTCGGCACGCCCTTCACCGCGCTCAGCCCACCCGACGACAGGCAGGAACTTCACGCCGAGATTGCGGAGGTAGTCACGCTTCTCCCCTGCCGCGAAGTTCAGGTAGGCCTTGGCCCACTTGCGTCCCCAGTTGTCTTCCTCGCGGTCGAACTGCGCGGAGTTGAACCAGTCAGCTTCAGCGAGCTCGCGGTTGTCCTTGACTCCCAGGCGGCGCTGCTCTGGCGAGTCGACGAGAAAGATTCCTCCCAGCGACCAGAAAGCCTGTCCGCCGAGGTTGTTGGCATTCTCCTGATCGACAAGGATGACCTTCTTGCCGGCCTGCGTGGCCTCATACGTCGCGACCAATCCGGCAAGTCCGGCGCCGACGACAACAATGTCTGCAGTACGTGTGGTGCTCTGAGCGTTCATAGTTTCGTTTTTAGACCCTAAACATCACCTTTGAGGTGGTTTTGCCTAAAAACGTGATTTATTTTTACAGGCATTATTTATCTGGCGAATTTCCAACGCGCCCGGAGCCGCCCACTGCTAGTGAGGCCTGCGTGGCGCATGCACGAGCTCGACCTGTACGAGCGTGACTTTCTCTGCGCGCACGAGCGCTTCAAACAGCGACAGATAGTAATTCCACATCCTCCGGAACACTCTGTCGTAGCCGATACCAGCGGCTTCGCGCGCATGCGCCGCAAAGAAATCTCGCTGGAGCTGCAAGGTCGTCGCGAAGTGCGCCGGAATGTACTCTTCCGCCGCGATACGCAGGCCGGTTTCCCGGTCCACCATCTTGCGCAGCTCTTCCATGGTGAAAAGCTGCAGCTGCGGCCACACGTAAGCGCGTACGAGGTCCAAGCTGCGCTCGGCGAGCGCATCGAATTTGTCCGTCGCTACCACCATTTGGACTACGATGGTGCCGCGGTCGACAAGCAGACGCTCGGCGCTCTTCAGCCAGCGCAGCGCACCTGCACGACCGAAGGTCTCCAGACGCCCGACGTTGATAACCGCCTCGAAGTCGGACTCGAATTCGCGTGGCGACGGAATGTTGCGATCCATCTGGATCACATCGACCGCGCCGCGCAATCCGGCTTTTTCCACCCGTTCCAGCACCGTTTCGGTGTGGTCATCAGAGACGGTAATAACCTCCGCGCCCGCTCCTCTTTCTGCAGCCCGAAGGGAAATTTCTCCGCCTGCCGACGGCCATTCGGCGACACGGTCTCCGGCCCGGACTCGAGCAAGATCGAGGATGTGCTCAATATTGCGCACCTGGGCATGCAGAAAATCGGCACGCGCGACGGATTTCGGGGCATCGACATAAGTCACGTCAACTGACCAGTGCGAGGGAACCCCACCCTTGCCAGCACCACGGGCATAGTTTTGAATCTGTTCCCGCGACGAGGTTCGCACTCCGGAGGCGAACAGGCCGGAACCGCCCATCAGCAATTCGCCGGAATAGAGCTCGAGCAATGAGGTCGGCAACTCTCCCGCCATATCTGGCCCATCGAGACGCGGACGTGAACGCGCGACTTTCATCAGACCACGTGCCAGCGGCCCCAACGAAGCAATATCAAGCTCGGCGCTGAGCAGTCGGCTGAGAAGCTCTGGCAAATCATCACTGGACCATTCGCCCGCGAGATAGGCCTCCCCCAATCCGAGCCATTCTGAATCAGCTAGTCGAGAATAGAAAACAGGATCAATGACGCTGAAAACGACTGGACGAAACGATTCAGAACTAGTGGGAGATTCACTGCCGCCGCTAGAGCTGGCACCACCGACTCCGTCGATAGCCAAATCGGCGTCACCCGTCGACCGAGTAATGAAAGACTCCCCGACAAACTCACCGGATTCAACCAGTTCAATGCCGTTATCCTGGCAGAGTCGCTCAAAAGAGCGTTCCATCATTTCGGCACGTTTCGCTAGAAAACGCCCCTCTGGAATACGCGCAACCCGAGGCCATCGCTCTGCGTCAATTGCCTGCCGGCTTGCCGAATTCACCCTGCCCGAACCTCCTAACAATCGCGCCGCATAAAGGTACGAATAACGAACTGAGTTTGCTCTCGCAGCCTACCGCGCAGGGACCCAGAATAGGCGGTGGCGCACCGAGAGGATTACTATTGTGGCTTGCCGGCTAAAAGCCGAATCTAAAACTTCGAGAACTTTCAAGTCTGTGAGGAGAAAATACATGACCGAGACTCCGTACCGCCCGCACTCCGGACGCCCGCACGTGGTCGTCATCGGTTCGGGTTTCGGTGGCTTGTTCGCGGCGAAGAAGTTGCAGGGCGCCGAGGTCGACGTCACTCTCATCGACCGCACTAACCACCACCTGTTCCAGCCACTGCTCTACCAGGTAGCAACGGGCATCCTGTCCTCGGGCGAAATCGCTCCGTCCACTCGTACAATCTTCGACGGTGTTCAGAACGTTCGTGTTGTCAAGGGCGATGTCACCGACATCGACGTCGAAAAGCAGGTTGTGACTTCGGAACTGGGTCACCAGACTTCCAAGTGGGAATACGACCACCTCCTGGTTGCCGCTGGCGCTGGCCAGTCCTACTTCGGCAATGATCACTTTGCCGAGTTTGCTCCGGGCATGAAGAACATCGACGACGCACTCGAAATCCGTGCCCGCATCATCGGCGCGTTTGAGCGCGCCGAGCTGACCGACGATCCGGCTGAGCGCGAGCGCCTGCTGACCTTCGTTGTTGTCGGCGCTGGTCCGACTGGTGTTGAGCTTGCTGGCCAGCTGGCCGAGCTGGCTAACCGCACCCTCGCATCGTCCTACCGCAGCTACAACCCGCACGCTGCACGCGTCGTCCTGCTCGACGGCGCACCGCAGGTTCTGCCGCCGTTTGGCAAGCGTCTGGGCCGCAAGGCTCAGAAGTCCCTGGAGAAGATGGGCGTCATCGTCAAGCTGGGCGCGATGGTGACTGACGTCAATGAAGAGGGAGTCACCTACAAGAACATGAAGGATGGAACCGAGGAGTTCATCCCGTCGTTCTGCAAGATTTGGTCCGCCGGCGTGTCCGCTTCCCCGCTGGGCAAGATGATTGCCGAGCAGACTGGCGCCGAGACCGACCGCGCTGGCCGTGTCGTTGTCAACGAGGACATGACAGCTGGTGACTACAAGAACGTCTACGTCGTGGGCGACATGTCCAACCGCGAGAACCTGCCGGGTGTTGCTCAGGTTGCTATTCAGGGTGGCGAGTACGTCGCCGCCAACATTGCAGCTGAGGCCGACGGCCGCGACGTCGCTGAGCGTCAGCCGTTCGAGTACTTCGATAAGGGCTCCATGGCAACCGTCTCCCGCTTCTCCGCAGTGGTGAAGATGGGCAAGGTTGAGGTCACCGGCTTCATCGGCTGGATTCTGTGGCTGGCCGTCCACCTGATGTTCCTGGTGGGCTTCCGCAACCGCCTCGTCTCCTGCGTCAGCTGGGGCCTGAACGTCCTGGACCGCAACCGTTGGCAGATGGTTTCCACCCGCCAGCAGATGTACGCACGCAACGCCATCGACCGCCTGGCCGAGTTCAACAAGGACAAGGCTGAGCAGGATCTGCCGCTGGAGGTTCGCGACACTCGCCGCGAGCACCGCGCAAAAAGGAACAAGTAGTTAACTTGCAGGTGGCCAGATTAGAAAACAGCTAATCACGACAAGCCACCTGCGAGCTTCCTACCAGGCCCGTTACCACCTATAACGATTTGCTACAGCGGCTTGTCGAGTACCGCAATTCGTAGGTTGGTGCGGGCCAGCAGTTTTTCATCTGCCTTGCGGGTGTGCTCAATACGCCACAGTTGCATGGTGCGCCCCAGGTACTCTGGCTCCGCCGTGGTAACGATTACCTCGCCAGCTCGGGCGGAGCGGTAAAAATCGGTGTTATTGTTCACACCGACGACCGGCTTCTTCGCACCGCAGGCAACGAAACCAGCAATAGAGCCAGCAGTCTCACCTAGCGAGCAATAAACACCGCCATTGGCTAGGCCCCACGGTTGCAGGTGGTCGGGCCCGACCTCGAGCTCCATCTGAATTCGCTCCGGCCCGACATGGACAAACTTCGTGCCCAGCAAGGTATCTAGACCGCCGATTCCGTTATCGCCCAAGGTGCTGTTAAAAACAGCCAGCTCCTCATCGCTCAGCGCTTCCTGGCTAGCCTTCGTCGCCAGTGTCATATAATCGCGCAGCGCCTTCCTCTTCGCCTGCTCGGCGACGGAAGCTGCAGAGTTAGAGTCCTGTGAACTGCCATTATTCGCAATAGTCTCGTCAGTCATGCCAAACATTGTGCCAGCGCACGCCATCACTCGTGGCAGTTTCAACGTTAAAAGCAGTAACAATTTCTGAGTCCCAGATACAACGAACCCCGGCCAGGCTTTAAGATGGTGGGCATGACCGATAACAATGAACTCGCACAAATTGGTGTCGTCGGGCTCGCCGTCATGGGCTCGAATATCGCACGCAACTTCGCCCACAAGGGACACACCGTTGCCGTGTACAACCGCAGTCCGGAGAAAACTCGCACCCTCATCGCTGAACACGGTGATGAAGGCTCATTCATCCCGTCCGAGACCATTGAAGAGTTCGTCGCTTCGCTGGAGCGCCCGCGTCGCGCTCTGATCATGGTTCAGGCAGGTGCCGCTACTGATGCGGTCATCGATCAGCTTGCCGACGTGATGGAGCCCGGCGACATCATCATTGATGGCGGTAACTCTCTTTACACGGACACCATCCGTCGCGAGAAGGCTATTCGCGCCCGTGGCCTGCACTACGTTGGCACTGGTATTTCCGGTGGTGAAGAAGGTGCTCTGACTGGCCCATCCATTATGCCGGGTGGAACGAAGGAGTCCTACGAGTCCCTCGGCCCGCTGCTGGAGTCCATCTCCGCTCACGTTGATGGCGTTCCGTGCTGTACTCACATTTCTTCCGATGGCGCTGGCCACTTTGTAAAGATGGTCCACAACGGCATCGAGTATGCGGATATGCAGGTCATTGGCGAGGCCTACCACCTGCTGCGTGAGGCCGCTGGCCTCACCCCTGCCGAGATTGCAGATATCTTCCGCGAGTGGAATAAGGGCGACCTGGACTCCTACCTGGTCGAGATTACCGCTGAGGTTCTCTCTCAGGCCGATGAGAAGACAGGCAAGCCGCTGGTGGATGTCATCGTTGATGCTGCTGGCCAGAAGGGCACCGGCCGTTGGACGGTCAAGGCCGCTTTGGACTTGGGCATTCCAGTAACTGGTATTGGCGAGGCCGTGTTCGCTCGCGCCCTGTCGTCTTCCCTTGCTCAGCGTGAGGCTGCCCGCAACCTGCCGTCGGGAAGCCTGGCTAAGGCACCGGAAGATCGCGATGCTTTTGTGGAGCGCGTCCGTAAGGCGCTCTACGCTTCCAAGATCGTTGCCTACTCGCAGGGCTTCGATGAGATTAACGCTGGTGCCAAGGAGTACGGCTGGGAGATTGACCGCGGTGCGCTGGCGACCATCTGGCGTGGTGGCTGCATCATCCGCGCACAGTTCCTGAACCGCATCAAGGAAGCGTACGACCGCAATCCGGAGCTGCCGGCGCTGGTACTCGACGAGTACTTCCGTGACCAGGTCACCGAGTGCCTCGACGCGTGGCGCGACGTTGTCGTCACTGCAGCACAGATGGGTATCCCGGCTCCGGTGTTCTCCTCTTCGCTGGCTTACTACGACGGCCTGCGTGCGGAGCGTCTGCCGGCAGCACTGGTTCAGGGGCAGCGTGACTACTTCGGTGCGCACACTTACCAGCGTGTTGACCGCGAGGGTGCTTTCCACACCCTCTGGTCTGGCGACCGCTCCGAGGTTGAAGCGTAGTCTTGAAGTCTGTCGCTTCACGCTCTTGAAGTTAAAAGGGGTCTGAGATGCCATTTCCCAAGAAGGCAAAGCCTGATTTTGTGCCACGAGTTCTTTCCATCGCCGGCACAGACCCAACAGGTGGCGCTGGGCTCCATGCCGATTTAAAATCAATCGCCGCCGCCGGTGGTTATGGCATGGGCGTGGTCACCGCTTTGGTATCTCAGAACACCGTGGGCGTTCGTGCCGTCCACACCCCACCTGTTGACTTCCTCGTCGAGCAGCTGGCTGCTGTAACTGAGGATGTCACCATCGACGCGGTGAAGATTGGCATGTTGGGTTCACGCGAACTCACGCAGGCCGTCACCAACTGGGTTCGGGAGACCAAGCCAGCCGTGGTTGTTCTCGATCCGGTTATGGTCGCCACCTCTGGCGACCGTCTGCTTGACGAAGATGCCATGGACGCAATGCGCGACTTGGTCGCGGAAGCCACCGTCATCACGCCGAATGTTCCCGAACTGGCATTGCTTGCCGACGCCCCGGAGGCCAGCGACTTCACTGAGCTGATTGAACAGGCACTGGAGTTCGCGAGCAAAAACGATGTCATCGTGATTGCAAAGACTGGTCACTTAAGTGATGAGGAAGCCGGCAATGCCGTGGCCTTCCCCGATGGCCAGGTTTTCTTCAGCTCTTCTCCCCGCATTCACACTGAGAACACCCATGGCACGGGTTGTTCGCTGTCCGCTGCTCTAGCCACACGGATTGGTGGGGGCTCAGCGATCAACGACGCCCTGCGCTGGACTACGCGCTGGCTCAGCGAGTCCATTCGTTTCGCGGATAACCTCAACGTCGGCCAGGGGCACGGCCCCATTGACCACGGCCACAGGGCTCGTCGCCTGGAAAAGGTCGCGCTTCGCCGAATGCAACCAGTGCATCTGAACTCCAGTTTTTACCCGGAGGCCGTCGAAGGCACTGATACTGAGCAGCCGCCGAAGGAGCTGGAATCTTTCTTCGGCCACTCACTCCAGATTGCTCCGGCTGGTCCTTTTACTTCCCAGCTGTGGCGGGACATCGAGGACATCGTTGCCGAGATTGGCGGAATGTTCAGCGTCCCCACGATGCTCCGCGGCGACCTTTCCTCGGACGAAACCAACTTCTTCGTAGCGCAAGAGGCCTGGTACTTGCACCAAGTTTTCCCAGTCCTGTCGCATCTGGCAACCAAAGCACCCTGCCCGAAGGAACAGGTTCTGTGGTCGTCACTCGCACAGGAAGCCCTGGTGCGTGCGTTGGAATTGAGCAATAACGGGCTGGAAGAGACTTCTTCGGCGCTCGAGGACATCGAGCCGACAACCATCACACAGCTTTTGCTGGACGTGCATTCTTCCTGTAGCGCTTTCAACCCATATCGGGTCGCCGTAACCAGTATCGTCGCCGAAATGTGGATTGCAACCGAGCTGACTCTGCAAGGAAAATCGCTGGTTGATGAGGATTCCGCGATCGCGAACTGGGTGGAGGTGTATTCCGACCCCGAGTATGTTGACAGTGTTCAGCAGGCTCTCGAGGTCCTTGAAGAGAATATGTCTACGGCCAGCGATGCGGAGCTCAAATCTATCCGCAACATCTTCCGTCGAGCCGCCATTCTCGAGCGCGAGGCCTATGCGCAACCGGGTCGCGGTTGGTAAATGTCATGGGACGGTAGTTTTCCAGTTCACCGGACGTGCCTATTGCATGGCTGTCCGGGGATAGCGGTATTCTAACAAGCATGCCCCCTCCTGCTGAGTCCAGTGATTTCAGACAGTTGGGCACGCCGGAAGCGATTGTGAGTATTCTGCGTGCCCAGCACATAACTTCGCCTACTGCCGTGCAGGTGGCGACTTTGCCAGATGCTTTCGCTGGCAAGGACGTTCTTGCGCAGGCCCCTACAGGCTCGGGCAAAACGCTCGCATTCGGCATTCCGCTGGTCGCGTTACTCAATAACGCCTCTCCAGCGCTTCCCGGTTACCCGCGCGCGCTAATTATTTCGCCAACGCGCGAACTCGCAGATCAGATTGCTGATGTCCTGGCTGACATCGGTGCCGCTGCAGGTCTGCGTGTCTTGAGCTTGGTCGGCGGTGATTCCGTGGCCAAGCAGCAGACTCTGCTCGCGGCACCAGTCGATATCGCTGTGGTCACACCGGGTCGCGCACACGATTTGCGCCGCCGCGGTCTACTCAGCCTTGAGCACGTCCTCGCTGTCGTCGTCGACGAAGCGGACATGCTCGCTGACATGGGCTTTCTGCCCGATGTTCTGGGCCTGGTCCGTGCGTGCCCGAAGTCGGCACAGCGCATGGTCTTTTCCGCCACGATTAACGACGACGCCGCGGGGCTTATTCGCGATCGTCGCGCAAGTAGCACTGAAGTTGCGAAGCACAAGGTCACTGCCTCCCGGTTGACCATGCGCAATATGCGGCATCTGTTACTTCGGGTGGAGGACAACAACGAAGCCGACGAAGTGGTCGCCTGGATTGCCTCCCGCAAGGATCAGTGCGTCATCTTCGCCAACTCTAAGGCGCGTGTCGTGCAGCTGGCTAAGTTTCTACAGTTCTACGACATCAAGTTAGGTTTCCTCCACGGCGATCGTGGCCAGGCAACTCGTCGCGCGGTCCTCAAGGCCTTTGCCGAGGGTGAAATCAATGTCCTCGTCACCACGGATGTGGCCGCTCGTGGCATTGATATCGATGCTCTTGACTTGGTTGTGCACGCGGATCCGCCAAGGGATTCCGCGACGTATATTCACCGCTCGGGTCGGACGGCTCGTGCAGGTGCTTCCGGCACGGTAGCGATGATTGTGCGTGACCGCCAGGTTGATCAGGCCCGCGAGCTGCTGGCAGGGGCCGGCGTTGAAGCTGAAGAGCTGCGCGCCGCTCCGGGACTGCCGCGATTTGTCAAGGAACTGGGCGCACGGCGTCCGCGCCGGGCTCGTCAAGATCAGAGCCAATCGGCAGGCGGTGCTGGTGGTGCCGGTTACCGCGGGCGCGGCGGTCCGTCGGCAAGCGGAAAGAATCGTGCTGGCGGTCGCGTACACCGCCCCAAGCGAGGGAAAAAGAAGAAGAGATAATCAGTGGATATTGTTCTCAATATTGTCGCGGTTGTCGGCTTTATCGCGCTAACCGCTGGCACCGGCCTCTTTGTGGCGTTTGAATTCGCGCTGACGGGACTGGAGCGATCTACGATTGACGCCGACCGCGCCCGTTCAGCGGATGCACCTGCTGAGGCCGTTCACAAGGCGCATAATCGACTGTCCTTCCATCTTTCCGGTGCACAGCTGGGCATTACGTTGACCACGCTGGCAACTGGTTTCCTCGCGGAACCGGTGCTGGCACAGTACTTCACGCCGATGTTGCATTGGATGGGGCTCAGCGAGTCTGCAGCGGGACCGACCGCACTGATTCTTGCCCTCATCGTGGCCACGATGTTGTCGATGGTCTATGGCGAGTTGGTGCCAAAGAATGTCGCGATTACAGAGCCGCTGGCAGTAGCGCGAGTTACGGCTCGTCCGGTGATGGCGTTTAACTGGGTGTTCCACTACTTCATCCATTCGCTGAATGCCACGGCGAACTGGCTGGTGCGCAAGCTCGGTATTGAACCGGCGGATGAGTTGGCTTCAGCGCGTTCCCCTCAGGAGCTGGAAGCACTGGTACGTAATTCTGCGGAGCAGGGTGCATTGGATGAGTCGAAGGCCGCTGTACTCGAGTCGTCGTTACGCTTTGGCGAAACGACGGCGGAGGACCTAATGACGCCGCGGTCGACGATTACCTCCCTCGATGTCGATGACACGGCGCTGGATCTGCTGGCTGTCGCTATCGAATCGGGGCATTCCCGCTTCCCCATTACTGACGGGGACCTCGATGCCACTGTCGGTGTTGTCCACGTCAAGGACGCATTTGCGGTGCCTGCGGCGAAGCGCTCAACCACCACCATGCGGGAGATTGCACGGCCTGTGCCGACGCTGCCGCAGTCGCTGGACGGCGATGCCGTACTGGAGGCCGTGCGTTCGGCCGGCTCGCAGATTGCGCTGGTCGCCGATGAGTACGGCGGCATCGCCGGCATTGTCACCATCGAGGATGTCGTCGAGGAAATTCTTGGCGAGGTCTGGGATGAGTACGACGACAAGGAGTCCGAGCAGGAAGTCAAACGCGCGATCGAAGGTTGGAACTGCTCTGGCCTTGTGCGTACCGACGAGCTGCCGACCAAGGTCGGATACTTCGCCCCAGAAGGTAGCTTCGAAACGCTCGGTGGCTTGATTATGTTTGCGCTCGGTCGCATCCCGGAGGTCGGTGACGTCGTCCTGCTGCCAGAGACCGAACGCGACTTCATGTACGAGTTCGAATCGGGTATCGCCGGACGCTGGTACGCCCGCATTCTGGCGATGGATGACCGCCGCGTGGACCGTGCCATTTTGATTCCTGTGACCAACGAGCGCGCTAAGGAGATGTTCAACCTATGAGTGACTGGTTTGGAATCCTCCTGACTTTCTTCTTGTTGTTGGTCAACGCGTTTTTCGTGGGCGCGGAGTTCTCACTTATTGCTGCGCGCCGTGACCGTTTGGAAGCGCTGCTGGCTCAGGGAAAGAAGCGCGCACGCACAGTTATCAATGCTTCTGAGCACCTGTCGATGATGCTCGCCGCCGCACAGCTGGGCATCACCATTGCCTCGCTACTGCTGGGTAAGGTCTCTGAACCGGCGCTGGCACATCTGCTGGAAGCTCCTTTCCACGCCATGGGTATTCCGGAGTCGCTGCTGCACCCGCTGAGCTTTGCCATCGCATTGATGCTGGTGTCAGTGCTGCACATCATGCTCGGTGAGATGGTGCCGAAGAATATCGCGCTGGCAGGACCGGAAACGATGGCCATGCTGCTTATTCCTGTTCACATGGTCTTCTACCGCTTGACCAAGCCGCTGTTGCTGCTGTTTAACTGGATGGCTCGCCATACGCTTAAGCTGTTCGGCATTGAGCAGCGCGATGAGCTCGACACCACTGTCGATTCCACTGAGTTGGCATCGATGATTGCGGAGTCTCGTCAAGAGGGGCTCCTTGACAGCGAGGAGCACGTCCGCCTTCGTCGCACACTGGCTTCGGCCACGCGCACCATTGAGGAGGTACTGATTCCGCACGAGCAAATTCGGCGCCTCCCCACCGCACCGACTGTGGGCGACCTAGAGACGGCGGTCACCGAAACTGGATTCTCCCGGTTCCCCGTCGCTGCAGCCAACAATGAACCCAACGAGTACCGCGGCTATGTTCACGTGAAAGATGTCCTCGACCGCGTCATGGATCCTGCCTCCGGCCCAGAGACAGCCATCCCCGATGACGAGATTCGCCCGATGATTGAGATTCCGATCGATGCCACGCTGGATGAGGGATTGCGCATCATGCGCCGCTACAGCGCCCACATGGCAGTGGCTGTACGCGCTCGCATGCCAAAGCCGCACCTGCGCGCAAACGCCCCGGCAAGCATCGCTCCGAAGACTGGTGCTTTCTCCGGCGCGGAGCAGATCGGCATCGTGGCTCTGGAGGACCTCATCGAGGAGCAGGTCGGTGTCGTGCGCGACTGGACCCACGAGGTCTCCCCGCGTCGCAGCGGTGCGCCAAAGCAGCACTCGACCGTGAACCAGCCCCGGACCCGACCGGGCAGCACGCAGGGGCGCCAGCCGTGACGCCTACGCCCGATTCGTCTTTCGATTGGCGTGAAGCCAAAGCAAGGCATATCGCCCGCGTCGATGTCCTGACCCGCGACCGCCTGTCCCGTCGCAGTCGCGGCCAGCGCCACCCGGTCTGGGACTTCATCTTCGAGTACTACCCCGTTAAACCCGGCCAACTCCGCCGCTGGTCACCGGGCATCGGCGTAGATCTTCCCGGTGCGACGGCCAAAGACATCAGTCACCTGAAGTTCTTTACCCTCGACACGGACGACACTACCGATAGCCCTGCCCGCAAGGAGCCCACCGATACCGCCTCTGGGACGGCGCGCATGGATGTTTCGGCGTACGTCGATAAGCGAGGTACGACGGTGGCGTACATCGGCAATCTGTTGCGTTCGACGCGCGCGAATCCGGCGCACTTTGACTGCTTTGGCCTGCATGAATGGGCGATGGTGTATCGCCAGCCCGAGCATCGTCACCCGGAGCCCCTGCGGCTGGGTCAGGCAGGCACGGACGAGGTCGTCGAGGCCCACACGGTTCGATGTACGCACTTCGACGCCTTCCGTTTCTTCACGCCCGACGCCGTGCCGCTCAACGAGTTTGCCCCGACGCGCGAGACACAGCCGCACTGTGAGCAGATGGGGTGTCTGCACGCCAACATGGACTTGTATAAATGGGCGACCAAGCTCGGCGAGGCGGTCCCCGGCGACCTGTGGCTGGATACTTTCGAGCTCGCGTGCAGTGCCCGTGAGTTGGATATGCGCGCCGCTCCCTACGATCTGCGGGATTGGGGTTTTGCGCCCATTCGCATCGAAACGCCCGAAGGCAAGGCCGAGTACGTCCGCCGCCAGCGTGAGCTCAGCGCGCGTGCCGATGTTCTGCGCGGCCGTCTTCTCGAAGTGGTAGATGTCGCCTTGTCCACGCAGTAAAGTTGGCAGGAGTTACGTGCGCGTTTGTGCTTTACGACGAGGTCTGCTGCGAGTCGACAGTGCCGAGCACACTCAGCATAGAAAGGGCTAGAACGACATGGGACGACACGCCTCGGGAGAGAACAACTATCGAGTGGCTAAGGGGCCTTTTATTGCCGTCTTGGTGGTAATTGTTCTGGTGGCTGCGGTTTTTGCCTGGGTTAATCTGCGCAAGAGCAACGATTCGTCGATTGATGCTGACCGTGCACGGTGTACGAAGGGTGACCTGACGCTGGTGGTGACCGCTGATCCTGCTGCGGTGGGCTCGGCACAGAAGCTTGTGCAGGACTATGGCGAGTCGAATCCCGTGGTGAGGGACTTCTGTGTGCGGCCACAGATTACGGTGGCGGGCTCGCAGGAGGTTGTGAACGCCCTGACTGAGGCTGGCGGTGCTGAAGCTGGTGAGGGAGCTCCGGAGGACCCCGCTGCGGATGAAGCTGGTACCGGAATTATGACTCCGGGCGTCTGGATTCCCGCCGATATCTCTTTCGTGGACCAGGCGAAGAACTCGGACAAGGTCAAGGTCAACAACCCCAAGACGTGGTTGCCGCCGATTGCCAGCGGCGTGGCCTTCACAACCAATCGTGCTGACCAGCTGAACAACGCCACTTGGGAAGAGCTTGCGGGATTGCGCGTGGCCGCCCCCGGTGGCTCCGATGCGGCACTGTCTGCGGTGATCAGTGCTCGACTTGGCGGTGGCCCGGATGTCGCTCGCGAACGCGCGGGCTTGGGTGAGGTCTACACCTCCAATACTCTGCTGACCATGCTCAGCCAGAACGTCGCTGATTTCGACGGCGTGGCCGCGACCCAGCCCATGCTGCAGATGGCCGGCGAGGGGCTGAAGCTGGTCTCCCCTGCGGATGCACCCCAGTTGCACGCGCCAGTTGTCACCTTTGGCTCCGGCGGCAAGATTGACGAGAACACGGCTCGCGCGGCCGAGGACTTACGGAACTTCGCCGCAGATCACGGCGCCGACGGCGAAGCTGCTGAGAGCACTTTCGGCCCTGAAGTAGCGGAGAACTTTGGGGTGCTCTCGCAGATTCAGACGGATTCCTTTGCGCTGCCGCCAGCACTGGAGCAGCCGGACGCGCAACAGCCCGCAACTGCGGTGGGTTCGGCACTCCTGCTTGCTGACACCTCCGAAGGCGTCGATGTCGGGGCGCTGTCTGCGGCACTGACCGGCGCTATCGATGCGGCACCTGGCGGCCGTTACGGCCTGTGGACATTCGCCCCCGAGGTGAACCGTCTCGCGGAACTTCCCGCCCCCGATGACGAGGCCAACAATGGTGCAGACGCCGTAAAGGGTTCGCTGGCCGAACTTCCGGCCGGTGGTGAGGCGCAGTTCTGGCCAGCACTTATCGATGCCTACCAGGCCGCCCGCGACACCTACTCCCCTGACAAGCCGAACCGTCTCGTCGTGCTCACCTCGGGTCGCGATGCCTCGGGCGCCGATGCCGCCGAGTCTGTCGAGAGGATCAAGGAACTCATTAGCCCGGACCGCCCGGTAACGATTGAGGTCATCGTGCTTCCCGACGGGGACAGCTCCAGCCCCGAGCTGCAGGAAGTGGCAAATATGACCACTGGCTCTCTGCGCATTGCGGCTGACTACGGCGATGGCCTGGCCTCTCAGTTGGCTGCGGCTATCGGTACGGAGTAAGTAGAAAAAACCGCCTCCATCTGGTCCAACCTCGGGAGAGGTAAGACGGAACCAGTTGTGGAAGGCGGTTTTCGTTTAGTTTGTTTCGGCTATTTGAGCGGCGGCCGTAGCAGCGACGCCGCTATTCAGCCGTATCGTTGGCGGTTACCGTATCTGTTGGCTGTTAGGAGATGCGACGGCGACGACGCTCAGCCAGCTCGTCGATGCCAGTGCCTGGGTTCTCCTGAGTACCGTCGATACGCTCGGACGGGAAGGAGGCGATGGTGCCAGTCAGTTCCTTCATAATGCCCGGGACAGCAATGCCGAACACTCCCTGGCCACCGTTGAGCAGGTCGATGACCTCTTCATTGGAGCGACACTGGTAGACGGTGCGACCGTCGGAAACCAGAGTGATGGTAGCCAGGTCATCGACGCCGAGGTCGCGCAGGCGGTCGACAGCCAGACGGATGTTCTGCAGGGAAATACCGGTGTCCAGCAGTCCGCGGACAATCTTCAAAACGAGGATGTCACGGAAGGAGTACAGACGCTGGGTACCTGAGCCCTTGGCGGTACGAATAGAAGGCTCCACCAGCTTGGTGCGTGCCCAGTAGTCCAGCTGGCGGTAAGAAATGCCCGCTACCTGACATGCGATAGGAACGCGGTAGCCAACCTGCTCGTCCGGCCCCATGTCGAACAGGGATTCCTGAACCGCGCGTGGCTCTTGCGAGTCCGACGCACGGAGCTCATTGTCGCCAAAGAGCGAACCGCTGTTGTCGTCGACCATATAAATTCTCCCGAGGTAGTTTCACTGCCGTTATTTATCTTTCGCCAAGGTTAATCGGCTGTCAATACATCACAGGACGACACGCCGAATCTCTAAACCTAAAGTTAAGGTTTAGAGTTTGGAGCCACAGTTTCCCCAGCTCAAGCACAACCCGGGAGCAAAACCGCAGGACGGAATGAAACTATAACTTACGAAAAGTTACCCCTTTTATGGGGTCATTCAGCGACACGCCGGAGGAAATAAGCGTCACAACTACCTCAAAAGTAGCCAGTTATTCACTCCAGTCACACGTTTAACGGTCGCCATCGGAAGCTGAATCGGCGCCACCGTCGGCTTCACCATCAGACTTCTTGTCCTCCGCATCACCATGCGGCTCGGCGAAGTAGTCAGCATCAATACTGTCGAGGAATTCCGCAAACTCCGACACCGATGCCTCGACGGAGTCGGTCTCCGACTCGTCGGCAAGCGAACCGCCATTGGTTGCGACGAGACGCGCCGCTACCGACGTGGCGTCGAGCACATCACGCGCGACATACAGCGGAACCTCAAGCTCGCTAGCGATAAGGATGAGGTCGGAGGGCCGCATATCAATCTCTGCACCACCTTCGAGCACCAGGCTGGCGATGAAAACGCCCTCATGCACGCCCGTAATCTGGCCGCGCAGGGCGCTCTGCCCCACCATGTCCAGCGTATCGACGAAGACCTCATGCATGCCCGGGCGACGCTGCGTAGCGCCGGTCTCACGGGCGGAGTACTTCGTCGCCGTCGCCAAATCAATCCAAATCGGGATAATCCGATTGGTCTCTTCGGCATGCAGGAGCAGCACTGGATCGTCCTCAGGAGGATGCGCCATCCAGTCTAGAAACTTGACTTCTACGAGTTTTTCGTCCATAACAGCGATAATTGTAGCGAGCCGCTATTCACGCGCGACTACTGACTACTTCCCCAGATCTTTGTTGACCTGGCGCTTGACCAACGTGCCGTGCAGCGTGACCATCAGCGCGGTCATCTCACGGCCCATCTCCACAGCCTTCTGCTTGCCACTAGCCGCACGCGACTTACTCAGCGGACTAGCTGCCAGCGACACCAAATCAGCCTCACGGGTCGCAGCGGTACGCACAGTTTTGAGGTGGCGGGCATCCAGGCCGAACTCAGCCAGCTTGACTGCCGTCTCAGTGATGAGCAGGTCATCGCCGTCGAACATGTTCAGCGTATCCGGAGTAATCAGGCCGACGCGGACCAGCTCAGTGATGAACTTCTCGCTAGCGCCGGTGCGCTCTGCCAGCTCCGCCTGCGTCAGCGAGACCACTGCAGCTTCGCGGAACTGATCCGCCGTCACCAGTGGAGTAACCGAAGCCAGACCGTCGCCGCCAGCGTTGCCCGCATCAATTTCGTCGAGCTGCTCTTTAATAACCTTCAGCGGCAAGTAGTTATCGCGCTGAACGGTCAGAATGTAGCGCAGACGGTCAATGTCCGCTTGGCTGTAGCGACGATAGCCCGAGGAACTACGCGACGGGCACAGCAGCCCTTCCGACTCGAGAAAACGAATTTTGGACAGCGTTACATCAGGGAACTCAACCTTGACTTCCTTCAGCACAGCACCGATGGTCTTCTTCTTGCCCACCGAGCGTGCTTGCTTCGCAGTGCTTTCTGACGAAGCCGGCTGCGAAACCGCTGATTTGTGTACTGCTGCCACTGGTCTTTTCCGAGCCTTTACAAAAATAAGGGAGGGTTAATGCCGACAGACGTCGACACTAACCGATGTCGAATTAGTTACCGATAAGGAATACGAGGCGGAACTTACCGACCTGGACCTCGTCACCATTAGCCAGAACCGCGGAGTTCTTCGGCTCGCGGTTAACGTAGGTGCCGTTCAGCGATCCCACGTCGACAACCTCGTAAGAGTCACCGTTCTTGCGGAACTCTGCGTGGCGACGGGAAACAGTCACGTCATCGAGGAAAATGTCGCTTTCCGGGTGACGACCAGCGGTGGTGACTGCCTGATCGAGCAGGAAACGCGAACCCGCGTTTGGCCCCCGCTTGACGACCAAGAGTGCCGAGCCTGCCGGAAGTCCTTCAACACCGGAGACCGTGGAGTCCGTGTTAGAGCTGGACTCCATCTCCTTCAGCAAATCTGCACGGAAGACCGAGGTGGTCTCGACCGATGCCTCTGGCTGGCCGCTATTGCTAGTCATATCTTTCCCTCCGGGATAACCTTGGGCGATTTACTCGTTACTTTTTAGATAATAGCGCCCCAACCGATTTCATGTTGTTATCTAATCCCAACCATGTTGTGACGCAGCTCACCGACAGGGTATGTACAACATGATTGATATGCGTAAATACCGACATCGGAGAGCTTTCTCCGTGGGTGTACCTAGGCCGGTCACCTGAGAAATATTTTCAAATTGTTACCAAACCTGTGGTTACGACTTACCTAAACATCGCTGCAATTGAACCGACGACCGAGCCACCACCATTGCTCAATGGGTTGTCGTTGACCATGTACGTCCACGTCGAGCTCGGGCGGGCAAGTCCCGTGTCCTCCAGATGCGCGCCATCGCTATCGATTTCGACCTCCTGGAAGGTCTGCACTGAGTCGGTCACAGCATTGTTGACCAGGTTTTTAAAGGCTCCGATGGCGGCGCGGTGGAACTCATCAATGGGGCTTTCCTTAGCCAGCGCGCGCAGGTGAATCGACTCCCGCAGGTCGTCCAGATCCGCCAGGTGGTCCGACCACCCGCGATCCAGGTGGCTCAGCATAATTTCCCGGGCAGCGTCCTCGGCGACGTCGCGCCCAACTGCGGCTTCCACTTCCTTCGCTCGCGCCGATGCCAGCTTGGACAGTTCTTCCCAGGCAGCATTCGTAGTCAGCAGTTTCTCCCGGCGCTCATCCAGAATCTCGCGCTGGTCGCCGATGAGCTTGTTGTACTTCCATGTCGTCGCATGAATCGACAGCATGGTCGCCTCTGTCACCCGCTGCGCGCGGTCGATGAACTGGTAGGCCCTCTTATCGCGAACGCGTCCATCGTCCTCAGGCAGCACGCTCAGTGTTTCGCCGGCAGCACCTTCGGAAATCACCGGGTCATCCAGGGAGACAAAGAACACCGACGAGCCTGGATCGCCCTGGCGCCCGGCACGGCCACGCAACTGGTTGTCCAGTCGGTCAGTGCGGTGCTTGCCCAGACCAATGACGCATAGGCCACCGCGCTCGACCACCGCATCGCGGTTGGATTCGTCTGCCCCTCCGAGGCGGATGTCGGTACCGCGGCCGGCCATCTGGGTGGACACCGTGACGCGGCCAATATCGCCAGCACCCGCGATGACTTGGGCCTCCAGCTCGTCATTTTTCGCGTTCAGTACCGAGGATTCGATGCCGCGCAGGACTAGCGCATCGGCCAGTCGTTCCGATTCGGCCACGTCACGGGTGCCTACGAGTATTGGTCGACCAGTGCCGTTGAGTTCCACGACCTCGTCGACAAGCGCGGCGAACGCGTCGTCGGTGGTGGCGTAGATGCGGTCGGGCTCGTCGTCACGAATGCATGGGACGTTGGGTTCGATGACGGAGACGTGAAGTCCGTAGAACTCGCGGAACTGGTCGCCCGCGGAGGTGGCGGTGCCGGTCATGCCGCAGGTGATGTCATAGCGGCCGACGAGTTGCTGGATGGTCATGGAGTCGAGGATGCGACCGCCCTCAGAGACCTGCAGGCCCTCCTTGGCTTCTACCGCCGCCTGTAGACCGTCCGGCCAGCGCTGCAGTTCCGCCACGCGTCCCTTCGAAGCGTCGATGAGCTGGACCTTGCCGTCGCGCACGATGTAGTCGACATCGCGCTGCAGCAGCTCGTGGGCGTGCAGTGCAACGTTGACCTGAACCAGAGTGGTGCCGACGTGCTCGGCGTCGTACAGTGAGCCGATGCCAAGCAGCCGTTCGACGCGTGCGGCGCCGGTATCGGTGAGGAAGACGTTGCGACGACCTTCGTCGACGGTGTAGTCGTCGCCGAGCTGCAGGCGGCGCACCACGTCGGTAATCTGTCCGGTCGGTGCGGTGCCCGGCTCATTGCCGGCAAGCACAAGCGGGACCAGCGCTTCATCCACCAACACGGAGTCGGCCTCGTCGATGATCGCGACATCAGCGGGCGACTGCACGCGGTCTTCGATGGTCGGCGCGCAGCGGTCGCGCAGAACGTCGAAGCCGAGTTCGTTGACGGCGGCGTAGACGATGTCTGCCGCATATGCTTTACGACGCTCCCCCGGTCCCTCCTGCGGCGAAATAGCCGACACCGAGAGCCCTAGGAACCCGAACAGCGGTTGCATCCACTGCGCGTCGCGGCCTGCGAGGTAGTCGTTGACGGTCACCGAATGCACGCGGTGGCCGCGCAGCGCGAAACCGGCTGCAGCCAGGGCGCCGGAGAGAGTCTTGCCCTCACCGGTGGCCATCTGGACAACGTCTCCCTCCATGAGCGCCAGTGCGCCCTGCAGCTGCACATCAAAGGGGCGCATGGACAGGGTGCGCTGGGAAACTTCGCGGAGCGCGGCTAAAAGCTCCGGTGCGTCGGTGGCGTGTTGGCGGGTGAAGTCGGCGAGGTCAGCGTCGGAAAGCGCCTGTACCTGTGGCTCGAGCTCAGCGGCACGCGCCACCAGCCCTACGCTGCGTTTTTGGTTGCGCCCTTGCTTGCCGCTAAGAGCCTTCCAAAACCAATTAAACCCAGCCATCTTCTACCCTTCCTGCGCACGTGTGGTTGTCGGCGCGTTCTGACTCACCAGAGTAATCAATCTGGACCGCCCTTCGGAGCACCAATCGCTGCCAGCGAATTTGCACCATATGTCTTTAGTCACATCTTGAGTTTGAAACAATGGGTTTAACACTTGATGCGAGCAATTTTCGGAAGGACTTGAATCCCCTATGGCAATCGAATTCATCCCCACCGCTGACCTGGTTGACGAGATCGGCCCGGACGTGCGTTCCTGCGATACCCAGATGCGTAACCTCGGCGGTCGCCTGGAGTTCTGCGGCAAGATCTCCACGGTCAAGTGCTTCCAGGACAACGCGCTGCTGAAGAAGGTTCTCTCCGAGCCGTCTGAAGGCGGTGTCCTCGTCATCGACGGTGACGCTTCTGTGCACACGGCTCTGGTCGGTGACGTTATTGCGGGGCTCGGCAAGGACAATGGCTGGGCTGGCGTGGTCGTCAACGGCGCGATTCGCGACTCCAAGCTGATTGGCGAGATGGACTTCGGCTGCAAGGCGCTTGGCACCAACCCGCGCAAGTCCACCAAGACCGGCGAGGGCGAGCGCGACGTCGTTGTCTCCTTCGGCGGCATTGACTTCGTTCCGGGCGAGACGCTCTACGCTGACTCCGACGGTATTGTCGTGCGCTAGTGCGCTTGTGCGCTAGACGGCAGACAAAACCGCAAGCAATAGCCGTAAACAAAAGCCGCCGCCTCCCGGAATCTTCCAGAAGACGGCGGCTATTTTTGTCGGGCTGACCGGATTTGAACCGACGACCCCCTCACCCCCAGTGAGGTGCGCTACCAAACTGCGCTACAGCCCGCGTGCACGAAAGTGCAACGAGCTATAGGTTACATCATTGGAGTTTGAAGGCGAAAATCGCCCCAGACCCCTGCCCTGCCTACCGCATTACTGCAGGTAGATGGTCACAGGCGTGGATGTCTCCGCCATCTGTCCCTCCGGCGGATCAATCGAGGCAACCTTACCCATAATCGCGGCCACAGAGTTGGTCGGATTGCCCTCGGCGTCGACGACAGTCACATTCTGGTAGCCGTTGGTACGCAATTCCACCTCAACCGATGCCGGGCTCTTGCCCACCACGCCCTGCGGGATGGTGCCCCAACCGCTGCTGCGCTCACCGGGGCCAGGGATAGCTGGCGGCGACTCGCGAAGTTGGTCGAGCTCCTGCTCAAGGCGCTCACGGGTGTCGTTAATCGTGCCCGACGGGTCCAAACGATCGGTTGGGCTTGTCGTGGTTTCTTCCGGCGAGGTTGTCGTCGGCGTCGGGCTTGACGACGTCTCCTGCGTCGGCTCCGCAGTATTGTCGTTTTTGTCCTCGGTTCCGGAAGTAAAGGACAAGACCAGGGCTACCAGCGCGACTACGGCCACCATGGCGGCGATGGCCACAATGGCGACAGGCTTGCCCCAGCCCTTCTTAGAGTCATCATTGCCACTGTTGCCACGGTTATTACCGCGGTTGTTGCCGTTATTCATGTCGCCGTAACCGCCTGCGCCGCCTGCGGAGTACTGCTGGGTTGCACCTGCCTGCTGGCCCGCCTGACCATAGCCGCGTTCTTCTTCAGAAAGCGGGGCCCAGTACTGGCCGCTACCCTGTGCGCCACTGCCTTGTGCACCGGCGGCACCAGCACCTGCACCGGCTCCGGCACCTCGCGAGTTCTCAAAACGTGTTTCATCGCCACGCTGCAGGAATTGTGTCTCAGAGGAGTCGCCACCGAAGTATTCGGTCGGCTGCTCGCCCGCGAAGTCGGCATCTGGGTTGTATCCGCGGTATCCCTCGTCCCGCGGAATGTAGCGAGTCGCGGAGTCATCGCCGTATGCGCTTGAGGAATCGCGTCCGTAGCTGTTGTCTCGGCCATCGTGCTGAGAGCCGTCACGGTTGTTGCCGCGCCTGACCATTGTCAGTTCTCCTTATCGCTAATTTACTGAAACTCTAAAATGCCAACGAAAAGCCCAAAATGCAATCGCCTAAATCACATTTTGGGCTTTTCTCAGCTCGCCACGCGCAACTGGCGGAGCTTCCTAGCGGCGCTTCTTCTTCTCGCGGACACGCACCGCGATGCGCACCGGCGAGCCCTCAAAACCGAATTCTTCACGCAGCTTGCGCTCCAAGAAGCGACGGTAGCCGTGCTCCAGGAACCCGGTGGTGAACAGCACAATTACCGGCGGGCGCGAGGATGCCTGGGTGGCAAACAGCACGCGCGGCTGGCGGCCACCACGCAGCGGTGGCGGGTTCTGCTGCATGATCGCACGCAACCAAGTGTTCAGGCGACCAGTGGAGATACGCTTATCCCACGACTCCACGGCCTCCAGCATGGCCGGCTCCAGCTTCTGCACAGCGCGACCAGTCTTGGCGGAGATGTTCACCCGACGAGCCCACGGCACGTGTGCCAGCTGCTCTTCAATTTCGCGCTCGAGCAGATCGCGACGGTCCTCATCCATGAGGTCCCACTTGTTGTAGGCGACCACAAGTGCGCGGCCGGAGTCGAGAATCATGCGCAGCACGCGCTGGTCCTGCTCGGTAATCTGCTCGGAGGCATCGACCAGGAAAATCACGACCTCGGCGTTGTCAATCGTCGAACGGGTACGCAGCGAGGCGTAGAACTCGTGGCCCTTGGCGGTCTTGGTCTTCTTGCGGATACCAGCGGTATCCACAAAACGCCAGAGCGCCTCGTCCATCTGCACCAGGGAGTCCACCGGGTCAACCGTGGTACCGGCCACGTCGCTGACCACTGCGCGATCTTCACCGGAGAGCTTGTTCAGCAGCGAAGACTTGCCCACATTCGGCTTGCCCACCAGCGCCACACGACGCGGCCCGGTCGGCAGCGACTTCGCACGCGGCACCTCCGGGAAGGAGGACACCACTTCGTCCATCACGTCGGCATTGCCACGACCGTGGAGGGCCGAGGTTGGGTGCGGCTCGCCGAGCCCGAGGGCCCAGAACTCCGCGACGTCGCCAAGCTGCGAATCCGACTCAAACTTGTTGGCGGCGAGAATAACTGGCTGCTCCGCGCGCTGCAGGCGGCGGGCCATGACCTCTTCCGTGGCGGTGATGCCGACGGTGGTGTCGACGACCATGACAATCACATCGGCGGTCTCCATGGCGGTCTCCGCCTGACGAGCAATCGCCGCATGCATACCCTTCGCATCCGGGTCCCAGCCGCCGGTGTCCTGCACCCAGAAGCGACGTCCGCCCCATTCACCCAGGTAGGAGATGCGGTCGCGGGTCACGCCCGGGAAGTCTTCGACAACTGCTTCACGACGGCCAATGAACCTGTTAACCATGGTGGACTTACCAACATTCGGTCGTCCCACAATGGCCACGGTCGGAAGAGCTTCTTCCTCCTCGTCGCTCACGCCAAGCGCTGCGAAGGCGTTTTCCAGTTCTTCCCAGTCGGCATCGTCGTCAATCTGGCCGGTTTCGGCGCGCTCGATGGCTTCGGAGATGATCGTCTCGTGGTCGGCAATCGTGCGGTCGATGAACTCATCTGCGCTGGTGTGGCTACCTGCGGTGCCCGGCGCGTTTTCGCTCTCCACGTTTGCGACCAGGTGTCCGGCGGTGTCGTCCTCGGAATCGTCGTAAGAGCCCTCGAACTCCTCGTTGTCGACATCGTCCCAGTCCATGGTGGACCCCGGGTAACCGGCCTCAACGACATCGAGGACGTTTTCCACGACCTCTTCAATGTCCATCTCAGAGGTGTCCAGAATGAATGCGTCCTCGGCTGGCTTCAGCGGAGAGGTCGCACGGTTGCTGTCGAGTTCATCGCGGCGGATGACGTCGGCAAGCACGGTGTCGAAGTCGGCCTCACGACCAGCGGCGATGTCCTGGTCGTAGCGGCGGCGAGCACGGACCTCTGCGGAGGCGGTCATGAAAATCTTCGCCGGGACGTCCGGGAGAACGACCGTGCCGATGTCGCGACCTTCCACCACACAGCGCACAGCCGATGCGGCCAGCGAACGCTGGAGTGCGACCAGGTTGGTGCGCACGGCCGGAATCGCGGAGACCGCCGACACGTTGCGGGTGACCTCCGGGCCGCGAATCTCGCCGGAAACATCCTCGCCGTCGAGGAGGACCGCAGTGGAGTTCGGGTCATCGGAGACTTCCAGCGGTAGGGCGGCCGTCGCCTTGGCCACGGCTTCCTCATCAGTCGGGTCGATACCCTGGCGCAGCACCCACAGGGTGGCCACGCGGTACATAGCGCCGGTGTCCAAGTACTTTGCACCCAGCTCGGTTGCGACCATCCGAGAGACAGTCGACTTGCCAGTGCCGGAAGGGCCATCAATGGCAACCAACAGCATGTCGTCAGTGTTCTGCTCGCTCATGTGGGCTCCTTCAGCTCCTTGGTTCTCTTCGTTCTTCTTCACTAGTGCCATTTACAGCCCCACCGCGTTGTAGAGGGAGGTCAGCTCAGCGCGGTTGAGTGCGCGGAGAGCGCCCGGGGTCTGCTCGCCCAGCTGGACAGTGTGAATCTTAGTGCGCACCAGACGCTCGACCGGGAAGCCCGCAGTCTTGAGCATCCGGCGGACGATGTGCTTGCGGCCCTCGTGCAGCTCGATGCGGACGATAGAGCGACCCTGCCAGACATCGATGATCTGTGCCATGTCCGCCTTAGCGATGCCGTCATCAAGCTCAATGCCCTTTTCCAGCTCACGCATGACCTTGGCGTCGACCTCGCCGACGACGGTGGCCATGTAGGTCTTGGTGACCTCGTAGCTCGGGTGCATCAGACGGTTGGCCAGCTCACCATCGTTGGTGAGCAGCAGCAGGCCCTCGGTGGGCGCATCCAGGCGACCCACGTGGAAGAGTCGCTGACCAGCGCTGATCTTCTCACCGATGATGTCGCCCACACACGGGCGGCCCATGTCATCGTGCATGGTCGACTGCACGCCACGCGGCTTGTTCAGGACGAAGTACTGCATGTCCTCATTGACGATGACGCGGGAACCATCGACGCGAATCACAGACGTGTTCGGGTCCACCCGCACGCCCTGCCGCGTCACAATCTTGCCATCGACCTCGACGCGGCCTTCGTCGATAAGCTTTTCCGCCATACGACGCGACGCCACGCCTGCCTGTGCAAGCACCTTCTGCAGACGTACGCCTTCACCTGCTTCGCTGTGCACGCGCTTGCCCGAGCCGCGGCGGTCGGAGTCCACGTGCTGGTGGCGCGCCGGGCGGGCGTTGGATACGTAGATGTCCTTCGCGTGGACGTTGGAGGTCTCCACCTTCGCGCCGCTGTCGCGACGGCTGCGGTTGCGCTGGGCGTTAGTGGAGCCGCGGTTGGATTGATTCTTACGGTTCTTGTGTGCCGGTGTGCCTTCTCGGCGAGCGGGTTTAGCCACTTGACCTACATCCTTTTCAAGCGTTGGAGAATGTTCTGTTTGTTAGAACGTCAGCGCCAGGCGACGCTGTTCTCTCCCCCGTGGGCCCAAAATGGCCGGTGGAAGCAGGTTAATAAAGAGAATTACAGAGAAAGCCTCGCGCCTTGTCGTCTAGCCACCTTAGCACGTTTTTCGCAAAACGCCAGCTTAACGACGTCGCGCGCGGCCTCCACCTACAGCGCCTTTTACAGCGCTGCGGCCCACTCTCGCACGCCCGGCAGCCACTGCGTAGCTTTCGCCACAAACTCCTGCCGCTCCAACCTGCCCGCTCCGGCCTGCACCGACCCCAGCAGCGGCACCCCGGTGATGCGCGGCAATTCTTCCAGGTTGGTCTCGATGATCGGGTCGATCTCCGCCGGCAATGAACCTCCGACCAGCGCCGTGACATTGACTCCACGGCCCCGCGCCACCTCGACGGTGAGCTCCGCCTCGTTCAGGCAACCCAGGTCCAACCGCGTCACGACCACCATCTGACTACCCGGCAACAACCCCGCCAGCTCCGGCAGCGCCCAATCCTCGCCGAGTCGCACCAGCAGTCCGCCCGCGCCCTCCACGAGGACAACGCGGTTCGGCCCGTCGATAAGCTTGATCTTCTCCGCGATCTCCGTGGCGTTCGGCAGGCGCATTCCCGCGCGCTGCGCCGCCGCCAACGGCGCCATCGGCTCGGGGTAACGCTCGAAACCATGCAGGTTATCGATCCCCGTCAGCTCTGCGACAGTGTCCAAATCGCCGCCATTTGGGCCCGGGAAACCGGTCTGAATCGGCTTGACGACGTGCACCTGCCTGCCCTCTTCGCGTAGTGCCGCCGCCAGGGCTGCCGTGCCGATGGTCTTTCCAATATCGGTACCGGTGCCGGTGACAAGGACGATGCTCATGGTGGTTGGTGCTCCTTTTGGTTGCGCTACTTGCGTTCTTCCTCGGCGGCGACGATGGCGGCGATGGCCTCGCAGATACGGTCGACCTCGTCATTGGTGCTGATGTACGGCGGCATGGTGTACACCAATTTGCCGAATGGCCGCAGCCACACCCCGGCATCGACGGCCGCTGCGGTGGCCAGGCCCATGTCCACTGGACGCTGCATCTCCACGACACCGATTGCGCCAAGGACACGCACGTCGGCCACAGCATCGCTGCTGGCTAGGGGCTGGAGCTGGTTGCGAAGTCGGGACTCGATGCGCGGGACATCCTCACGCCACTGCCCCTCTGCAATCAGGTCGAGCTGCGCGCAGGCCACGGCACAGGCCAACGGGTTGCCCATGAAGGTCGGGCCGTGCATGATGCCTCCGCCTGCGCCACTGGAAATGTTGCGAGCCACGTCGGCGGTGGCGAGGGTGGCTGCGAAGCTCATAAAGCCGCCGGTCAGCGCCTTGCCGACACACATAATATCCGGCACAATCCCGGCCGCCTGCGTCGTGAACAGGTCGCCAGCTCGGCCGAAGCCGGTGGCGATCTCATCCGCAATAAGGAGAATGCCGTGCTTGTCACACAGCTTCCGGAGCCCCACAAGCAGCTCGTGGTCATGGAACCGCATGCCACCAGCGCCTTGGACTACCGGCTCAATGATGATGCCGGCGACGGAGTCGTCGATAAGCGAATCGAAGTGCGCGAGATAGCGTGCGCGTTCCTCTTCGGTTGCGCCGCGGGCGGGCGGTTTGTCGGCGAAGACCTGCGGAGTCCACTGCCCCGTCCACAGCGAATGCATGCCGCCCTGGGGGTCGCAGACAGTCATGGGTGCGCGAGTGTCGCCGTGATAGCCGCCGCGCCACGTGGCCAGTCGGGTGCGCTCGGGATGGCCTTTGGCCTGCTGATACTGCAACGCCATTTTGATCGCCACCTCGACGGAGACCGAACCCGAGTCGGAGTAAAAAATGGCATCGAAGCCGGGGCCTGCGAGCTTTAGGAGCTTCTCCGCCAGTTCGATGGCCGGACGGTGTGTGAGTCCGCCGAACATGACATGCGACATCGTGGTGGCCTGCTTCTTCGCGGCTGCGATCAGCTTCGGGTGCGAGTGGCCGTGGCAAGCGGCCCACCAGCTGCTCATGCCGTCGATGAGGGTGCGGCCGTCGGCGAGGTGGAGGTTGACGCCCTCGGCGGACTCGACCAGCTTGGGCGCGACCGGCGACGGGATGGGGCCGTATGGGTGCCAGATGTGGTCGGCGTCGAATTGGGCGAGGTCGGCGATGGTTGGCGGGGTGTGTGGTTGGGCGGGTGGTTGGGAGTGCTGCGGGGTGTGCGACTGGGAGTGCTGCGGGGTGTGCGGCTGGGCGGTTTCCGAGGCTGTCATGATACTCAGCATAATACCTGTACAGCGCCAGACTTGAACGCCGTTCGGGGTTGGTGGTGGAGCTTCTCGCAAGGATTACAGACAGTCTCAGTGACTTTACGACACCCATGTCACCTCGTGGCAGCTGTGGAGGTGGCATGAGGTGACACTCGTGTCGTGAAGTGGACTTAGGGCCTGTGGAAGCGGGCCGAGAGCGGTGCCGACGCCGCCTAGTACAGCCGCCCCGCTTTGCTCCACACCCGTCGGCGACGCATGGCCAACTCGGCCGCCTTACCTGTGATCGTGATGGGCTGCCGCGCGAAGGCGTAGTTACCGCGATAGCAACTACCACCATTTGCTAGGTGACGCCGGATTTCCGCGGCTGCTTGCCGCAAGGTGGCTACGGCGGAGCCGTCGAAAAGCTGTGACCAGACGATCCGGATGACATTCAACCCGAGGTTCTTCAGGCGCTTTTCGCGCTCCAGCTCCTTTGCGATTGCCACCTGCGTGTCCGCGACTCCACCGTCGGTGTATTTCATACGGCCGTCGAACTCGACGACCAGCCCAAGTTCGGGCAGGTAAAAGTCCACGCGTGCGATGAAGCCACGATCATCCCGAAAGGAAACCTGCTGAAGCAACGGAGCCCGAGAATCGTCGACAGCAGCTAGCCCCGCCTGGACGATTGCTTCTTTAGTGAGCGATTCCCCAATGCTTTCCGACGACGCTGTCGCTTGCCCCAACAATCTCCTGGCCTGCGCATTTCCCGGAGCGCGAGGATATGCAGCCAGCGTAGCCGACAGTTCCTCGGTGTCGGTGTGGCGCTGGAGGGCGGCGTCGGCAAGCACTAGCGCATTGTGCGGGGTGCGGGAACGGCAGACGTCGATGACGGACTTTGGGACATCGGTGACGAGGCGGCCATCGACTTCTACGATGTCCTCGGGGAGAATCCGGCCGGAGACGCGGATGAGGCGTTTGTGCGGCTGGTACGGGCCATTCGGTGTGCTTCGCGATTGCCCGCGCGTGCGGCCGGAGTTGGCGATTGCGATGGGAGTGTTGTGCGTGAGTAGAGGTAAACCGTGGAGAGCAGCGGCGGCATCGCGGGTGACTACGGTGGTGGTGCCGCGATGGACGAGCGCTTTGATTTCCAGGATGTAACGTTCGGTGCTGTTTAGGGTGAGCCACCTGTCGACAGGCACGTACGCGCCGTATGCGAGCCACAGGAGGCTGCCGCTTTTGGCCCGCCGGAGGAGATCTCGGTCGGAGTGCTGGCCGATTCGGGAAATTGCGAATGTGCTGGGGCGGGCGCATTCGCGCTGCTGGCCGGTACGGATGATGTCGTCGGCGTCGTAGATCCACTGCGGCATCGGATTGCGCTCCTGAGGTCCAGGCAACTGCTGGTTGGTGGGTGGCGATGTGAGTGTTTGTGGGTTTGTGAGTGTTTGCGAGTGCTTGCGAGTGCTACGTTCTCATTTTTGGGCTCACACGGAGACTCAGGAGGCATCGATTTGGCATCGACTGTGGATAGTTTGCAGTTTTCGGGAGTTATCCACAATGCGTGTGGTGTGTGTGGTGGGTGTGGTGTGCGGTGTGGGTGTGGTGGGTGCAAAGGCTCGCAGTGAGCCGTCGTGAGCGGCAACCGCAGCCCCAAAATGCGACTTCACGACACCTATGTCACCTCGTGGCAGCTGTGGAGGTGGCATGAGGTGACACCCGTGTCGTGAAGTGGATCGATGACCGTCAGGCGAATCGAAAACCGTGAAGTGGGTCGTTCAATAGAGTGAACCCCGCCTAGTCCAACGGCTCGTCGATCAAGTCGACCTCAGGCAGCAGCGGAGCCAAATCAGGCAGCTGGTCCAGCGAATCAATCCCCAAAAGCTCCAGGAACAGCGTCGTCGTAACGTACAAATGCGCACCGGTTGCCGGGTCCTCTCCGGACTCCGCAATCAGACCGCGCGCGACCAGCGTGCGCATCACGCCATCAACATTGACACCACGCACACCGGAGACCTGCGCACGCGTGGCCGGCTGTCGGTAAGCCACTACTGCCAGCGTCTCCATAGCTGCACGTGAGAGCTTCGACTGCGAGCCATCCAGCAAGAATCGCTCGACCGCGCTGGCGTGCGCGGGAGCTGTGTAAAACCGCCAGCCCTCATCCGTTTCACGCAGCTCAATGCCGCTGCGACGTGCACGGTGTTCGTACTCAATCTCGCGAAGCACGTCACGGACATCACTTGCGGAAACATCCAGCGCCCGCGCCATATCCTCCGCCGCCACCGGCGTATCGACTACCAGCAGAATCGACTCCACGCCTGCTCGCAACGGGTCAATGGGCGGCAATTGCGCCGAAGAAGCAGACACGGGCTCCACGGCCTGCTCGGATGGTGCGGAACTGGTTTCGCTCATGCGCGTCAGATTACGCAACCTCCCGCGCCGGGCGCTAATTGGCCGGGCGCTAATCAGCTGTTAGCGCCAGCCCAACCAAGCCCACGCCCGACCAAGCCCACGCCCAACAGCCAAGTCCCAACAGCCCAGCCCCAACGCAGCCCAGCCCCAACGCAGCCCAGCCACCTACTCCCAGTTCGCCGCCGCCACGACGGCCGGGTCCACGTCCAGTCCGGTCCAGGCCACGTGGATTTCCTCCAGCGCCTCCTCCTGCTCCACACCGATCGCCTTGGCTCGGTAGAGCTCCAGCAGCGCCAGGAACCGCCCGACAACCTCCATGGACACGCGGCACTCCGAGGTCAGCTGCGTAAACGTCAACCAGGTCCCCTCGCCGGCCAGCCGCAGCGAGTCCAGAATTTTGCCCGCCTGCTCCGGCACGGACACGGGCACACCGTGGATGTGCCCGACGCCGACTTCCTCCGGCGGCTTCGGCCGCATCACGACGGCCGCAAACTCGGCAAACTCCCCGAGCGTCATGCCCAGGCGCACGGGCGGCAGCAGCTCCTCGAACTGCTTGTCCGGCCCCACAGCTCGCGGATAGCGCCGCGGCGCGGTCTTCTGCCACTCCTCGAATTGGTCGGCTACCTTGCCATACGCCTGGTATTGCAGCAGTCGGGCGAACAGCAGGTCGCGTGCTTCTAGCAGTTCGAGGTCTTCTTCGCTGTCGACGTCGCCACGCGGCAGAAGTCGTGCGGTCTTGAGGTCGAGCAGCGTCGCTGCCACGACGAGGAATTCGGTGATTTCGTCGAGATCGCTGACTGCGTCGAGGCTGCGCGTGTACGAGATGAACTCGTCCGTCACCGCCGCCAGCGCGACCTCGGTGACGTCCATCTTTTTGCTGCTGATGAGCTGCAGCAGCAGGTCGAAAGGCCCGTTGAAGTTCGCGAGCGCGACGCGGAAGCCGGTGATCTCTTCCTGCACGCCCTCGCTTGACGACGGTTCGGGAGTGTAACTATCCGGGGAAGTCACCTATTATTTGCGGCCTTTGCGCTCGATGACCTCGCGGGCCAGGTTGCGGTACTGTGCCGCAGCTGGGGTGTTCGGTGCCCAGGTGGTGATGGGCTCGCCGGCGACGGAGGTTTCCGGGAAGCGGACGGTACGGGTGATGACCGTGTCGAAGACCTTGTCACCGAAGACCTCGATGAGGCGTTCCATGACTTCTTTGGCGTGGCGGGTCCGGCGGTCAAACATGGTGACCAAAATGCCCGAGACTTCCAGGTTGAAGTTCAGGCGGTCGCGGACCTTGGCCACCGTGTCGGTGAGTAGTGCCAGACCGCGCAGGGAGAAGTACTCCGCCACCATTGGGATGATGACGCCCTCGGAGATGGTCAGCGCATTGACAGTCAACAGGCCTAGCGACGGCTGGCAGTCAATGATGATGAAGTCGTAGTCATTCATCACTGGGCGCAGCGCGCGTCCGAGGGCCTGCTCGCGGCCGACTTCGTTGACAAGCTGAATCTCCGCAGCCGACAGGTCGATGTTGGCCGGAACGAGGTCCAGGCCGGAGACCTTGGTGTGGTGGATGGCATCGCGAACGTCGGTGGTGTCATCGACGATGAGGTTGTAGACGGTCAGGTCGAGCTCCTCATGCGGGACACCAAGACCGGCGGATAGTGCGCCTTGTGGGTCTAAGTCAACGAGCAGGACTTTACGACCGAACTCTGCCAGCGCCGCACCCAGGTTAATGGTCGAGGTGGTCTTACCCACGCCGCCCTTCTGGTTACACATTGCCAGGATGACTGCGGGGCCGTGACTGTTCAGGGGTGCGGGTTCCGGCAGCTCACGTGCCGGACGACCGGTGAGACCGAGTTCAACTCGATCGGCCTCAAACAACCCTTCTTCAGCCACAGTCAATCCCTCTTCCTTGAAGATTTCTCATCAATTCTACTGCGCGATATATTACCGCCACATATTACCGCGAGTATTCAGCCCGTGGGTGAGCCCCCGCCCAGACTCGTCGCATATTCTCCGCGGTAATCATGGTGTAAATCTGAGTCGTCGTCACCGAGGCGTGCCCAAGCAGCTCCTGGACCACGCGCACATCGGCACCGCCCTCAATGAGGTGTGTGCCGAAACTGTGGCGCAGGGTGTGCGGGGAGATTTTCACGCTCAGCCCGGCGCGCTCGCCTAGCTCCGTCAGTGTATTTCCCGCCGACTGCCGAGACAGCCTGCGCCCCAGCGAGTTAATAAACAGTGCCGGCCCGGAGTTCGCCCGCACCCAGCTTGGCCGCCCGCGTGTCAGCCACGCATCCAGCGCCGCCATAGCCGGCAATCCCACGGGCACGATGCGCTCCTTGCCGCCCTTGCCGCGCAGCAGCACGAGGTTGGTTTCGCGGTCCACGTCATCGATATCCAGGCCGGTGACCTCGGAGACGCGAGCTCCTGTCGAGTACAGAAACTCCACCAGTGCACGGTTGCGCAAATCCGTCACGTCGGCGGTCTCATCGTCGGGGATGGACTCGATAAGCCGGGTGACCTCATCAATGCTGAGTGCCTTCGGATACCGCGAGGGCTGCTTCGGCGGCGACACCCGCTTGGCGACATCCACATCCAACGCGCCCTCACCCACCGCGAACTTATGGAAGCTCCGCACTGCGGACAGCGAACGCGTCACCGAGGTCGGGGCCAGTGCCGGCCTGCCCGCCGACTTGTCTCCCCGCGCGAGGTACGCCAGGAACTCTGACACATCCTGCTCGGTGACCTGCGCCAATTCCGCGCGGCCAATCTCCCGCAGATAGGTGCGGTACTTCTCCAGGTCACGCTTATAACTGGCGAGCGTATTCGCCGACAGGCCTTTTTCCACCGCGAGGTAGGTGACGAAGGCGTCGACAAGCGCGTCAATCGAACTCATCGGATGCGTTTCAGATCCGCGCCGGCGCCGAGCTGCTCTGTTCGACGCTTCGCCAGGGCCGTCGGTCGGATGTCGAACGGCTCCGCGACCGAGCGCGGCGTCGCACCCCTCAGCAGCACCTCCGCCGCCAGCAAAATACCGGACAGCGCGATGCCGTTGAGGATCTCTCCGCGCAGCGCCATCGCCACCGCATCGTCGACCGCAATCCACGACGCAGTCATGTCCGCTTCCTCATCGTGGGCTTCCGGCTTATCGACGGCACGGAGCCCCCTGGCCAGATAGATCCGGACCGCTTCCTCTGCGAACCCGGGCGAGCTGAACATATCGGTAAGCAGGGACCAGGACTCGGCCTCCAGTCCGGCTTCCTCGACCAGCTCACGCTTGGCGGCCTCCAGTGGGTCCTCGTCCGCGACATCGAGAAGTCCGGCCGGCAACTCCACCAAGCGCTGCCCCGCTGCCTGCCGCCACTGATTCAGCAGGTAGAGGCGGTTATCCTCATCTGTGGCAACGACTGCGACAGCGCCGAAATGCTCCACGATCTCGCGGGCGGACACATTCCCGCCTGGCATTCGCACCTGGTCGCGGCGGACCGCGATGATAGGTGCCTCGAGAACAATCTCGGAATCAACAACGTCAAATTGGTGCGCCATGAGCTTCACTCTAATAGGTAGGCCGGATTCGCCCTCGCGGAGCTAAGCTAAGCGCGCTTGAGGGCTGCGGCGATGAGGCCGTCGAAAAGCGGATGGGCGCTGGTGGGGCGTGACTTCAGCTCCGGGTGCGCCTGCGTGGCCACGAGGTATGGGTGCACGTCCGTGGGGTATTCGACGAATTCGACGAGTTTGGCGTCCGGCGAGGTGCCCGAGATGACCAGGCCTGCCTCTTTGAGCTGGGCGCGGTAGGCGTTGTTGACCTCGTAACGGTGGCGGTGGCGCTCAGTGACATCGGTGGTGCCGTAGAGGCCGGCGACGACGGAGTCTTCGGCAAGCTTCGCCGGGTAGGAACCCAAGCGCATGGATCCGCCCAGGTCAGCCTCACCGGAGACGGCCTGCAGCTGTTCCTCCATAGTGGCGATGACCGGCTCGGCCGCGTTCTCATCGAACTCGGTCGAAGACGCACCTTCGACGCCTGCGGTACGCGCCGCCTCGATGACAACACACTGCATTCCCAGGCAGATTCCCAAAAGTGGCGTACCGGTTTCCTTGGCGTAGCGGATGGTCGCGATCTTGCCTTCGATGCCGCGCCCGCCGAAGCCGCCAGGGATGACAATCGCGTCAACGCCGGCCATATTTTTCTTCAGTCCCTCAGGGGTTTCGCAGTCATCGGAGGCAACCCAGCGGATGTTCGCCTTCACGCGGTGGGCGAAACCTGCGGCACGCACAGCTTCCGCGACGGACAGGTAGGCGTCCGGCAGGTCGATGTACTTGCCGACGAGCGCCACCGTGACCTCGCCCTTCGGGTTGTGGACGCGTTCGAGCAGGTCTCCCCACACGGCCCAATCCATGTCGCGGAACGGCAGGTTCAGGCGGCGGATGATGAAGGTGTCCAGGTGCTCGTCGTAGAGAACCTTCGGGATGTCGTAGATGCTCGGCGCATCCGGGCAGGACACCACGCCCTCGCGGTCGATGTCGCACATCAGCGCAATCTTGTTTTTGAGGGAATCGGGAACGTCGCGGTCGCATCGCAAAACGACGGCATCGGGAACCAGGCCAATCGAGCGAAGTTCGGCCACCGAGTGCTGGGTGGGCTTGGTCTTCAATTCCTTGGAGGGGCCGAGGTACGGAACCAGTGACACGTGCAGGTAGAAGACGTTCTCGCGGCCGACGTCGTGACGCACTTGCCGCGCGGCCTCCAGGAAGGGCTGCGATTCGATATCGCCGACGGTGCCGCCGATTTCGGTGATGACCACGTCGGGCTTTTCGCCGTTTGCGTCGGCATTGCCCATAGCGACGATGCGGGATTTGATCTCGTCGGTGATGTGCGGGATGACCTGCACGGTCTGGCCGAGGAATTCGCCGCGGCGCTCCTTGGCGATGACCGAGGAATAGACCTTGCCGGTGGTGACGTTACCGCCGGCGGAGAGGTTGCGATCGAGGAAGCGCTCGTAGTGACCGAGGTCCAGGTCAGTTTCTGCGCCATCTTCAGTGACGAAGACCTCGCCGTGCTGGAAGGGGTTCATGGTGCCCGGATCCACGTTGAGGTAGGGATCGAGCTTCTGCATAGTCACTTTCAGACCACGCGAGGTAAGCAGGCGGCCGAGCGAAGCCGCGGTTAAGCCTTTGCCGAGGGAGGAGGCTACGCCTCCCGTAACGATGATGTATTTCGTAACCACGGGACTTCAGAATATCGCTTGCGCAGGTGCAAGCGCAAGCGCCTTTTCATAATGGCGGATAATTTCTTCATATTTGGGTAACTTTTTCGGAGTTGCGCCCCATCCGCCAGCAGGAACGCAGCGACAAATGCGAACTACGCGATACTCTCGAAGAGAGTGGTCGCCTGGATGCGGTCCCCGCCCATCAGCCCCTTACTGCCCGAAGAGGCAGTAGTAATCGTGTGCAGCCGAAACCCCTGCGAAGCCTTGTCGTTGATTACCCTCTCAAGCTCTGTCAGATTAGCTGAGCCGGTACCGATGAACTTTTCCTTCAGAACCACCTGAAGAACTTCATAATGAGGCATTTTCCGCCCTCCGTTAAAGTATTTTTCAATATTGCACGCAAAACAATACTCGGGCGGATGCATAAACGCGATCACGTCGTTACCCTCGGGGCTATGCCTGATTTAACGAATAAGACCATTGCAGTTTTGGCCACCGATGGATTTGAGGACTCCGAGCTGACGAGCCCGGCTGAGGCCGTGAAGAATGCCGGTGCGACCGTGCACGTTATCTCCACGGAGGAAGGCTCCATTGAGGGCAAGAACGGCACGAAGGTGGACGTCGATAAGCTGACCAGCAGCGTTTCTGCTGATGATTACGATGCCCTGATTCTGCCGGGCGGCACCGTGAATGCCGACCAGATTCGCATCGATAAGGATGCCGTGGCTTTGGTGAAGGGATTCGCCGCAGCCAACAAGCCAATCGGCGTGATTTGCCACGGCGGTTGGATTCTCACCGATGCGGATGTGCTGAAGGGCCGCACTATTACCTCCTACATCAGCGTCAAGACTGACCTGATTAACGCTGGAGCCAACTGGGTCGATGAGGAAGTTGTCGTTGACGGCAACCTGATTTCCTCCCGCACCCCGGCCGACCTTGAGGCTTTCAACAAGGCACTCGTAGAGAACTTCTAAGCCACTCAGCTTTTAGCACCACCAAAGGACGGCTGTTGCCATGACTTCATATTGGGATAACCCAAAGTCGCTGTGGGATCAGATTCCACAGCACGATCAGGAAGATGCTTCCGGGCAGCAGCCTCCCGCACCGGAGCAACCTTCCGCGGCCACACAGCCTGCCGCGCCTGAGCAACTTTCCGCGCCCGAGCAGCCTCCCGCACCGCAGCAGCTTCCGCCACAGCAAGGGCGCTATCAGGGATTGCTCTCGCACAACAGCATCGTTATCCAGCAGATTCGAAACTTCATGGCGGATGATTTCGACATCCTGGATACCGAGGGCAATTGCATCGGAAAGATCGAAACTACCGGTGGCACGCTGAGCCGCATGTTTATGGGCTCTCGTCGCCTGACAGTTTCCGAGCCAGACGGCACTCCGGTATTCGTTATTACCGATCCGACCGATCTTGCCCTTGACCGTTACGAGGTCTACTACCCCGACCCGCATGCGACTGATACCGAAGGCAAGCAGCAAGGTGGAGCAGAGTCATCGCACCTTCTGGCCACTATTCAGCAGAAGTTTGCGTTCTTTAAGCGGCGGCTGGAGATTTCCATCCCCGGTTTTGCCAATTGCGAGGTCGACGGCGACGTCTGGCATTACGACGCCACTTTTATGATCAACGACGTCAGAGTCGCACAGATGTCACGCAAGTGGTCGGGGTTTGCGAATCTCCTATCCGGCAATGAACGCTATGTGCTGCAGCTCAAGGATGATTTGCCACCACAATTGCGCGCGTCGATCATTGGTGCCGCCATTGCCCTGGATTTGATGGCGAAAAAGGCGCAATCCGACTAGCTGATTTCGCTGTCGGCTCGCGCCTTTTATCAAGAGCTACTGCTCGCGACTATCGCTACCGCGACCCGGCAGCCTGAGCGATGCGTCCGTCGATTTCCGTGATTCCGTCAGAGACGGCATTGACGTGTTCTGGGCGAACATTAGCGTTGTCGTTGATGCCGCCTTCAAAAACGGCGGTTACCGGCACGCACGGAACCTCAACATTACGTCCAAGCGCATTCGCTACCAGCGCGATTGCTCGCGGCGAGAAAGTCAGCCCAATATGGCCCGACAGGTCCGCAGAGCAACCATCCTGTAGGAGGATGTTGTTGGAAGTCGGTGCGTTCCACTGGCTTGCAGCCATTGGCGTGACGGCTTCATCAACCTGAGTCGAGATCGCAACGTAGTTGACGCCCGGCTGCTCCAAGCCGCCTTCATTGATCTTGGCCATGAACTGGCCGTGCTGCATCAGATCCACCAGGCTCGGGCTGACAATGAAACCCGCAGCCTTGTCACCGGCATTGTCGAACTGGTTGAGCTGTTCCAAGCCGTAGGAAGCGCCGAGCAGGGTTGTGCCATGCAGCACGCCCGCCAGGGAAACGACGGTGCCAATCCCCCGGCCCTGCTCCTGCTTGGCGTAGGCGGCAGCCAAGGCGCCACCGGCAGAGTGTCCAACAATATCGACGGCGGTAGCACCAGTTTCCGCCTTGAGAGTGTCAATCTTCGCAGTCAGCTCAGCCAAAGCGGTATCCAACGGGGTCATGTTACGCATGGTTGGAATAGAGCCCAGCACCGAAAACTCGTCAGGGCCTAGCTTGCCAACGTTAAATGCGTACAGGCACTTCCCCATTGCCTTTAGCTCCGGTGCCATGCGGGCATAGGTCTGGTACGAGTTCGAGTTCATTCCGTGGATCATGACCACTGGATTCTCACCAGGAGCGGGAACACACTGCACATTTGTGCCCTCTGGGCTGATGTTCTCCGTCATCCCCTGATTGACCATGACGGTGGGGAAATCATTTGCCTTTGGCCCCCACTCGCCCATTTCGGTCCAGGACAGGACCTGATTATTACCTGTTGCCGCAGCCGGTGCAGCGGCCGCGATAGGAGCCGCCGCCAGAGCGACACCAGCCGCAGCCAACAGTGCTGTGGCTGACCGTGTCAGCTTTGCAAATGCTCGATGAGTGCCCATGATTACTCCTTGCCTAGAACAGTGAATAGTAAAACGCTTCCAATAAGAACTACGGCATGGGCAAGAGCAAAAATCAGGCTACGAATCGTTATCGTACTCTGAAAGGAAATCAATGAAAGCCCCTCAAAAGGGTGAATAGAAAGTGAACTAAATATAACTATAACGCTATTCATTTACAGGCCTGCAAGCTTTTAAAGTGATATCGACCACAGCGCGAAACGAGGCGAGACCCCCCTCGCAGCACCACAGGAGCATCGCTGATACTGACATCGCCATTAAGGATAAGCGCCTGCTCCACGAATATTTCAAACAACCAGTGATGCGGACGCTTGATATCGTCAGCGAGGAAACTGAGTCACCAATAGCAGAACTTAGAGAACACCCTCTCACCTGCCCGTACAGTATGGTATTTCATATGCACAAACGATACGTTTTCGTCCTCTCACTGACTATTCCAGTACTGTGCCTTTCGGCTTGCTCCAACAGAGAACCAGAAAAAGCACCGGAACCGACTACCGTTACAAAAACTGTCACCAGCCCAGAAAGCAGCACAGAATCGACGACGCAATCCACCACCAAGACCCCTAACCCGTCAACACCCCCGACCCGGACGACAGAAAGCTCGAGACCCACCGGTTACACCGGCGCACCCAACGGCGAACCGACAGCTATAAACAAAACGATTTCGCATTGCGCGAAATCCTCGCAGGGACTCTACGAGCAGGGCACCACCTGGTTTACCGACGGCACCTCCGGCTGGACACAGTATTGCGCCAACAATTTCTATGACGGCCCTTCCACGAACACCGCCCCGGAACCTCAGAACAACGAGCCATCCCCTTGGGTTCAAGGCCAAATCGACTGGGCTGACTGCCTAAACTCTGGCCATTCTGAGGAAGAGTGCCGAGCGATGTTGAATTAAGAAGCCGCTGCCGCCTTCAACAAGAAACATTCGCAGCGACAGCTACGCCAATTCAATTCATCGCCCCCCCCCCCAAAAAAAAATCCCCACAATCCCCTACCGCACGCCCTCCCCAGCCTGCAGCGAGATTGGTGACGCATTGCCCCGTGCCGTCGTCACCGAGAAGTTCGCCTTACTCGCCAGGTAGCGGTCATCGGAGGCCTCAATCGGCACTCAGGCCAGCGTGAATGCACGGCGCCGGACTCGCAGCAAAGGCGCCCCCATCTGAATCTTCAGCAGTGCAGCATCCTCTTCATTGGCCGGAACCGCATCAATGGTGTGCGTCGAATACGCAATGTCCACACCACTATCCAGCAGGTGCCGGTAGATGGAACCCGAATCAGTATCAAAGGTCAGAATGTGCTTGCCGACGTCCAGAGGGTAATTCAGCCTCTCGACCATAGCTGGCTCCGCATCCACAAGCCGGAACCTGAGTACGGAGGTACCCGCCACCGTTCACCAGACGATCCCGTCGTTCATTGCCCACTGCCTCTACCTGTTGGACACCAACATCCGTTCGGCCACGCTGCTGGGTGTCGTCGGCACAGCTGGCATTGGCTTCCAGCTGCTCAATACCTCTCGAGTCAACCAGTTCGACGTCGTCACCTACATCCTCATTCTCATGGTCGCTGTCGTCCTCGTCGTCGAGGCGCTGTCCATGTGGCTGCGTGCCGCCGCCCGCTAATCCCCTCCTTAGTCCCCGCCCCCTTCTACTGAAAAGGAAAACTCCATGACTTACCAGCTCGCTATCTTCGACATGGCTGGCACCACCATCGACGACCGTGATGAGGTCTACCGCGTCCTCCGCGAAGCCACCGTACGCGAAGGTGCCCGCTACTCCGACGAGACTTTCCAACGTTACATGGGTACCGAAAAGTTCTGGGCGATCGGCAATCTGCTCCGTGAAGGCGGCATCGAACCGACGCCAGAGGTCCACAACCACGCCTGGGAGTTCTTCCGCGCCGAACTTGCTCGCACCTACAAGGACAACCCTCCAACCCCACTGCCAGGCGTCGAAGACATGCTGAAGGCACTGCACGAAAAGGGCATCAAAGTTGGCTTGACGACGGGCTTTGCGCGCGAAATCGTCGATATCATTGTCTCCTCCATGGGCTGGGACAACGGAATTATCGACACAGTTGTCGCCGGTGACGAAGTCGAGCACGGTCGCCCCAAGCCCGACCAGATCCTGGCCGTTATGGAGAAGCTCGGCATCACCGACAAGTCGGTTGTCATCAGCTCCGGTGACACCGAGGCCGATGTCCGCTCCGCGCAGGCTGCTGGCGTCACCAGCGTTGGCGTTCTTACCGGCCACCTGACCCGCGAACAGTTCAAGTCTCTCGGCGCTGACCACATTCTGGATTCCTCCGCGAACCTGCTGGACATTGTTGGAAAATAGGATCTGCACTCTAAATCTGACCACGTAAGCACACAACGCTAATGACAACTCCGACTCCCTCAGCATCTTCCACTTCGACGGCACCGGTGGAAAAGGCCCAGGCGCTTGTCTGGCACGGCGGTAGCGACTTTCGCATGCAAGAGGTTGCCATCCCTGCTTTGCAAGAAGGCGAAACCTTAGTTGAAATCACCACTGCGACGATTTGCGGCTCTGACCGTCACACCGTGCTCGGTCGCCGCAGCGCGCCTTGCCCCAGCGTCCTTGGCCATGAGGGAGTCGGAGTCGTCCGCGCCACCCGTAACCCAGATTTGCAGGTTGGCCAGCGCGTCGTGTTCTCTGTCACCGCGCCATGTATGGAGTGCGACCGCTGTGAACGCGGCATGACTGCTAAATGCCGGAACTTGAAAAAGACTGGTCACGAGGCTTTCGATAGCGACTGGTCTCTTTCGGGAACCTATGCTTCCCACATTGTGCTGCGCAACCATCAGCCGGTGGTAGTAGTCCCCGACTCGGTTCCCGATGTCGCCGCCTCCATCGCCACCTGCGCCGGTGCCACAGTGATGGCTTGTATGGAGCAGGCTGGCTCGGTGTCCGGAAAGCGCGTCCTGGTCATGGGCATTGGCATGCTCGGACTCATTGCAGTTGAGGCAGCTGTTCGCGGAGGCGCTGCTGAGGTTGTGGCCATTGACCGCGATGTGACGCGGCTGATGTGGGCACGAGAGTTGGGCGCGGTTGTGCCCGCCCCGTCAGCTGCTGGTGACGATGCCGAACCAGCACCTTTCGATGTCAGCCTCGAGTTCTCCGGCAGTGAGATTGGAGTCACTACCTGCATCGGCAGCCTCGACATCGGTGGCCGCGCCGTCCTCGCAGGCAGTGTGGCAACTTCCCCGAGCTATGCCCTCGATCCGGAGTGGCTCGTTCGTGGCTGGCGCACCATCACCGGTGTCCATAACTATGAACCGCGGCATCTGGAACAGGCTGTGGAGTTCCTTGCTGAATCCCAGATTGATTGGGACACCGTTGTGTCGGAGCCAATTGCGCTGGAGGATGTGCCTGCGGAGGTGGAGTCCACGATTGGGGCGTTTTTTTGAGAGCCACGCTATGTCAAGATTAACTAGACAACTAGACTCACAGCGATATCAGAACGACACTCATCATTAATCTGCGCTCAACGTCAACACGATTTATTATCGAGTCTAACGCCGCACTGCGACTCAAGAATCCCTCAAAGTCCACAGTGCAAAGATACTAGGATGCCGCATCTTGCATACCGAATCCTATGTACAGCCCCTTAGAACACATATTCACCGTACTCGGGCTATGCCGTGACTATACGCCCCCTCACGAAGCCGCATCACCGGTAGACAACATCCCCGCGTTACTAGCAGTGCAAACCGATACTTTCTTCGAGCCCGACGCAGCCGATTTCTTCATCCCTGCCCCAGCTGGCAGCCAATGCTCAAACGCTGAAGCCCCAAAGCGGTACTATCGCCAGCCAAGTCGAACAACATAATGGATGATTCCCTGCCACCTAGACCTTCAATCAAGCACCCCAAGACCAGCACCACGGCCGCAAAACGAGAGTTCTGATTTCCATCGGCGACGGATCCTGCTTTCCTGATGTGACCATTTGGCATCCTAAAAAGAAATTGTTCCTGTAACACGATGATTAGGTTCATCGATACGCAGAAAGTAACTGGCTAGAAAGGGAAATAAACCGACTGAAAAGTACCATTCCACTAGAGCTTATGCTGCAATACGGCGGCATCACCCTCCCCGAACTTATTTCGAGCGAAAACGAATAGGAGGAATCATCCATATTATGACCCACTCATTTTCCTAGATAATTTGATTATCGATAAAACTTCATAAATCACGAAATAATAACCGCTCACATTCGGCGGAGGAAGTTTTACAGAATCGCAAACCTTACTTTACCTAAATATTCCCTATCGAGAACCATTATTAAAATAGTTGGGGCTTTGCCCCTTCAAAAAATAGAATGACGCGCTATCGATGTGATAAATTAATCCTCTCGAATCTTATCGAGTTCATCATTAAGAGTCTTTCAAGTTCACTCTGTAGTTGTTTATCAACTGCAAGAATTAACTCGTTACGCGCTCGAGATGCGCCAACATAGAACAAGCGTCGAGCCTCATCGTCCTCGTTTTCACTAAGCAAATTGAGCAACTTCTCTGCCTTAGATTCGTACCTACTGTGGGAACTCCTTTTATTCAGGACTAGGACAACACGGTCATACTCAGCACCTTTGCTAGCGTGAATTGTCTGAGCGTCAACGTTAAGTGAAGTACGGTCAGCACTTGATAGAACTTCGTCCCAGCTCTGGCCACTTGGCAGTAACCGCGCAGCTTTCTTAGGGCGAATCCCCCATTCGTTTAATATGCCAATAAGTTGATTCAAGACCGCTTTCCGTCGGCCACCATCTTGCAGGCACTTCTTCACCCCGAAGGCCACGTGGAGCGCTATCAAAGCTGTTGTTCCCCCATGTAGTAGAGCCTTCTCCTCGAAGAGGGCGCGACCAGAAATCTCAGTCCCGTCGATGAATTCACAATTTTCTATAATTCCAGTTTCAATAAGCCTAATACCCCTCATTCTTTGGGATGGAGAGCCAAAAGCATCTAGCAACAGAAGTATACCCACCAAGATTCTTTTTGTCTTGGAGATTACAGTTACGGGCTTCTTGCTTTTACTTCTACTCGCCTCGGCAACTAGTTCATGGGTTGCGGCTAAGATTGTCGATGTTGCCCTGCCGTTGTCAAAAGCGTCAATTTCATCGCATAAATCAGCCACCTTGGATAAATCGTCGTACCCAAATACCTTGATAAGGTTCCCTTCACCTGGCCTTTCAGGAGCGTCCACGACGGAGTCACCGTAGCGGAGGTAGCTTACCAAATCACAAATTTCGGGAGTACTACGAAAATTGGCTTTCATCGTTATCTCTTTAAACTGACGTTGCAGACAGAATTCACGGACTTTTTGGGCATCAGAGCCCCTGAATTTGTAAATGTCTTGATTGAGATCACCAATCAGCGTGAGCCTCACACCTCGGTCGTGCAGACTCTTGAGTAGTAACAAGTCGGTCGAATTGCAATCCTGAGCCTCATCCAAAATTATCTCACGGAATCGAGCTGCAATTATATCGATGAGACCGTAAGAATTCTTCTTAAGGATATAATTGGAAACCCGCCTTGCTGAAAAGGCATCGAAGTATCCCCGCCGATTCAGCTCTTTCCTTCGCTCGTCGGCCTTCTCTAGTACTTTCTTGCGGCAATATTCCCTCGATAGTCCTTCTCGATAAAAGCCACCCTTTTTCAACAATACGGAAGGGACCTTTTGATTGACCAAATCAACTTCCGCAAGTGAAGCTCGTTTTAGATAAGAGTTCCTAAACACACCCTTCGGGATTTCAAAATAACTCAACTCGCCAAATTCAGTCCACTCATCACGAAAATCTGGAACGAGACCTAATTTAGCTTTAACCATTGGAATTACAAGAAATCGACGAAGAAAACTATCAATAGTACCAATGAAGTTAGGTGACACTCCGTTGCCCCCATCGATATTAACCTTCTTATCAATCTCTTCCGATGCAACCCTTGTAAACGAAAGAGCAGCGACTCCGCGGTAATCTTCGCCAGGTTCAGAAGAATTTGTGAGCCGGATGAAACGCTGCGCCATAGTTCTCGTTTTCCCGGCACCAGGAACCGCAGTGGCAAATAGGGATTCCCCTGAGTGTTCAATCAGCGCTTTCTGATCAGGCGTTGGTCTAAAATCTTCCATGGTCAATCACGCGTCATAAAATTGATTAAATCATCTAGATGCTTGGGGCACGCGAAACGAAACTTATTCTCTTCATTGAAGTCATTCTCGCGCAAGAGTATCGCCAGGTCATGCGCAAACTGTCCCTTCAAAATATCCAGCGATTCGCGAGAAGATAAGCCTGGACGCATCATTTCGTACATTGTTTGTTGCGGATCCGCGCTATCTTTTACTTTCTGCCACTTATCGCTCGACTTAGGGTGCTGCCGTAAATATGCTTCTTCGAGAAGATCTAGATTTTCGCTATTGTCCCCCAAAAGTGACACTTCTAATGTATACGGAGTAACAATTATTTTCCGACGAGCATTTTCCTTCGCATCTTCTGCAGACTCTAACTCCAAGGATTCGCCCCTGGCCGCAGAACCTAGATCAGGATCTTGATCTGTCAATATTGCTACTTTCTCAACAAGCCTCTTCGTAGCCGAGGTAGAATGCGTAAGTAGCTTGATATACGGTTTAAAATCAACCGATCCGACAATGATAATGCTAGAAGCCTTGAATCTTTGGAGCTTCTCTACATCATTTCTAAGAACTCGCTCAGCGATTGCGGGCAACAGAACAGCTTCAGAAATCCCCTCTACAAGTAGTACTCGCCGAGCGAACAACAGTTCAGACCGTGTTACATCGAGATATTGATTTATCTTTCGAACGTTGTTTTCTCCTTCTTTTCCTTTACCAAAATCAATTGAGCATAGATCCAGCGCGTAGGTACCCGATTCCTCGTCCGATCTGGCCACAACTATATCTTTGACTCCAACGGCACTGGCAATCGACGGTGAGTGAGTAGTCGCGATTACTTGCAATCTACCGCCAATCTTGACATCGGCTGCTTCATCAAATTCACCTTCTGCAGCCTTACGCAAGAAGTTAAGAAGAACACTTTGTAATTGGGGATGAAGGTGCGCCTCCGGCTCTTCAATAAGGAGCACTGTCAACTCTGAATCCCGTACTACTGAAAGCTCAAGGAGCACTGTTGAGAGGAAGAGTAAGTTTGCATAGCCCAGGCCTGATGAACTCAGGTCTCGTGGGCTAACCCCTTCTTCGGCCATTTTCATCCGAAGACTACGCGCTAGCTTCTCTAGTCTTGGCGAATCGAAGCCTACCTCGACTTTTTGGCCCCGGATAGGATTAGTTAGGGCCGCAAGATGAGTTTGAATCGTAGAATTGACTTTCGTGACCGGGTCTTCCGATGCGATGCTGTCGAAAGCCGCTTTCGCTCGATTTTCAAACTCTGCTTTACCTTCCTCGTCAAGAAGGGCATTGAGAATCGTGCCGAGTCGTCGACCATTGCCTGAATCGAGTTGGAACTTAGCATCGCGAAGTGGCTCCACATAAACGCAATTAATTTTTGAACGTCCATCTAAATCCGAGTCAATGCCGCTTGGTACACCAGCAGTCCGGAGCCGTTTACCACGAGGCAAATCTTGCGTTGGCGGCCAGAATTTAGTCTGATAATGGATCGTTCCCCGCTCTATGTTTAGGCCGTTAATAAACAATGCCTTCTGAAAATCTGTCGCCCCTGCGAATTCTAGGCCAACCTCTATTGGGCCCGATGCCCCATCAGAGAGATCGTCAGCTTCAAAATACCGAGTGGCTCGTCCACCCAGCGGATCTAGTCCAAGACGTATCGCGTCAATTATGTTTGACTTTCCTGCATTATTTTCGCCGACTATCAGCGTGATTCCAGGCTGAAACTTGACCTCAGTATCTTTACATGATCTGAAATTACGTACGCTCAACCGAGATAACCAAATCGACTCAACCGTTTTCGGTCCCCTACCAGTCATGGAATTTCCTCTTATCACCCGAGTGGACTTCTTCGCTGATAACCGAATTCATATGCATCATCTGTCGCCCCCTCGTTAATCAAGGTTCCAATTCGCCGGAGACGCCTTCGCGTAGTCAACACCGATTGTCTTGAAATGCTCGTGAGCGGCATCAATCTTGGCTTGCTCGGTTGTACGCAGGAGATGCTCGATCATCGTGCTCTTTGTTTCGCGGATCATGTACAGCTTGTCTTTTCCGTCTACCTGTTTCACGATTGCCCAGTCGGGGTTGTATGGCCCGACCGGGGTATCAATCTTGAACTTCGGCGGTAGTTTCAGGAACAGTTTGATGTCCTCGCGGTCGTCGAGGAGCTCGGCGAACCGGCGCTCGGCTTCCGAGTCGTAGACGACGAAATCGTAGTCGGTTTTCTCGCGGTTTTTGACCTTGTACAAGTTGTCCAGGAAGTACTGCTTTTCTTCGATGCCGTCTTGCTGAAGTTCGGTGAGCGAGTACACGCTGCCGCCGATCTTTTCGTATTGCACACCCTCTGTGACAATGGCGGCGAGTTCGGCCTCAATGATGCCTTTGACCATCTTGATGTAGTCGTTTGGGTTGGCGATGAACTCGTCAAGCCGGTCACTCTGGATGAGGATATCGATGATCGTTTTTCGGGTCAGCGATGTTGCTTCTTGGAGCTCGGACACGATGTCCGGCAGCTTGTATCCGCCTCGCAGTTCGGCGGTGCGGCGGCTGGTCTCGGAGCCCTTGGTACCACCGCGAGCAACAGTCAGTCTGGCTTTCTTCACTTCGATTCGAAGGGGTTCGATCTCTTCAGCTTTCTTGATCTTCTGTACGGCGTTCTTGATTAGTACATCGCGATCAACTGAGACGCTATAGGTCGTACGTTGGCTGATCTTCTCCCAAAACTCTTCAAACTCGCGTGATTGGAAGTACAGCTGCTTGTTCAGCTTGCGCGTCGTTCGAGCACGCTTCGGTTTTACGTAATGCTCAATATTCGCACGTCGCAGTACTTCGATAATCGCCTGTTCCACCGGACTGTATTCTGCTGCCAAGCCAAGGGTGAAGTCATCGGCGTCCGGGGTGAAGGATTCGGTGACGAAGCCATCTTTGTTGAGGTAGCCACGTTCTCTCAGGTGGTCCCAGATTGCAACAGAAGCGGTGTACCCCAGGTTCTGCTGTTCTTCGGAACCAGGTTTCGGCAATTTGGCGAAGTCTCCTTTGCGAATGTACCCAATCGCTACGCCGGCCTTCGTGTATTCCTTTTGGAGGTGCGAGGCGAACTCTTGGTACGACTCATTAGCGACGACGGTGAGTTGGGCAATGGACCGGTCCACTACACGTTCGCCGTTCTGGTTCACGGGGAGTCGCAGGCCTCGACCGATTGTTTGGCGGCGCTCGGTCTCGGAACCCATTTCACGCAGAGTGCAAATCTGGAACACGTTCGGGTTGTCCCAGCCTTCACGCAGCGCGGAGTGGGAGAAGATGAACCGCACTGGTTCGTCTTCGCTCAGCAGGCGGGCCTTGTCCTTCATAATCAGGTCGTAGGAGTCATCATCCTTAGCTTCATCGCCTTTTGTATCTCCAAACACTCCTTTTTTTACCTGTGAGAAGTACGCGCGCCGCAGCTCAATCGGATCTTGTGGAAGCAGCTCTTTGTAATTCGGGAATCGTTCTCGTTCCTCAATGAAGAGCTCGTCGAACCATTGGGCAAACTTGCCGTCGGCGGTGGAGTTGTCGGAGCCGTCGCCCAGATAGCTGGCCACTTTATCCACGAAGAAAAGGCTCAGCACCTTGATACCGAGATGTCGCATCAGCGACTCTTTGCGGAAATGTTCGCGGATGGTTTCACGAATCATCTCACGGTGCACGGTCTCGTCATTGCCACCGATTGATTCTCCGACTTGAAGAATTCCGTGGTTAGTCAGCTCGATAAACTCGGGTTCCCCAATGTTAACCTCGTTAATTCGCCAGTTGTTGCCGTAAGCAGGGTTACCAGTGACCTTCTCGAGGTCTTGGTTCTGCTTCACCGTCTTGACCCGGCGGTCAAATGATCCATCTTTCTTTCGACATAAAAGCTCCATTTTCGCTTGGAATGTCTTCTCGTCGATTGAAAGTAGCTTGATGTATGGCTTGGCGTCGCCGCCATGTTCCGTCGCTTCCGCCACAACAATCTGTTTGACCAGCCTCAGTTCATGCGCATCAACCGGGTCCAGGCGGTAGGTGACGTTTCGCGTCTCGCGGTGCGTCGCACTGTAGCGAAGGATGAACGCTGGGGCCATGCCTGCCAAAGCCGTCTTGGACAGCTCAGACTCCATGTTCTGTGGCTCGTCCATGATCAGAATTGGTCGTGTCGCACGCAGGAAGTCAATCGGCCGCAGTCCGTTGAGCTTGTCGCGGGTTTGGTTCATGATCAGGTTTTTCCTGCGGCCGCGCACAGAGCCAATCGTCATGATCATGATCTGAATGCTCGTCGATGTCGCAAAGGACTGCACTTCCTCAGCGTTCTTACCGCTGTAGACCATGTAGTCAAACGGCGACGCGGGGTACAACTGGCGGAAGTGGTCGTGCATCAGCTCAATGCTTGTCTTCACGCCTTCGCGGATCGCAACACTGGGCACGAGAATGACGAATTTGGTGAAGTTGTACTTTTCCGCCAGCTCAAAAATCGTGCGAAGGTACACATAGGTTTTACCAGTACCGGTCTCCATCTCGATGTCGAACTGGAGGCCGTCAATAAGCTCTTTCGCAGGTTCAATCCCTTGCTCGTTCTGTACCACCTTGAGATTCTCGAGTACAGTTTCTTCATCCAGCACAAAGTTGTTGCCGACGGCCCCAACCTCTTCACTCAGATCTATGTCGAGCGCCTGGTTGCTTGTCTCTGGAAGAACTCGTTCGGTGCGGAACGTTGTGAGAAGGTCGCCGGCGTCGTTCGGCTGACCTTCGAACAGGTCGGTGACTGATTCAATCGCCTGAACCTGGTACTCCTGCTTGGCATCAAACTTGAATTTCATGCTTGTTCCCTACGCCGTCCAGAGCTCGATGCCATTGGTCTTGCAGATTTGCGCCAAGTTGGTTTTCAGCTCGTCGTCGCCTTGGAACGCGTCCTCAAGCATTATGAGCTGGGCTGGCTTGACCTCCATAGCCACACGAAGCTGTGCCAGAGTCGGCTTGGTGTGTTCGTCAAGGTACGCGAGCACCAGGATGTCTTCTTCGCCGTCTTCGTCATCGACTCGGACCACCGCCTTATACGGCAGGCCGTCGATATCGCGGTCGCGAATCTGCTCGACCAACGAGTGTCCCTGCTTGAGCAGGATTTCGGTGAGAAGATCATCAGGGGTGGCGTTATCGTCGGCGCTCTCACGGAGATCCAACAGGTGCTGCTCGAGCTCAGTCGCATCGGTATCGGAGTCGGTACGCCACTTGGTGAAGTTGGTGTCCGCGAGCTTGTAGGACCGGAAACCGGTATCTAATAGATTTTCTCTGCAGTTCGTATCTCCGGCAAGCGATTTGGTAATTACTGATCCTGCCCGGTCTAGACGTTCACGGGATATCTCGGAAATAGTTTTGAATCCCATTTTGTCAGAGATTGACCCATTAGGAACCGGTTCAGGAAGCTGTACCGAAATGCAGCTGCGACTTCCAGAGTCATCTGAGTTTAAGGACATCGTTGCGTGAGCAGTTGAGCCCGAGCCAGCAAAGAAGTCGAGGACGATGCCATCAGGGGCATCAATCATAACCGACCGGATTAAATACTTAAGCAAGGTAGTGGGTTTCGGGTGATTGAAAACTTGTTTACCAAACAGTTTTTTAATTTCAGCATTTCCGGCAAGAACATCTCCAGCGATTTCTCGTGGTATCAAGGTATTAGGAGCCAACCTGGCGGTTTTAGTTTTTTTAGAGTATGGCACAAATCCGTCACTCTTAATGACGATTCTCGTTCCATCCTTGACTTGATCTTCAAGGTAGGCTTGTGACCAAATGACTCTTCCGGTAATCCGGAAGGCACTCTGTGCGATGCCGTTTTGTACAGATAGGGCATCTTCTAATACGTACCCCCCAGCTTTTTCTCCCGGCGCATAAAGGCCATCGGGTATGAGTAAATCCACCCATTCTGGCTCTAAAGAAAGCGTAGAGCGTTTCATGGAGTTTTTTGTTAGCGATGGCAGACCATCTGTTGCTTTCTCAGTTCCTACTAAAGCTTGAATATGGCCTTTATTGCGCGCGTAGCAAAGAACGTGTTGCGCATTTTCTCGTTCTATTCGAGAAGAATTATCTGGTCGGAAATTGCTTTCCCATATATAGCCTTCGATGAAATTGGATTCGCCAAAAATCTCGTCGAGGAGCTTTCGAAGTTGTGCGACTTCGTGATCATCAATTGAAATGAAGATGACGCCATCGTTCGTTAAAAGGTTCCGAGCAAGCTTTAACCTCGGATACATCATGTTGAGCCAGTTGGAGTGGTACCTGCCCTCGGACTCTGAGTTCGACGACAGTTTCTTACCGCCTTCGTTGAGCTGCTTGGACCACTCGAGGTAAGACTCGAGTCCCTCCTTGTAATTGTCGGGGTACACGAAGTCTTTGCCAGTGTTGTACGGCGGATCGATGTAAATCATCTTGATTTTGCCGTGGTAGTGCTTCTGCAGGATCTTCAGCACTTCGAGGTTATCGCCCTCGATGAACACGTTCTTTGTGGTGTCCCAGTCTTTGGAGTTTTCCTTATCCGGGCGAAGCGTTGCAGTCGTCGGCGTCTGCGCTGCGCGCATAGCGCGCTTCTTACCTGGCCAGAACAGGCCGAAACGTTCGCTGGTGTCTGAGGCGTCGCCCTCGAGAAGCTCCTTGAGTTTCTCCACGTCAATCTTGCCGTCGGCAATCGCTTCCGGAGCCAATTCGGCGAGCTGCGCCGCCAGCTCCGTTCGGAACTCTGGGGTGCTGCCAGGAACTTCGTTGATCATGTCTCGCTCTTCGCTCATTGTTTTCCCTTTAACTAACTTCGTTTACGCCTTGATTTGCCACCGGATAGTGAACAGCTCTTTTTCAGACCTTTTACCTTGAAGCGACTGCCTGATTAGAACAAGCAACTCGTCGACATTGTCGCGCAAGTTTCGCTTCTCTCTTCGATATTGGTCCTCGATCAAATCAATCTCGTCATCAAGATTTCTGGCCTTCTTCTTGAACCTCAGTTGCTCCATCGGGTCGTCGGCTTGAGTAGCTTTCTTGCGCAGGTCCTTCCGCTTCTTTTCAAGCTCACGAACGGCTTTCCTGCGTTCTGTGTCGAGGTCAAGAATCTGGCTCTCAAGCAATTCCTCTTGCTGGTTGTAGTAGCTCGAGTTGCGGTGTTGGACTTCCTTTTCCAGAGTCTCCCGCTGCCGCTCGATCACTGCCGCAAACAAATCGGTATTCAGCGGCTCAGCTATATTCAATGAGTCGACGACGCGCAGATCCATCATCTCTGCTGCATCTTCTTGGTTCAGTACCTCGTCGGAATCAGTTATTCCTGCAGCGAGCAAGTAGCTCTCGGAAATATCGCTGTCGTTTGCTCTCATCTTGAATGTCAGACCCCGAACGCTCAGCGAACCGGACTGCCCAGCTAGTTCCTTCATGCGAGAGCTGACTCGGTCAGACTTACTGATGTCGAAGACAAGCGTCTGCCGCGGGGTAGCTGCCGTCATAGCACTATCAATAACGTACTTCGCCAGGTCACTGTGATAGCGATACTGCTTAGAATTACCGCTCGGCGAGGACTTGAAGTGGTAACGGCCAGTCGCAATACCTACCGATGGCGCCATTCTCAGAACAAAGTTACGACCATCACCTTCGAAAGCAGCCAGGTCCTGCAGGCGATTGATTGTCAACAGTAGGAGCAGCTGCTCAAATTTGTTGAGTACCTCACCAGATTGCTCATCGTAAGACTTCAAGCGGTCGCGAACCGATGGGTCAAAGTTATCGAAAACTTTAGCTTTTGCCTCGGCCATGTCCTTACTGACCGTGTCCGCATACTTTTCTTCCAGCTCTTTGAACGCCTGATTGATCTCTTCAGCAGTGCGGTAGCTGTCGTAGATCTTTGCAACCTCTTGAGCGAAATCGAACCCGCTTTCAATGCGGCCCAGCACTTCGTCACTTGCTCCAAAGACGCTGTCGAAGAGATGGAACTTATTTTCCAGCAGCTCCAGAATGCGCGCCTCAGCGGCATTGCCCTCATTGAAGAAGTTAACGATTACAACGTCGTGCTTTTGGCCATAACGGTGAATGCGACCGATACGTTGTTCTACTCGCTGCGGATTCCATGGCAAATCGTAGTTGATCAGCATCGAGCAAAACTGCAGGTTGATACCTTCGGATGCTGCTTCCGTAGCGATCATAATTGAGCCGGAATCGCGGAAGTAATCAACAAGAGCTTTTCGACGATCCGCTGACGGGTTGCCGGTAATGACGTCGCTACCGTCATTCTTTGCAAGCCACTCTTGATAAATCGCAGTCGCCTCAGGAGAGTCGTTTTGGCCGTTGAACAGCACCAGCCCGTCACCGTAGCCTGCTTGTCGCAGCGTCTCGGCGATGAAGCTTTGGGTATCGCTGTACTCAGTAAAGATGATGGCTTTTTCAGGTGCCCCAATTTCGCGGAGGCGTGAGAAACCACGCTCAATGGCCTCCCCTAGTTTCAGCGACTTCTGATTCTGGTGAATGGATTCTGCTAGTGATGCATATTCGTTGAGCTCATCAATCTCCAGTTGTACTTGCTTGCGGACCGCTGGATCCGACCAGTCCTCGTTCCGCTCAACGAGGTCTCCGAAGGCCTCATATGCTGCTTGTTCTTCATCAAGCATTTCGCTGTCGAAATCAAACAGCGGCCTACGTTTACTTTGGAGTTGGCCAGCTGCCAGTTCCTCCGCCAACCGGTTCGCGGTTCTGCGAAGAGTAATCCCTACTGCGTACGTCGAGGACCCCAGTCGCTTGCGCATCACCTGCGAGGACAGTGCACGCTGCGAATCATTGAACGCATACAGGGTGTCGCGCTGTAGGTAGGAACTGACCAAATCGTAAAGATCCAGTTCCGCCTGCGAAGGCTGGAACTTCACCGTCAATGGGTCGCGCTTGGTGAACCGGATGTACTTCTCCGCATCTCGGCGCAGGGTGCGCTTGGTCAACTGGCCGACGCGCTCCGCCAAGTCATCGGGGCTAAATTCGGTGCTTCCGGTTTTCACATACCGTTCGCGGAAGACATCGATGGACCTGAAGTATTCCGGATCGAAAATCGAGACAAGGCCGTAGATCTCTTCAAGACGATTCTGCAGTGGGGTTGCTGTGAGCAGCACTACTTTGCTCGCGCCATCAAAAACCTCACCGACCGAATGCGCTACTTTGGCGTGCTGCTTACCTTTATAAAAATTGCGCAGACGATGCGCTTCGTCGGCAACCACCAAGTCCCAAGTGCGCATCAGGTCAGCTTTGTTCTGCTGAACAAATTCGTAGGAAGCAATCAGGACTTGACCAGGCTCCTTGTTAGCCAAAAGTGAGGCCTTGGACTTCGAGTCAAGCAACTCGGATTGGATTAGAAACTTCTCGTAAAGCTCCTGTTTCCACTGTTGGCGAAGACTCGCGGGTGCGATAATAAGGATTCGGCGTTTACGCTCTGCCCAATACTGCGTAATAACAATACCCGCCTCGATCGTCTTACCGAGGCCGACTTCATCAGCCAGTATGACGCCTCTTGTCGTGTTCCCCTTCAACGCGAACAACGCTGCTTCAATCTGGTGGGGCTTAGGCTCCACCTGAGCGTCGAAAAGCAAACCAGCGAGCTTACCAACATGGTCGTTGGCGTAGCTCCGCTCCAACTCGTGAGCGAAGTACTTTGCCTGATGGTTGGAAAGACTTTCGCCAAAGCTTATCCCTGGCGACTTCATGCTTCCGCTAAATGAAGCAGGTCGATTAGGGCCACTTGCCGCTCGATTCGACATGCCCCTTCTACCCCTTAAGATCCCTCGCAACCCCAACCTGCCCCGCCGCATCCGACACAGCGTCCACACGCTTCACGGCAGGGTCGGCGCCCCAGCGCTCATCAGGCAAGGCACTGATGCCCCGCTTACCGAAGCCGTCAGTCCCCACCACGACATGACCGGCCACGTCGTCACCAGCACCGAAGCCCTCAGCCAGTGCCACAGCGAGATCGGCAACCAGGCCAGCCCCGAACTCCGGGTCCTCGCCCTTATCAATCGCAGCGCGTGACACAGTGCCGTGATTACCAACAATCACAATGCCAGCAGCCGGACGCAGAGTCCCCTCGTCATACTCAACGAAGCCGCCGCCCTTCAAGGCCTCCAGCAACAGCTTTCTGTCCGCAGCGGAAGCCCGCTCTCCCCCATCCTTATCCAGCTCCAACACCGGAGCCAACGCCTGACCAGCCTGGCGGCCCGGCTCACGGCGCTCCGCATCCAGCTGCACATCGGCCGGCAGCGAGGTAGAAACCGTGTCCTTCAACTCATCCGCACCAGCGGAAGAGAGGAACTTATCGGTCAGTTTCAGCACGCCCGCATCGGGAGCGCCAGCAGCGCGCAGGGTCTCGGAAACCCCTGCAAGCTGCTCATCCGTGGCATCCGGCGTGGCGACAACAATGACCGGTACATCCTTCAAAGAGTCCTTGACAATCTCCCCGACGATGGGCTCGATGATGCGGTTGGCTTCATCGGCACGCGCTTGCTGTGCATCGGCACGCGCGACGGCGGCATCGCGCTCAGAGGCGGCACCGGTGCCGAAATCAATACCAGCACCAGCGGGGTTCAGCACATAAGCACCCAGCGCAGCACCTGCCGCAACACCGAGGGCAGCGCCTGTCACACCGGCTGTAAACTTCCCGCTCCTGCGCTTCTTCGCCATCGCCCGTCCCTTTTTCCTTTCGCCGACGCCTCAATCAGCTCTGACAGCCGAAAACTTTTAGGCGCTCATAGTGCTCGAATACCGCTAAAACTACTTAAAAAGCCCCTGGAACCACAGTGCAATGGAGTTCCAGGTATCAATCAGATTCTCGCTGACAGAGCCATCACCGGAGGTACCAGCGATAGCAAAGATCACCGCAACGGCGACAAAGATAGCGAGGATTGCCCAGGCCACACCGAAACCACGGCTATTGACCTGGTAGAGGTCGGCGACCATGCGACCGTCGACAAGCTTCTCGCCGACCTTCAAACGCGACAGCAACGCCGACGGCACACCGCTCTGGTTCTCAGCGTGGTAGATGCTATCGATGTTCTGCGGGGCGCCGACGGAGACGACCATGTCGGCGTCGTGATGCGCTGCGAAGACCAGCGCCAGATCAGTGGCGGAATCAGACAGCGCCGGGAAAGTCATAGCACCAATGCCGAGGTCCTGAATGCGCTCAAGGCCCACTGCGTGACCGTCCGGATCAGCGGGCAGGATCACGCAACCGGCAGACCGCAGCGCCTCGGAGTTGATGTTCTCCGGGTCGCCGATGATGTAGTCCGGCTCGTACTTCAGGTCGAAGAGCGTGTCGGCACCTGCATCGACGCCGATGAGCAGCGGCTCGTACTCGCGAATGAAGTTCTTCAAGTCTTCCAGCGTCTTGCGGTGTCCCTCACCAGGGCTGACCACAACGACCTTGCGGCCACGCAGCGGCTCCGTCTCGTCCGGAATACCCAGGCCATCGATGTACAGCGGGGACTCGGTCTTGGCGAACTCCACCAAGTTACCGGAGAGAGCCTCCAGGCGGTCGACCATGCTGGTGCGGCCCTCATCGAAGGCGCGCTCGAGCTCGTCCTGGTCGACCTCGTCGCCCTGCCCAATCAGGCGGTCACCGTGGTAGAGCTTGCCGTCGTGAAGCCTTGCGTTCTTGCCGTCCTTGAGCTTCTCGAAGACCTCGGCGCCGGCGTTCTGCACCATCGCAATGTCGGCGTCGCGCATCATCTGCGGGCCGTAATTCGGCACAAAACCCGTGGTAAACGCGCCGGTGTTCACCACTGCGGCGACCTTGGCATCAATCAACTGCTGTGCCAGTGGACGCGAGATATCCGGCGCATCAATCACCACGATGTCGCCTTCGCCCATGCGCTTGAGCGCACGCTCCAGGCGGGAACCGTCCCGCACAGTCCCCGAAATGCCAGGAAGATCTTTTTCGTTCCGAGAGAACAGACTCATGGCACTTAGTGAAACATAAGTGCAGCTACTTGGCCGCGAAGGCGCGCCGAGCTTGATCCAGAAGATCTTGCGCGTGCGCACGTCCGGAGTCCGAATCGTCCAAGCCCGCCATCATCCGCGCGAGCTCGTCAATCCGCTCCTCGTCCCCCAGGCTCGTCACCTTCGACGACACCGCACCCGAGCGCGCATCCTTACTGACCACCAAGTGGGTATCCGCAAACGCCGCCACCTGAGGCAAGTGCGTGACGACGATCACCTGGTTATTCACCGCCAACTGCTTCAGGCGCTTACCAATCTCCACAGCCGCGCGCCCACCAACACCGGCATCGACCTCATCGAAAACCATCGTGTGTCCGGCCTGTCCTTCGGCGAGGACAACTTCCAATGCCAGCATGATACGGGAAAGCTCACCGCCGGATGCGGAAGAAGCCAGCGGGCGCGGCTCGGCACCTTCGTGGGCCCGGAGCTTGAACTCGATGTTGTCCACGCCAGCGGGACCAAAGGTGTCGGCCTTGGTGATCTCCACCACCAGCGAAGTGTGTGGCATGGCCAAGCCCTTGAGTTCCTTGGTCACGGCCTCTTCCAGGTGCTTCGCGGCCTTTGCGCGAGCCTTGGAGAGCTTCCGCGCGGTGGTGCCGAGCTTCTTCTCCGCCGCCTTGATCTCTGCGGTCAGCTTGTCCAGCGCTTCGCCGGAGACATCCAGCGTGGCGAGCTTTCGCTCCGCCTTATCCCGCCAAGCCAGCACGCCTGCGATGTCCGGGGCGTACTTACGGGTGAGGTTCTTGATCTCCACCTGGCGCTGCATGAGTTTGTCCAGGGACTCGGTTTCCTCCGGCAGGCCAGAGAGAAACGCGCCGAGACCAACGGAAATTTCGGAGAGCTGGCTGGTCAGCTCATTGAGCTGGTTGGAAAACTCGGTGAGCTCGTCATCATTGGCGCCGGCGAGCTCGTTTGCGGCGGCTCCGAGGAGTTCGGCGGCACCGGAGTCCTCGGTGGCGGCATCCATGCCGGTAGTGCTCACGGCAGCGGCACCGTCAATGGCGGCAAGCGCCACGGCCGCCGCGTCGCGGAGACCGTCCAGGTCCTGCATGCGCCGGATCTGGGAGGCCAGGTCCTGGTCCTCGTCCGGCTCCGGCGAGACTGCGTCGATTTCCTCGATGGCGAAGCTGAGTTGGTCAGCACGCATGGCCAGCTCGCGGCGCTTAGAGGTCTTTTCTTCCAGTTCTTTGACCAGGGTGCGCCAGTGTGAGCGCTGCTGACGATAAGTTTCCAGGGTTGGCGCGATGGTGTCGGCATCCATGCGGTCGATGGCCGCACGCTGCTCATCGGCGCCTTGCAGGCGCAGCTGATCATTCTGGCCATGAATGGCAATCAGGCGGGTGGAGACATCCGCCAGTGCAGCAGCCGACGCACTCCGGCCACCAACCCACGCCCGGGAGCGGCCCTTCGCGGAGACCTGTCGAGCAAGCAGGTACTCGTCATTCTCATCGCGCTCGCCGCCGAGCTCAGAAACCACAGCATCGATGGTGGCTGACTCTTCCTCCGAGAGGTGTTCGGTGGAAACGCGGCCTTCCACCAAGGCTTTGTCGGCGCCGGTGCGCACGCGGCCGGCGTCGGCACGCGCGCCACAGAGCAACTTGAGGCTGGTGACCACCATGGTCTTACCCGCACCGGTTTCGCCTGTGAGTACGGTCAGGCCTGGGCTGAATTCAAGCGTCGCGTCAGGGATAACGCCGAGGTCGCGGATGGAAATCTCAGTCAGCATGGCGCTTGCAATCAGTCCTTCCCTTGAAGTGTCGGGTCTTGTCTGCCGTTGGGTGAAAGGCTATTGCGCCTCTGCGGGGCCGCGCCACCCGGACGTCGGCAAGCGGAACTTGTGCACCAGACGATCGGCGAACGGCTGATCGTCCAGACGCACCCAGCGCACCGGCTGCGCGCCGCGCTCGATTTCGATGCGGCTACCCGGCGGCATGGTGATGTTGCGGAAGCCGTCGAGCACCGCGATCGCCTCGGCGGTGTCGTGGTTGGTCTCAATAGCGATGGTCGAATGCGGAGAGATTACCAGCGGGCGGGAGAACAGCGCGTGGGCGTTGTTAGGCACGACCAGCATGGCATCGAGCTCCGGCCACAGCACAGGCCCACCTGCGGAAAAGGCGTAGGCGGTGGAGCCGGTCGGCGTGGAAATCAGCACGCCATCGCAGCCGTAGGAGCTCACCGGGCGACCATCGACTTCCAGGATGACATCCAGCACGCCACGGCGGTTGACGTTTTCGATGCTGACCTCGTTCAACGCCCAACCGGAACCAATCACACGGCCGGTGGTGTCACGGACGGTGACGCGGATGGTCATGCGGTCCTCGATACGCCAGGAGCGCTTGATGACGCGACTAATCGCCTCCGTCATGGACTCCTGCTCCCACTCGGCGAGGAAGCCCACGTGCCCCATGTTGATGCCGAGCACCGGCAGGTCAGCCGAGTGCGCGATATCTGCGGCGCGCAGGAAGGTGCCGTCACCGCCGAGGACGAGGACGAGTTCGCATCCCGACGCCGCCTGCGGGGAATGCCAGTAACGCGGGTACTTACCGAGCGTTGGGTGCGCGGCCAGCGCCTCCGGGTTCTTACCGGCCAGCACGCGGATATCGATACCCGCGGCCTCAAGCAGCTCGGCAGCCTCGGCGGCCATTTCCAGGTTGGCGCTGCGGCCGGTGTGCGGGACCAGCAGGATCTCGCGCTTGCCGGCGCTGGTCTTGGGCTTGCTTTCCCGTGAGTGAGTCTTCGCGCTAGTCATTGTGCGGCCCCTCCTCAACAGCCTTGGCGATGGCCGCAGCCATAGCCTCATCACCAATATCGCTGGCGCCGCCGTCTTTCACCAGCCACAGGAAGAACTCCACGTTGCCGCTCGGACCCGGCAGCGGGCTGGCCACGGCTGCGCGGAAGGACAGCCCCAGAGTGCGGGCGTATTCGGCGACTTCCTGGACAACTTCCTGACGCAGTGCATCGCTGCGCACGACACCACCGGAGCCAAGGCGCTCCTTGCCCACCTCGAACTGCGGCTTGACCATTGGCAGCAGGTCAGCGCCCTCGTCGAGGCAGGAGACAATTGCGGGCAGGACTAGCTTCAAAGAAATAAACGACAGGTCGCCAACCATGACATCGGCCGTGCCGCCAAGTATCTCCGGGGTCAGCGTGCGGACATTAGTTCGGTCGAGCACAACCACCCGTGGGTCATCCTGCAGGCGCCAAATCAGCTGACCGTAGCCGACATCAACGGCGTAGACGGTCTCGACATCGCGGCGCAGGCACACATCGGTGAAACCGCCTGTGGAGGCGCCGGCATCCAGCACCTTCCGGCCCTTCAAGTCCAGGCCCTGCGGCTCGAAAGCTTCCAGCGCGCCGAGCAGCTTGTGTGCACCGCGCGAAGCCCAGTTCTCGTCTTCTTCCAGACCACTGACGCGAATGGACACGTCGCCTGTCACCGCAGTCGCGGGCTTGGAGGCGACAAAACCACCGACCTCCACTCGACCGGCCTTAATCATGTCCACTGCTGCCTCACGGGAGCGAGCAATCTTCCTCCGCACCAGCTCAGCATCGAGCCTGCGCTTAGGAGCTTTCTTTGCCACCGCGTTCACTTTCCTTCCCTGCGTGACGAGCCCAGGGCCTCATACAAAATCTCATGCGCCCGCTCGAACTGTGCGACTCTCTCCTGCGGAGTCGGCGCAGGTGCGGATAGTGCAGCCGCAACCTGCTCCCGGACGGCCTCCGGAGTTACCTCGCGCGCACCGGGCATTGCCGCCGGGCTAGGTACAGGGCTCGGTACAGATGCAGGGCCGGGTTTCGGCCCCGGCACAGGACCAGCGCCCTGCCCCAGCCCCTGCCCCGGCTTCGGTGCAACCTCACTCATCGGCTATCACTTCCGCCAGGCAGCCAGCGCCGCCTCAGCAGCCGGGCCCTCCGCGCGGACCTGCGCGACCTCGACTGCGCCAGCACGACCAGCCTCAGAGTTCCACACCACATCTACGACCGTCAGCAGAGCCGCCACCGCGGCCTCCGCCGGGTTCACCAACCGAAGATCTTCCATGTCACCGCCAGAAAGAACGATGACACCGGCCTCCGCGTCGTCGTAACGCGCGGTGAAACCAGCCTGCGGAGCCGGACGTGCCTGATCCAGCTCACGATTCAGCGCAGTCATGTCAGCACCGATGAGCGTCGGGCGGTGCTCAGGCGGCGCCGCAACGACATCCATATGCGTGGAAACGCCTGTGACCACCATAAACGTGTCCATCTTTGCCGCATTTCCGCCCGCGATGTCGGTGTCGAGGCGATCCCCAATCGCCAGCGGATTCTTCGCGCCCACACGCTCCGCCGCCTTAATAAACATCGGTGGCTTCGGCTTACCCGCCGACAGCGGCGCCACGCCCGTGGTCGTAGAAATCGCCGCAGCGACCGAACCATTACCAACCAGGAAACCGCGCTCCGACGGCAGCGTCGTATCCAAATTCGACACCAGGAAGCGCGCACCTCGCGACACCGCCAGCGCCGCCTCCGACATCTGCTTCCACGTCATCTCACGGTTGAGCCCCTGGAACACCGCCGCAGGGTTGTCATCAGCGGAATCCACGAGGTTGTACCCCGCCTCACGAGCCAACTGCTTAAACGACTCCGCGCCCAACACAAAAACGTTCGAACCCGGCTCAATGACCTCCGCCGCCATCTCAATGGCCGCCTGCGCCGACGTCATCACATCGTCCGCGTGAACGTCATAGCCCAGCCCGTTGAGCTGATCCGCCACCGTCTGCGGCGCACGGGAGGCGTTGTTCGTAATGAACACCATCGGCAGCGCTGCCTCGGTCAGCCCCTCCAGCGCGTTCGGAATCGCCGCGCCGCCCTCGTAAATCGTGCCATCCAGATCCAACAGAGCGGCATCATAGGAAGAAGCGACAGAAGCCATGGGGGTTCATTTCTCCTTTTACGAAATAGGAACGCTTTACGACGAATTGTAGATGCGCAGCCGCATCGCGCCAGCGGTGGATGGTTTTGCGAGTCGGGCAGCTGGGCTGTTTACTTGCTCAGCTCTTCGATGCGCTCGCGAGCATCGAGCATCTGGTCGACATCGATCTTGGCGCAGCGGGTAAACCACACCTTGGCATCATCTTTACGACCGGCCTCCACCAGCGCATCAGCGTAGGCGTAGAACAGACGAGCTGCTTCGAAATCCTCACGGTCCGGGTTCAGATCCTGGGTCTCCAGCTCAACCAGAGCCTCATCAATCTGGCCCATATCGCGGCGAGCACCTGCGGCGACGATAGCCAGCTCAGTCTTGGACTCGTTATCCAGCTGCTTGGCTTCCTCGGATCGAGCCAGCTCGATGGCCTTCTCCGGACGGCCGAGGCCGCGCTCACAGTCCGCCATCACTGCGAGCATGCCCGGACCACCGGAGATGCGACGAGCAGCACGCAACTCAGCCAGGGCTTCCTTCCACTCACCTGCGTGGTAAGCGGCGACACCAGCTGTCTCACGAACGACACCGACGCGGCCTGCGCGGTCCTTCGCTGCGCGGGCGTGCTCCAGGGCACGCTGCGGGTCTTCAGCCATCAGGATTGCGGCCATAATCATGTGACGAGCAACCTTGTCGGCGTTGTCCTTAGCCAGGCTCTTCAGATCCTGGCGGACGCTCGGGTCGAGCTCGTCTGCGCGAATGTCATCTGGCAGCTTCGGCTCGTTCTTGCGGGCCTCAATGCGCTCCTCGCGGAAACCTGGGCGCTGCGGGCCGGTGCGGTGCGTACGCTTCTCATCCTGGAAGCGGCCACCACGGTTAGAGCGACGTGGCTTGCCACCACGACGGTCGAAGTTGCGACCTCCCTGGCCGCCACGTCCGCCCGGGCCGCGACGATCATTGCGCTCGCCCCGGTCGTTGCGCTCGTTACGATCATTGCGGTCGTAACCGCGGCCACCGCGACCACCACGGTCATCGCGGTTAAAACGCTCATTACGATCATCGCGATTGTTGCGGTTGTAACCACGACCGCCACGACCACCGCGCTCATTGCGGTCACCGCGGTTAAAGTCACGATCGTCGCGATCATCACGACGGAAGCCCCGCGAACCACGGGAATCGCGGTTACCGCCATGACCACCGTGACCACCACGGCCACGACCACCTGGGCCACCGCCCTGTCCACGACGATCGTTGCGGTTGCGCCCGTTAAAGCCGCCCTCGCCACGACCATGGGAACGGTTAGACCCGCGGTTTCCGCGATTTCCTCGGCCTTCGCCGGAACGAGGACCTTCGTGCTCAGCCATGAAGTCGGAGCTCCTTATATGTAATGAGTAAAAGAATTTATGTGTTTTTAGGCTACCAGTAACCCCGGATTGCCTGGTGGTCTACCTAAAAGACCAAACTTTCATACTACTGCTAAGACCTGCCTACATTCCAGCCCAACAAACGCGCAGAACCTGTGGCTTTCCCCACTGCCTGGGACAAATCCCAGACAGCCAGGCCAACCCAGTCGTCTGTAGTGAACTGCGCAGTAGCGGTGGTTCCCTCGACGCGGAGCTCATGCTCGGCATCCGAAAGCCCGTCTGGCACGGCGAGGTTGGCGCCCAGGGCGTCGTTAAGCAATGCCTTGAGGGCGCGGGCATTACCCTGCTCAGCGCGATGTGCGGCCCGGCGGAAAACAGTGAGCGCTTCCTTGGCTGCGTCCTCGGGTGTCACGGTGGTGTCGGCAGCGAGGTCAAAGAGGCCTTCTTGCTCGAAGGTTGCGGTCTTGGGCGCCTTGGAGTCGGAAGAAGGCGTGGCGGGCGTGGTTTTTGTCGGCGCTGCATTCGTCTGTGCTGCATTCGTCTGCCCGCGACTCCCCGCACCAGCGAAACCTGGCCCCTCGGGCACTGCGGTGCCCTTCTGATACGCGGTGGCGGCGGCTCGGGCGCGCTGATCTGCAGCTTCGTTCATGTCGTGGCCAGAGTGGCCCTTGACCCATTCGAGATGAATGTTGCGACCAATGAGCAGCTTGTCGATGTCCTGCAAGATGTCCACGTTGAGGACGGGTTTGCCGTCGCGCTTCTTCCAGCCCTTGCGCTTCCATCCCGGCATCCACTTGGTAACGGAGTTAATCACGTACTGCGAATCGCACAGGACGAACAGTGGCTCATCGGGGATGTGAGCGGTGGCGCGGAGCAGCTCGGCAAGAGCGGTGAGCTCCCCGCGGTTGTTGGTTCCCTCTTTCCATCCGCCGGCGGCCCAGCAGCTGTCGTCGATATACCAGCACCACCCGGCAGGTCCGGGGTTGTGCAGGGCGGAACCGTCAACGGCAGCAGTAATAGTCATGAGGCTAGATTGTATCGGCTGCGTGGGTCCGGCCAGGAATTGCCTTAAGAGCCGTAGCAGGCGACCGGGCCGTGCGGGCCCTGGACGATGTCAATCTGAGTGTTGAAGATTGGGCTCAGAACCTCCGAACGCATCAGCTCTGCGGTAAGGCCGTGCTCTACAATCTGGCCATCCTTGACCGCACAGATGTAGTCGGCGTAGCGAGCCGCGAAATTGATGTCATGCAACACCACCACCATGGTTCGACCCAAATCGCGCACTGCAGTGCGCAGGTACGACATGATGTCGACCGAATGAGAAATATCCAGGTTGTTCAACGGCTCGTCGAGAAGCACGTAATCCGTCTCCTGGCAGAGCACCATTGCGACATACGCGCGCTGACGCTGCCCACCGGAGAGCTCGTCGAGGTAGCGGCCCTGGAGCGCCTCAAGATTGAGGAACTCGATGTACTGGGAGATGATGCGCTCGTCCTCAGCGGTCAGGCGCCCCTGGCTGTGCGGGAAGCGGCCGAAACTGACCAGCTGGCGCACGGTGAGACGCGTGACGAAGTGGTTGTCCTGGCGCAGAATCGACAGCACCTTCGCCAGATCCTTCGACTTGGTCTTGCCCACGTTGTATGGACCGACGTTGATGTCACCGGAATCGACGGCAAGGAGGCGGCCAATCATAGTCAAGAGCGTGGACTTGCCCGCGCCGTTCGGGCCGATCAGAGCCGTAATTGCGTTGGTTGGAATTTCCAGGTCAACGGGGCCAATTGACACCTCGCTGGTATAGCTCTTGCTTACACTGTCGAGGAGAATCATAGCCGTCCCTTCTTCAAAACGACGTAGAGGAAGATCGAACCGCCAACCAGCTCGATAATGATGGACACCACGCCCTGGGCATAGAAAACGTGATTGAGGATGAAATACGCACTGGCCAGCGTGACGTAGCCAATCAGCGCCGCCATCGGCAGCACAAAGCGGTGGTCATAGGTATCCGCAGCCTGGTACGCAATGGTCGCGACCAGGAAGCCGAGGAATGTCATCGGGCCGACCATAGCCGTCGATACTGCCATCAGCACCGACACCGCGACCAGCACAGTGATGGACCGAACCTGGTAGTTCACACCCAGATTCGTCGCGACCTCACGCCCCAGCGACATGACATTGAGGACCCGCGAATGCAACGCAATCACCACGATCGCCCCTATCACGAGCGGCATCGCCACCGGGAAAAACTCCGGGTCAGCGTTGTTGACAGAGCCGAACAGCCGCGCCGTCAGCAGGTCAAAATCCGAAGGCGTGAGCATGCGCTGCATGAACGTCGACAGCGAAGCCAGTCCGCCACCGATGACAATGCCCACCAGCAGCATGCTGTGCATATCCGCGCCCTGCCCGGTCAGCAGCCACGCATACAGCACCAGCGACAGCCCCACCATCAGCGCGAGCTGCAGCACAAACGCGCCAACCGAGCCAGCTTTCATCAGCCCCGTCGCACCGAAGAAGTACACCGCAGTGGTACTGATAGCCACGTACAGCGCCTCAAAACCCATAATCGACGGCGTAATAATTCGGTTATTCGCAATCGACTGGAACGCCACCGTCGCGACGGCATGGCAGCAGGCAACCACGATCATGGCAATTACGGCATCAAGACGCCGGCGCGCAATCAGCCAAAAACCATCCGTACCGAACGGCAACGGGTTATCCCACGCGAGCAGGCCCGCCGTAAACAACACCGCCAGGCCCACCAGCGCAGCAATGATAATCCAGTACCTGCGCGCCGCGGCGGCCGTGCTAAACGACGTCGTTTGCGGCCCGGCCTGGTCGGCCACCGTGTGAGTTGAACTGAGATTAAGCACGACGCCGCTCCACAATCAGATAGACGAAGATGGCAGCTCCCAGGATGCCGAGAATCACCGATACCGGGATCTCGAACGGGGCGATAATGACGCGGCCAATCAGGTCCGCAATCGTCACGGTGCCAATTCCCACCAGGCACACCCACGGCAGGTTGGAGCGCAGATCATCGCCACGGAACATGGAGACGATATTCGGGACGATGAGCCCCAGGAATGGGAGGTTGCCCACCACGACGGTGACCAAACCTGTTGCGATTGCAATCAGCCCCGTTCCCAGGAACACGATTCGCTTGTAGTTCAGACCGACGTTGGTGGCAATGTCCTCACCAAGCCCCGCAACCGTTAACCGATCGCTGAATACGAAGACAATCGCAACCACAATGACGACCAGCCACAGGAATTCGTACTGCCCTTTATAAATGGCAGTAAAAGAGCCTGCGAACCACACGCCTAGCGACTGCAGCATGTCCGTCTGCAACGCAAAGAAAGTCGAAATCGAACTGACTACCGCACCCAACATGATGCCCACGATGGGCACAACCAGACTTGACTTCAAAGCGACACGGCGCAAGAACAGGAAGAACACTGCCGTGCCGATGAAAGCGAAGATGATTGCCCCGCCCATCCGGCCAAGCATCGAGGCCGAAGGAAAGAAATACATCACGAAAATCAGGCCGAGACCAGCCCACTCCGTGGTTCCCGTGGTGGTGGGTTCGACGAACTTGTTGCGCGTAAGTAGCTGCATGACCAAGCCACACATCGCCATCGCGGCACCCGAGAGCACCAGTGCAATGGTGCGCGGAATACGCGTAGTGGCGAACATCTCCCAGCCGTCGTCGGCGCCCAGGATGTCGTATTGGCCTACAAACAGCGACATAGCCACCAGGACTGCCACAAAGGCAATCCCGATGGCTAGCCGGGAATCCAGTAACTTCTGCATAGAGTTGGTGAGGTACTCCTGTGACTGGTCAGGGAACTATTAGGCCTGCTCGAAGGCGTCGGCAAGCCCGTTCAGAATCTCCGTGTACGTGATGATGGACTCGTTGGTGTAAGTGTCCTCTGGGGCGTAGTAGATCTTGCCCTCCTTGACTGCCTTCACGTTCTTCAGCGGAGCGGCTTCCTCGACCACAGACTGTGCCGAACGGTACTCATCGGTACCGCGGACAGAGGTGCCAGCATCGCGGTCAAGCACCATGATGAAGTCCGGGTTTGCCTCAGCGATGGACTCGGCGGAAATCTCATCACCCTGGTGGTCATCGCTGGCCTTGTCGACCTCCAGCGCCGGCTTCATGCCAATCAGGTCGAACAGCGGGCCGAAGGTACGACCAACAGTCGGAGCAATGTAACCGAGGGTGCCGCCCGACGAGTTCAGCGCCATGACCTTCACGTCCGGGTTGTAAGCCTTGCGAGCGCGCTCCAGAGCCTTGTCAAAGTCTGCGATGAGCTGATCGGCTTCCTTCTCCTTACCGAAGATGGTGCCCAGGCCCTTAGCGTGGCGCTTGAGCTCCTCGTCCAGTGGCTTGCCCTCGCGCGGCTCAAACTCCACAATCGCGGAGTTCGGAGCGAGCTTCTTCAGGTCATCGTAGTACTGACCGAAACGCTGACCGTTCACAATCAGGTCCGGGTCAGCAGCAGCAACAATTTCGAGATTCGGCTCGCGGTGATTGCCGATGTCCTGAACGTCAGGATTGTCCTTGTAGTCGGAAACCGTGAACGGGATAATCGGTTTAGGAGCTGCAGCCAGCTTAATACCCCACTGATCGAGCATCTCGAAGGAACGGTTATCCGTGGCCACAACAGAGTCAATCTCGGCAGGTACGGTCTGCTCACCATGATTATCAGTAACGGTAATAGTAGACCCGTTGCCTGCAGCTGCAGACTTATCCTCGTTACCGGCATCAGTAGAACATGCACCAAGAACAAGTCCAAGGCTCGCAACAGATGCAACTACGATATTGCGAATACGGCCGGAGTTAGAACGCGCCACTTAAAGGCATCCCTTCGGTCACAGTAGGATTGTTAAACAAACGCGACTTAGACGCCGTTACCCAATCACTTACTTAGGTAATCATTACCTGTGAAACATTAGCTTAGGGTTCCCTATTTAACAAGTAAATACGTTATGAAATTACGCAATATTTAGGGCATATTTCGAACTTGGCTTAGCGTTGGCTAATTTGTGCTGGTAAAGGCACAATTGCAGCGTTCGCTAACGGGGGTAACTTGTGCCCTACGGAAGGTAACATGTGCACTATCGACGTATGTTTGGGTCTCGCTGGGCGTAGTTGGGCCTAGTTGGGCCTAGTTGACAATGAGCTTGCGAGCTTTGCTTGCGAGAATGGGCTGCGCTTGAATACGGGCTGTACACGCGATTGGAGGCTATACGTGTGAGTACAGGCTGCAGGCATAAATACGGGCTGCAAACGTGAAACTGTATGAGTTTATGACACTTTCAAGCGATCTTTCGCGCTATTTCTGTCATAAACGCAGTCAGTAACTTTAATTAGCCCACAGACGCTGCCATAGACCCAGGAACTAACCCCGCATTCACCCGCCAATGACAGCCATAAAGGCAGTCAGTAACTCACATTGGGGTAAGCAGCGAAAGGTGCCAACCGGGCGATCCTCTAAGCGGACACGCCTGTGTCCATTAACCCGGACACCCTTTGCCCCCTTAAGCCTCAAGACACCGGTAAGCCCGCCTTCCGCTACCGAGCAGACCAACCCCTATTTAATCCCGTTTACTCGTGGGTAACAAAAAGTGGGCCGCAGCACCCAACCCCACACGGGAACTGGCTACCACGACCCACAA